>Ga0209367_1004221_pt1 | contig 19774 bp, 15 predicted proteins | sample WorMetLIZISLAND2_FD_187412 | JGI IMG/M metagenome (GOLD analysis project Ga0209367, IMG submission 187412) | Marine gutless worms symbiont microbial communities from Max Planck institute for Marine Microbiology, Germany - Olavius geniculatus... ...
CGATCCATTCTAGCACAAAATACTACCAAAGTCAAGTTGGTCAAAAGGGTACAAAATACAAAAGTTATACCAATGGCGTTGACCAACGAGACTGGGATCGTCACCACCGGTCTTACTTTGAGAGTTTATGGCACGCGTGCTTCTCGACTGCTCGTCTCACTTACGTCAGGATTCCTACGGCTCAACATCCACAACACACACAGTTAATATACGATCTGGCAAAATATCACACAAAAACAATCAAACGACAAAATAATCACTATACAGCAAATTCCTCACTAAATCACACTGTCTCCCACCAGACAAACCTAATTAACGACAATCCCACTTCTGACACCAAATGTGAAGCTGCCTAGTGACGGTTGAGACCTAGGCCTAGGCCAAGTTATCAGACAGTACTGTTCATCAAGTGTTACAATATAATCACATTAGCTAGCGAAATCAAATATGACTCAATGAATACACGCTTAATAGATATCAATCAATGAAGCAAACACAAGCAATATCTCATCTACTAAGCCACAAGAAAAGGCTTTATATCAAACAGTTACAATCACGATTTTCTACAAGCGTCATACACACATCTTGGCCACATCTCACTAAGACACAATGCAGCTTGACACTGAGCCAAAGCTAAAGCTGAACGCTGAAGTCTGTACTTAGACGATTAAAATGGCGGAAAACCGGTAAACCTAACAGGAAATAAATCAACCAGTTACGCTTGGACTTGCTTATTTAATTGCGCCGCGCACGCAAATGACGTAATTACGTAACGTTTTACGTCATTGTGTAGCCATTCCGGCGTTTATTTTTGGTACCAGACTGCTTTAATTTACTAAACTATCCGTACGTAGGCCTATAGGACTGTAAATAGTCGCCACTCGCCATTTTTCCCTTAGCTAAAGTCAAAAGTCGAAGTGGATTCCGGCTCAGCGAAATCACTTCAATTCTTGACCTAAGTGGGTACTTAGACCGAAGTTTAGACTCAGCGAAAGTCTCAGCAAAAGTCTAAGTCAAAAAGTGAAGTCGCCCATTGTGTTTGTCTCTGCTAATTACTGTTGTTATCGTGAATCGTCGAAAGCAGCGACGTTTTGGGTTGAAAAAGTAGGCGGGCAGAAGTTGCAATTTTCTAACTGACATTGCAAATTACCGACAGAGAAACTCATTACCGGACAATCTGCGTGATATATCGTTCTGCAGCAGTAGCCATAGGCGTGCAAAGTTTAACAAGAAGCTCAGCTGTCGCTAGGAAGGGCCGACCATACGCGGGTGTCGGAAGGCCAGCAAGTGATTTTCGTGTCGTGTGAAATGCAATACGACTTCCTATTAGTGTGGCTTAGTGGCGTGGTAGCGCGTTGAACTGGTGACTTTGAGGTCCTGGCCGGTTCGATTCCAGCCCGGTGCACTGCCAGGTAACGACCTTGGGCAAGTTGTGCCTTTGTCACCAAGGAGTATAATTTGGTACTGGGCAGATGGCTGAGTCCCGGCGCCCGATACGGACGGTGCAGGTAAGCTGCTGCCAGCGGAAAATGGCCAGTGCGTAATTTGGCGGTGACGCTCTGGCTGGGAAGGTAACCGCGGTCCTGGTGGAAAGTACTGGCTATCTACCACCGGGTTTATGACTATGTCACCTGCGGGCTGACTGCCTAGAGACCGAAATCATCTCCGGACTCAACGCTCGTTTCCAGTACGGTCAGCCACCGAAGCTCTTAAACGGCATCAACGGAGTATCGCTAAGGATAGGTACCTCAGCGATCCGCATGCCGGAGTCCATAGAGTATTTGCAGGCAGTCAACACTGCTAACAGGGTTGGCAACGGGATTGGTCACCGTCCAGGGACCAGTGCGTCACGATGGCACAAGTAGGCACTGGCCATTTTCCGCTGGCAGCAGCTTACCTGCACCGTCCGTATCGGGCGCCGGGACTCAGCCCACACTGTCAAGGCGCCGAAGAAACAGTCGAACATCTGGTGTTCCAATGTCCGGCCCACGATCAGGCCAGGAGGGACACTTGGCCAGGAGACAGCTTCACAACAGATTCGCGACGCCTCTGAAGCTACCTGGAACAGATTGGGGCGGTGCCCCCCCGACCAGGAATGGGAGAGAGAGAGAGGGACAGAGTATGGGCTATCTTTACCTTTTTACCTTTATTAGTGATCAGTAGTAACCTAGGCCCTATCTCGCACTGTTTAACTACAATATATTCGTAACAGACGGAGGGATAGACAGACAGGCCATACCATAGGGCAGACTGTTGAGCTTAGCTAAACTTCGGTCAGCCCAACAACTCTTTTTTCACGAGCTATACCTATAAGTGTACTCGGCGCAATAATAGAGATGTTTCACGATATTGCGCTGTAGCCAAGGCTACAAATTTAATGTTGGCGTTGGCATTGACATTAACTGATTGCTGGGAAATGCCTCCGCGAAACGATTCTCCGAAAAACTCGATTAATGCTCGAAATCATTCTGCCGGCGCCGCGTACTGATTTGAGGTTAGTTCGAGTCACATGACGTCACTGTCACTGCGTTGGGGAGGGAGGGGGGTGCCGCGCGTGTAAAAATTACGATCATATGATTTGACTCGAGTAAATTGGCACCTGACAGCTTCATGTGAATTTAATGTCCACGTTACGTACAACGGTTTAACGCTGCATACTGCTGCAGTGGCGCATCTATTGGCTTTTGCAAAAGGGTTTTTTTCGTTTTTACGCGCGAGAGCTAGCATCGCTATAGCCGTATTAGCTACGGTAATTCTGTCTGTCTGTCCGTCTGTCCGTCACGACCCGGTACCAATCCAAGACTAGGTGAGATAGAGATTTCAGGTTTTCACCATATGATAGCCTATTGTCTCTAGTATTTTGCGACAAAATTTCATTCCGCTGGGTAAAGGGGACTTCCTCGAACGAGGGCGCAAAAGAGGAGCACCTTCCTTAAGAAGCGTTATTTTACCGCTATAGGCTCGTCTAACGTGAAAATGGTTGCAGATAGGCACAGACATGCTGCTTATCATAACAAGCACCGGCGTCGAGCTTTTTAGAAATGTCAACATCGATGACCTTGAATGACCTTGAACCCCCAAAATAGCAGGTTTTAGTGAATTTTTCGCGAATTCGGGCTGTGACACGCATTTCAAGAGTGAATTGCGCCAAAATGGCTGGAGACAGACCAAAACAATCTGCGTATGAAATTTTTAGCATTGAATGTAGATTTTTAGCAGTCTAAGTCCGAACTTTCTACGTTCAAGGAAAGTTGCTCAAGCAGTTATCAAAGAGGGGTAGGGGTACCCTTATAAAAAGTGGTTATTTATCGTTGTTGGCTTGTCTAGTGTGAAAATAGTTGCAGATATGCACAGAGATGTTGTTTATCATAACAAGCATTAGCGACGAGCTGCTTCTTAGAAATGTCAACATCGATGATCTTAAATGACTTTGAACCCTAGAAATATTAATTTTAGTGATTTTTTGGCGATTTTTGGCTGCAAAAGAGTGAATTGCGACGGAGTGGATAGAGATAGACCAAAATTACTTGCGAACAGGAACTGCTATAGGCTCTCGCGCGTCTCATGAACATTAGCTCAGATTTCTTGTTCTCCCCAGCCACCCATGTCAACTCAGCCTGGCCATCCGTTTATGATTAGGCGCATTGAGTACTAGCGAACCAGCGCAATCTGGGACGTACACAGGCACACCGCGCGATGCAACAGCCCCGTATCCGTGGTCTCACAGTGTATACTGGTGTCTGGCTGAAGGCTAAGAAAACGGAGATCACTATAGGCCTTATGGCTCAGGAAGGACTTTACTTTCTTTTGTTCCGTCCCTTTTACTTGCTTCCCTCTTCATATCTTCTCTTTCTCTTTCTTTCTTTACTTTTTCTTAGAAATAGAAACTTTTAAATTTAGCTACGATGTCTGGGGAGCGCTGTTAGCTCCCAGCGGGGTCTGGGGCGGAACCTAAGCCTAATTACAATGAATTATGACGTCTGGTTGCAACAATTTAAATAGTTTTCCTGGAGCATAAAATTATTAATTTATGAGCGATTCGCCAAACAAAGTGTACACGCACGCATGTGGTCGGAAGGGGGGGGCTACCTCCTTCCTTCTTAGGTCCGCCACTGTAGGCCTATTGCTGTACTAGTAGGCCTAACAATATTGCAGTAGATCGTAAAATACCTGAAGTTTAGTGCGTATTGATTGATTGGCCGTGAGCCGTACACGCTATCTGTAGGCTATGTCATGTTACGTTACATTACATTACATTCCATATACATAATACATGTAGATCTATACGCGGAGTTGCTGCGTCATGTTAACTGACAGACCAGCACATTGCGGCGCTGCCCGTTACAAGAAATCTGAGCTAATGCTCACGAGACGCGCGAAAGCCTATGGCAGTTCCTGTTCGCAAACTGTCAGTTTAAATCTCTAGCCATTTCGTCGCAGTTCATTCTTAGAGTGTGCCCTGCAGCCGAACATCGAAAAAATAAAAAAAAACCTTATTTTAGAAGTTCAGGGTCTTTCAGAGTCATCAATATAGATTTGGTAAGTGTTCCAAGAAAGTCAAGGTTAGGTTATTTAGGTCTTACTGTTTATGTATGTATGGTACTGCATTGTGGAATACTTATACAGTTAATTGTATGAAAAATTGAGAAGTTGCTATCACAGACGTATATAGACGTTTTCATGTTATGACATACTGTATAGTATCTGGTAGACACACTGCTGGCATAGTAGTCAAACCTTGTAATAGACCTGCTGTTGGGGCCCACAGATTAGGATAGGTGGAATTTATCGACGTTTTTCATTCATTTTAACACGTATTGTGCTTGGTCTGCTTTCCTCAGGTAGTGCAAAAGCAGGCGTTGGGTGAGGTGAAAATTAAAACACTTATTTATTAGCCAGTTGTGTGGGAAATATTTCTGCCAAAAATTATTAAAATATGCCAATTTTTGTTCAAGTTACGATCGATAATGTCGGGGATTTTTTTCAGGTTTTCTGTTTATTTCAACACATATTGTACTTGATCTGTTTTCCCTAGGTAGTGCAGAAGCATACATTATGTGACGTGGAAAACTGAACGGTCATTTGATGGCCAGTTGTGTTAATTATTCGTTTTCAAGCTACAGTCGAAGATGTCGGGAATGTTTTTTTGGGACACGTGTACATGTAGTAAGTTTTTATATGTAATTATTATGTTAGTACTTGCCTTTGCGCCCCTAATCCGTATAGCACGGACGCGGACGGATGACCAGTTTGAGTTGACGTAAAACTGTTGTGGTATCAAAGGTGCTGTTGTGCGCATGCGTAGGGACCGGCTCTCTATGCCTACAATAACGCGGTATTTAGTGAGGACGATTGGAAAGGTATTCGCATGCTGCTGCAGTCGGTCAAGCAAGACGACCCACACAAGGTCGGCTACTTCGGAATGGGCTTCAAGTCCGTTTTCCATATCACAGGTACTGTACTATAAAGAGTCGCTTCCACTGCTTATTCTCTGTATGTCGAAAATGTGATAAACGTTGAAAAAGGACAATACGTATAAAAACTTTTTTGTGGAATGAAATTTAAAGACGGTGGCTTGTTACAGTTTGTTGCGGCTGCATGTACAAGTATTGGCCACCAGGGTTGTCAACAGACCTGAGTTTTCAGGACGTCATGACTTCCAGGCTAAAAAATTTAGACGTCAGTGTAAAAAAGTCTGGAAGCCATGCTTACAATACAAAAAACCCAGCTGTCGCTATGATAGCCGTCCGTACTGGTTGTTAGTGCCCTTGAAAGTCATCCAAGGTCGATAATTTCCATCTTATGGAAAAGGGTGTATGCCACTTTCTATTAGTGATTAATACAACCTTGGCTCTATTTCTCACCGTTTTCAAGATATGGCCACTTCAATTTTAAAACTTTGCACTAAAAATTGCGCCCATACCGCTGCAGAATGAGACATGGTTACTATTGACAACCTATAGGAAGTCGCCAGCATCCTATCCGATAGTACGACTTACCGTTTAGTCACAATACCGCACGATTGGCACACCATAGTGCGTTATGACCCTTCAACGTCATCCAAGGTCAATAATTTCATGTAATTTGAAAGGACGTACGCTACTTCCTATTACTTCAGACGAGTGGATGAACCAGTTCACTCGATTCTGTTTTTTGAACCGTCTGCAACTTTTCGGCCTCGTGGTCACATTCGCAAGAGCTACATCAAAACCCCGCTGCGGGACTCCGGTCTACATCCAGTCAACGACCTGTCGCAAGCCGTGGCATCACGTGATGTTTGGCGTGTCGTCTGCGTTGAGATCGACGTTGACAGCACCACTGCGACGTAGACCAAAGAAGAAGAAGAAGAAGCCAATCTTTTCGAATATTTTCATTTACTATCCTTTCTGCTACAGCTGCTAAAAATTGTATTGGCTATAAAATATAAAATAATAATAATACAAAATTGTATAGGCTACAAATTTTCGTTACTCAACTCAGTTACCAAAGAAAGATCAAATAAGCCTAGGGTCTCTTTTTATTGAGACACCGTGTAGTATTGCTGTACTGTGTTTTTACTGTATGTATTTAAGTTGCAGGAATGTTGCAGCTGTGTTGCGGGGCGTTGTTGTGTAGATTTACCCAGTATCCTCAGCGGCGACTACCTCGGTATACTCGACCCACATCAACAGTTCTTTGACGCTAGCGGCAGCCATGCGTGGACTCTGTGCCGGGACGGACCCAGCCTACTGTCGTCCGCCCGCCACCAACTCGACCCTTACCTGGGGATGTTCGGCTGCTCGCAGGACACGTTCTCGTCGACGCCGTTCCATTACCCGGGCACGCTGTTTCGGTTTCCGCTCCGCACCACGCCCAGTGCGCTTTCCGACACGGTCTGTCATGTCGCTGTTATTTATTTCATTTCATTTTTACGCGCGAAAGCAGTAGCTGCTTTCGCAATTCTGTCCGTCCGTCTGTCCGTCTGTCACACGGGTGGATCAGTCAAAACGGTGCAAGATAGGATCATTAAATTTTCACCGTTGGCTGCCTGGAAGACTCTAGTTTCAGGAACCGTAAAGCTTTTCCATAAATTCGTAGGGGGTCACCCCGAACGAAGGCACTAAATGACAGGGGGTGGGCAAAATTTGCAATTTTTGGCCAATAAGTCGCTGTACTTCAGTAACGGTGTGAGATAAAGCCTAGGTTACCAATTATCACTAATAGGAAGTCGTACACTGGCTCTCGATTGACGTCGATTCAATGACCTTGAATAACCTTGAACGCCAAAATAGGGGGTTTTTGGATTTTTGCCAATTTCGGGCTTCGACACAAGTCTATATCATCCACAAAGTGGTGCCACGCTATATGCGATCCAGTTAGAAAATCTGGTATTTGTATATTAACTTAGCGTGAACACCCCAATTTTCAGCTAAACTACTGAACCGGAACTGCTATAGGCTTTCGCGCGTCTCGTGAGCATTAGCTCAAATTACTTGTCTTCATTCACGGATTGACAACACAATATTACACGGCATTACCATAGCCGCGTGCTATGCAGATACCGTATTAGCTATCGTACAGGCGTTCGTCCGTCTGTCTGTCTGTCTGTTTGTCACACTCCGCTGCTCTATCAGAACGGTGCGATCTTGGATCACGAAATGTGCCGACTGATCTGAAAGACTCTAGTAAGTAAGTAAGTAAATTCATGCAACTAGCAAGAAAATCACCAAATCTGATCAGGATCAGTAAAGATTTTCCAAAAATTCGAAAGAAATCACTTAAACATGACGACTTATTAAAATACACCAATACACCTCTGATGATCTAAGCCTAATCTGTTATGATCGTTTTCCTGACGTTACACTTTACAGTGTAGGTGTCTTATCGTTGGAATGTTTCTGATGCAGGTCTACACGTCTGCCCGTGTCGCTGCGCTGCTCAACAACTTTCAACTGGACGCCGATCTCAACCTGATCTTCCTCAGACGAGTTGAGAGCATTGAAGTTTATGAGAGACCGCGAGGTGCCGCCGAGCCAACACTCAGATACCGCGTACAGGTAATTATAGCAAGAAATTTGAGCTCATGCTTACGATACGCGCGAAAGCCTATAGCAGTTCCTGTTTGCAAACTGTCAGTCTGTCTCAAGCTATTTCGTCGCAGTTCATTCTTGGAGTGTGCGCTGCAGCCAAAGATCGCAAAAAATCAATAAAACCCCTTATTCTGGACGTTTAGGGTCTTTCAAAGTCATCGATGTTGAAACGACTAAAAAGCTCGTCACTAGTGCTTGTTGTGGTAAGCAGCATGCCCATGCCTATCTGCAACCGTTTTAACGAAATACTGGCTAACAACGGTAAAATAACGACTTTTACGGGGGTACCGCTCTTTGATGCCCTCGTCGGCAGGTTTCCTTAAACCTAGAAAATCGAGACTTTTACAGTCCAAATTTAAGTTCAATGCTGAAAATTTCATCTGCAGCTTTTCCATGTTTATGTCAATTGGTTTCGGCGCAATTTGCTCTTGAAATGTGTTTCGCAGCCCGAAATCGCTAAAAAATCGATTAAAAACTCTATTTTGGCGTTCAAGGTCATCCAAGGTCATTGAATTTGGTGGCAATTGAGAGCTAGTGTACGGCTTTTTATTATTGATTATAGTAACTTAGGCCTCATCTCGCACCGTTATTGAGATACAGCGACTTATTGGTTAAAAATCGCAAATTTTTTTCTACCCCCCTCCCTGTCATTTAGCACTCTCGTTCGGGGTGACCTCCTCCGAATTTATGGAAAAGTTTACGGTTCCTGAAACTAGAGTCTTTCAAGCAGCCGACGGTGAAGATATGGTGATCCTAACTTGCACCTTTTTTGACTGATGTGACATGTGACGGACAGACAGACGGACAGACGGACGGACAGAATTGCGATGGCTAAGACGCGCTAAAGCAGTAGCTGCTTTCGCGTGTAATAAAAGTTGCGACCGTGAACCTTAAGAAAAGGCTACAGTTGGGGCTCGTCGGGGATAATTGTCATTGTGATATGGCGTAGCTCAACATTCAGACAATTTAGTGATCAAATTGATGGTGTTTTGGCGTTATTGCTGGTGTATCTGGCGATACGTGTTTTGGTGGGGCTTGATATATCGGCGGCTTTCGACACAATCAACCATGTTGTGCTGCTGAAACTTCTCAAAGAATGGTTTGGTTTTTGGTTATCTCAGAGACTGACATCAATTCATCAAACTTGGTTGTCATTCCTCTGCTGTCATGCCATGCGACACTGCAGACACAAGCATCCGTCCTGGGTGTACACCATCTACTTCTGTTTACTTCACACACATCACCGGTCAGTGAGCTCATCGAGTCATTCGGCGGCGTCTGTTGACGACACACAACTATACATTTCCATGAACGCCGGCGACACAGCGCCCGCTCTAAGCCGACTCACACGCTGTTCAACAGCAGTGCAACAGTGGTTCCTGCAAAATAATCTTCAGTTGAATGCTGGCAAGTCAAACGTCATCCTACTAGCTGCCACCCAACTTCGCTCTGTAGCTGACGTCACCAATGTCAACATGCCGGCAGCTCGTTAGCCAAACTCAAGGCACTCGGCGTCATCATTGACAGTCACTTGCATTCTAATGTCCACGTCTGGGAGGTGGCCAAGTCGTGCAATCATCACATCCGTGCTCTATGCCACGTGCGCAAAGTGCTGTCTGATGAAACAGCCTGACGATTGCATGAAGTATTGTGTCCTCCAGACTTGACTACTGTAATGCAATTCTACGGTGCCCCAGAGTCAGACAGACTCCAGAGGACTCAGAACAGCCTGGCCAGAGTTGTCTGTCAGCGAAGTCGGTTCACTGATGCAAGACCTCTTCTGCAGTCTTTCCAATGTCTCCATTGGCTGCCCGTCAGGAAGAGGATCTTGTACAAACAAGACAGCACTGCTGACATACAAGACACAGCGATCAGCAACTCCACCATACCTGGCACCTGATCTGCTTCAACTACAGGCTAGTGCCGCTGTGGTCGGGTGGTGCAGTTCTGCTGAGCGTGCCGCGATCACTAACAGTAGGCTACTAGCGACTCGTGCGTTCTCTGTGGCAGCACCGACCGTCTGAAACGCTCTGCAGCGCGATGTTCGACTGTTTGGTTTTGCAGACACTTTTAAGAAGAAACTGAAAACTGCTCTGTTTAATACTGCATACCTGTAGCATAACTTGACAACAGCTCCTCTGTATTTTAGGATGTTATAGCGCTATAGAAATTATATTATTATTATTAAATGGCAAGTCCAAATTAGCAACTTTTTTGATATTACCTTATTTAGCTCACTTTGTAGTCAGTTTTTACGACTGCTTTAAGTAGACCATATCATACGTTGCGGTGGCGTCAGTTCAACAGAAGCCTCTGTCTAGCTCTATAGATAAGTGAGCAACAGGTATCTTATTATAATTGCTCAGCATTTTGACAGTGCTTCAATAAACGAATGTTGTATTGTATCTTGTAACTGGCGCGTATCAGCTTAATGTTAAGAGCGTTGTAAAAACAGCGGTTGTGAAACGTCTTCGTGCTCAGTCAAGTCCGCATTTTATTTCGCCTTAATGAAGTCTAACTATAGGCTACTGTCTAATGCATGTCTTTGTGTCAACTGATTAAGAACGAGACATTATTATGATATACGCATATCACGTGATCACGAGGCTACGTTGCATAGCGCCGCCCAATGCTTGGAGACATTTTTGACTATAGCAGTATAGGTTTAATGGGGTGTATACACGATGAAGCAAACATGAAGCAAACTTAGAGCACACGTCGTGCACGTGTAAGCTTATATATTCAGTAACCCTACATTTCCTTTATGTTTGCTTCATCGTGTAAACACCCTATAAGTGTGTAGATGGTCCCGAAAAGAGTAGGCCTAAGCCATTAACAGGCCAACAGCTTTGTCACACAAATACTAAGCGACTTTCAAAACTGTTTTATTGCCAAGTCAGCGATAAGCTTGAACAAGAGACATGCCAATCGCTGGCTAAGACCCGCACCATAGAGAACATTAGAATAGTCAGTTTGTGGCAGATCCAAAAAGAATTATGCGCTTCACAATCCGCAAGCTGTTGTCAGTTGATTCTCAGAGAAAGGAGTAAAATTGCTGCCAACAGATGTTAGATTTTTAGGCCAAAATGCACCAAATTTGATTTCCGCACTGGGGATTTTATAGCCATCGACAGCTGTATTTAGGGGGTCTACTACAAAAAAGGAAAGGAGAAAGGGACAAAAAAGGTTTAAGAAAAGGGAAGGGGAGGGGAAGAAAGGGAAGGGGGCTTTGCATCTGGCAGTGTAGGAGAGAAAGATGGGATAAAAGCAAGGAGATGAGCTTGGGTTGCGGCGTTCAGGCACTTTTTTCTCACTTGAAACATTGTCTGTGCTGCGATATATATGAAGTTCTCTGCAAGCTGTGAAAACGGTGCGAGACGAGGGTGCAGCAGGTAACACACTGCGGGATCCCATATGGCAGGTGACGCTCCGTAGTTCTCTGCTGTGGTGTGTAGGTGTCGGCTAGCTGTGCTGATGAGGTGAGGTCACATCATCGTAGTTTTCTGTCTGAGACTCAGCTGTTGCGCGGCAAAGTACTTGACCGGCCTATTTGCATCAGTCACCAACTCACCATCAATGCCACTCGACTCCACAAATCAACAGCTTCAGCTAAACAGCACAGGCGTGAAACCACCACTACTAGGTAGGCCTACGTAGGACCTACAGGGTGTTTCAAAAAGGACATCTGACGCATTATGACTTCAGCATTACGTCACGACTAGCAAAAAATATTTAATCAACTGCCAAATTTTGTTGAAATATTTTGAATTAGTATTTCTTCAGCTACAACTGGTAAAAATTTCATGTAAATTGATCATCATTTGAGTGAATTACGAAAGAAAGGAAAAGGGGTCCTTTTTATGAAACACCGTGTACAGTGTGGACACGAAAAAACTTATAATGCGAGAACATGTCGCAAATTTTCTTTGATGGAAGGTGACGTAAACTCTGTGTACGTCTACTGCGACATACTGGAACACGTTACCGTCGGAGACACGAAGGCACCGCTGCTTCGCATAGTTAACAAACCGAAAAAAAACAAGAAGGAAACGTGCATCAGACGTTTAGCCCGATACTGTACGTGCCGCTGCAGAAGAAGAATTTTGACACTGTGGAAATAAACATGACGACTGACATTGGACAGCCCGTTCCCTTCCGATTCGGAAAATCGTTCGTCGTTCTGGAATTTCGTCGCAACGTACACTCGTACTTGGGTTTATAAAAGGACGTGTTCGTTACTGTTTTCGTCATTTATTGTCGGGACATGGGGCGGAAAGTGTACTGCTGCGATGCCAGTCGTCACATGTACGAAGACTACTACTCTCGCCAGGTTGGCGGAGAAATGCCCGTTTTCAGAGGTAGCCGACATCAGCGAGGACATGGATTGGGAAGCGTTTTAAGCGGTCTCTTTCGTCGATTTGTCATTCAGTTTTTTCGCGATGACGGCAAGACTCTGGCGTCGAACGCTTTGAAAACAGGCGTCGACGTTGCAGAGGACGTATTGGATGGTCGTTCGCTGAAAGAGTCTGCCAAGAAACGTCTTCCGGAAGGTATAAAACGCACAGCGCAGAGTCTGATTCATCAGTCTGGATCGGGCGTCGGAAGGAGAGGACGCAAGAGAAGAAAAATACGTGCTAATACGAAAGACATATTCGCATGATGGCGCTTGCACATGACATGTCGTGTGAATGTTCAAAGTCGACTCAGACAAGTATGGAACAAGGCAGCTGGGTTGAATATTATCCCATAACAACGGTGATGTAGTCGATGTAATCGTCTCCCGTACCGCTGATGACTTGACCAACACGATGCTGTTTGTAAAAATTTAAGTACTAAAAAGTACGATTAATTCTTTAGACCGTTAACGCGTTGATTCGGCAGTTATAGTTTTGAAACGATTTTCCCTGATGTTGATTAGTGCGTCTGTGTTGGCTACAGGTATTTAGTGACTAACTATCAGTGTGGAGGACCTATATCGGCGGCATTTCGCAAGCTACAGACCGATGCAGACCTACGCCTACTGCCTGTAATTGGCACCGCGATGATATTGGATGAACAGCGCATCTCCGACTTCAGCGCTAGGACTTTTTCCTATCTGCCACTACCACGCGACGGGTCCACTAACACAGGTAATAATATTGTCTTAGAGCACCGGTCAGGCGAAGCGAGCGTGCTTGCAAAACCACTAAGACGTGTTGCGAAGCGAACGCGTCACGGTCGACTGCACAAGACCACCCCAGTCGACCATGACGCCGGCTTAGCGCGTTCTCTTGGCAATACGTCTCAATCCACGCAACGCAACGAACGCCGCGCAAGCATACTAGAAATTAATGTGGTACGTTGTAACGTGCTGAATAATTAGTAGTCAGTTTTTCCACATTATATTTCGTATGGCTATTCCGGTAGAATACTGTCTATAGTATGTATTAGAAATTTAGACCACTAAACTGCCACCTTAATGAGAGGTCGAATCTGAGACATCAGTCTGGCCATACGTAATACAAAGTTGGAAAAACAAATATTTAGCACGCGAAAACCTATCTTTTAAACGGAAACGATGAGGATTTCAACGCACGACAGTGCGACAGATAAAAATAGTGGAACCGCTGTCTGTGGTAAAACGTACTTATTTCATGCTCGTGTTTCGATTGGGCGCACGTGTGATATACAAATGTCAGATGCTATCAGTCGTCATGCTTGAGCGGAGTGAGATTATAGACACTTATAACACTCCAGACACTATAGTGAGAGATAAGAGGACTAAATAGGTCACGAAATGAGAAGAAACCTAATACGTGCTTTCATGAACTGTTGACCTTTTACGCTGAGCGTTCCGTGTAGTCTACGTGCACATGGTCAAGGTTTAGGCTCACTACAGTATACGACGCGAATCTCCATAAGTAATGGTTTTTAGTCGGATGCTTTTTTGACTTTATATAGTAGCCTTCCTTTCGCCCCCAAAAATATTGTTTATCGTTATTTATCTTCGCCATTTGTTGTGTTGCAAATATTGTTACTGTGTTAGGTCTTCCGGTGCACGTAAACGGTGCGTTCGCGCTCGAGGCTAACCGGAAGCACGTGAAATGGCCGTCGATGATTGGCCAGGAGATGCGGTCACGTGACGAGCACCTGCTCGACAAGGTATTGTGACGATTCCCCTACACATCTTTTATGTCTGTAGTAGTTACGTTTTCTATATAGGCTACACGCGTTGGGTGGGGGTGCAAAGGTATTTTTGATGAACTGATCAGTGGGCAAGTAGTAGCTTAATGCATTACAGTAAGCAGCGTCTTTTGGTGTTGTTGGCTACTTGAATATAGTCACGTAAGCATCAATTAGCTCGCCGTGCTTGCCCATTGGCCAGTTTGTCAAAAACTAAACAGTGTCAGTTCGGTTTAGTTCAGTTCAGTTACGTAGCTTAGTACGCTCCTTAACATTTTACACCGTGTGTCAAAAACTGTGCCATTTTTGTTTTTTGAATAACTTCGTAAAACATTGGCCGATTTTGATAATATTTGGCAGGCAACATTACTAAGAGACTGGACATAAATACTGTACTTTAGCTCAACTTAGCTTCATACTGTCGCTACACTACCTTGCGAAATGCAGAAGTCGTAGTTTGGCCGTTCACAACAATAAATTCATACTGCGTCGGCTCAGAAAATCACCGATACTACAAATCATTGAAGATCCGTTACTTATTTAGCACTAATCAGATTTATCTTAAGATCGTACGTCAACGAACTGAAATTATGCATCAACAGCGAGTAAGCAACATTGGTTCGCGCATTACCCAATGTGCTGTTGGTGAGTGGCGTCAACGTCCACCGCTTGAGTTTGTGCTGGAGGAAGACATTTTGAGCACATGCAATAATAAAAATAATGTAATGTAACACGTGTGACTTTTTGAGAGATGATAACTGTTACTCATTATTGTCGCTATTCAGTTAATCTATGTTGAGCTTTGCGTGTATCACCCAGTACGAATTCATTGTTGTAAGCGGCCAAACTATGACTTCTGCATTTCACAAGGTAGTGTCGCAACAGTATTTTGATGAAGTGGGCCAAACTGCAGATATTTACGTCAAATTACAATATTACTTGCCAAGAATTATCAAAGTTGGCCAATGCTTTACTGAGTTAGGCTATTTAAAAAATTGGCACAGTTTTTTTGACACACGGCAGTAATTCTGTACCTGTGGGGCGTGGGGGTCACTGAGTAAGTGATAGGCCTAGTGTTGACCGTAGAACGGAATCGTACGCATATGATACTTGTCATAGGCGGATGAATCGAAATGTGACCATGTTCCGTAGAATAATTTTATTCCTAGTCTGTTATTGGTTGTCATGCAGCACCTTCTGTGGAATCAGTGTTTGTTGCGTGAAGCCTTACCGTTCGCCTACTGCAAGATGTTACTCGAAGCCATCCAGCTTCATGCTGCCGGCACAGTCCAGCCGCCCTTCGGCGCTAGCGTCGTCTACCACGCCTTCCCAGACTTCTCCGCGGTATCACGTGACATGTATTACTGCTGTTAGCACTTGGGTCGTAGTAGGGGGGTAGGGGGAACAGTTGCTCACCGTCACTTTTTTACATGTCGGAAAATCTTTTTCTTCTCCGAAAATGTCTGTCCAAAAATACAAAATTTGTGGCTTAAAACTAAATGTTGGTAAAATTTAGAGACAAACTGAAATTTCGATTAGGCTACCCATAATCTTTGCTGTCGGGAATTTGTAGCATCTGTTGGAAAATTGCAACTTTTTACCTGGCCAACTGTTTTAACCCATTAAGCAAGCAAGCGGAATATTTTATTTTTAGTAGCATAGTTTTTCTGTCTGCCTGTAAATCTATCGTCTGTCTGTCTGTCACATTCGCGCACGCACCGTGCTTGAGGCTGCGTTCACATAAACACAAGTACGAGTCCGACACTGTACGGACTCCCGTATACGAGTTCTGGCAAACACGAGTTTGCGTGTATTTCAATGGCAGCCGTTCACATACATACGAGTACGGGTTACTTGTAAATTTCACTCGTACGAGTAGTTTCCGTGCAGGTCGTGTTTTTATCCAACTCGTAGAAAGTAAACTACTCGTAAATAGCATTAATATAATTGGTAAAAACCGTAGCGCGTATTTGACGTCAGAACTGACGTCATCATAAAATTGTTCATCGTTAGAGGTGTGCGTTTAGTAAAAATAGTAACTTTATAGTGGAATGTTGCTGTTTAATTGCAAATCATTTCCTCAATTCGATTTCACTGCGAATTTTCAATACGGCCGACAGGCCTTTAGTAATGTGCTTGTGCAAGTGACCGTGAACGTTCCACTCGTACGAGTGAAGCTTCTACAGACTATAAACGGAAACCCGGACCCGTACTCGGACTCGTACTCGTGTCTGTGTGAACGCATCCTAAACCACTGGACGTGTGGCCGTCTAACTCAAGGCGCTTACAGAGCGACGTAACTGAACTGACACGGTTTAGTTTTTGATGAACTGACGAATGAACAAGCAAGGCCAGTCCATTGGTCATTGGTTGACGCATACGTACCTTTAGTCACATAATCACCGACACCATTAAGGCCCATTATGGGCTACGTTGCCTAGCGTAGTGCATTAGTGCTTGCCCATTGACCAATTCATCAAAAACTAACCGATGTCATTTAAGTTCAGTTCAGTTTAGTTACGTCGCTTTGTACGCGCCTTTAGACTAAACTGCAGTCAGCGAAATTTGACGCCAGGCAGTGTGACATGTCAAAGACGTATTCTTGGTGTTAGGTGGAATGACTTCGTCACCAACAGCGCTGTAGCTGACAGTACGAATCTGCCAAGCATACTCAGTACCATAGCCGCTCGCCGTCACTCCTTTTTCGGCCATACTCGCTGTCTGCCCGTCAACACACCAGCACATAAGGCCCTGAAGCTTGCAATGGATTCCAGGTCCGGAGACATACCACAGCACGACTGGAATCGCCCCGCTGGCAGACCACGGACTACATGGATGAGTCAGATTGTGCGGGACACCGGACTCACTGCTGCCGACGCATGGGCTCTTGCCGATGACCGGTCAACGTGGAGGGCGCTACGACCCACAGCCGGTTACGCGCAGCAGTCAGTGAGTGAGTGAGTGTGTAATGTTGTAGGTTGATCGTCGTTGGGAGTGTGTTCTGCCGCTGCTGTACACCGAGTTGTTCAAACACGCCGTGGTTTACACGGAGGCGGATTGCGGCGTCTGGGTGGAACCACGGCACGCTATATTCAACACTCTGAACTCATCGTCCTCGCAGTCGGAGCCGGAGCTGGCTGAAGTAATCCTGAGCGTGCTGGCAGAGGCAGGGGTCAAGGTCGCCGACTGCCCGTCTCAGGTCAGCCCAGTTCATTTGCTTCTGTGATTGGTGACGAAACACGGAGGGCATGGGGTTCCGTTTTTCGTACCATCCATCACTTTTTCCATAGATGTAAAAAACGTTCCAGGAAAAATAAAAAACGTAAAAAACGTGGCAAGAATAAAAAACGTTTAAAAAAATTGGATAAAAAAACGTTGGCCATAATTCGTTCAACCTCTTGCCTAATGCCTAATGCTGCAGATGCAGTATATCTGAAATTACAGTATAAACAGAGAAAACTTTATCTAATTTCAACTCAACCGCATGGACATAAGACCATAGCATCAAACTAACCAAATATGCTAGTTAAAAAGTTTTTTATTTAGTATATTTGGACTAACTTAATAAAATACATTACTATGACCTATTATTTCTTTTTTGTGGTTCCAAAAGTGCTTCTCGAAGCTTTTGATGGGATTTTCGATGCACGTTTTTTAAAATAAAAAACGTTGAGCAAAATAAAAAACGTTAAAAAACGTAAAAAAACGTAGCTAGAATAAAAAACGTAAAAAACGTAAAAAACGTTTTTTACATCTATGCTTTTTTCGTATCAGAGAACTGTCAGTTGGCCTACAACACAACGAGAAAATAATCGACAAGACTTGAATAACCCGTATGCCGATTTTCGAATTTAAAAAAAGCTATACTTTAAGGCGTTAAAATAGCAAGGAAACTGTATTGTGTTGTATTGTATTGTATCTTGCGTTAACACAGCTTGCTTGACCTAGCGACGGGGTCCTCGAGCTGACAACATATCGTGGTTTCGGCCTTGGTTTTGCAAAAAAAATTGGCCTTGGCCTTGACCTTGGCATAGACAAACGCGATGTCTCCTGCTGGATGAAGTCCAACACGCTGTCGCTGAACTGCGACAAAACCGAATGTTTGTGGTGCGCTTCATGTCGACGTCAGCATTAACGAATAAAGCACCGATAGTTGACGGCACTCCTGTTGAACCAGTGAAGTTTGCTCGCGATTCGGGCTTCTACATTGACTTTGATCTGCTGATGCGGACCCATGTTTAACGCATAGTTACCTCCGCCAAGGAGGTTATGTTTTTGCCAGACTTTGTTTGTCTGTTTGTCTGTTAGCAAGATAACTCAAAAAGTTATGGATGGATCTTTCTGAAATTTTGAGGGTATGTCGGGCAGGGCATAAACTACAAGCGGTACAATTTTGGGGGCAATACGGCAGGAATTCTGGATTCTGGATCACTTTTAAAATTTTCGTTATCATTGCGTTAAAGCGGGCATACGGGAACCGCTGGCAAAGCAAAGACGGTGACGCCACCTAGCGAATAGCATTGCCTTGGCGGAGGTACCTGCGAGCTGTGATTGCTTTCTAGTTTCAAGGTGTTTTGCCATGCTACCTGTACGTCAACTGCGGCAGATTCGTCGTCGCTCGGTGCCGACCGACACTTTCAAGACGCTGGTGGCTAGTTTGGTGCTAACGCGTCTCTATTACGGCAACAGCGTGCTGGCTGCGAGGTCTTCCGGTCTACCTGGTCTGTCGACTCCAGTCTGTGTTGAATGCGGCTGCGCGACTGACGTACCATCTGCGTCGATCGGACCACATCACCGACGCGCTTGTCTGCCTCCATTGGCTGCGCCTGCCGAGCGAGTCCAGCACAAGATCGCCCTTCTGGTGTACAAAGTCTTGCACGGACTCGCGCCGCAATACCTTGGTCTACTCAACTACGTCGCCGACCTGTCTGGCCGCCGATCTCTCCGTTCTGCTACAACCAACCATCTGACAGTGCCTCCGGTCAAACTGACAACCGTCGCCAACCAACCGGCCTTTCCCGGCTGTCGGCCCACGGACCTGGAACGACCGGACGGACGACGTGACATCTGCCGAGTCGTTGTCTATCTTTCGCCAACGACTCAAAGCTAATCTTTTTACTACATCATTTTTCGGACTGTATTCTGACTGAACCCTCTAGTGGACCGATCAGTAGTTTGTATTACTTAGGCGACTTTAAAAATTATGATTGATTGATTGATAGACACCTTAACGTCTGGTCTTCAAGTCCGAGATATTGAAAGGTAAAGGTAAAGGTCGTCAATTTGTATAGCGCATCGTCGCGAGCACGCGCACGCCTCTAATGCGCTTTCGTCACTAACCAGAGTCGCCTGCCGCACGGCCACCGTGTGCAGCCTGCAGACACAGGCTGGCGCAGCGGCCGGCTAGGCTACCCCAGTCAGCTGCACCAAGGTCCTTACCTTCCGTAACCCATGTAAATGAGTTACTACTCATTTTACCGTCCCACGGAGGGTAGAAGGCTGAGTCGATCTAGCTGGCAGGCTTCGCACCGAGATGGTTTACT
>Ga0209367_1004223_pt1 | contig 19770 bp, 8 predicted proteins | sample WorMetLIZISLAND2_FD_187412 | JGI IMG/M metagenome (GOLD analysis project Ga0209367, IMG submission 187412) | Marine gutless worms symbiont microbial communities from Max Planck institute for Marine Microbiology, Germany - Olavius geniculatus... ...
TGTCTGTCTCTGTTCTTTATTCTGTATGTTTCTGTGTCTGTCTGTCTCTGTCTGTTGTTACCAAACTATTCTTTGGTGAATAAAGATTGATATATATATTTTGTCGATCTGTAAAAGGGCAAACTTGACGAGAGAGAGTTTGTACACCATGAGATATCAAAACGACAACCACCATCTGAAATCGTTTCGTGCTCTGGTCGTGTGCATGTAGCGACGTAGACCTATTACATTTTTCCCATTGTAAGATAACACTGAGATTGAGTCTTATATTTGTAGTACGATGACAAGGTAATGATGGCACATCTCAGACAAGCTGAACACATATCAGCCGTTTATGCTCTGAAAACGAAACTTCGAAAGCTTTCAAAAGAGGTACGTACTTGAAGATGCAATTAAGTCTACGATATTGTTATAATATCGTAAATTAGCACTCGTCAAAAACGTTGTGTAGGCCTATTATAAACATAAGTAGCTTAACGTTACAACTGGTCAGAGAAAATTTGTTGTGAAATCCCGGGTACCATAGCGGGGATAAAGTATGTGCTTTTTAGTGATGACGTTTACTTCAGTTTATAGGATACTGAAGCCATAATAAAATTAGAATACGAAGTAGTGTATTGGTTTAACTGCTAGCAGTATATTAATATGTGTTTGCTGAGCGATGATACTGATGTTACGGTGATGTACAGAATCGGCGACTTTTGAAGATGCTACACTCGACGCCGAGAACAGACATTCCTTCATCGCGCCGCTCTGCCAGCTTGCCTGTCGTCATAAGCTTCAGCAAATAGTGAAAAGTGTCCATGTGGGTTTTTTTTTAGCGAATAAGCACAATTATACGTCAGCTTATGCGTTTCTGAACAGGTCTCTACAAACATGTGATGCACACGCAATCACGCATGTTATACGGCCGTCATAATAAATCGCAGTACATGTCTCGTCCGTCTGTTCGTCAGTTTGCCTGTCTGTTCGTCTCGTACGGATTACTAACTTTAAAACAAAAAGTGTAGAAAAATGAAAATGCCGGCGAACGTTTACGGGCCATGGTGCATACAAGTAACCTCTGGATCAGTTTTCAGTTCAATGGGTCAAACCTTACAGACACAGGGTTGGTCAAAAAATGGCACATTTCTATACACCTTATAATTTCACCAAATATTAGCCGATTTTTAATTTTTTTTTACTGTCAGAATTAGGAGACAATTTGTAATAAAACTCTTATTATATATTTCATCACATTTCACGTGTGTCGCTACACTACCTTGTGAAATTTCAGACAACGCACTCAAACCGGCGACGCCACTGACCAGTTGCGTGATCAACGTTGATCGAGCCTGGCATGTGACTCCAAACAGCCCAGACTCAAATCCGGTCAATTATGCTGTTCGGGATGTTCTTCAACAGATGACTTATCGATGTTGATGATTCACGACAGTCAACCAGCTGAAGCAAGCGATTGTCACTGAGTGGGGCAAACTGCCGCAGCGTTTGGTTACTCGCGCCATTGATCAGTGGCGTCGCAGTCTTGGATGCGTCGTCCAACAGCAAATCGGACACATTAAACATTTGATGGAAAAACTGTGAGACGTGACTTTTTAGACAATAACTGAGACAACAAGCACGTTGTTTTTGTTGTTAATTTCTTAAAATGTGTGGTTGCAGTAGTTGTCTTGTTATTAATTGTTATTCTTAAGACACTGACATTTTACAAGCGACACACTTGAGGTGTGGTGGGACCTCCAGTGATAATTTTATTACAGATAGTCTCTTGATTCTGACATTAAAAATTTCGAAAATCGGTTAATATTTGGTAAAATTATAAGGTGTACAAAAATGGTGCCATTTTTGGCCCACCCTGTATGATTACGGTTGTGCAGCTCTGGGCGGACAGCCGCATACTATGTTAGCACTGGGCCTACATTTTTTCTAGTTGCACAAGCGTGACCATTAGCTGGTAGGCTATATAATGTTCACTGAGATTGGGTGTTTACTGACGACGTCGGTGTTCTCTGGCGCCGCAGTCTTCTAGTCGCAAATGTGCCGCGGCGAATCAACGGATCCTGGAGTGTAATGGTTCGCTTCCTGTCGCGTCCACATATACTCAAAACTACTGAGTGATGTCTTCTTCGAAAGACTCGCGCTACCACTAGGCCCATAGCCACGTTGCTGCGGCGCTGTCCTGTAGTTTGTTGATGTTCTGTGGAACTTCTCGTTAGTTTATTAGGAAGATCCTGCAGCTAGCAACGACAAACATCATGTCATGCAGCTGTTCAACCTTGGCGGCTTTGAGTAATTGCAACTAAACAACAAAATTACAAAATACAGCTCACGTCCAGTCATAGTGGTCGTAAAAACTGTAAAGTTCATCCAGTGTACGTCGGTTAGGCCTACTAACCTACTGTGCCGTGAACAGTTTTGTCAGTATGGGGTTTTATGCTTGCGTACACTGTCGTAACTGTAAAAGTAACTATTATTATGTATCGTAGTTTGATCAATGGCACACACTTCGTGTATTTATGTTTTAAGTCACTTTTAAGTCAACATTCGTTTATTTAATTTCGTGCATGGATAGACAAACTGATAAACAGAGAATCAGGCAAAAACACGTGTGAAGATAAGTGAAGAAAAATCGCGTAAGAGTTGACGTACCATACATCTTCCGGAGTAAGCAAGAGTATAGGCGCTACACACCTATTGCCCAAATTTACGATGCCAAACAGTGAATAAAATGCCTGGATCGGGATCCCGAATTTCCCGAAAAAATCTCGTCGATCATTTGTCAATAGATATATGTGATGATTTGTTTACATGAACGATGAGCAAATGTTGCTGCAGACTAAACAACAAACAAACCGAAGAAACAATGTGAGTATATAGAAATTGAACACGTAGTTTGCTATAAATATTTGTACAGAGTAACTATAAAGACATTATGCAGTATAATGTTCGGCGATTACATTTCCAGCGACTGTAAATTAGACGGTGTCGTGTCGTGCTTTGCATGATATACTTATGTAGGCCTTACAGAATGTCGCATCGGACGTAGTAGACCTCGTATGTTAACTATTTCATCAGTATACCAAGACATGCGCCAACTTTTTTATATAAACTTATATTTATGTTAAAGTGCAGATTATGGAAAAGAAAATTACATCATCCACAGAGCACCTTGCGGAAAGGTGTACATACATCTTTATTCAGCGCATGGGCGGCGCTAGAGGGGGGGGGGCAAAAGGCAGCTGCCCCCTGACTTGCCCTTGCCCCCGTGGCTGCCCCCAGGAAAAATTTTGATGGTGTTTAAGTGTTTACTGGTGACCATACACATGCCAAAGTGTGACTTATTAAACGTCAGTTTTGCAAGACAACATAGATATCTGTGATTTTTTTGGCGTTTTCAAATATTAAAAAGCAGACAAATTTTCGGCTTCCATTGCACGTCCAAGAGCTAAAAGCTTTAAACGGGCTTTGCCCCTGGACCGCGCTACATCTTTTTAATGCAACTAAATAAAGGTCGGCATTTGGCCCACACGAAAAAAATTATTGCCCCTCCCTTGTGTCCTGGCCTTTGCCGCTCCCCGTTGCCCCTCTATTTTCAGATTTTTAGCGCCGTCATGATTCAGCGCCAATTGTATAGCATAAACAAGAAAGAAAAATATTTCTACAGCCTCATCATCAGTCCGCTGCCACGAACAAAAGTGCATAAGATGTAAATGCACATGATGGTTTATTTAGAATTGCGGTGTTAACGCGGACCATGTATGCAATGTCGGCACTTGGCAACGGCCAACGTATTTTCGTGTTTAATTTAGCTGTCCACTAGTAAGAACGTCGCTACCGCCCACTGAGTCAGAACTGATGTCGTCGTGCAGCAGCACTACAGCAGTGTGTTGATCGGCAGCTGTGTGTGGCGTATGGACGTCAGCAGCAGCTGCAGAAACTGACCGACGACTGGCATCCGGCTCTCCCTTGCAGCATGACGCAAGGCCAAGCAGCAGAGTTAGTTACCCATGGCAGCCAGGTAACGTGTTGAATGAGCGGGATGATTGATTGTGCCGGGCGAAGTCGGCTTTGTTCGCGCACCTGTCCACTGCAGCAGCAGCTGATGCTGGACGTAACCTCATCAATCCAGTGCCGCGTCTAAAGCCTGATCTCCGTTTAACGCTACGGACGCAACTAACGCAACAAAATGCAGGGCAAGAATAGACGCCGCTTTTATTTTTGCGTTTTGGCCGTTGCTCGTATTTTTTACGCTCGCATCTGTTGTGCTCGTTGCGTATTTTTCTTGCGTCGACCGTATCATTTGCGTCAAAAAGTACGCATAAAGGATCTTGCGTTGCACGCGTTGCGTGCGTTATACGTTTGATGGAAACTAGGCTTAACTCAACGAGAGTCTAAACCATCATCCGCTGTACGCCATTCTGCTGCTGCTGCTGCTGGTTGCGATTGGATGAACAGAAAGAACTGTCAGCTGGGAACTCTCTTTCTGCCTGCGAAGAGTGAAGATAGAGCATCTTGTACCTGGTCGCACTTAAGGCGTTACTAAACACCTCTACGGAGATTGATCACACTCTATCCTGTAGTGTTAATTATCGCATCATTTCGGTCATAGCCGCTGTGGCAGGTAAGTTGCGGTAGTTTGTCACAATCTATGCTATACTTCTCGCGCAATTAATAGTAATGAGTTTATATGCAAACTTACTTCTAGTTAAGGCAGCTGGAGACAAGTTCAAGCAACGGGTTTTGTTAATTTGGTTGACTAAATCGGTTTAACGAATAATCAGTTAACAAAATATAAATACTTTTGCATTAAGTTCTTTAGCTACAGAATATAGTCCGTGGCGGAAAGGTTTAACTAAGATTTAACGCAAAACAGCATACGTAGGCCTAACGGCATAAATGCACTAGTCTAAATGAAAGTCGCTTAAATTAGCTTTAATGGTCGTAAGTTCACCGTCTGTTTCATAATCCACAGATAAACGCGAATTAAAACGCGTTGTTCTCTCGTATGTACGGTCATATCGGTCATTGCTGATGATCGAATTAAACACTGTATATAATAGCAGTTGCTTAGTGCCGACAGTGATTCTGCGGTACAGTGAATTGCTATGACGACGTCACGTGACCGCGACGCGTCGCGCTGCTTCCGGTACGACACTGCGGTCGTGTGTCGCGTCGCCAGCTCATTCGGTGAACGTTCGTCGTTCGACTGCGTCAGTGCCGCTGAGCGCGTTGACGCCGGCCAGTGTCGGCAGGAGCTCGAAGGACTGGTGGAAGTGCTGCGAGGTGAGCTTGGACTGGACGTGGTTGAACTGCCAAGCGACGAGCACCAGCCTGACGGACTCTTCGTGTCCGACATCGCAGTCGTCATCGGCGCAGTCGCCCTTATCTGTAACCCTCCGCGCTTCAACAACCGACCTTCACGCCACGGAGAGGTCAGTTCGCCTGCCTCCGTCGCAAATCCAATTGTTTACACTGTGAACTACTATTGTAAACCGCATTTCGTCAATTAAGATTTAAATTTGTTTCGTCGTTTCCCACGTCACAGGCTGTTGGTACAAACAACAAAAAGCGACTTCCTTTATAGCATGACGGAGGAGTGCGATGGATTTTACCGTAGCATGATGTGTCCGTTTGTCTGATCGTCTCTCTCACTCGTGCACCCTGTTAAAGCCGTTAGACAGACAGAGAGTGATATATGTCATTTAGCACATACATTCATCTCCCCACGGAAATGTTAGGTGTTGAACTTGAGACCCTTGTCAAAATCTGCAATTTACATAGTGGCTAAACCAGAGATGCTGCCTGGTGTCAAATGATTTTGGCTTTTGTTACCTCCGCCAAGGAGGTAATGTTTTTGCCGGTTTTTGTTTGTTTGTTTGTTTGTTTGTCTGTGTGTCAAAAAAATAACTCAAAAAGTTATGGACGGATCTATCTGAAATTTTGACGGAATGTCGGGCATGACATAAGCTATAAGTGATTCAATTTTGGGGGTGATCCGGCAGAAATCCTGGATTCTGGATCACTTTTAAATTTTCGTTCCCATTGCGTTAAAGGGGGCATAAGCGAAACCGCTGGCAAAGCGAATATGGTGACGCCGCCAGGCGAATAACATTGCCTTGGCGGAGGTACCTGCGGTCTATGACTGCTTTTTAGTTATAATTACTATTATTGTTGACCGACCGTTGGGTCGAGCTTGGGTACTATGTGTTATCTGTCGTCTGTCTGTCGTCTGTCTGTAACACATGTATTGTGGCTAAACGGCACGTTTTACTGGAAAACTGTCTAAACAAGTAAATAGGGTTGCCTGACGGCTATCCTGCGGTACTAAGCCGGACCCCCTACACCTTCTCCATTTTTTTCGAAACAGGGGTACTGACTGTATCCCAAATACTTGCATTGCAAACTGTTGCCAAACCGCTTTAGCTAGCGGCATTGTTACTGTTGACAGCTTACAGAAACTAAACATCCGACGGCACCATAGCTCACCCCTAGGCTACGGACACATCTTCTCCCAAAATAAAAATCCCGATTCTTAGAATTTGCATGGCGCATTACGGTTAAATTGCATTAGCGCAATGGTTATCATTAACAGGCTACAGACATTTGCAAGTGCTCCATTTAATGTTTGCATTGCTGACTCTCTTTTTTCCTCCAAACGGGTAGTGAACTGACCTTTCATTTACATTTGCTGGCATTCGGCGTACGGTCGGCCTTTTCTAGCGACAGCTGGGCTTTTTGTTAATTATACGTCACGAACACTATTTGATCCTACAGTGATGTAACAAATTTAGAGCTGTCACGTGACGTGGCTAAACTAATTATTTACTTACTTATTTGGTGAGGTTAACTTAATTACATTACAGAACTGTTGAACGAGTTCATCGCTAAAATAAAACTGCGATGATCGAAATCCGATTTTTTTCAGTGATTTATACGCTAATCTATCTCTTTCCTCAGGCCTATATGGCACATACATTAGTTCTCGGCCGTCTGACAGCTCACAGAAGCTCTCTGGCCTGTAACACGAGTGAGTTCGTTCAGGTCATGTAACGATGCTATGCTAGACGCAAGTGCCGAGTGCACATGCTGAACAAACCGAACATATCGTTTTCCTTTAACTGCAGCGTCGTCAGAATCAGCTCTAATGTTACTACCGGTATACGCCATGCGTGTACAATCTTCGGTGCTAGCTACAGACTGATTACGTCGTTGTAAAGCAATAAAAGGAGTGAAAGAAGTAGGCCTAAAACAAAAAGTCTGAGATGAGAATGACAACATTGTTGCTGCGCGACGTATATCTTTTACAAAAGAAATGAGTTGTTCTCGAAAAATACCATACAACGGAGAGTCAGCAGAAACGGATTGAGTGAAAGTTGGAGTACAGAAAAGAAGGATAGTTGATGTTGTAGAATGCAGATACCATTCACCGTATTCAGGAAAAAGAGGGAAGCATTAACAGCGCAAGTGCTGGCACTGGCAGTGGAGGACGTAGCAATCGCAGCCAGCGCAGTCAGAAACGTAACAATAACAGAGAATGGCAATCGCTCGCATATCTTTTACAAAAAAATGAGTTCTTCTCAAAAAATACCATACAACGGAGAGTCAGAAGAAAATAGCTTGCAGACTAGCTGAAAAGAACACACGGGAAAGCTGGTCAGTAACCAACCTGCAGTATTACTGTTTGCTTCAGCGTTTGAGTGGCTGCGGCTTCTCAACTGACGCATGCAGTTATGAGCGCACTTGTAAGCCGATGTCAGTCTGCAGCTTACAACACCTGCATTAACCCTTCGTATACATCAACACCTGATCCTCAAGCTCAAAGGTTAAACGAGCTGCCAGAGTTATACTAGTGTGCGTCTAGAGCGCTCGCATTATCTTAGTTAGTACAGAACAGGGTCAAACAGTGTTCATTAGTGAATCTTGACGATGTATCTCAGGTGTGTGGCGTAATTATCAACGAAATGGCATCACAATTCCATATGACACGAAATCATGTACAAAAGTGTAAAGATGATGACATAATAATGACGATGATGACTCATGCATGAACGCAATGGTACTGTTACCTGCATCTGGTGAAAATTTCATGCAAATTGATCACCATTCGACTGAGTTATAACAGAAACAAAAAAGGTGCCTTTTATGAAACACATCAATGAATGTCTCTGATAACACAATACTACTAGAACAAATAAACTTTGCAATAACTAGCCAAGAATGTAGAAGTAATAGATCGTTTGAAAATATTTAAGTTAGAAAAATCGGTATTGTTCTGGCAAGTTATTCCATATTTTTGCTGTACGGTAAGTGAAAAAGTTATGTCTGGTGTTGGAGCTGCAGCCTGGTAGGAATAATTTATATTTATGTCCACGATGTTTGTAGTCAGTACATAGTTTTAAAAATTCATTTAGGTAGATCAGTCAATCCAAATACTAGTTTGTAAGCAAATATCAAGTTCAATCGAAGTCAGCGAAGTTATGCCATGTTGCACAATCTGTTACGTTCTCTGGTCAAGAGAAGAGGTTTAACTTAAAGGCAATTCGTATTATGTAGCTTTTGTAGATATTTTCTAACTGTATTTATTTTATTGTCGCTGGCATTGTGTTTTTTGTGTATCACGTATTTTTGTGCTTCTACCAACCGTATTTAAAACGTTATATTGATTGTACTGACGAGCTTAATTTGCTATTTTAAGTTTTTAGCACTTTTGACAAATAAAGATAAGAGAAATCGACCCGAAACGACAGTTTTAACTAAGTTTGTTATTTGTTAGTTAATTTTTGTTTAAATCCTTAACTATAAAACGTTGGTTTGGCGCGTGTAGATCGCTGTCGTTCGTCAAGTGCTCCGGAAGGAACTTGGTCTAAAGATTGTTGAAGTTGGTTCTGACACTGCCGTCGTCGAGGGTGGCGATGTGCTATGGACAGGTCCTGCAATGTTTTTTCTGCAATGTTGTTGTTTTTTTGCAAAAATATTAGGCAGCATCACTTTTGCCGGCTACAACGTTAGATGTAACCGTAGCGTGGTTCATCTGTCTGCTCGTCTGTCACACTCTTGCACCCTGCTAAAACCGTTGGACAAAAAGAGATGCCATTTGGCAGTACATTCGTGTGGCCTGGCCCTTAAGTTACCTGTACGACAGATTAATCATTACACTGGGCTCTGGTCTCTGCTTGGGAAGGGAAAATTTGGGGTTAGAAGTCGGAACCCCCAGTCAAAACTTACACTACAAGTTGGAATGCGACTCGCAGCAATGCCGCTATAGTGCCATATAATTTTGGTCTTTATTTTAGTAGGCCTACATAAAAAAGAACGCAACGTCAGTAAAGACTCGCGCTGTAGCCAGCAAATATACCACCGCCCAAATCAGTCACATTAGTTTTTTACCACGTGGCACGTAGTCCATAAACTACTACTTAGTTTTTATTCAGCCGGGAATAGGAGACTGAGTTGAGTTATACTGACTCTGACTCTGAATTATACGTATATATGTTTTTTTTTCTGGAAGATATGAAGCAATTTTTTAACGTTTGAGCTTTGAAAGTTTGCCGTCACTGGATTGCATGACGAAGTTACTGCTGTTATGCCTGACAGTAGGCCCTACTCTACAGAAGCTTATGGTTGTCTTTACATTGAATGCCTGTAGGACGCGAGATATTTGTCGGCATTTCGTCGCGCACCAACATGTTGGGGGCCCAAGCGGTGGCTCGAGCGTTTCCGGAATATAGTACGACAATCGTGAAGGTTCACCCGCCGGCGGTTCACCTCAGAGACTACATCAACGCTGTCCAGCCGGAGGTCCTTATCGTCAGCAAGTCATCGGCCGCTCAGAAAACGTTCCAGGTCCGCTCTCAATCCACCAATACTTACTGGGTCAGCTTAACGGAGGACCGAAAAATTTTGGACCAAAAATCGAAGTCGGTGACAGCCATGTGCTTCTGACGAAGGGAGCTATTTTTATGATTATGACAATGTGGAACTGAAGTAAATTGTGAAAGATCTTATTGCATGGGTACAATACTCAGGACCAGAATAACAGCTACAATTATATAGGCCTACTTAACATCGTATTCCGGTACGGAAATGTTTGCAATAATAGAACTATTTGAAGAACAATATTGCACACGTACAAGGCACAACATCAGTAAAATAATTAAACGCGCTTATCTGCTGTTTATGTCACTATTGTACCAATGGCCCTAACATTACCCGTGTATTATGTTATCAGCAACAACATGCACGCAATACGACAAAAGAACAGTCACTGTGCCGCTGTGCCGATGAATGAGAATCTAGTATCAAGTCAGAAATAGCGTGAAGGATGAAAGCAATTTCGGTGTCAGTGAAATGCACTTAGATGAACTAATGTAGCACTGCGAATGTTGTCTGCCTAACGCGTTGCATTGTATATGCCATACAAAAACCATATACTTACACGATACCACCGAAGACAGTCGTTTTACATTACGGTGGTGTGCATGGTACTTAAGCTTTTCGCATACTTCTTGGCGGACTTATGTTTAAACAATGAGGAACGTTTACGTAAAATTTTTTCTCGGCACAGGAGATTTATCCGGCAGCCGTATCAATAGCTTAACGGCTATTCATACAGTTATCGAATAAATATTTAGTTCTATTCGTGCTGGCTATTTATCCGGCAGCCGTTTTAGACGACCTTAGCAGTACATACAAGCACCATACCGGCTAAGCCGTGTCTCTGTTACGTCACGTCGTACCGCCGCAGACACACGCCCTGACGGCAGCCGGCCAAATGACGACCTCAGCCTTAGCAGCTAGGGTATCACGAGTAGCGCCAGTCGGCAACTAAGTTGAATGCTTGTCCCTAGTACACTCGAATTCATGACTAATGTTACAAGCTTAGCTTTGGTGTCCATCTATCGCCACATAAATCTCTGAAACACGTTAACCCCAATCTCAATTCTAAACTTTAACCTTAATATTGATCTAATTCTACTGCAATAGGCCTATGCATAGCGCTGACGGTAACGTGCGACGCTGGTGTCGCAACCTGTCGCGGAGCTTCGTTTTTGTTCAATTGGATAAATAGTCAACACTCAACAGGCTATTTATCCAGCTACCGGATATGTAGTCAGCGCGTTTTTTTCTGTGCCATTTTGGTGAATAAAGGTTTATATATTATTTATATATTTTAAAAAATCTTTTTCTCACTTTTTCTTGTCATAATATTTAATTTTTTGGAACTTACATAACTGCTTGGAACAGGATATTTGACTGGCAGCCGGTCAAATAGCCTATAGGTTATTCGACCGGTCAAATTTTGTCACTGGTCAAACGAGCTCGGTGACTGTTTTTGTCATTACGGACGTTTGACCGTTCACCGCCTTTTTATTTTTTTATTATTAATACTTATCTATGTATCAGCGCTTGTTTTGAATGTTTAATGGCTGCTTGTTCAGAGCTGAGAGATCTCAGATTTACCACCCATATTTACCACCCATATTCTACGCTAATTTTTGTGTTCATTATTGTAACATAAATCTCTTTAAAACGTTTACCTCAATCTAAACCCTAATCCTAACCTCAACCCTAACCCTAACGCTAGACCTAGCAGTATCTCTAACCCTAACTCTAACCCTAACCCTAAGCCCTAAAACTACACCTCAATAATCACGCGAAATCTAATCAGTAGCATGTACACTTTATTTAATGTCATTCGCTAGGTGGCTACTGCGATTTTTTTACTTTGACCGGTCAGATAGCCTACAGGCTATTTGACCGGCTGCCAAACAAATAGTATCCGCGTAACTGTTTTGTGGCTTGTGCTCTTTTGATTATTGCTACGATGACGCCTGTGCAGGAGATTCGTGACAGTGGAGTGGCCGGGTACCAGTACATCGAAGTCAAGGACGACCTGGCCGCGAACGTCCTGTACGCTAACAGCGCCGTCGTTCACCTGGCCTCTGAGCAAATACCCGCCGACGTCAGTGTAAGTCCGCAATCATCGCAGCCAGTTGGTACACACTAGACACGCATAGGCTACTTTTGTGCCTGTTGGTACTAGAAACTTAAGCTTGGCTAAATGTCTGATTATTTAGCCAATTTTTGGGAGCACAAAAAGTTTACTAAGCTTGAATAGGCTAGTTACATTTATATCTTACAAAATAATCTCTACTGTTGCTGCTGCCGTTGCTGTTTTTTTTGTTTGGGGGGGGGGGGTTGCTCTAAGTTATGCAAAGCATCCATCAGTAGGCTGAATTTCGGGAATCAGTAGGATTTTTCATTGGACAGCAAATGCTTTTCCGGGCGCTCAACCATGATCACTGCAGAGCAATCGCCGGTGCAAAATAAACGCAGGCAAATTTTGTATATCATAATATTTTGTCTTCGTTGTTATGGGACAAATGAAATTACGTTTACAGACGGCTTTTGCGATAAAAATAAAAGTAACACGAACACAGCACCATAATGAATAGGACATTCGTTTACTGATGAAGTTGTCAGAAACTCAGAACGCAACATAGGCCTACATCGAGCATGCGGTGAAAACAAACGTACAGCGATCGTATACAGTGTATACAGTACTGTACGCTGTTATGTGTTTGTGTGCCTTTTGATAGGTTTTTGAAAGTAAACTCGGCTGCAAGATCGTTGAGTTGAGGATGAGAGAGGTTCTAAAGCTCGGCGGACGTCTGACAAGCTGCGTTATACTAGCAAACAGAGTGTCTCGAAAGAGTAGACGCGCCGTATAGGAATTAAACCTGACACATTATACGGGGATGATAGGCCTACTATCAGATCAATTGTCCGAACGAACGAATTGTATGAATAAGAAGCTGGTTTGAAGATTGATGTTGAATCTGTTGAGTACGAGATGACGGTGTCTCGGTGGTGTAACGGTAGGATCGTGAGTTCGATTTCCGGTCGGGACACTATCAAGTTGTTACTACTTGGATGGGTAACTGCCTGCGGACAGGTAAACCATCCTGGTATATAACCGACACCAAGGTCAACTCAGCCTTCCGTCCCTCGGGGTAGGTAAATCGAGTATCGGCCTGTCAGGCTAGAGTTAAGGCGGGGCGCGTTCACCTGTGTCGCGTGGTAGTTAACACTGTGACGCTCCGTAGTTCTGTGAAGGGTTTCCTATTAAAAGCTATGCAGCACCGTTACCTTTTTTAACTTGTTGTGGCCGCGAAGAATCAGTGTCAAAGCGTTGAGCGTGTTTTGTGTTAATACGGCTGGGTTGTGATTTGAGATTTTTAAATTTTTTTTTTCATAACGCGGCGTACCGTTCATCATACTATTTTCTGTTACAGATGCCGAACGTACACTTTGTTAATGAAACGTCAATTACTTTAGTAGGCTATCTTTTAGAAGCTGCCTTAAAAATGTCAAAATTATTTTCATGATCAGATGTCGTTGATATGCTAAGTTTGAAGCGCGTGTTTTAGGTTATAGTGTAACTTTTAGCCAATATCAGATATTTCATATACTCAGCAGAGTTTTAGTTTCGTTATAACACACGTCGCATTTTGTGTTTCTGTGACTCGGACAGTTTCATCATTATTTTCCTATCGCTGTTGTTTGCGTCGGCTGTTTTCCCAACGAACGCTAAATGCCAAACCTTAAGGTGCATACAGAGCGGCAAAAATGAAATGAAATAAAAATGAACTAAAATGAAAAACCGGAACGCGCAGATTTAATCTTATTTTATTTTATTTCAGTTTAACTCAGATGATTTTATTTCTGTCGCCGTGTACGCATTTTACGTTGCCTTCGTGGACAGTAGATATCAGTAACTCTACCAGTCTTCTGCGCTGCTACTCCGTGCTACGCTTACGTCTAAGCGGCTGTGCGTCTTCGTTGCGATGTTTTGTAACTGGATCTGAGAAAAGTTTCCCAGACGATAAAATATTTGATTGAAGCTGCTTATCTTAGTCATTTTTTCTACACAACAATAAACTGCGAGCGATTGTGTAATTCTTATCATAACAGTCGTCGCCATCGTAGTCATCAGTTATTGTATCCGCCTTTTGTTTTTCAGTCAAGAGCCGCTACGGGACAGACGTACGGACAGACGGACAAGCTAGACCTGCAATACGGCCTATCAGGACGGCTACAGGACGGCTACGTAATACAAGAGCCCTGGCTTACATGACCGCCCCAGGCAGACGACCACACTTACTGACTTAATTACATATTTTTTAAAGGTAAAGGTAAAGGTAAAGGTCGTCAATTTGTATAGCGCATCGTCGCGAACACGCCTCTAATGCGCTTTCGTCACTAACCAGAGCCGCCTGCCGCACGGCCACCGTGTGCAGCCTGCAGACACAAGCTGGCGCAGCGGTCGGCTAGACCCAGTCAGCTGTACCAAGGTCCCCACCGTCCGTAACCCACATAATGGGTTACTACTCATTTAACCAACCCCGGAGGGATGGCAGGCTGAGTTGGCCTTGTTGGTTGACTGATAGCGGACGCTTAACCCACAAAGTGGTCAAAAGGCCATCCATCAGTCTAGCGCAGGATAGCGAAAGTTCGCCGGCCAGGACCGACGTTCTAACCACTATGCTCCGCCACCAACTTACTTATTTACTTACTTATTTTTTGCTCGATTACTCATTACAAGTCTATCAATAGTGGACATAGGCCTAGGCGCCGACGCGTTTGTCGCTGTTTACACAATGAAGCTAGCAAATATCTTTATACGTTTTATATCGCCAAAAACTACAGTCTCCGGGGAGCCTAATTTTTTCGCTGTCAATGTAGATCTATTTTTTCGCTTTCACGTAGTTGCGTCCAAAAAGCACGCGATCGAGTCCACTTGAATCGACGCAGAAAACAGATTTTAGCACTAAAATGGCATCTCGCGGTCATTCAAAATCAAGCATTTTAAGGTCGTTAAAAGCCGATAAACTAGTGCACGTCAACGTATGATAACGTTGGCGTTAGCTGTAAAAATTGCGAAAATATATGCGTCCGAAGTGACTGAAAAAGTGCATTTTCGATGATTTCACGGTCGTCTGAGGCGCTCTTGCCACGGAACCTCCCATAAACATCCGCATGAATCTTATACCGTTCGAAAGAAAAGTCAGTTAGCTACATTCTTGCCGTTAATAGTATAAGTTTATCATCTTTAAATTTTTGTGGCGAACTCCTGAAAACGCTCAATTGGCATAGCAAGGTCATCGAAAGTCGATGTTTTTCGTGTCACATGAAGTGTTTATGCGACTTCCTATTAGTGACCAATAACAACCTTTGCCCTCTTTCACTGTTTCTGAGATACGACGACTTGTCGGTTGATAAAAGCACATTTTCACCCCCATCCTCTGTTCAACTTTGAATTTGAAAATATTCCCCGCAGACTAGATCGCTGAAATTTTGCACGCCAAGAGCTGCGACATCGGGCTAATTAATCGTGTAATAAAATTCCCGATAGGCCTAATACAACTTATATGATCACAGCGCATCACTGGGAATCAGCGTTACACTAGACGAACGGACAGACAGGCAGCTAGACAGACATTGCTCTGGCAATACCGACCCATACATACGGGGCGTATTCGTTTACGTATAGCGCTGAATAGGCCACCAATGAAGCGGTTTGCATGGCAACGGTGTAAATGACGTCAGATGATAATATCATGACAGGACGGGACGCTCGCTGACTGTACGCAGTCACAGCAGCCAGTTAACATCCATCGTCCATCGTCATCATCACCATCATCACATCAGCGGGACAACATCATCACCGGGATGCTGTGTGAAAACAACGAGGACGGCACGGAGTCCGAGCGGCTGGCGGCACAGTCTGGAACCAGCAGACTGGCTGCTCATCGAACCCACCACTGGCGGCAGGCGGGACTCGCCGCTCGACGTGCCAGTCCGACGTCCATTGACTTGGCTCTGACCAGACTGACGGCGTCCGTGGCAGCAATCCGCGCCTACCTCTACGGGCTCAAGCAGCTTGAACACTGGCTCAACGACAGGCTGAGGACCATCGACCAGTGTCTAGGTAGCCTGTGCAGACATTTATCAGTCTAGTTTCTATCAGCTTATTTTAGGGCTGCGGAAATAACGACTGATTTATTGATCGATTAATTGCTAACAAAATTGTTTCATTAAAATTATTAAATCGATTAAAATGTTGACTGGCTTCAAACTTCAAACTTCAGCACCAATAAATTACCAATCTGCGCATTTTGCACAGGACATGTGAAGATTTTAGTTCTATAGGCTTACTGCTCGCATAGGCCTAGGCCTAGTGTAGGTTTAAATGCAATTTGCACTTTGTTCGCGAGCATTTATTGATCAAACCAGAATTCGACTACACCTAACCTAAAAACTGCATTATTGTCATTTTTCTGTTTTTGTTTTAGTTTGTGAAATATAACGACTACCATTAGCTGTCAATTCTGCAGTTTTCATGGTCCTTTCGATTGACTACAAAAATTGTTCAAAATCAGTCGATTAATCGAAGCTATTTTTCAAAATAATCAGTACCAGCCCTACGCTATTCAGATTTTGTTAGTTGTAACGTATTACGCGACACTTCTGTATTACTGTGAAAATTATATCAACTGTATCGCTGCCGTTTGAGGCTCGACTTTTTATCATCGTTTCAATTTATCAGGTATTTTAAAGTTTACATGTTTTATTGTATTACTGTATAATAGTTGCGACGATATGCGAACTTTGTCAGACGAACGTATGGCTGTGAATGTCAATAGGTCGAGCTCGACGCATAGAGAAGATTGTGGCCGGGGTCGAGTCCTGCCCGCCAATACCCGGAGACTGTCCACCTCATCTTCTCCTGGTTGCCGCCTACGCCGACCTTGCGCGACAAGCTTTGCACGGTCCAGCAGATGAAGACAACAGTTCATCCCAGCAATGCGGAGTCTGGTCAAACGCAGACCAAAGCGACGGCGACGTGAAGACGTCATTGACGGCAGACTGTTTGTTTGGACCGCTGCACGACGCCGCCATGTCTGCAGGACTTGCCGTGCTCGCCGCCACGGACCAGCGTGTACCGCCCGCCGCCAGCCAGGTCGAGGGAAACGACGCAGCCACTGCCGCATCGACCACCACGACGACCTCCAATAACCTAACGACAGAGCAGCAGCGCGAGTACACCTCTTTGATGTCAATCCTTCCACCTGTGAAGAAACCCGGGCGAAGATTCGTCGACCTGCTGTCGTCACTGACCAAGTCTCTGTACCATCTGACGCGCGATGCTCTGATGGGTGACTTCGACGGCGCCAACGACCAACCCTGGCGTCAGCAGACCTCCTCCGGCAACGTGCTTGACAGCGCCCAGCTGCGCTCGTTCTTCGACTTCGTCGCGCACAGTCGGCCGATCGTCCGCGTCTTCTCGCTGTCGTCAGAGCGCCGCTTGGTGTTGTCCAGCACCGAGTCACAGCAGGCGCGTTACCACTCCTCCTCATCACCAGCCGCCGCACACGAGACGCCCAGTGTGCTGATGGAGCGACTGGTCGACGTGGTCTGTGCCGACGTGCTGCGCCGCTTCCAGACGGAGACGTACAGTGCGGGAGTGGTGCTGGAGCAGCTGACGCGGCGCCTCGACACCGCTCCGAGGGTGGTCGACAACGCCGTGGAGTTGGCACGCGAGCTGGAGACGCATAGCAAGCTGCTCGAAATGAGCTCACGGTACGACAACATGGATGCTCTGACGCAGTCTCTCATCACGTGCGCCGTGGAACGAGTCCGCACGCAAACCGCTTCCGCCATCGAAAAGTGGAAGTGCGCCTGCGCATGTCGTTCCGTCTACCATGTCTTCGTCGAGTAGAACAACCCCTGGATACACTATTGTCTGCCATACAGTACAGCTACATCAACGCATTCAGTCACTGCCGTACTAACCTATTCACACCACTTCGTCACCACTGTCATTCCGTGTCATATGCAACTTTCCCAAGATCGGTTACATAATCTGCATCGAACTGAAGTAGGCCTATTCTGGACAGCTTCTCCAACGTTTAATTGAACATCGAATATACTGCCATTAGTCATTAATATCAGCGAAAAAAACTATTGTGTAGGCCATAATACGTCATTTTTATACATGTGTGTTATTATTAATATTAACATTTTCGTTTCTATTACCCCGATAATAAAAATCCTAGGGTAAAGTTGAATGCTAAAAAATTCTGGAATGACGAGAGGTCCGGTGCGTCGCTTCCGGTGAAACTATTATCGCCATCGTCGTCATTATTATTAGTTTATCAGCGTACATTCTATTGTAACTTTACTTAGTTTAGTACATCCTCCTATCTATATATTAACCCTGTCATCGTTGTTTTAAGAACGCTGGTCCAAGTACGCGTTACGATTTAATAAAGAAATGAATGGCGCATATTGAACATCGGAAACAAGTTTGATTGTTCTCCCTGTGCTTCATTTTCCCCCAAGATCAAGATTTACGATGCAGATTGTATAGGCAGATAATTAGTGCCTGCTGACGTCGTTGTTTTATTGTTTCAGTGTATATTTATACACTTTTTAGTGTTTATTAATATTTTTCTCGGTTTTACTGACCAAGCGGCTTCGGTGATTTCTAATGATGTAAAAAGATAGGCTAATGATTTTGAAAGTTTTCAATCTGAAAGTTTTCAATTTTACAATGTTTATCTTATCAAGTCGTGTCATCTGTCTCATATAAACACACACTCAGTAAGCATTAAATCAGTTAAATATGGTAAAACCGTTTTCAGTTTAACTATCCTAGTAAGTCGCATTATGGGTCCTGTCCGCACGTCCGTCTGTCCCTCCTGTAGTTGCACCTAACTCGAAAACTAAAAGGATGGAAAAACTAAACTGATGTGAACGTTTTCCAGGAGGAGTCACTGGTGTGCCGATTTTAAGTTCAAAGGTAGCGACAAGGTTGTGGAGCTCCAGATAGACGACCTCAGACCACACAATATGTCGGCACTGGGCCGACGCAGTTTTTGTTTTTCTCAAAGGCAAACCACGATAGCTAACAACGTTTAAATAGTTGTTAAAATAATTTGTGCATTACTGCTTGTGGAATACAATTTTATTTAAACTGTTTCTTGTTTCAGAATCGTATCATATTCGTTAAATTATTGCTGTGATGACTTTACTGAGCCAACTTAATGACTCAAATATGTAAACTCTGTATGCTTTACAGAATTGGCCAAACAAGACAACAGTCACAACGGTTTAACATACTGTGGAACGTAACGTTTTATTGCCATAACTTAACGCTATAATTTGTTTAAAAAATGGTAAGTTTCAGGATGAGTGTTAGCGGCATCGTGGAATGGTAGCAAAAAAGTTACAATTGACACGTCGAACCTGTCTTCTGTGTCCGTCGTTGGCGTTGATCTACCGGTAGCGGAAAAAATGAAGATACTCGGTGTGGTTCTTGATCGTCGCCTTTCTTTCGACAGCCATGCGACTTCGGTGGCGAGAGCCTGCAACTATCACCTCCGGGCCATTCGACACATCCGTCATCTGCTGTCCACTGAGCTGGCCCAAACTTTGGCCTGCAGTCTAATACTGTCGCGTTTGGACTACTGTAATGCTGTGTTGCATGGAGCCCCGGCAGCATCCAGAAACTGCAGCGCGTTCAGAACACAGCAGCACGTGTCGTTCTCCGTGTGCCTAAACGAACTTCTGCACAGCCGCTCCTGAAACAGCTTCACTAGCTTCCCGTTCGCCAACGAATCGATTACAAATTGGCAGTTCTGACATACAAGATCCGAAGTACGTCCCCCCGTCATACCTCAGTCGCTACATCAGACTTCGGGGATC
>Ga0209367_1004224_pt1 | contig 19768 bp, 16 predicted proteins | sample WorMetLIZISLAND2_FD_187412 | JGI IMG/M metagenome (GOLD analysis project Ga0209367, IMG submission 187412) | Marine gutless worms symbiont microbial communities from Max Planck institute for Marine Microbiology, Germany - Olavius geniculatus... ...
ATACAAGCAAGGTTCCTTCAATTACTCAGGTGCTCAATGCTTAATAAAACTTTAGCAAAAAGCAAAAGTAAGAATAACATCAACATACTATATGTACAGGAATAAATTCAATTTTAAAATTAGTCTCGTTCCTTGGACACTGCTTCAGGAAACAGCATTGCTCGTAAGTCCCACAGTCGGTTAGCCAAACCAACCAACTAGTTCAATCTGACAGTAATGACAAAGGACTGCTTTTCAGAATGTTAAATACTTCAAACTGCAAACTAAGCGACTACTCTAACATGAGTTTCAGCAGTTGTATTATTTCCAGCATGTTACGTTTTTATTATAAACATTATTATATTAGAAACTTCTACTGAGACATTTTATTCTACTATTCATTGTAATCAAAATGAAAAGAGATCTGTAAATGTTCGGAAACAACCACAACATAACAAAGTGTAACCCATCATCAGGAGCGCACCTGTGATCACTGAACATTGAGTTGTCGAGAACAATCTTCTCAAGAAGTTCAATCAGTTCATTGGGTAGATCGGCCGTCATGAATGCCTTCACAGTCACTGATATCTCCTCAGGGTCCTGAGTTTCGGACAGCGCTGTCTGGACCACCTGTACCACAGCAGAGACGGAATGTCTAGTAGTGAACCATTAAACTTTGGTAAATAAAAGTAAAATAAGAGACACTAAACTACCAAGCAATGGTGTGAAGAGAATTAAAACGAGTCAAAAGTAATTTGGTACATGGCAGAATCACTGTTACCAGTCCATGCAACCCTCTATTTGCCACATTGCAGCAATTTGCAATTGCATGTTATGGCCAAAGGCATGGAGAAATGTGTAGCAATAGGTGAGATAGCTTGTGCTGCAACATAAACTTCCACCTGCGTTTCACACACATGTATCTGTGGGCAGGCCGTCGACACATCAGGGACACACGGTTTCAGCTGCCGCCAGTCTGCCGGTTGCCACGCCAGACACAGAGTCGTCAATGACCTCATCAAGCGCGCCTTGGCGTCAGCCGACGTCTCAGCCAGACTCGAACCATTGACGCTGTCACGTGATGACGGCAAACGTCCAAATGGGCTCAGCACAGCACCTTGGAAGGAGGGTCGCTGCTTGGTCTGGGATTTCACTTGTCCAGACACCGGGCGGTGTCTGGACCAGGCGCTGTGGCTACGGAGACGGAAGCATGAAAGCAATCCAAGTACAGCTCACTCGCAGCGACATACTACTTTGTCCGAGTCGCCGTCGAGACACTGGGTGCGCTGGGAGAGAAAGCGGCGCAATTCATCAGCGACCTCGGCCGTCGGATTGCTGCCACAGCCGCAGAGCCACGATCCGTGGTTTTTCTCTTTCAGCGCCTTAGTGTCGCTATCCAGCAAGGCAACGCCGCTTCCGTGACTAGAACATGAGTCTCATCTGCAAAGCTGGATGACATTTTTTTTATATCGTGTGGACCTAGTTGTGTTCGGTGTGGTAGACAGTGACTTAGACATCTTCAGACTCAGTTTATGTTGCTCATTTGTGCTGGATAGCCTAGTCATTTTTATGTGCAATTATTTCAGAGAATATTATAACTGTTAAGAGAAGGAAAACTAGTGCATGGAGGCAGAAAATTTAAATAACCAAGGAACAGTCACATGATGGCACAGAGATGTAGAGCTAGAGATCAGACATAGCTCAAAGAGAATGCTTACAAAAACTAAGATGAAAAGAAAATAAAACCAAAAAACCATAAACACAAAAATTTGACAAAGTAAAAAAGAACCCTGTGAATCACTCAAGAGGATGCCAGATTCAATGGAAGAAAGACTGTGTAAAAAATTACAGCAAAAGGTAACGGCAACTGAAACAGACCCTGACCGAGAAAGTAAATCTATATGTCTCTAAGCAGAATGCAAAAACATAAAAGCATACCTGATCAATCAGCTGACTGCGGTATTCATTTTCCTCATTCAAGACATGAGCCCACAGGTCAGGCTCACGACGACGAACCAGGTAACGAGCTTCACTTTTGAACAACGAGTTCTCATTGCACACCTGAACGACATCAAACATTACAATCAGTACACACTTGTACGTAATCAGACGTTAATATATAGCACAACCTGCATGTGGAAAATTTACTATAGTTATGAAGCAAAGTTCTTATATCTGCAAAAAGAATAAGCAAATTAGATTACGCACAGAAAAATGTATGGGTGAAATAACTATTTGATCTATGGTATTAATTACATCATCATCAGCAATAGAATAGTGCTGAAATTCCTGCTACAAGACTCTAACATATTGTGCTAAATTTTTTACAATGATATCTGCCAATATCTAAGGAAATATGTAAATTAATATAGAAAAGTGCCCAACTCATAGAAATTGAACCGGAGGCACTGAGGTTGGTGACCAGGGGCACAAGAGAATGAATAAGCGAGTGAGTGAGTCAGTAGGATCTAACGAACATGCTGGTTCATTTTGAAAACCGTCATCTAAACAATCACTTGCACTGGCACTTGCAACAAAATCAGCAAAAAAACAAACAAACTAATGCACAAAACACCTATGTGATGACAATAAACTAACTACATGTATATAAACTAATTTACAAAAGAATCACCCACAGACAATCTCACTACAGCAATAAAAACAAAACTCTTGGTTTTTGATTTAAATTACAGTCTACCTTGAAACGTCTCTATAGGTTTGGTTACACTGCTCAGATTATGTCCTTTAATGATATTGTGGAATCTTGCTCACGTGATCTTTTTCACAGTATTACAAAACCTGGTCACTGTCTTCATGAACTGTTGTCATGTTATGCCGAGCGTCCAGACAGTTTACGCCCTCGTGGACATGATTATGTGTTGCCTGTTTGTAGTAAAAAATTGCATAAACAGTCTTTTTTAGTTAGATCACTTTCTGACTGTGTCTAATTTTTTATGCTATGTTACCTTGTCTAAATTACATTTCTCTTCTGTTTTTGCTATTTTATTATGTGCGTTTGTCACATATTTTATTACATACTGTGTTACTGTGTTAGACGCCTTTTATATCATCTGGCGAGGAAAAAAAATCAAGTCTGTTCTCCGGCTCCCAGGACCTCATGGGGTAGCACCAGTGAACAAGAAAGCAGACTGCAAATATCACGTGAAAATGTACAAAGACTCACGTTGATCAGCTCAAAGTCACACTGCCCTCGTTCATAAGCAACGCAGGCGAGGTGAGGATCACGTTTCTCGCAGTACTTGCCGACGACTCGGCTGTCGTAGTACTGGTTCTCGCGTAGGAACCTCTCCGGGTTGTTGTTGCTGTCGATATAGATCTTGGCCAGTGCATTGTGAGTCGCCGGCTCTACGCTCCCCTCGTGGATACGCGTCTCCAGCCATGGCAGCAGTAGCTTCAGCCTGCAATCGGCAACTCACTAATTAACTGCCAAGACTCAGTTCAATATCTCTGACCCAGCCAAAAGCTATCAAAGCTGCACTGAGACAACAATAAGTTTATGTTTACTTTAGTAGGGCCTAAGTGTATGTGGCATCAAATCACATTCTCCAGAGAAACTTATTATCGCTTATCAAATGCCTCTCACTTTATCTTTTATAATGCATTCTTAGTGAAGTAACCTTGATTAAAAATTTTATTAATTGCTAACAATTTTCAATGATCAGTCATGAGGCAAATCACTAACTGCTACTGCTCCAATTTCAAACCATAACAGTTCAGTTCAGTTTATACTCTTCAAAAAAAAATTTCTCAGATATCCATTGCATAAGCATGACTGAAAAGACAGGTTTTCAGCCGAGCTCTAATTGTCCATGACTGATGGTCGAAGAGCACATGTCCACAGGCACTGTTCCAGCCGAGTAATGCTGCAACTCAAAAACTCCGTTGGTTGAGCAGAGTTCTTGTTCGCAAAATGAACATCGCCACGCCCAGGTGAGCAGAGATTGAGGCAACCTGAGATGTCAGACACCAAGATACAGACGTCCTTGAAATATGCAAGACCAGTGCCAGGGATAGAATAAAAAGCAGTAAGTGTCATCTTGAGCAGTATTCGCTGTGCCAGTAGTAGCCAGTGAAGGACATCGAGAATGACCGGTGAAATGTGGCCAAACTTGCCAGCACCAACAATCAAGTGGGCAGCAGCATTTAGCAGCATCTGCAGTCGAAAAATGATCTGCGAGGAAATGTTACAGTAGTCGACTCAGCTTGATATAAATGCGACTGCAAGGGTGCACCAGGCATCAAGTGTCCATGATCGTGGAACACTGCGGAGTTGCCAAAGCTGATAGAAGCAGGTTAGCACCACATTCCCAGCGTGTGCATCCATTCCGAGTTCACCATCAAATATCACTCCCAAGTCACGCATTTTCTTTAGCGACATCAGAAGCTGACTCTTGAGCTACAGCAGACTCAGAGTAATTTTTGCCAACTGCTGATGCGTGCCTAGCAAGATGAATTCCATCTTGTCAGCATTTACATCATCCATCTGTCTGTATCAGTGACACATGCCAGGAGGCGACTATTTGCCACCTGCTGGTCTCGCGCTGCACAGCAGGCGAATGTCTGCATGTCATCGGCATATGCATCGACTGAGACACCATGGCTCCCAGCTGTCATGACGTCGGCGCCATTCGGCAGTGTACAAGAGAATAACAGACTTCCTAAAATAAACCACTGTGGAATGCTGTACAAAAGAGCTGTAAACGTCGAGCAATGATAACATTAGACACGTACATAAATTAACAAATAATGTGCAAAATTAGGATCATTCGCTACGACTAAACATTTATACCACAAACTTCGGTGTCCCACTTTTTTTTGACTCAAGGCAGTAATGACGACAGCAATTTTTTCTTCTTAAAAAATGGGATTCAATTAGAATTTTACCGTAAAAAGTTTGACTAGATCAGACAATGCACATCCAAAATCTCAAACAGCGCAGTAAATAATATTAAAATGACTTTCCCGTTCTTTAGAATGAACTTTAACAGATGACAACATATACAGCATGTTTAAAAAAAAACTAAACATTTGCATCGTTTATCATATCTTTGCCAAACTGTGATCAATTTCCAAAATTCTTTCACTGACTGACTCAGCAGACCATTTGCCACAAAAAATGTCATTACAATTCCCACCACAACCAATGCTTTTTGAAACATGGTGTATGGGTGCTATGGAAAGGAGACAGACAGACAGACCTGTTTCGTTTCTCAACTTCAGCAACCAATTCGTCGGTGGAGAACTGTCCCTTGACAACAAATATCAGCTGCTTGATAGCATCTTCACCACAGTCGACGTCCAGCAATCCGCCCACTACCACTGGCAGGCGAGACGGGTTCACCTACACACATACCAGGCACATACCCACCAAAAATTATTATCTAGTATTATCATCATTTGTGAAGTGCAAATATGATTAACACCTTCAACACAGACAATGCAGCACAAAATATACATTATGGTTAGGGACCAACCGAATTCACGGGAAAAAATGCACGATTTCACAGCAGAATTTTTTAAATGTGTCAAATTTCACGGAAAATTCACGGAAAGAGTTTCGGAAATTCACGGGCCACACAGACGTTATTTCGAGGTGCTGCGAATGCAAACGAAACAATTTCAGAACAACGAATATTTACTTCACTAAGTCAAGACTCAAAACACTCAATGTTAACTACTTAGTGCTAAAGTGCGACATGTAGCAAACAGCAACATCCGTACAAAAGCTGCTGATAAAACTCTGGAACTGTCATAAATTGCACTAAAAGCGCTAAAATTGACTAAAAATCACGGATTTCATGGAAATCAGCGTTTTTCACGGAAGGAGATCAATTTCACGGAAAATGTCACGGCCGTGAAATCGTGGATTAAGTTGGTCCCAAATTATGGTCCTTGTGGGCAGCAGATGTAAACACTGATCACAAAAAATCAATCAGCCTTAATCTATGCAACTCAAGAAAATTTCACATTAAATGCTGTATCACAACAAATACTGTTTTGAGTAAAAAATAAAATTTCTGTTTGATTTATTTCAGATGTATAATATGTAAACTAACTACTAAAAAAACTTTTATCTTCCAAAGAGAATAATAGCTTACTGCAAAAAACTTGAGCATCGTTTTCTATTTACAGCTCTGCTAATTACAGCGCAAATAAAAAGTAACCAGATGTGATTTTTTACATTACCTTCTGGACATAGATTTCAATGTACTTCTGCAAGTTGTTGCGGTACAGATAAAGGACAAGATCGTGGACGTAGTCAAAGCGATCACAGACTATGATCAATGGCAACTGATCTGTCAGTTTCGCCTCCTACAACATGCGGTAAGGATCAGATTATACACGACGTCCAGCGTCTGAATAGGTAATAATAAAGTTGTCTATCATCCAGTGTGTTTATCGATTTCACTCTGTTGCTGCCAATCCTGAACAAAGAAACATCAATTCTAGAGCTGTCAAGGCGTTAATTTTTTAATGCATTAATTAACGGGTAAATTAACGCACCCAGTCCCGTCGAGAGGGAGAGTAGGGGGATAAGTTATCACAGGCCTCACGACGTTTGAGGGGCCCTGCCTGTCTAATATAGAAAGTTAGAAACACATTTTTACACAAATAATCAACAATAACTGACGTCATAGGTAGCATAGAAATCTATTAGCATGTCATTGAAAAGTGAAATAACTATTTATTTACAGTAGTGATGGAACGAAAACTACAGCTTAGTTACTTGAATTCATTCGATTGTCAAATAACCGCAGTTTAATGAAATATTTCAACTTCTGCTTCACAAAATTGAGTAAATTAACATAAATTTACGTATGTGCGTTAATTCTCTTAAAGTGTGTTAATTTTTTTAATGCGCGTTAATTTATTAACGCATTAATTAATGCATCAATTGTGACAGCTCTAATTAATTCCTATCACAATGACTTAAAGCAGACACATAGGCTGTTTGAAAAAACAGTGGAAATGCAAATCTGCACACTGATGGCACTTTATAGACAACTTTGCCATTCCAGTAGTGAGGATTACCATTGCCTAGCATCCAACATATACTATACCTCCCCAAAACCAGAGATTATTCCTTATCACACTGCTAATAATCCTTAGGAAATGTAATCAAATTTCACCTTCAACTGGCTGCGATACGGTTCAAACTCAAAGTGTCAGTTTACAACCTCTTGATGCCACTAACGGAATATATAGTCATGAAAAGTTGCCTTTCTGCAGAGGACAGACTGGAGGACCAGGTGTCCAATGATCTTTAGACAAACCCAATCTGCTTAAACCACAGATTCACCTAAACTGGCAGCTACAGTACCACATTCACCATTGCCATTTAGTACTGCTCAGCCCGAAAGCTGAACCAACACTGAAAAATATACCGAACATAGATCATATAATATTTTTCATCAATCAGTTTTATGACTCAATAACGCCAGCATAAGCAAGACCTTGAGGAAGTTCTTGACTCGCTCGGGGTTGTAGCAGCTGCTTTCCCGGCAGATTCTCTCCACTTCCTTCATCTGCCCAGTCTTACACGCTGCCTGGATGTACTTGAAATGAACCTCCGGGTCCTGACTGAAGTTGACAATTGATCCGAGGAAGTAGAACAAGCCTGCCACACAATATCAACATCTCACTGCAGAAAAACAAATAAAACTGACTAAAAACAAACAAAAAACCTCATATGATGAAGCTGACATAGTGATGTAAGCTAATCAATCTACACAGCTAATCTACAAACTAACGTAAAAAAAATTAGTGGCAACTGTCATAATGTCATCATGAATCAGAATCGCCGCAATGGCATCGATGTGATTGACATGTTCTAAGTGAAGTCGACTGAAGTGAAAAATTCAACTTTACGCCTGGATTTAAATATGCCTAGTGTACAGTTGACTTGGCTCAGAACCGTCCACTCTGGAGATTAATGTCTATGTTCAGCGCTACGCACTCTTAGTGGTGCTTGCCAGAAATGATGATGATGATGAGTGTACTAGCAACTCGTTCACAGGGATTTTACTCTAAGTGAGTGAGAGTAGCAACTGCCAAACTGCAGACTACTTCATTGACTGACTGAGTGGAAGATGAAAAACAAGTGTGCTAACTGCTAACCACTATCTGAAGTGGACATGTTCGTTCCATGCTTGTTCATTTTATTTCAGCCAGTGGTCTAACAACAAATAAATGCAGAAGAAAGCAGCAGACCTTCAAAGCTCTTGAACGACTCAAAGATCTCGATAAGCGACTGCGTGGTGAGTTGTTCGTGGTACTTGGTAGCGATCTGGACACAGACTTGCAGGTTCTGGCGAATGTTGGCCTGCAGCATAGCTTTGATGCACTCCAGCGAGTCCTCAACCGACAGAGAGCCAAAGTAGTTCACCAGCCACTCAGGGTTCAGCAGGTGAGTATGAACCACGGCACGTTTTATGTCGTACAAGTCCGTGTAGTGCTCCAGTGCCTGCACGCATCATACTGAATGTAAGGCAGCAGATATAAATGTTTGAAGCTGCCTATAGCTCCAAACGGCAACCCATCTCAAAGCTACCAAGCATCACCTGCCACATGGGAAGACACCTGCCACCAGACACAGGTGCACGTTCTCAACCTCAAGACCAGCCAGATGGACCAGCACTCGATTTACTACCCTGAAGGGGCGAAAAGCCGAGTTGGTGGCGTAGCATAGTGGTTAGAACGTCGGTCCTGGCCGGCGAACTTTCCCTATCCTGCGCTGGACTGACGGATGGCCGTTTGACCACTTTGTGGGTTAAGCGTCCGCTATCAGTCAACCAACAAGGCCAACTCAGCCTGTCATCCCTCCGGGGTCGGTTAAATGAGTAGTAACTCATTTACATGGGTTACGGAAGGTGGGGCCTTGGTACAGCTGACTGGGGTTGCCTAGCCGGCCGCTGCGACAGCCTGTGTCTGCAGGCTGCACACGGTGGCCGTGCGGCAGGCATCTCTGGTTAGTGACGAAAGCGCATTAGAGGCGTGTTCACGACGATGCGCTATACAAATTGACGACCTCTACCTTTTTACCTTCAGCTTGGTGGTTGGTTATATACACGACGGTTTACCTGTCTGAAGGCAGTCATCCAACCAAGTTACTAGTAACCAACTGATAGAGACTCACAACCTCTCAATAGCAGATCCAACATCCTATCCATTAAGCCACAAACCATCTCAAAGGTATAGCGCTCTACTGCCCATATATGGAAACAACTGGACCCATATGCAGCAACCAGCCATGTTAGGCCTTTGTATCTTGTACCCTGCAAGCTACTAAAGCTCAAGCTTCTAGGAAGTTTTATCGATCTTGAGGTCTGTCGAGGTTGCACACTGGGCCCACGTAGTGGCCTCAGCGCTGGGTGACTGCTTTATGCATTCACTCACTTCACAGGTAAGGTCAGGGTATTGCAATATCACGAGAAATTGCTAGAAAAATTCTGTAGTCTCTGTCAAACACTCGCAAAAGCATGAGATCACTGTTACTCACACGCTGCAGCAGTCCGGCCTTCTCACAGAGCTGAGCGATGTGCGCTCGGTCGTAGTGAGTGAACATCTGATTACCGAGTATTGCGTCAGCTACCTGCACTCACAAGTCAACAGCAAAATGGACAATCACTAAATCAGTCATAACACCACCACGTAACACAGACCAAATAAATGAGTAAACTGTTGACTCACCATTGGCCTAATGCAATGAGTTGAAGCCACTTGAAGTCTGTTTCATTAAATATTTATCAGGAATATTTTAATGCAGTGATTTTCAACCGGGGTTCCGTGGAACCCAAGGGTTCCGCGTCTGGTCAGTAAAGAAGACAAAAAATAACTTAGCATGCAAAATTACATCAGACAATGCCCCAGAAGTAATAATCACCAAAAACTTACTTCTAAATTAGCGCTTCTAGATGTCTACTTTTGCAAAGAGTTTTGAATATTTTTCTTGTTAACAGTCTTAACATATTTGCATTGAACAATGAACACTAACATATTAGTGTTAGTGTTAATAAATCGTTTGTTTATGTATTGAAAGAATTTCAATTCCTGAAATGTTTTGTTTGAAAGATACAAAAAGCCTCATGCAGCAAACCCCCTTAGCTGCCCGAGGGCATCATGTAAAACGTAAAAGATCCAATGATAATTTTTTTGAGGTTGGTGACCACAGCGGAGGGTGTTTTTGGTTGAGTACAATAACACACAGCTGTCGAGTGGTGAAAGAAAATTGCTAAATAATATTATCTATTATGGTCAAATTTAACATTTGTTGCCAGTTGTTTTATCGTCAGCTTTTGGAGGTTTTGCCCCCAGACATACAGAAATTTTCTGTTTCTTGACTCCGCTGGAAACATTGGTCCCAAGACACTCTGAAACCTCCACTTCACCTACGCCACTGGACTCATGAATCATTGCATAGGGTTCCGTGGGTGATCTTGACACTTACCTAGGGTTCCGCTGCAGCAAAAAGGTTGAAAAACACTGTTTTAATGGGTATGGTCCACTAACCTATAGCTGCATTTTTGACGCCTAACACGTTAGTTTAGTGTTAGTTCATAGATAAGTACTATAAATACGCTAATTTCGTGCGCAAGCCAGAGCACAAAAAACAAATTTACTAGTATATTGCCTCACTACAACAAAAAAAACTTTTTCCAAGTTTTTGTCTGCTGTGCCATCAGCAGGCATGCCTAACGCGTTATTGTTAGGTAGGCATCAAAAAACGCAGCTTATATGATCGCTGCAGATGATAATAACATCATGAACGTCATTATCGTCTGCTAGCAAACCAGACTGTTTTTGCTAATTTATTTTTTAAAATAGCATATCATGAACTTTTGGATCATGTGGCTGTAACCTTAGGACTTTTTGTTGTGCAAACCAAATTAAGGATGCTTATAAGTCGAGATATATTAAATATTTATCGTGCATATGCGGAGTGGGCATGGCACTTTTTAGATTCAAAGTTTTTGCTGAGTCCATTATATTTATCTATGGTATATTTTATCTATGACCACGTAATTATGTTATGAACAATCAACAAGAACAACAACAACAACTGCTAATGCTGCTGCTGCTGCAAGTATGCTACTACTACCTTTTTTTGTTTAATGGGCCTAATGTTTGAGCTATTACAGCCTTTGGAGGCTACAAGATCTTGAAGTAAGCTAAGATGTGGGTGGCTGAACCAAGATGCATCACTACTTGTAGCTGTAGCTAAGACGTTGATTCTGCTGACCTCCAGTGCGTACATCAGGTTCATCTCCAACAGTCTGGTCTCCACTTACTGGCACAAAACATTGGTCATTTTATCGTACAAAATACTACTAATAGGCTCTTTGTGCTGCAAACCTGTGGTGCATACATGAGGTTCATCTCCAGCAGTCTGGTCTGCAGCGGTCCCTCGGCCGAGCGATTGTTCTTCAGAGCATCCAGAAGAAATGCCGTGCATGGCTGAATCATGTTAGTCTCCATGAACACGTCCACGATCTGCCACCACAACACAAACAATCTATTACTACTGGAATTTCTCTCATAACTGCTACTGCTGATCCCCACCGAGGTCAGCCACCTTGCCGTGGTGGTGGGGCTTAGCACCGATGACCCGAAAGATTTCTAAAATCTGGAGGCGAGGGGCAACTAAACGCTGACCAAATTCGTGTAGGCAGATTGCTACATGATACCAATGCTCTTGTGCTGGTTTTGGCTTCACAGCTGACTACGGCTTTATAGCCATCTACTTACGGCTTTACAGCCGTCTATTTACGGCTTCACAGTCGTTACGGCTTTATGGCCACTACCTGTAACCTTCTGGTTACATTCAGGGACGCGCATTGAGCCGAGATGATACGACCTCAGCACTGGGCAAGTGTAAGAGCCTGTCCACCCCGGAGGTAAGGTAAAGTAAGGCTACTGCTGATGAGTAAGGAACAAATGCACAGAAAGCAAATTACACTGGTTGTTGTCAAAAATTTTGCACCAGCTTTTGATATAAACCAGACCATACTTGAATGGCCTTCACTTGTCAGTCAATGTGGATAGAGTATATGATATCTAATTCCAAGATAACCTCAAACTTTGATACATTCAACCCTGTCCCAGAATGCATCAGTGCTAAAACTTCAATGAAACTGTGTCCTGTAACATTGTATCATGCTAAGACCAGCATAGACTTCAGTGTTAAAAACAGGACTGCAAAAATTAATCACAGGCGTGCGGTAGCGCAGACCTGTGTTAACGGCAACAGGCTAAGTGAATGGAGAATGTAAAAATGACAAAATGGCAAAATTCGACCCTTCGCAGATCCGAGACCCCTCAACTGATCGATAAAAAATTTGAAACAGGTGACTACGTCCGCGAGATGACCCGCTTTGCAAAATTTTGTGCAAAACGTCCATTGGCGGCTTCTTGGCAAAGGGGTGAAATGTAACGAAAATTTTTCTGAGTTAAATATACCTCTTTAATGGCCAACCTATTGGTCAAATCAATCGGCGGATTTTCACGCGCAATGGCTCGAATGATGCAGCCTCACGCAAGGGTCAAACCTTTTACGGAACCAAAATTCAAAGTTAATATCCAACCCCTGAAAAATCCCCTAAAGTCGAAAATTGGGCCTAAAAACAGACTTAGAAATTTTTTCCCAAAAATGCTCCAGTATAAAAGTCTCACCTACAAACGTCTCTTAATCGTCATCGTTGGCCCATAAAAGTCGTACAGTGAATAGACAACATGGCCATAAAAATTCCAAATATGTGGTTATATTTGACCCCCTGTCTACAGGTCACGTGACACTGTGCATACGCAGTGATTATTTTAGCCTTCAAAAACAGCCCCCTGTATAAAAATTTCACCTACAAACGGCCCTTAATCATCATTGTAGCCCCATAGAAGTTGTATAATGTATAGGCAATATGGAATCAGGAACTCCAAATATGGAGTCACTTTTAACCCCCCCCCACCTACAGGTTATGTGACACCGGGCATGCGCAGTAAACTTTTGGCCCTTAACATGGGCTAAACACAATTTTGAGGCTTTATATCTCCATAACTGTGCAAAGTAGACGCATGGTCATCGTTGACCACCAACAGGAAAAAGCCCATGCTGAGTCCAATGGTCACGTGATGACATCACATGACCCTAAAAGGTCGATGTCCTGACCCCAAAATCTTTGAGGCTTTGCATCTTCATAGCCGTGCAAAACAGATACACTATTATTCGCCACCTACGATAAAACATATGTTTAGTAATAAAACAGCCAATATAAATGTTCAAAACATCAGTTCACATGCTAGTTAACAGCGGAACGCAATGACTGACACTTCGAAAACAGCAAAAATCATAAAAAAGTTGATATTATTCAACATCACATTGACAGTTAGGCAATGTGACAGTGAGTGAGTGATATTATCTTTTTATGATTTTTGCTGTTTTCGAAGTGTCAGTCATTGCGTTTCGCTGTTAACAAGCGTATAAACTGATGTTTTGTACATTTATTAATTAACCCTCCTATGCCTAAGCTTTTTCGGCAGCTTTGCCAGCCTAAAAGGGGGTCAAACTCCACCTACAGTCACATTTGCTCTATACTTTAGGGTATTTTATGCATCAGTCCAAAGGACTTAAAGAAAACGATTTCATAACTGCCTCCTATAATTTTTTTATGTAAGTAAGTAAGTTAGCAAAGTAAATAAGTAAGTAAAACATGAATTTATACAGCGCATAACGTAAAAATTAACCGTTTTTGTCTTTTGTCTAAAGTTAAAATATATTTAAGCTTTTTTATTGCCGAAACACATTAACTAGTCAGATAAACAACAAATGAACACAAGAATTGAAAAAAATGCTGTTCGTTATAAATTTTAGCATCAACAGCATTACCGAGGAACTAATTCATTATCCGATATTATCCGATGTTACAGAACTTGTAAAACCTGACCTGTCAAGGGAAGAGTAGTGTGTAATATGCCAGAAAATGTCTATGATGCTTAGGAACAGACAAACAAAATATACTGGTGGTATTGGCGCAAGACAAAAATGATTCTTTAAAAAACTGCAGGAGGGGTAATTTTGACGCCTTCTTTAGGCATAGAAAAGTTAAGTAATTAATCGCTAAAAAAACTCAATCGATTAAAATTTGCTTTAAATTCTTAACAGGCTAAAATGACTGATAATCAAAAAAAGAAAGAAAGCATACAGGTAAAAAATCACAGAATCACCTGGTTGATGTCAGAGAGAGGTTCATCCTCTGCGACGAGCATCTGAGCAAACTGAGCTCCTTGCTCCGGGTTAATGCGCATTATGCTCCGTAGCAAGAACACGTAGTCCGGCGTGTAACCAACCTTCTTAGCGTAGAGGATGATCTTCTGAAACTGACCGGTTTCAGCAAAGCACTGGATCACCTGCAAATCATTGACACCACGTGCATGTTAGAACGTGATCACATCATCAAGCTGGAAAATTATACGCTGCCCAAGTGCTGACGTACTACGTATCAAATTATCAGAGCTCTGCAAACTTGTAACACTTTGACCTACTAGACTAAAAATTGGCACACTGGAAACGTTCACATCAATTTTGGTTTTACTACATTCCTAGTTTCTGAGTTATAACATAGAAATGACAGTTAAGACTTTGATGCAAACCTGAGCTACAATGACATAATCCATGCTCAACAATCGATCAGTTTATTCCCTCAATCAATCACTTCAATTTAAAAAATGGCAGTATAATGATGGTGGATTAAAGGTGGTAACGGTTATCTCGAGTTAAACCTGTGAAAACCAGAATAATACAAAATAACAGCAGGTAGAAAGAAATGAAATCAAAATTACAATACTGCATTGGTAAAACTAAGAAATGGAACACATAACTAATGGTCAAAAAGACAGCTAATGACATAAACTAATAAGAAAATTGTTGAACTGCTGGTGGTTTCTGAAATGTAAGCCAGATGAATTGATAAGTCTATGATCAAATCACGGCTGATACCTTGGCGGGTACGTTGGCTCGCAGGTAGACAGACAGAGCCAGCGTTGGATCAGCTACTTTTACCAGATCACCCAGTTCCTCACTGCACTCCAACTGTACAATGCACAAAGCTATATATCAACATCACAGCCATATGCCAACTGACACAGACACAGATCGATGTGGTGAGTGAGTACTGAGAACAATTCTACAAGAAACTGGATATGGTGTGATGCCTTGCTACAGCTATAGTTCCAGCATCAAAATTTCACCGCATGTAAACAACTTGCCTGGAGAGCAACACAACTGCGACTCAAACACACAACTGCTTCGATGTAAGTTTGATTCCCTAACCAATATGCCACAAAAAAACAAGAAATTTGAGCCAATGCTCACGAGACACGCGAAAGCATATAGAAGTTCCGGTTCAGTAGTTTTGGCTGAAAATTGGGGTGTTCACGCTAAGTTAATATACAAATACCAAATTCTCTATCTGGATCACATAACAATAGTAGTGTGGCGCCACCGTCTGAATGATATAAACTTGTGTCACAGCCCGAAATCGCCAAAAAAATCCATTAAACCCCATATTTTAGCGTTCAAGTCATTCAAGGTCATTGAATTTGATGCAGTGTACGACTTCCTATTAGTGATTAATAGTAACCTAGGCCCTATCTCGCAGTTACTGAGATACAGAGACTTATTGGCCAAAAATTGCAAATTTTGCCCACCCCACTCTCATTTAGCGCCCTCGTTTGAGGTGACCCCCTTCGAATTTATGGAAAAGCTTTACAGTTCCTGAAACTAGAGTCTTCCAGGCAGCCGACAGTGAAAAATTGGTGATCCTAGCTTGCACCATTTTTGACTGATCCACCTGTGTGACAGACAGATGGACAGAATTGTGATGGCTAAGATGCACTGAAAGCAGTAGCTGCTTTCACATGTAACTAGACCAAACCCGTGTTATGGCATCCATAATTTATTCCACCAAACTGCCTGGAGGAACAGACCTTGTCCTCCTTGAGCCATTTCTCGAGCAGCTGCTTGCGTCCCTGCTGCAGAACAGGACGGCACAGCTCCAACGACTCGTACTTGTTGAGCTGACCTTGATCCAGTAAGATACCAAAGTATGCCAGCAGTGGAGATGTCTGGCCTTGCTGGGCTGGCACTTGCTGGAACCTCTGGATCGTCTGAGGAGTTCGCAGGATTCCCTGCAGCCAACATCAAAATGCTATCACACGATGATACGATCGGAGAAATCACAAATCTCAAGGAAATCTGACAAATACTGCAATTGGCTGAACATTTTCAAAATCATACATCTCCGTGCGTGTAATACTTTTTTTCTATGCACAAAATAATCAAAGTTAAGCAGATTTGTAAACATTTAAATTACGTGGTTGTTCTGGCAAAAACACATGATTTGAATTCTGGTTCTGACTGCAAATCTCTCCATCCCATGGAGGACCTGCAAATCCAGTCTAAAACAATGTTACCTGGAGTCATACAGAATTACAGATGTCCTGATCAAAATCTCGTTCTGTCTAACAGGTTTAGCAGGGAGCACGTGAGAGACAGGGAGACAAATCATGTTATGATAGCTTCGGTCAAGATAGCCAACCCTGCTAATGCTCTCAGTGATGCCATGAAATAAGTAAAAGTGAACAGACAAGTAGAACAGCAATAAGACCTTGGGGGCTCCGGCAGCGACCTTGGCAGCCTCTCCGTACTGCCCGTTCTGAAACAGAGTGTTGAACTTGCGCACAAACAGGTCTTCGGCTCCGGGAAGGTTGTTACGTGATGCGATGCGCAGAGCGAGGTCGGGGTTCTGCAGTGTGCCGGTGATGTACTGAATTATGTTGTCCTCTTCCACGCTCACTGACAATACCTGACATATCAATCGTGCATTCCACACATCACTAATAATCACGGGTCCAAGCTCACAGCCGGAAGTCTTTTCCAAAGCTTAGTCTGATTCCATCACCCAGGCTGTGATGTGGCTCTCCATTAAACAAGCTAAGAGGTCTCGGGAGAGCTGTAAGCTCCCCCAGTGAAGTCCAGGACGAAACCCCATTTGCACACATTTGTATGCATTTCAGACTCAAAAGTCATATCTGATAGTGACATTTTACATCATTACCTCCGCCAAGGAGGTTATGTTTTTGCCGGTTTTTGTTTGTCTGTTTGTCAGTGTGTTAGCAAGATAACTTAAAAAGTTATGGACGGATATTTTTGAAATTTTGACGGAATGTCGGAAATGGCACAAACTACCAGTGATTCAATTTTGGGGGGATCCGGAAGGAATCCTGGATCACTTTGAAATTTTCGTTACCACTGCATTAAAGAGGGCATAAGGGAACCGCTGGCAAAACGAAGATGGTGACGCCACTTGACGAATAGCTTTGCCTTGGCGGAGGTACCTGCGCTCTCCGAGTGTTTTCTCTAGTTTTTATGCAATAGTTCTTGGTTCTGGCTAATGAAAAAGGAGGTTCAAGCCAATCCATTGAACCCCACCCCCTTTGGCTATGGGCCTGAATTTGATAACACCATGGCACAGTTGACTTGATAACCTTCACATAATGATTACAAAGCTATGCTACAAAACAGGCCGATGAGTATGTATATTTAGCAAACAGAATAGTCGCATTACTCAAAATAACTGTCACCACAACTCCATCTGTCATGTACTAAAAGTGTAATCAAAAATTCCACTGTTGATGTCAGATCACTGATAAATGCATACGATATTCAAACAGTTTCATAGCACCCTTACAGACAGCTGCCTTCACTGAGCAAATCTTCTCTTAATAACAGCCTTTAAATACAAGGTTAATCAACACAGACACAAATGGGCATTAGACACTTGATGTGGATAGTATCCAGCAGTGCTCATTCTTATAATGCAGAATATCTGAAACCAAAAACCCCATCAATTTGGACCATATTGAAAACCCAAGTTAAACCAAAAACCCAACAAAACTCAACAGGGGCGGTATGCATAACAACGTCGTAACTTTACTTCCAAACTAAAATCGAATTACGTTGGACGTAGTGCTAAGTCAGTATGAATAACGACGACGTGGCACTAGTCAGACGCCTACATCCGAACTAACTCTAGTCGCTCCAGCGACCTGTCGTAAATATTTAGTCCGTCGTTGTCAATGTAAACTAACGTCGCTAAGGATAAGCTGCAATCACGTCATGCATCGTAAAGGACTTCTGGCGAGTCAATTACACCATTGAAACTGATTGCAGTATTAAAAGTTGCTGAATAAAACATTTAACATTCGATAAATTTCACTTATTCGCATCGCGCATTCTTACTTAGCCCATGGAGCTGTAGCTCGAGCACGCTCGAGACTGCAGCAGACAACAAGTCAAGCCATATCTATTTTTAGCTGCAGGCCGGCTGAGGCAGAGTGTGTTTAGCCAGGAAATTCCAGAGTCAAACTACCCGACGTCAACTACGTCGGTAGTAGTTAGTCGCCCACTAAAACAGTGTTTTGCATGCTGTCGGATGTAACTATCTAGTTTGGAAATAATTAGTCGCGACGTAGACCTACGTCCAAACTAATCTACGACGTTGTTATGCATACCACCCCAGGTGGGGCTTTAAAACCCTGGGGGGGTTTTCAATGCTGCACTATGTGACCAATTAGAACAAAGTAGCACGATAAACAATCTCACTGGGAATGCAAACGTTACCTGTCCCTTGCGGTTGACGCCAATAATGCCAGACGAAGAGTCATGTGGGGCCGTGACAAAGATGGTGTCTCCACTGATCCGGTTCATGTAGATGCAGGTGGCAGTCTCGATGTCATAGAGGTGAATGTAGCCGTACTTGGTGATCACATAGATCACATCGTACTTAGGCCCGACCTGCACAACACAGCATCAACTAGATTGGTCAACAGAACGATGCGTTACATTTTGGTGGTGATCTGAAATCTTTTGCCGATTATGGTTTTTTTACCATTTAGCAGGCAGGGCACTAATGAAATTGTGTGGCATGGTGCCCCCACCGTGGTCAGCCACCTTGTCCTGGTGGTGGGGCTTTGCACCGATGACCCGAAAGATTTCTAAAATCTGGAGGGTAGGAGCTAACTAAGAGCTGACCAAACTTGTGACAGCAGATTTGTTACACGTTACCAGTGCTGTTGTGCTGGTTTCGGCTTCACAGCCGACTACGACTTTACAGCCGTTTATTTATGGCTTCAGTCGTTCACGGCTTTATAGCCGTTACCTGTAACCTTATGGTTACATTCGGGGACGCGCATTGGACCGAACTAATACGACCTCAGCGCTGGGCAGGTGTAAGAGCTTGCCCAACCCGGAGGTAAGGTAAGGTAAGGTGGCATGTTGCAAAAACTAATTGATTAGATTTTGGTGGCAATCAAGATCTGGAATGATGCATTCAGACAAAGATCTAGAAACTTTTTAACATTGGAATCTTCACCAGATAGCAGCACAATAATGTCTAAGTGCTAGAAATAGCACGTGCTAGAAATAGCACATTTCTAGCACTGAAGCTACAGTAATATGTAACATTAAAAAAACATGCTGACCTGCATGGCAACGGGAAAGTCATTCTGAGCTTCTGGTGGAAAAAAGACATCGACAGCTTTCTTGGCAAATGGCTGATTGCCTTGTGGTGGTTGACCGACCTCTATCACATGTAGCTATCAACAACACAACCATACATATAGCCTTCATCTGCTGTATTATGTATGTGTGTGTGCCAATGGCACAAACAAAACTAAAACAATAAGGAGGCTGATTAAAGTCATTTTGCAAAAAAAAAAC
>Ga0209367_1004225_pt1 | contig 19758 bp, 18 predicted proteins | sample WorMetLIZISLAND2_FD_187412 | JGI IMG/M metagenome (GOLD analysis project Ga0209367, IMG submission 187412) | Marine gutless worms symbiont microbial communities from Max Planck institute for Marine Microbiology, Germany - Olavius geniculatus... ...
TATTTCACCAAATAAACATTGGTAGACAAGAAGAACAAAAAAAAAACAAACAAACAAAAGGAACAACAATATAGAGTTAAACTCGCAAAATTGTCATGTTGAGCAAACAGCTATTTAGACAAGAATATCCTATAGGGAAAAAACCTAAAAAATCTCAAATCGCGTTAGTTCTGGCTGTGAATTTGTTTACTGTGTTTTTGAAACACAGTGTACTTTTCCAACTACAAACCAGCATACTGATTACTTCTGCCACGAAAAATGTTTGCATCAATTTCGGTTTTTAAAGCCTCTTTGTTTCAAGTTAGAAGCTTGTATCGGGCAGGCAGACAGAGAGACCGACGGACAGACATGTAGACGGACAGCGAAGACGCGCAATGTGCCGCATAAAAATGACTGTTCTGTAATATATGGTATATTTAAGTTTACAACAAATATGTTACACATGTAATTATGGATGTTGCTGATACTACAGGGCCGACAAAGAGAAGCAAACTCTCATCATCGAAATAGAAAGTTGCACGACTGCTCTCGACCAGGCCAACAAGGCTAAGGTGCGTTCGCTCTTAAGCAAATAGGCCTACGTCTGTGTGTTTAAAATGCCAAAATGCTGCTTTCTTCGTTGCTTTTGTGTGTATTGCCTTTCGAGATTTCTGTTACTTTATGTACACGTAGTAGGAACTAATTGCAGTAGTATTAGTATTTGTTGTGGTTAACTTGTTTTTCTATTAATTCCAAAAAATTATGCAAGATTTCTCGTATTTACATTTTGGGTAACTGTTGGGATGAGACATTTTCCACTTTGCTTTAGTGCTGGATGCTTGATGCAATAAATCTCCAGATGAGTCAGTCAGTAGGGGCCTATGTCTGTCGGTCAGTCAGCAGGTCGTTTCTGTCTAGCTGTAGACGTTTCCGCCAGTGATCTAATATCATGTGACTGCATGTCGTTTGCGTGCGGTGGTCAGGCGCATGCGGAGTCGAAGCTTGAAGGTCTAGAGGATGCCGTGCGACGTCTCAAGGCCCAGAACGACGAGCTGACGCGCCAGAACCAGGATCTCAACAGCTGGAAGGCTCGCCTGACCCAGGAGAACTACGAGTTGCAGAGGCAGGTGCAGGAACTGGACAGCAGCAACGGAGCGATGGCGAAGGCACGCGCGGCGCTGCAGCAGCAACTGGATGAAGCCAAGGCTAGACTGGACGAGGAGTCCAGGGTCAGTCTCTTTGCACCATTAACTGCTTCTGCATGTATAGGCTATTCATGTCGGCATATATCGGCTTTTGATGCGATTCTGTTTGGGCCGACTGTATTAGTTTCGTCATGTTTCTACTGTATAGCTAGGGGCCTAGTTAAGCAAAGCAACTCGACCATTACTACTATTACGATACATTTCTCGTTGTTTTCTTATTTTTTAGTTTTTTTTGACTGCTCTTATTTTCTTTCATAACCTCTGTGTTTTTTAAATTTTTTTTTATTTTTGCATAGCAGAATTTGTTCCATGGCATTTTCCTTGATCGTTTCAGTTTCGTTTAAGGCGGTTTTATGTCTGTGGGTTTACATGCTAAATTATGCTGGCAGCTTTCTGTCTTTTTTCCATCATCCATCATCGGTTCATTCGTTGAGTGCGCACTGAACGTTGCTAGGAGCGCAACCAGCTGAGCATCACGCTGACGAACCTGCAAGTGGATTTTGACAACCTGAACGCGCGTCTGGACGAGGAAGCGGAGACATCAGCCAGCCTGCGCGCCCAGCTACAGCGCGCCCAGGCCGACTACCAGGCGCTCAAGAGCAAGTACGACAAGGAGGTCACGGCACGCGTCGAGGAGTTCGAAGAGACCCGGTATACGTTTCTTGTCTGTTCGGGTTATCACAATTCCCACATTGCGTCGGTCATCGGAAGTGTTCCAGTTCCGTTTCCGATGCATTATGGGCAGTGATGGGAATTATGATAGGCTCTGTCGATCACTGTTGCGATCGCCATATCATAATGCCCATGATGCATATGAAACCACAGATATATACATTAAAATAATTTGATAAGAACCGAAACACCTGCGATGACCGATGCATTGTGGGAATTACGATAAACCGAGTGACTTGATAGTGACGTGGTACTTGTGATCACGCGGTTGTTGGTTTGATTTATGATCACGTTGCTATCAAGTAATTGATTAGTAGACTACTTGGATGGGTGACTGTCTGCGCACAGATAAATTATCTGGGTATATGACCAACGCCAAAGTTAACTCAGCCTTCCATCCCTCTGAAATAGATAAATCTAGTATGTAATTTTTTGTGATAATGCCATCATCGGATGCCTTCAGAGGCGTCGTACAGGCGGGCAAGGGGGCGGGCAATTCCCCACCGATTAAATTTTGGGCTGTCAAAAAAATGTCGGAAAATCTTCTTGTAGGAAAATTCTCGTCTATTTGACGCCCAAAATCCCCCATTTGGGGGAATTTAGGGGCTAAATTGAAATCTTGACCACCCAGATGCATGACTGAATTTTGTCGAACATTTGCCTACGTGTCCGTCGGAAAACTGGGACTTTCTGTTCCGCTTACTTTTTTAATCTACGACGCCAGCACTTGATGCAGAGTATGCATACGTGTAAAGCTAACAATAAAACTACAACTCGCCTGTGTTTTAGTTTTACTAAGTTTTGCGCAGGCATAGAAATGCGAAAACGGCTCAGTTAGGCCTAACTAGATTGTAAGTCGATCTTTCTATGTGGCTTTTACCGCCTCCGATGCACTCTGCACAATGCAAAATGCGCCTATTACCATCATAAGTTGTTTTCCCGCCCCTCTGTCCGTCCGTCCGTCCGTCCGTCTGTCGAGATCTGTCTGTCTGGCCGTTGGCTCGCAACGCTGCAAGCTATAAGCGACCCTTATTTTCAGGCAGTGTGTCTATGGCTGACTGCATATGTCTCCTGTTTGACAGACATTGCTAGCAGCTGACCGCAGCTGATTGTCGCTAACAGTTGCGAGCCAGGTCGCCAACGGCCTATCCGCTTGTCTGTCTGTTTGTCTGTCTTTCTACCCGTCTATCTGTAACGTTGATGTAATCATAGAGTAGACATAGAGGTTGGATTCTGACTGATGTGATGTGGTTTATTTGCAGTCGCAAGATGGCAGCACGCATCGCCGAGCTGGAAGACCAGGCGGAGCAGGCGAGAATCCGTGCGGCCAAGTTCGAGAAGGATAAGATGAAGTTGCAGGTCGAGATCCGTGACATCAGCGTCGAGCTCGAAGCTGTGAGTTTCCTTCCACTCTACTCTCTGTGTGCGCAATCGCTAGTTCGCTACTGTCGGTTTTTATGTTATTTTTCTCTTATCCTACACAGTTCTTGATGCCGAGATCTCAAGACCTTGTCTCAAGCCTGTCTTGGTTTCAGTCTCGGTCTTGGTCTCACATTTTTGTTTCAAACCAAAGACTGCCGGTTTGAGTCTGTATCTGATTTTGATGTGCTAATTACCATTTTAGTTTTGAACCTGGAGCTTGCTGGCTAAACTCTTTAATTCGTTCATTCAGTATCAGGTCCAATTTGGCTCTGTTCTTGAGCATGGCCAAGAAGGCAATAAGTCACACTGGCGTAGCCACAGGGGAGCAGTGGGGACACGTGCCCCCTTCCTTCTAGAAGCCTACTCATTTACTGAGCATAGTGTCAAAATGCACCCAAAAACTTTATTTTCACATACACAAAAATCCGAAAATTATCTTCTGAGGGGGCACTGTGCCCCACCCCTGTGCACCCGCAAGTGCTCTCTGCATTCATGCAGATCCTGCCTACGCCGCTGATAAGTCAAGTAAGTGCAGTATGTTGACACGGCGTGTGCAGGCGAACGCGAGCGCTGGCGACATGGCGAAGCGGCTGAAGTCTGCGGAGGGCTCGAGCTCAGAGATGCAGCGCCGCATCGACGAGCTGACTGTCCAGCTGACGTCTGCCGGCGGCGACAATCAGCGTCTACAGGCCGAGCTGGCACGTCTGCGCACTACCGTGCAAGAACTACAGGACAAGAATGATGCACTCGCTCGCGAGAACAAACAACTTTCGGGTCCGTCCGCTCGTCCGTTTCTTTCACTTGCACAGCATAATGATTGCTATTTATTTCTTTTTCTTTTCCAGTAATGTACAGATCTCCTTTTACGAGTAGTGTAACAAATGCAAAATTTCATTACACCATTTTATTCTTTGCTTTTTCTTATGATGATGATAACTCGATAGAGAGGTCACTTATTTATCCGTTTATTTTGCTGTTTGGGGCGGCAGAACTGAACTGAACGGCCACGCTTCGGCTTTCATTTTTAGTTCTTTTCGTTTCTGTCGTTTTAAACGCACCTTACCTGTTTCTGTGGTGAACAATAGTAATTCTGCTGTAGATTCTTCAGTCTGCTATTTTCTGTTTTTTTTTCTTTTCTGGCGTATAGGCTGTATAATACACCATATATTCTAAGCAGTTGCACGTTATTTTTGTGCAGCATAAAGTAATGTGCGTTTAAACGGGATGCTTTGAATTTGTTATCGTCCAGACGGGATGCGCGAGGCTCAGAGTCAGAACAAGGACCTGAGTCGTCAGGTGCAGGAGCTGATGGCGATACGTCATCAGCTGGAGGCGGATCGTGACCGGCTGAGTGCCGAGCTGAACGACGCCAATGAAGCGCTGCGTGATGCGCAGGCACGCCTGGACGCCGCCAACGCCGCACTGGCACAGCTCAAGATGGACTTCGAACACCGGCTGCGTGAGAAAGACGAGGAGATCGAAAACATCAGGTCAGCCAGTCAGTCAGTCAGTCAGTCACCGGGGTTAATGGTTAAATGGTTAACCCATTTGTGCCTGAATCAGTTTATGATTTACCGTCAAAGTTGGTGTCACATTTCTGGGACGCTATATAGGCCTAAATGAGTTAAATGGTATAGCTCTTCATGGGAAAACCCATCTCAGAGTTACGGAGCGTCACCTGCCATATGGGTCCGACCATATTATAGTGTTACCTGTCACTGACGCGGGTGATCGGTGATCGCGCCCCGCCAGAACCTAAGCCAGACAGGCTGGTACTTGGTTTATCTAAACTCAGGTACGTCACTGTTATTGTGTACGGAGGACATTTTGGTCGGCCGGTCATTCGTGGTAAATTTGTCGTCTGTCGTATCGAGATAGTGGACACAGGCAGGAACCGAGATCGAAGTTGAATCACGTTGGTGCAATGCACCCTTAGAACAGTCGATACAATTTTTTATCAAAAGGATTGGAACCTTAGCTCGGTAAAAGCAATCTGCTTATCATGTTGCATTTCTAGTCAGGCTTCATACAGCAAATTCACGAGAAGTTCGATACGTTACGCTGATGACTAGCGATAATCAAGCATTGAATTTGATGCTGTGCTAGCTCGCCAAATATTAACGAAATGTAACGAAATTAAACAGGCTTGCAACGTATTGAGTGCTGAATAAAATGGAAAAATTTGATGCAAAAATATTTTCACGTTATACAGATATTGTGATTTTCGTATTGGGATATTATAATTCAGTTCACCCTGTAGACATTGAAGAAGACAAGAACTGTGTGTCGTGGTTTGCAGCTAGCAGACATACCACCGTCCCACTCAACCTGGCTACGCTTTCCATCCCGCTGAGGGTAGGAAGCTGAGTTGACAAGGCCAGAACTGTGTTTACAGGAAGGGCGGACTGAGAAGCGCGGAGGAGTTGCAGCGAACGATCGTCGACATCGAAACCAAGTACAAAGCGGAGCTCGGTCGTGCTAAGAAGAAGTACGAGAGCGACTACAGAGAGCTGGAGATTCAGAACGACAACCTGAGCCGTGCCAACAACGAGCTGGCCAAAGCCAACAAGTCACTCGCCGGACGAGTCAAAGTAACTGAAAGAGCGTACAACGCGACAGAACTGGACTGAACTTAAACGAAATACGGCTAATAGAGTGTTTACACGATCAAGCAAACATCGATCAAACGTCGAGCAAATGTTTTCAAAATACACGTGTTAATTGCTCGACGTCTGCTCGATCGTGTAAACGGGACATCCAACTAGCTCGACGAGCTATGGTAATTAGCGTGCTAATTAGGAGGGCGGGCGGGTGGTAATCGGAAGGCCTATATAACACGAGATCAGCTGTAGCTAAGCCTAGGCCTACATTTGAGCCGGCTTTCGTTTTATTTTATTCCGTTTAATGTCAGTTCAGTCCAGTTCTGTCGCTGTGAACTCACCTTAACTGAGCGTTTAACGTCTTCGCTGCAGCAGAATAACTGTGTGTAATTTTATGTAGCATACGACAAACCCATACACTTGTGATAGTTCGCTGCTATATAGGCTAAAAGCAATCGCAATCAGCTGCTGCAGTATTTTGTCGGCTTTGTCGATTTATTTTTCATAATGTGATGGAAATGATTTTTAGATATGGACGTTGGCTGTACGAAGCGTGTCCGATGCAGTTTAGTTTAGTTTCGCTGCACGTTGCTTCTGTTTTTTGGTAGACTTCAGTTGCCAGATAGGGCAAAAGAGTTTGTAGACTTGGCCAAACGTAGAGGTGATTATTTGGTGATGCTGCAACCTGGCAAATAGGAAACAAATCGTTGCATTCGTACTTGCCGTACAACATCGTTCCTTTATCATTGCCATGCAGGTAGGCCGAATATAATGCTGCCATTTGGCGAACACAGCCGAAAAATCACAGCGTTGGGAAGGTTTGCGGTGTCTGATACCCCGTCTACACGATGCTTGCTGGATGTCTGCTCGACGTTTGATCAACGTTTGCTCGATGTTTGCTCGATCGTGTAAACGGGTTATGACTGAGCTTCTATTTACAAGGTGGCTTGGTTGCGTGACGATAAGATGTCACACTTACGATCGCGTCACACTATCCAGTGGTTACTACTTGGATGAGTGAAAGTTTGAAGACAAGTAAACTATCTAGGTATATAACCAACACCAAGGTCAACTCAACCTTTCATCCTTCCGGAGTAGGTAAATCGAGTACCGGTGTCGTGGGAAATTTGTCGCACCTGAAAAATTCTTCCCACCTCCATATTGTCATAATGTAACTAACGCTAACGCTAACCCTAACCCTAAATTTAACTCTATCCTTAATTTTAACCCCAACCCGTACTGCTGCGTGTGGGAATAATTTTCCGGTGCGACGAATTTTCCACTACACCGGCCTATCTGGCTGGGGCTAAAGCGGGGCGCGTTCACCTGTGTCGGGTGGCAGGTAACACTGTGTGATCCCATATGGCAGGTGACGCTCCGTAGCTCTGTGATGGGTTTCCTATTAAGCGCTATACACTACCTTCGCCTTTTATCTGCAATGCCGGCGTGTATTTGTGTTTAGGAGCTGGAGTTGGCGTTGGAAGAGGAGCGCAGAGCGGCCGAGGAGCTACGCGCCAATATGACGGTGCTGGAGCGCAAACGCATCGCTCTGCAGACCGAACTCGAGGACGTCCGAGGACTGCTCGAGGCCGTAAGCACGCTCGCACCTGTTTGATGACATAAGCTGCTAAAGCAACTGAAAAACATCTTGATATTTCGTTTTATTGCAGTATGTGCGAATGCATGCCTCTGTGCGGCCGTTGCGGTGAAATGCAACTTTTCTGCAAGTTTGGTGGAACATCAGTCGCAGACATTCTCTGCGACCCACTGTGTTTAACCAAAGATATATACATATAACTCAATGTGTTTTACTAACGAGACTTCGTAGTTTTTTTCGCAGTACGTCACGTAAATCCTTGCCTTGCCCTTGCTTATAGCCGTCCTTGATCCGAATCGTCGTTTTTCATCCAGATCTGTTGTCCACTTTCCCGATTGCCTCTTCAAACTTCAGTCCTGTCCTTGAAGTGACATTGTCTGTCCACGCTATTTCTGGTCTTCCTCTTTTCTTATTCCCATGGCAGCAAGGTCACTTATATGATTACCCTGTTCCAGAGACTGGATTTTATTATTGTTGTGCATGTTTTTCATAGCAGTACTGGACTGATTATGTGCGTACGTTGAAAACTGACGGTGATGGACAGACGGTTGTCGGTTGCATACAGGCGGAGAGAGCGCGCAAGAACGCAGAAGCCGGACTGGCCGAGGCGACGTCGCGCATCAACGAGCTGACCGTCAACATCACGTCCATCACCGGCGACCGACGACGCTTCGAGGCCGACCTGGCTTCACTGCAGTCCGAGCTGGACGAGGCCCACCGAGGCCGACGCGAGGCCGAGGACAGAGCCGACCGGCTGCAGATGGAGCTCAACAGGGTCACGGAGGAACTGCGCCGCGAGCAGGAGAACTACAAGAACGCCGAGAGCATTCGCAAGTCACTCGAGGTCGAGATACGTGAGATCAGCGTCAAGCTGGAGGAGGCCGAGTCATTCGCCCAGCGCGAGGGAAAACGTCTCATCGCCAAACTGCAAGCCAGGGTCAGTGGATAACTTTTTTCCGCTTCATGTGGATGTAGTCACCGTTATAGATCGCATGGTTCGCACCAAGCCAGAGTCAATAGGCTGATTGCCTTCTCCTTTCGTATAAAAATAGACGATATTTTGAATCGCGCCTTTAGTGATAGTCACATCTGCGGCAAGGCCAGGTCAGAGTCGTGGCTGATAGCGCAAGTATACAGGAGATCATTTCTGCATATCAGAACTTTGATATACTATGCTTACTGTTGCAAATGTGTCAAATCATACAAAAAAATTTGCATTGTGTTTGAAACTCATAAGCCCCTAAATCTGTAGGCTACACTACAGACTGCACGGGGGGAGTTAGAAGTTTGAAGGGGGTTCCAGAGCACAGAGCAGCGTGACGAGAAGTGAAGAAGGGGGGTTATTTTTTCCCTAAAATTGCGTGGCGTCGTTCATAGACGACCCCATTTAAGTTTGTTTAAGTAGCGCTTTATATGTCTTTAAGATTGATTTGTCGCTTGTTTGCTGGATTGTTTCTGTCGTAGCTGAGGGACGTGGAAGCGGAGTTGGAGGCTGAACAGAGGCGTGGTCGCGATGTCGTCGCGGAGAACCGTAAGTTGGCGCGCCTGCTGCAGGAGCTGCGTGCCCAGGCCGAAGAGGATCACCGCGTCGCAACCGAACTGACCGACACCGTCAACGTCCTGACCCTCAAGATTCAGACGCTCAAGAAACAACTACTCGAGGCTGTAAGACACCTGCGCACTTATCATTCTTCTACCGTAGGCTTGGTGAAAAATGGTTAAATGCTATAGCTCTTCATAGGAAACCTATCTCAGAGCTACGGAGCGTCACCCGCCGTATGGGATCACACAGTGTACCTTCCACCCGACACAGGTGAACCACCCCCCACTTTAGCCCCAGCCAGATAAACTGGTACTCGCGATTTACCTACCCCGGAGGGATGGAAGGCTGAGTTGACCTAGGCGGTTGATTTGATTATACATACCAAGATGGTTCACCTGCCCGCAGGCAGTCACTCGTCAAAGTACTAACCCGGTCCGGCGTAGAGTAACTTCGTTGATCGTATGAAACGCCTTACCGTTACTCCAAGCCACCAACCCAATATTGGCTACAGTAAAACGTAAAAATTATTGTATTATACTACTGCCTTTGAAGAACTCCGCAACGTAAATCTTGTGACAGAAGTATAAGGTTTATGTTCATGCCAAAAACTATGATAGAATTCTTGTTCGATATGGGTATGTTTCGTCACGCATAATGCGAGTATTACAAGGCATAATAAACTATGGACCGTGTTGACTAGGGTGAGATTATGACCAGCAGTTATAACACGGCAGACAATGTGGTGAGAGATAAGACGAACTAGACCGAGGTCATGAAATATAGTTGATATGAAGCCGGGCTGGGCGCGTCGGCGTGCATAGTTCGAGAAAACGTGTGAAACCGTTCAAAAAACGTAAAAAGTCACGTTTTTTTGAATTTTCAAAAAAACGTAAAAAACTTGCCTATATATAAAATAGCGGAAAGTCTTCCAAAAAGTCAGGTTGCAAAAGGCATTACGTGTAGGCCTATTATGCAGTGACTATCGACTGTCAGTACTACTACATAAAGTTAGCACTTCTATATACTAAGCAGACAAAATGTCGGCGTGTACTGGTGGCTTGGTAAAGTAACCGTTAGGCCTTTAGACTTGCGATCGCGAGGTCGTTGGTTCAACTCCCCGGTGTGGTCGCAATGAAGTGGTTATTATTAGGCCTACTTGGACGGGTGACTGTGCAAGTTTGCCTAAAAAGGCCGTCCCCGAAATGACTTATACTGTGTTGGGTGGGACGTTAAACCATACTCACTCACTCACTCACTGTCTGCGGACCGGTAAACCATCTCGGTATATAACCAACACCAAGGTCAACTCAACCTTTTATCCATACGCTCTGCGAGAGTTATGGCGGGCGCGTTCATGCGTATCGGGTGGCAGGTAAAACACTGGGTTATTCCATATGGCAGGTGACGCTTCGCAGCTCTGAAACGGGTTAACTGTGAAGAGCTATACCGTTTCAACGCTGACTGCTGTGCAGGAGGAAGTGGTGACGATAACGATGAACAAGTACCGCAAGGCTCAGCAGATGCTGGACGACGCCGAGCGACGTGCTGAGACTGCTGAGCGCAACATCAGCATCCACATCGCACCGCGTGGTGCCGGCCGCAGCGCCCGTTCCATGTCTGTCACCCGCGAGACCACCAGAATCATACGCTCGTAGTCGATGACTCGCACGTACGTATAGCAATACAAAAAAACGTAGCTGTCGCTAGGGAAGACGCGCTACAGCCCATACAGTTCCTGATGCAGTACTGATCTTCAAAATCATCCAAGGTCGTTTGAAAGCCAATATGCCACCTTCTATTAGTGATCAATAGCCCTATGTCACGCCGTTTAGCCACATTAGCGCTTACCGCCTTTCAAGGTCATCTAAAGTCAATGATTTCCATCTCATTTGACATAGCGTATGCCACTTCCAATTTGTGATTAATAGTAACCTTGGCCCTATCTCTCACCGTTTCCGAGATATGGCCAGTTTTCCGTTGAAAAACACACATTTTTGCTGCACCCTTCCATTCAACTTCGAATTTGAGAATGTTTTCTTTGCACTAGATGGCTGAAATTTTGCATACTTAGGTTTTAGGCACAGGACTAATTATTGGAACTATTGGAAGTACCCTACAGATTTTGTCTAAAAATTTTCTTTTAAGACCTACTGTTTAGCCACAATACATCCGTTACAGACGACATCGTGCCATAGACGCCCTATAGCATAGCTGTAGCGCATCAAAAATGTTGTTTGTTCGGGCGCGTAATCAATAATTTTTGACATCTTTGATTCACGTAGGCCGACTTACTTCTTACTCAACAGTTTTTCTGATGCACGTTAAAACATTTGTTGCAAATATTCAGAAGTATACTTTACCAACTTGAACACATATTGGCGTGTTACATGTGACATAAAACATGAACATGAACGTGAAAAAAAAAGTTGGACTTCGTAACTCACAAGTCAACAGCGTCTCAGCTTTAGTGCAAACCTGCGAATCAGAAAAAAATTAAACTCAAGCGCCTATATGACGTCGTAGATTACACGTTTCTAAGCTAAGTCGGGCCAACACATTTAAAATTTTGACTTTTTAGGCAGAAGAGAATGAATAAAATGATCACGAAGTTGGATGAATAACAGGCTTACTGAAAATGCTAGATAACTGTAAAAGTACTGTGGATTAATTTATTCCCAGATGTCATGTTTATTAGTGAGCATGCATACTGGGTAATAGGGTGTTTACACGATCCAGCAAACATCCCACATTAGCACGTGTATTTTGAATACATTTGCTGGAAATTTGCTGGACGTTTGCTGGATCGTGTAAACACCCCATAAGGGATATCATTTATTGCTGTTTGAAGCGACATTTAACTATTCTGTACTGTGACTTGTTGCAGATATGACCAAGTTCGCAGACTGGCGGTCTCCATTGTAAACCACGCCGTTCGTAACGACCCTTAACCCAAATTGTGTCTTAACTGACTTTCTCCTAGTCTCGCTTAATATGTTTACTATTGGCGTCGATCGTAGTGTGCTCGGACGATTTAAAGTTTTCTAGGTTTTTCTTTGTCGTTGAAATTAATTAGCAGAAAAATATCATAATTTCTGCTTTAGTCGTCAATGATTGTGCGAGGTCTGAGTACTGCTTATAAATTTGCGCAGCAAGCTATATTACTGTCAGAAAATGCAGTTAATTAACGATTTCTTTTTGTATAAACGTGTTTCGTTGTGTTGTGACGTTGAATGGACGTCCATAGAACGGAGAGAACTTAGCTACGTGTTCTTCTTGTATTGCGATGTAGAACAGTTAGTAGAATTAGAAAAGCGTCGTACCATATTCGTATTATTACATCTTTTGTATGAGAAATTGAAATTATGAAATTAATTAGCAACATAAAGCCATCTTTCGTCTTTTGTCGTGTAATATGTCGCCTTCATGCCATGTTATCTGGGCACGGCATTAGCTGTGCTTCAATATGTAGTTTGTGTGGACAACTCTGGTGTGTGAAATAACGTGTCATAATATTTAGGGTGGCGTAAAAAATGCGTAACTCAGCTTTGGCGGCTCATCATTTTAAAGACCACCAGCGAGCATACGTTATGACCATCGGCAGCCTAATATCCCGTTTACACGATAAAGCAAACATCGAGCAAATATCGAGCACATATCAAGCAAAAATGAAGCACTTAGAGCACACGTCGTGCACGTGTATATTGAATACGTTTGCATGATATCTGCTTGATGTTTGCTTGATGTTTGCTTCATCGTGTAAACGGGGTATAAAGCTGACCCTTAACTGCTTAATTGCGCGAGCTTTCAACTCAAACGGGCAAACCGTACAATATGCGCCATTGCTATAGTCCTTCATTAATTTATTATATTATATTTATTTGCGCACAGTATATATCAACATGCTGAAACTGCCTCTGGAACTGCGTTGGTTAGTAGATTAATAGCGTTCATTTCTTTTGTTATTAACGATAATCCTGCTATTTGTGCTGTATTAAATAACTGTGAATGATGTTATGTACGGTAGAAAGCTTGCTATATACATGCAGCCATTGAAAACAGAAAAACGAGGAGTTAAAAACGGTGTTTATCATAATGAATAGTTCCGAAGTTGTTGTTTATTTTTTGTCATTCGCATTTTTAGCTGCTTGATAAAACGGAACAAAGGTGAAACACTCGTTTTAATTAGATAAATGAGCTATTTTATTTCATTTGCATTCTAACTACAACACATGTTGCATTCGAAGCTGAATACATTTGTCAGAAATGGTACTTTGATTTCAAACTTACGAGGTGCAGACTGCTTAAAACTTGTTAGTTTTCAGAATCAGAATATCAGTGATATAGGAATTGTCACATTTTTTTCTTTTGAAGCAAATAAACATAAGTCGTCCGAGGTGCACTTTTTCGGTTGCGTAGACTATGCTAATATATTTTATTTTATTCTTAGAACAATTTTATTACATACACTGTTGGAGGCTATTATTACTGTTATTTATTACACTGTGAACCGTCAACGAATCAATTAAACAAATGAGCAAAAAGTCATTTCCGGTAGAAACTATGTACAAGGTTAATCAGTTAAAATTGCATAATTCTAATAGGAAACAAAGTAGCCACAGTATAAGCTTATAAGCCTATAGTACACAGCATGGACCACGCAATGTGATAGGCCTAGTATTGTATGCTTAACTGATAGCTATCTACGATGTGAGTCGCATACAGGATGAGCGCACATAATATTAATATGGCACAACTTCATTAGATGTAAGAATAACTGAAAAAAAACTTCGTCGTTTGGCGTAGATTTAAACGCCGAATGTGCCTTTGAAATATGGAATGAAAATTATCAGTTTCTGAAAAATAAAGTTCAAAAAAACTTCAGGGGGTAAAATTTTCTGATTCACACTGTAGACTGACGTCGTTGCTATTCACATCCGGCGGCACTGATTACTCTGACAAACTGTCACTGTTTCAAGACGTGACACAATAGGCTTAAGCCCAGTAGGCATATCATCCAAAGTCTTCTGTGAACGCAACAACTTCCAGTCTCTCATGCCAGGAACTCCACAGCCTATTAGTTCAATAACGGTATTTGATATCACGCACGTCTCATAGCAGAAAGTTTCATGACGGCTGCTCGGATGCGTAGTAGCTGCATAGATACGGCTCGGTCTTTTGCCGGCTGGTAAACTATTCAGTAGGCCTAGTCAGTGATGTAGCTTTCAGCTCCGACGACAAACTGTTCCACGCTGATGGGTCAGAAGCCCGGATGTTGGCCTAAACTGTAACGTAGCGTAAAATTTTTGCGCTACAATGTGCTCGTAGCGGCTTGCCGTAACCGAGTGTCCAGTAGCTGCCAGCCGCTCGTAGCCGCTAAGTTACCAGACGCGTCTCATGTTACGAAATCAATGCTGATGTACGATTGCTAGTCGGCTCTCCACCCCATCTGCTCTCGCTCATCCAGACAGGACATCTCCGCTTCTTTGGGCACGTAGCAAGGATGGGCGACTGGCAAGATATGTTCAGAGTCCTACAGACATCGATCCGCGGGCGGACTGTCCAAGGACTGGAAGCGACACCCAGGTTGCCCACGTCACACCACGGACCCTGAAAGCTGACCTTCAGCCGCTCAACCACGGACTGAACTCAGCGTGGAGACTCGCACAAAACCGAGGACGGTGCATGGGGGCAGCTCGTACATACGGCTACGCTCCAGCCTGGGTCATGCCCACGATGATGTTGATTAACACCACATGCTCTCTCTTAGACCCTTAGACGTCGACGTAGACCTAGTTGTCGACGCTGGCGAAGAAGATCAATCGACGTTAATTAGGCGCATACTACGTTATTTCGACTTGTTGTTGATTTGCCGTAGCGTTTGCTGTACACTGTGTTGTACGTACAGCACATCCACAAAAATCCAAGCGAGTGGAATTTAGGCGCGCTTTATTAGTCAACGATGACAAAATCGTCCTCGTACTCCGACGGCCTGATCTGCAGGTAGATGGCCCAGTAGACGACGCTAAGCACGGTGAAGACGAACGGAAAGCCAACTCGCGAGTATTGGTCGATGGAGTCCGCCAGCGTCACGGCGTCCAGAGCATCTAGGCGCGTCCAGCCGTGTCCAGACGCGTCCAGGCGCGTCCAAGGAGTCCAACTCAGCGTGATGTCACAGCGTCACTGCAAGTCCGCCAGCGTCACAGCATCTAGACTGAGCCAAGCTCTGAAGCGCCGCCACTGTTGCCGGCCCCAATTGCACCGCGGCGACGACGACGTCCCAGACGTCATCTCAAACGACATCAACCCGGTCATCAGCGGTGAACACGCTTCATTCTCACGCTCCTGCTTGTCATCGTGGTCGTGGTCGCCCTGGGGGTCAGCAGGGTCAGCGGTACGTCGTCGATACGGTGCACAGGAGCCGTAGTCGGGCGGCGGCGTGGCTACAGCGGCGGCAGTCAGGGCGTCGGTGACTGCTGGCGGTGGCGAAGTCATAGCGCTGGGACTGCGTGCGACGCGACTGGAACACGACTGAAGACGAAGATCGCAATCTGTGTACAGCTTGCGCATCGGAGCACTCTGACGCACGCTCTGCGCGCACGCACATGCACCTTCGTCGTCAAATTCATCTATTTACTGGCAAAGAATCCACAGGTAAAATAAAGCGCAGGCCCGTCGAGAGCCACAGCGGGCCCGAGGAAACATTCTCGCAAGGCCCCTCGGGGGAGAATTTTTGAAAAATGTTTTTAAATGGCGCACTCTGGTGTACTTTATATTTTTGAGCGACGGCGGCGCCCCCAGACGTCGCTGGGCCCGGGGTAACTTACCCACCCCTCCCCCTCTTTCGACGGAACTGATAAAATGGCTAAAAGACAAGTATTCGGCCACTGGCTGACATTGTGTACTTTAAATATGCATGACTTACTTACTTACTTACTTTTTGAAGTACGTGCGCCGGACCGTCTAATAAAGGTTGTACTATTAACGACTACCCCAGAGAAGCTGGCAAATAAAATCACCCCGCAAATTCGCGATGAAAAAAATCGAAACATCGAAAGGTACAATAGATGACATATCACCCATTTGAGCTGCTATTGCATCTATACACAAACTGCAGCCACTTATCAAACGTTTGATATAACTAGAGCTGCGAGATATTGGCGATTAATCACGCTATCAATCGTTAAAAAATTTTAGTGCATATAGTTGTCACAGCTGTTACAGCTGACTAACTTACAAAGTTGACAAAACATGCAGTTTTCTTGCACAATAATCACCGTCAGTTTTAATCGAAATTAACGATATAGTAATCGTTAACTTTTGAAAAGTTAACTGTCAGTTTTCTAATCGTTGCCAGCTGTAGAATATGATGATAAAAGGGACATGCCGAGTGTCGGTTGTCGGTGATGGGGATGGATAGATGTCTTCGTGCTGGTGGGTGATGTTTGGATGCATCGCGGTTGACAATGACGACGGCAGACCGTGCGCTGCTACTAGCGCTTGCGTCAGCTGCGGGAACAGACTGGGGTCCGTCCGCTAGCGTCGTCGTCCTCTGCAGCCGTTGGTTGCACGTACCGTTCGGCTTGCGTGTCGCCGGGGAAGTCGGCCGGATGTGTCCGATGTAGCTGACCGCCGCGTACTCCACGATCGAAGCGAATACCATCACGAAACACGCCACCTGCCGGCGCAAAGCAGAACCAACTTGTCACATGCCTCTACGGCCACTATTTTCCGTTACATCGCTTCATTTTACTAGTCATCTTCATTTGAACAATAATCGTCGGCAAAAGTACGAACTCTCTGAGTGTTTACTGTTTTTTTTTCCTTTTTGGCTTATGCCTTGTTTCTATCATTTTATGACAAATACAAATTATTAATGCCACCGTCACATAATTAGTAATTACGTATACACATCACTATCATTGCAGATGAGCCGGGCAGAGAGGTGTATATGACACCAACCACCGCCCGCAAAACAGGAATAGTACAAAAGTAAAACAGAACTACTCAAACACATGCAAACGCTGGCAGTTTTTACCAGGTAGACGTCGATGCTCTTGAGGTATGAGATCTTTGGCAGAGCAGCGTTGGTGCTGGAGATGAGAGTGGTCATCGTGAGTACAGTGGTGATACCGAGGGCGACTCGTGCCGGAGCGGCATCACGGTGCAACCAGAACGACACCCACGACAAGACGACGATCAGACTCGACGGAACGTAGATCTGAATGATGTAGTAGCCGAGACTTCGCACGAAGTAGAACTCGCACGCCAGCCGCGAATAGTTACCTATACAATATACAGAATAGAATATTAATTTACACCGTGTCTCAAAAACTGTACCAGTGTTATATTTAAATAAATTCGTGAAACATTGGCCAATTTTAACGATTTTTGGCACACAACGCCAAATAAAACCTGACGTAAATGACTATAGTTTTGCCCACCTCACACACCCACCTTCCCTTTAATTTCTTTTCTTTTTCTCCTTCCCCTTTCCCTTTCTTTTCCCCTTCAACTTTTCCGTTTTCTTCCCTTCCCTCCCCTCCCCCTTCCTCTTTCTCTTTCCATGGTGCCAGATAGACGCATGATCTCTATGGACCACCCATAGGAACTCGACCCACGGGAGTCAAATGGTCACGTGACCGACGACGTCATGTGACCCCAAAAGGTCAAACTCGTGATCCCATGATCTTTGAGGCACCATATCTCCATAACGGTGCAAGATAGACGCATGGTGACGATGGACCTGTTATAGTAAAGCGCTAGTGACGAATCGAATGGTCTCGTGACTGACAATGTCTGTTGTTTAGTTAAAATAATACAGAAGGATGAAAGGATCTTTGCTGCTGTACAATTTGAAATTAAACTGTTTGATTTTTTCTACCGGTCTAAACGGCTCACTGATTATATTTATACGGATATATACTGTAAACTATCGAAATGCATTGGACAGACTGCGTGTTCGTATGAACATTATCTTGTTGTTAAATCATGCGAATGCTTAATGGCTGATGCAGCATTCTCGTGGGTCCTCTGATCCGTTTTACTTGCTCTTTTGTAGAACTATCTGTCCACCTCCGCTGCACTGCATGGCAATATGTCTGGGTCGTTAATGCGTGAATGGCGGCCACTCAGGCCGGCGAGGTATCGACAGTTTAGTAGCTGACAGAAAAGCCAGTGATCGCTTAATCCGCATTAGGCGTATTGCTGAGCCGCATTGACCGTGCGACCGACGGACGACACTGTGCAAGTTAACGGTGACGCAAACGCAACGACGCGTTTTCCACTTGAAGAGTCTGCAGTCACAGCGACAGTGACAGTTGTTGGAATATGCACCGGCACGTTCGGCTTGGACTGTACTCTGGCTGACTAGCCGGTGCCACCCAACGCAGTCTGCGGTGACACAATTTATGATGTTATCAGGCGCGTGACGGGCGGTGACATTATACGACGACGTTATGGCAACGACCCGAGCGAGGCTCTGACTGTTTCGCGCCGCCGTCGTTACTGCTGACTTTTATTCTGCATGGTGGCACAACACATCGGTGCCGCTCCACGAAATATATTTATTCGCACATTCACCCACGCATGGTGCCCACGTTTTATTCACGCTCGGTTTGTGCTGACAATTCGAGACACATTTGCCACACTCGTTACACGGCGTCAGCATAGCTCGCTGTGCAGATGTTTTGTAGTATAGCTCATCGCAAAGGTGTGTGTGTGTCTGCGTGTGTGTTTGTTTGTCTGTCTGTCTGTCTGTTACACTTTGCGATTGTATCAAAACGACGCAAGATCACGAAATCTTCAGTGTCTTGTTTCTGAATGACTCTTAAAGACACTTAAAGACTTTTGGAATTTCGAAAGGGTGACCCTGATCCAGGGCGTTAAATGAGACTGGGTTATAAAAAATGTCGATTTTCATCCAATAAGTCACCGCATCTCAGAAACGGTGCGAGATATTGCTAAGGTTACCATTGACTATTAACGGAAAGTCGCATACGCGTTTTTGATTAATTCCACAATTATCGACCATACTGCCCTTTCTGCACACATTCTGCATTGTTCATAGTTCGCCACAAAAAATAAAAAAGACAGACTCATACTACTAACAGCAAAAATCTAGCGCGTGGACGCTACTTTCAGAAGGCATGAGGTCCATGTGGATATTCGCTAGAGTTTCGTGGCGAGGGGTCGTCAAACGAATTGGGGGTGGAGAAAAATCTTGTTTTTCGTAGTTTCGCTACCGTATGTTTCTAATTTTTAAAGCTAAGGCCAAGATTATTATACAGCGTCATGCAATGCTTTGTGGTGAACTTACTTACTTACTTATTTACTTAACGTTGTTACGTCGCATTTTGCGTAACGCAACTTGTCGCCAACAAGTCTTGCGCAGACAGAGGTGCGGCAACTCGTAATGTAGCGGACACGGCGCACCAGGCGTGGGGTTGTGACGTCAACCGCCAGACAGACACTGTGTCAACACACCGACCCCGACCGACCGGATGTACACGTGACCAGCAGCTTCGCGCTTTCTCCGATGATCTGCCTAATTGCCGTGCCGTGGTGCCAATGATGTCTCATACGTTATAGGGTGTTTACACGATCCAGCAAACGTCCAGCATTAGCACGTGTATTTTGAATACATTTGCTGGCAGTTTGCTGGACGTTTGCTGGATCGTGTAAACACCTCATTACGTTACGTACGGAGAATAGACACAGGCTGCATGGGGAGGTGTCCGGACA
>Ga0209367_1004226_pt1 | contig 19758 bp, 10 predicted proteins | sample WorMetLIZISLAND2_FD_187412 | JGI IMG/M metagenome (GOLD analysis project Ga0209367, IMG submission 187412) | Marine gutless worms symbiont microbial communities from Max Planck institute for Marine Microbiology, Germany - Olavius geniculatus... ...
GTGCCGGCGTTAGGAAGTTGGAGGCCCCCCAAATTCACGGTGTATTTGGGGGGCCTCCAACTTCCTAACGCCGGCACTGATGCCTTTCCGTATTCGAGTTACATGTAAGTTAGTGTAACCTATGTGACTGATGGACGGACGGACAATTACGAGGGTCGTTCCATAAATAACTTACAAAACGGCGTCATTCTGTTAGTTTTTAACATATAAAAAATCCAAAAAATGCATTTGTAGGGAATTTCATTTTCAACATACGTAGAAACTTTTTTGATGATGACGTCATTATTGTGACGTCACCTGCTCACAGAACAGTCTATCTGTGTATTATTTTCTCCGCCAGTAATACATCATAATTCGCAAGTGATAAACAACATAGAAACGAATAAAAATGAATAAACTTCAGAAGTTAATGTCGCCTTTTGAAATCTTAAACATTAATGCTTCATTTTTCAGCATATTGTAATAGTTCTTTCAAACATTTTGTTTCATATGTCAACAAGCTTCTGAATGCTCGATGCAAAGAATGATGCTGGCTGGCAGTGGCTGCTGTCCAAGCCACTGACGAACGACTGATTGCAACTTTGAATCTGATGTGAATTTCTGCATTTTCTTACATCAGATGTGTATTGCTAGTTACGTAAACACTTGTCGCCATATACTGGAGTAAATTTCTTTTGCACAAAGTATTTTGCCCGCCAAAAAACAAATAAGAGCATAGGCCTACTGTTCGTTATGGGACGAATTTAGTGTCAACGTCACCAAATTTAATGTGTATAAATGACGTCACAGTGACGTCATCATAATAAAATTCACAGGTGGTGACCAGAATTAAATTTTCTACAAAATGTATAGTTTAGATTTTTAATATTTCGAAAATTAAACAAAATAACCACTGATTATACTTCATGTGGTAACTAAGGTTTGGTTAAGGTCTCATGCTTATATTTATGCTGAATAGGCCGTTGCTATGGAGAATCTCGACTCCATAGCAACCGCTGTTATGTGATAATACACTGTTGGATTCCTTGAACTTAATAACATATGAACAGTTTATTATATCCACCGGTCTAATATTGGCACACTTATTATCTTTGTTATAGGCACACTAAACTAGTTGCTAAGGGCTTTTTTGTTGTCATAGCAACAAACGGCTGGCAAGCACCCTGCATCCCAAATTTATTTCATGTTAACATAATTTTTTCAGAAGTTCAGCCCCTGGAGTACAATAAAATATGCATGGGGTTTAATCCCAAAGGGGGTGCATGGTAACCCCCGTCAGCTCCCCGACTACTGTTGTTTTAGTTCATTTCATATCAATTCAGTTCAGATTTTAATTTTAATTTTATTCACTTTGTACGCGCCTTTGAATACGGCACCTAATGTCTTAAGCATGTCTGAGCCTGACCTTCAGCAAGTATCTTGACGTCGACTTCTTCGGACAGGTAGTTGGGATTGATGAGCGGAGGATCGTCGGGGTCAGTGGATCTGAGGCGAATTGTTCCGCGACTCCTGGGATGCAGAAGGACCGGGAAGATAGTCAGTCCTTCTCGACTGGGTGGGTCTCCGTGCACAGCAGCATACGTCTGATTGACCACCGAACAAGTACCGTACAACTTCAGAGAGACCAGTAAATTATGGCAGTAATTTACACCTACGACGTACGCCGACGCGACTGAACTTTTGGTTCGAGTCGCGGCATGGGTGTGAACAAAATTATCGACGCAACTGCGGCGACAGTTGAGTCGTGTTGACGTCGTAGGTGCAAATTGGACATAATGCAACTTAGCCCCGTAATCGAATACTAGGCCTAGTTTATTTAACTACAGGCTATGCAACTTATATGTTCTACTAAAAAGAAATTACGAGAAAAAATAGCAATTAACTGTTCAGACTCAGGCTACAAGTCATCTTCCACTAGTGATTGCAATCCCGGGATTGAATTCTCAATCCCGGGATCCGGGATTGAGAAATTTGTAATCCCGGGATTCCGTTTCGGGATTAGGCTTACAGCATGGTCGCTGTTTTTGGTATCCATAGTAGACTTATTCCATGCATGAGGATAGGCCCTATATGTAGTAGGTCGACCGTACGTAAGGTATTGCGAGTGTAGGGAGTGACTGTGACTGTAAAAACACAAATTACAGTGCACAGAAGGAGTAAAACTCTAATGTGCATCAAGTATTTTAATCATTAGAGGGCTAAAATTGTTATTTCTGTTATTTAACACTCCAAAAGTACATGTTTTTGACGCATTTTTTTAATCCCGAAATCCCGGGATTGGGACGCTGTCAATCTTGGGATTCGGGATTGGCGAAAACGGCCGAGATCCCGAGATTCGGGATCCCGGGATTGCAAACACTATCTTCCACACAGCCTATAGAATTAGTGAAATTTATGAGAAAACCTTCACACCAAGTGACCAAAGTATGGAAACATATAAGCCTATCATTTTATGTGAATTTTTTGGACGTATATGTAGAATACTGAAACCGGACCGGAATTTTAAAGATCTGTCTACGTCAGACTATTAAATCGAATTACAGTTTGCAGGACACATATAGGCGTACCTCCTCTTTGACATTGAGTTGCCCGGCGCTGTAAATGCCTGGATTCGATGCCACCTGCAGAGCCACAAGCGGATACTTGATATGTGCCGGTTGATGGCGTAGCTTTAGAAACGCAATCGCCTCGCGGAATCTTGGAATTGCTTTCATCCCTGAACACAGACAGTCAGGCCTGACAGACTGGCAGTCTGCTACGCTTCGACGCCCTGTCATTAAGCACTTGTCCGTTGTTAACTTGTGCTAAAAAATCACATAAACCGACTGAAAAAATTGCAATCCTGGTATGGCGTTCCATCTCCAACACGGGCATTCAGATTAAGGCACTGGAAAAGGCAATAGAATGCTGCACAATGGTGGCTATAAGTCTCTAGCGCTAAATCCGAGAAAAACTCTTTAAACTATCCACAGAATGACAGTTAAGGGTAATGTATCGTTGCCGGCGCATGCGACGCTCGACTTCTTTAGACCTACTCCGTGAAATGTTTTCTGCGAGTGCTATGTTAACCAGTCTACCGAAACCGCTCCAACTTTTTGACGAAATACACTGCCCACGGCATTATGCAGTCGACCAGCGTAAAGGCACGTACAGAGTGTGACGTAACTGAACTGGACTGATACGGTTTAGTTTCTAATGAACTGACCAATAGGCGAACAGGGCGAGCCTATTGGTCATTGGTTGACGCGGTAGACAAAGCCATTGACACCGTTAGACGGTGCCTACTGTAATGCATTACTGCTTGCCCGCTGATCAGTTCGTCAAAAACTGAACTATGTCAGTTTAGTTCAGTTCAGTTCAGTTACGTCGCTCTGTATGCACCGTAACGTGTCCCAAACGTAAACAACGTCGCACGGTGTATGCTGGACAGCAAGACACTCTTGTTATTATTATTAGGCGACAATTTCGCTTATAGCTATCCGTTTCTCCGTAGCGTAAGTCTATCGTCTTTCTGTCGGCCTGTCGTCTGTCACATTTATATGCACCCTGTTTAACCGTTTGATGGCTTTACATGCAAGGACGCAGCTATTTTATACCAGTGAGGTCCAATGACACATCGTGTTAGATGAGATTTCCGAAGTCCCCTAAGAAAGGAGGGATTTGAGGGTTCAATCTCCAGCCAAAACTTGCAGTTGCCTACTTATATTTACCAGGGTAGCACCGATCAGCGATTTGACGTTTTACCAAACTACTTCAGTCACTTTAACTGTAGGCTGGCAAGCAGCATTATTAGCGGTATAAACGAAACTTGCAGAGCGTCATAACGCTTACCCGCCATACGCTAGCAATTGATAAACGTTTAAAAAACAGAGAAGTCATAAAAGAATCAGTTTTAAATCCAATGGTTTGCACCGCGTGAACTTCAAACAAGAATGCAGTATACCAGTTAGGCCTACTTCTCTACCTGGTAACGTTTATACCATTTCTTCTTTTATTTTTTTTTGTTCTCGAGTTATAGATGCCCGTGTGGGAGAGACAGATGGACAGATGGACGAGCAACACCCGTAATGTAGCCTATTATAGGACGGCCGCAAAAAGTCACTTCAACGGCAATAAACTAGTGAGTAGTGAGTCTGCTAACGATACCTGTGCCGAAGATCCAGTAAGCCCAGGCAGATATGAAGTTCTCAGCGCGTGCTGCGGTGACGGTAAAGCTGGAGTACGGGGTGAACATCTCGATTCCGTCAGCCATGACCTGATCCTGTAGGTTTTCTCCAACAGGCAAGTCGGCGATGACAGGAATCTACCCAATCATCACGTGCAGCAATCAATCAATTAATCCGAGATTTTTTAAAGCGGCCAGTTAGGCCTAAACTGAAGTAATAACTACTGCTAGGTCGACTAAGAACAAATTAAATGGAGTCCAGTCCCGGAAATAATCAGGAAAAAAGAATTTGGTGAAGAGGTGAGTTTTGAGTCGCTGACGGAAGGTGGATAACGAATTGGCAGACGTCACGTCGTCTGGCAAGTCGTTCCAGATGTATGGGCCGACAACCGGAAAAGGTCAGTTGGCAACGGCTGTCAGCTTGACGACAGGCAGTGCCAGACTGTTGGTTCCAGTAGAAGAGAGAGGTCGGCAGCCAAGCAAGTTGACGACGTGGTTAAGTGTACAGAGGTATTGCGGCATGCATTAGAAATGTTACAAAATGTACATTTACACAGAAACAACCATATAACACAGAACCAAAGAGAAAGAGACAGAAACAGAAACATAGAAACATAAATTAATTCTATATTATATGTGTATAAATTTGTAAGCATATCTAATAAGACACTGAACTACACCACTCAGGCCTACTGCGCACCTTGAGAGCTTGCAAGTGATTCTTGGGCCCGACGCCTGACATCAGAAGCAGTTTAGCCGTGCCGACCGTTCCCGCTGACAATATCAACTCGCTGTTGGCGCGAACCATCTTCTGCTTCCCGTCGTGCTTCAGGATGACGCCGACCGCTTTACGTCCCTCGAACACAACCTGAAATTCAAAATGGACCAACTCTAGCACTGCGGACTATTGCATTTGCAAATGTTATCAATGGAGGTGGACTTAGGCACGTTCAGCATGTTCAGTCAAACAGCGGCCCACCACACTGGAGCAACATTTTCGGGCTTGTTAATCGTTTTACGACATGTTGCGACATTCGAGAAGTTTACTTGACGCAGCTCGACATTTTCTGACCCAAGAGAGAGCTATTTTTTGGTTTTTACGGCGTATTACTAAATCTATCAGTTCTTTGTATACATGCGTTGTTGTTGAACGGTTTTTGATCGACCGTCTGCGCTCAGCTGTCAAAATATTAATGTGAGGGGGCTTGGCCTACTTTTTACAGAAAATGGCCTAATCGGGTTTAAGTCTGTGAGACTTGATCTGTATGTACGCCGTCGCCATCGGCTGTGTACTAAACGACAGAGACAGTTTAATACCACGAACGATGGCGACCTTTTGAACGACGGCGTGCGTGAGGATGTGAACACTTTCTCTGCTGAGAGTTCGCTTCAAGAACGCGTTGTACGTGCCCCAGCGAGCGCCGTTGCGTATCGTCGCCTGCGCCGCACCCCAGCCTGTACATAACACCTCGCACGTTAAGTCATTTGCACCATTCACTCCATCTGTCACAGCATCTAAATAACAATATAACACCATTTGTAGGCCTATATTTTCATTATTTCAGCAAAAACTTGGACTTACACCTATAATTTGCCAGTTAAACACTGACGATTTCGTCCTGCGATAATCCAAAATTTGTTCCATTCATCTGAATAATTCTTTTGAAAAATTTAGAATTGGGTCTAAAACAAATCTACGAAAAACAGAAAGCGTCAACTGTCGACAAATCCACAACATCTCGACATATCAAAATGCTGCAGGCTTCGTCGCCGACTTTGTAGGCTAATGGAATTTGGGCTTTAAGCAGCTCACAGACCGAAGTGCGTTCGTCCGTTGTAGTCTCGCTGCTTGAGACCGATCTCCTTGAAGCAGCGATCAACGATCTTGTTCAGCGTCGTCATGCCGGTGTCACTGACCGCCATTCGACCACCGAATCCGTGGAACACTGTATACAGCAACAGAGTCCATTAGGCCTATATTCAGGAACTTCTATTATGGTGTGTGCAGCTTGAGCTCAGTGAAAAATAGGAAGTAAAGTTTCAAGTTTTGTTAAGTATGTAGAAGCGGTGTTTTAGCTCAAAATGCACCCAAAACCGTTTGGCGACCGGGCCCCGCCCGGACCCGTTATCGTTGGGAGAGTTTGCTTACAGCTGTTACAACGATTCTCCAACACCATTATAGCTGGACTAAAAATGTGGGCCCTGGGAAGAAAAAAAGCAAAGAGAAAAGAGCGGAAAGAAAAAGAGCAAATGACAAAAAAGGGCAAAGGCAAGATAGTAAAAAATTAAAAAAAGGATAAGAAAAAGAGGGAAGACAAGTGGCGTAGATAAGAGGAAAAGGGCGGAAAGAAGCTCTTATCTTTGCCTATACATCAAAATTATCGGCTTCGGCTTTGATTTGTTAGTCAACGGGATTAGTCAGAAACTATTTTTATTTATATTAGACAGATTTTTGTTTTAAAAACAATGCTAAGAAACTACTATATTCTGTATTTTCGAGATTTTGCAGTAAAAAACGACGCAGTACAAATGAAGAAAAAAAGACGATGACATTAACCGAAATACTAAACTGGCTCACACAGTTTAAATAATTGGTGTTTTGCAGTTTATCTGGCATTATATTGACGTAGTTGAGATGGATGTCACTTTTTGGCCCACCCGGTAGATTGGTTGAGTAACATTATGGGCATACGTCGTAAAGATGCTGGTTTATAAACGCGAACCATGTCTAACAAGCAGGCTTATCCGTTCGAGTGAAAAGCAGCGCGCCGTAGACTACATGCACTGCTGACGCTGCTCGCGCCGCAATATTCAAACCATTAGCAGCAGCAAGGGAAGAATTTGTGGGAAGGGAACGTCCTTCATTTGTTCCAAGGCGGGTACTAACTTCACGCAGAAAGACGAACTTTGTTTAACATTATTGTAGTTTTCGTATCTGTAGCTGAGAGATATACACGTTCGCATTAAGTTTAAATGTATTGTAATAATCAGTGCTTAAATTGTGGAGAGAGCAGGTGGGGTCGCTAGCAAGCCACAGAAATGCCGTAGGCGCCGAGATCGATACGCTAAAGGCGTTGAGGAAGAAAGATCCGGAGAGGGGGTTTCCCCCTTCGCAGCAGACTAGAGGGTCTGGAAACTGGAAGTGTCGTAACATTTCCCAGTAGGGTCTGGGGCGGACCCTCAACCCAAATTAAATTGGGTGTATTTTAGCCATAAAATCTAGCTTCTTGTAACATTTTTCACCAAAATGACGACAGTAAATGGTGACAAAAAGATTCGAGCCACAGTGCCTTTCTTTAGATTCCCAGAAGTGAAAAACGTCGTTCCCTTGGAAAAAGTGGAGGCTTCAATTTAAGCACAGTGTTGAATTTATTTCATACACTTTTCCGTACACGTTAGGTCACACTTTTGAAACAAGGCGCAAAACGCGCAAAAATTTCAGCAAGATTCTGCCTGGCGCGTCTTGACTTCCAGGCGCTCCCCCACACTTCTCTGCTCAGGACTAGGCCGCTGATTAGCGCAGTGGGCACTGCTATAGTGAGTACAGCAGTTCGACCTGTGGCATATAGCTGCAACTGCAACTGCACATGCCGCGGCTACGATAACGCCGACCTCATGACGAGAACACCAAGTGCACTCGGGCTTCTCTAACCACTGGCGACTGGACGCGCAGATGTTTGTCAGGCAGTCAGCGAACAGTTGTGCTTAGATAGGAAACAGCTCAACGCAACGCGCGCTGTCTATACGCACGGGATAGCATCACGATGGGTCGATCATTAGGAACTGTGCATAAAATGTTGCAAAAATGTTTTAGCATATCTGCAACTACGGTCTATTATTGTTGTGCTAAATACGACTATTAAACAGGGGCAACTCATTGCGCACTGTGTGCAAACTGCAAAGTAGGTCTAAATCTTCTCATTAAAATTTATAATTTCTTAATTCACGTGCGTTTACGAAAAGCATACGGTGTTCTGAAAAGTCACATTTTAGCCATTAGTTATTAAAGAAATTTTGCCGATTCTGGTTTATGAAAGTTTTTTTTATAATTAGGCTAAATGCGTTACTTCGGAAACAACTGAATTTGTCTAGTCTGTTAAAGTCTGTGGTGATGCTGGCGATGACAGTGGCCAATCTGCATCAATCCAATAACAGACAAAAGAAACTCAGCTGCCGCTAGGATAACCCACCGTACTGGTTTTCAGTGACCTTCAAGATCATCCAAGATCAATGATTTTTGTGTAATCTGAAAGAGCGTATGCTACTTCCTAAGTTCCTATTAATGATTAATAGTGACCTTGGCTCTATCTCTCACCGTTTCCGATATACGGCCACTTATAGCTTAAAACTATTCATTGAAAATTGTGGCCAAACCGCTGCTGATGACATGGTTACTATTAACAGCATATAGAAAGTCCCCAGCGTTCTCTCCGATGTTCCATCGCCGACTTCTTACGATTTACCATTTAGCCACAATATTGCACGACTGGCATACAATTGTGCGTTATGACCCTTCAAGATTATCCAAGGTCAACGATTTTCATGTCATTTGAAAGCCAATATGCAACATATTATTAGTGATCAATAGCAAACATAGACCCTATCTCGCACCGTTTAGCCACAATACATCCGTTACGGACGACATACGGACAGACGGACAGACGGACGACAACTGGTACCATTCGCTCGACCGTTACGTCAGTACGGTCGGCTAAAAAGTCCGCATGGATAGCTCTCTGCAGTGAAGAACGTTGCGTAAAACGGGACGACTGAAAACGCGGGAGTAAAAATTTAAACGTGGTCTCATAATGCACGTTCTATTGCGTAGAACTATCAACACCGTTAAACATGTCGCAATTTTACAGTCATTTTGCCACAATAAATAGATGCTTGATTGCACGATTGATAACTGACTGAGAGAAAACGTATACGTGGGAGTAATTAATGAGAATTAATGAGAAGAACATACACATATCATCGTTCTTGTAATTTAATGCCATATTTTTGGTGATGGAAGACTGGAAGTACGAACAACTCTGACATGTCAAATGTTTTTTGAAAAAAAACCGGAAAGTGCAAACTACCATAATTTCCACATCGCATTTTCAGCGTCCTCCACAAAACCTGTCTGGACGAACAGCTAGGCTTACAAGCCGACGCAAAGGCAACTCACTGTCAGAACAAGAATTCAAAAACAACAATGACGATGATTTACGGCGGAGTTTTTAACGCACAGCAAAGCTGCATCAGCAGAAGTTACTTGCCTGTGCGCACAAACTCTCCGTTCCGCTGATCTTCTGACTTGATGAAGTATGGCAGGATGTCTTTGTACGCCCAGCCGTGAGCACCGTTCGTCGCCCATTCATCGTAGTCGTGACGGTTACCCCGCACGTACAGCATGTAGTTTATGTTGCTCGAGCCGCCCAGACCCTTCCCAGAGTTCCAGACGCTCACCTTTTTTACGCGCCAGCAAAACACCGCACAGCGGAATAAACAGAGACTTAAAGTCGGTCAGAACTCGCAGCAAACTCGAGCATACAATGTCATACAATCCATCAATCAAAAATGTTACCTCCTTCAAAGTCCTAAACGGCAGCGCTTAACAACTAAAACATTGGGCCTAAACAATATAGCAATAAAAACCTAAGAAGAAACTGCATAGAGCAGCTGACTTGTCAATAATGTAGGCCTATCAATGTTACCTATCTAACCATTGTCTGTGCAGTCTTTGACACTGTGTAACAGTGTAACAGCGGCGTCGTGACAAAAGGCGGTAAAAGCGTAATTGCCCTAGTCCCCCTCCTTCCAAAACAAAATTAAGGACTGTCGTTAAATTGTCGCAAATATTTTTGTCGAAAAATGGTCGGCAAAAAATGCAAAATTTGAGGTTAAAAATTTAGGAGCAATTTAAAATTCTGATCATGCATGATTTCTTCTGCAAAAAACATTTTACGGTGTTTTGTAGCCTAAGTTAAAATTACCGACTTTGCAACAACAAAATAAAAAAACTCAAACGTTTAGGCCTGCAACCAGAAACAGGAAGGTGCAAAACAGCTTAATTATTATGCAAATAAAATACAGTGACGGTCATTGTAGTGGTTGAATAGATCTATACCTGGTCGACGTGTGCTCTGCACGCATGCTTCTGTGGAACGGTTGTATACCGCCAGTTGAACTCGTCGGAATTTCGCACGATGTCGGCGAATATTGGAACTTCGATGTTAGGGTCTGTGGTGGGAAAACCCCCAGCCTCGATGACAAGTATGGTGCGGTTGACGTCTTCTGCGAGCCGACTCGCTAACACCGATCCCGCCGTGCCGCCACCCACTGCAATCATCATCATTACAGCCATAACCGTTTAATAAAAGTTGACCAGCGCAACATAAACATAAAAATACATTTTCAGATATGCAAACATTTGCGAAAAAGTTTTATGGCGTGTCCGTAATCTGAAACCGACTCATAAAAGAAGCTCTATCGTTTACAAACAAAACAGAACAGAACAGAATCAATTAAACGATAAAGATTTTCTTATAAGACTTACGTAATGTTATACAAAGACAGTTACTAACCCACGGACACATTACAAAACTTTGTTTGCATGTACAGTGTATAGGCCTAAGCTAATTTGTCTTTTGTTACCAAAAAATTTCTGTCCCTAGAATTTTTATTGGACCCTCGAGAATATTTGTGCAGGTTTCCTGCTTGCTTTCAAAATTTTACTGAAATAAAAACTATTTGCATCTAGTTAGTTTTGATATTGTTCAATGTGCATGACTTTGTTTTTTATGAGCGCTGTTGCGTAATATTACAAACAATGTCATGAAATAAAAATAAATGAATAAAAAATAAATTATAATTATTCTTTCTCGTCCTTAATTTTATTACGCGGGATATCAGAATGCTTCGTGCGTCTTAGCCATCGTCTAGGCGTCCGTCTGTCCGTCTGTCCGTCTGGCACACCCTGACACTGTATCAAAACGGTGCAAGCTAAATCACAAAATCTTCACCATGGGCTGCCTCAAGGTCTAGTTTTTCGTGACAAAATTTCGTGCTTCTATGTGCGGGGGTTCCCCTCGAACAAGAGCGTCAAAAAGGGGTACCCCTCTAAAAGACTTTATTTTGACGCTATTGGCTCGTATAGTGTGAAAACGGGCGCAGATAGGTACAGACATGCTGCTTATCATAACAAGCACTGGTGACAAGCTTTTTATTGGTGTCAACGTCGATGACCTTGAATGACCTTGAACCTCCAAAATAGGAGGTTTTAGTGATTGTTTTGCGATTTCCGGATGCGACACACATTTTAAGAGTGAATTGCGCCGAAATGGCTGGAGATGGACTTGGACAACTTGCGTATGACATTTTTAGCATAGATCGTAGATTTTTAAGAATCTAAGTCTCGATCTTTTAAACTCAAGGAGTCTTCCGTACGGGGGCTTCAAATTTAAGTACGCTTTCAAAACGCTTTGCTCAAATTACTTGTTTGTCGAATTCCGAAAGCACCGATTTTAACGCCTCACGATCAGCATTCAGCGGCGTCGTGGGTTACAATAATGAGAGGGGCATGAATTTGCAATTTTCGTACAGACACGGCAAATTTCCGAAAGAACGGATTATGGGTGCTCGAAATCTCAAGTTTGCTCCTAAATTTCTCCAAAATGAGTCGCGCTGGGTTCAGCACTAAATTGTGCTAAATTTGGATGCGATTTTTTTCGACAAGAAGATAATTTTCCGACAATTTTCCGACAAACAATGTATTTTTAGGGGCGGGGGCAAATGCCCTACTGCTTCCCCTTTCCCTCTGCCAGAACGCCACTGCTTACGATGACGACGACCAATACCTATGACGACGTCGTACGCAGGTTGAAGTTCCTTCTTGATGAGTTCTTTGAAGACGTCGCCGACTCCGAGCAGGCGATAGGCGGCCAGCACTGCGCCTATCGCCATCAGAGTGGGAATGTGACGCGCCACCATCGTCTGTATTGTAATCAGCTGTAACTATAGATGACACGCGTACAGCTGCAGTAGTTGTCAGTATATTACCTGCATCACAGAATCAGCATCCGCATCGCCATATTTGTCTAGAAGAGGTTGACGTAGGCCTTAGGGTCTATCAAAACACCAAATTGTCAATGTTTACGAATATTTTACGTACAAAACGTACTTTTACTTACAGATAGCGTCAGTAAGCCAAGAATTGTATCAGTTCGTTAGCAATTAGCATATTTACTACCAACGCAAAAACAATTGTAACAATTGTCGAGAAAACAGCGAAAAGAGAACGCCGCTGTTCACCGTAAAGACATTTATTCTATAGGCCTCGCGGCATCATATCTTGCATAAACAACTCGCAGCGTCTTCCGTTTTTATAAGTAAACTCTATCGCGAAATGCGTACTACTATAAAACATGGGAGCCAACTGCCAAACAGCAGCAAAGCGAATTACAGTATTCTGCTCAAAACGAAGACTATTGTCCGCGGGTATGCCCTACCCGAAATATCACGAACACAAAAGCAGTTTTACAGATAGTTAATGAAATATATCTGCTAACTAAACCATACTATATTAGGCATCTTTGACTACGACCACGAAATTCAACAAACTTATATAGCGGCGATGCTGCAAACAATGCTATCGTCACTACCGCGGACAAGACATTTAGGCGTTGTCAGGCGAGAGGAGAGTAGGCCTACGTTTTGCGAGCCCATTTCATTATGATGTATTGAAGAATGCGTGCGTCAGACACGAAGCATTGTGTAAGAGTTGCAGCAAGCGGCGCAAAGACTGAAATGCCAAAAGCTAACTGGTAATCTGTCACTGCTGCATCATAGAACGAGCGTTTGGTCCGTCAGCCGGTACCAATGCTTTCGGGGCACAGTGCCAGGCAGCGTATATAGTCTACGTAACCGCGCTCTCTCTATATTTGCATCTAGCAGTCCCGCTTAGATAGGTGCCAGTTAAACGGCGTCGAAGAAAAGCAGGCTGCAAGCTGCAGAGTGCAGATGCCGCTCGTCAGTTAGGCCCGGTCTCCATACACCGCAACGCAACGCAAAAACCATCGATTACTCGCAACCGGCGCAAGAAAAGTACGCAAGCAAGTACGAAATGAGCGCGTGACAGTACGCAGCAATCGCAACGGATGCAACTGGCGCAAGTCACGCAAGAGACGCAACAGCCAGAACGTTGCGTTGCGTCCGTTGCGAAAGAACGGTAAGAGGATACGTTACGTCTATGTCCATGTCCATACGTTGGATGACATTAGAGTATAAACGCCGCTTCTATCCCTGTGTTTTGGCTGTTGTGTGGCCTGCAAGCGTTGCGTTTGTTGCGTATTTTTAAAACATCTTTCTTGTACTGATATCTTGTAGGTAATTGAATTAATTTACTTACAGAGCATCGGCGCATCGCTATGCAAGGCGGACAGTGGACTGTCACGTTATTCTGCCCACATGCTGTCTTTTTTACGTCGTAATTATGACAATCAACCACTACACTGCCAAACGATTTTCACCATCAGTAGCGCTTAGTGCAGTAGGGCTATTGCGTTCCAAGAGACACGCTCAATTTCTCACGCTACAGTTTTTATAGTCACAAACGAGCATGAAAAATTAGCGAAATTCTCCTATCTGTTTGTCTACTCAATTTTTTTCGTTATCTCTAGTACCCTCTCTTATATAGACCCGGTGATGAGGGTACCCGAAACAAATTGCAATAGTAATAAACTATTACCAAAAACAGATACTAAAAGCAAACTCACAAACTTTTTCAACACGTTGAAAGTTTAAGAAAATGTATTTAAGGAAACACATTTATCACAAGAAAGAAACAATTAGGTCATGTGTATACCTAGATGTCAGAGGTATCTCAAAACATAAAAAATTCTTTCCAACACATAGACTAATACATAAATTTGTTGTTGCAAACACAGGGAGGGTCCGAGTCACTAGCGTGCATAGGGGCAAGTTCCTTACGTTGCGTTGGAAACCGGCCTTTAGCGGTCGGCGCTGCTTAAGAACGCTGCAGTTCCAGGTCGCAGCAGCAGCAGCAGCAGCAGCGAGTCTGCAATGCTAGCTAGAGTTCTACCTTCGTGCATTCTCTTCACTCACTCACTTACTCACTCGCTATCTCTCGACGGCTCACCGTGGAGCACCATCGCTGCCTGCGCAAACTGCTCAATCGCACCAGCTGAATGCGCGCCGACCGACGGAACGCAACGCACCCGCAACAACGCGCTAGAGCTACATTGTTACGACGCTCGCCGCCAAGCCTCGAAGTATATACTGTGAACTTAATATGCCAGCAACGTCTGCGAATGCCAGGTCCATAAAATGTGCGTCAGTCGTAAAAACGGCATGCCGACGATCGTGGCCCAATAAAAAAGTAGCCGAAGGCCGTCAGTGTATGCTTTTTGTCAAAACTGCATCAGATACCGCTTGACTTTTTTTTCGAAATTTTTTCGCCGATGCACTCCGCAGTAAATTAAAAGTTAAGAGATCATTGAAAATCTTACTACACCGCAAACGCGTCGCTACAGTACCTTGTAAAGTACAGTTAGCTTTAGAATGATCGATTACTATAAATGCAGAAATACACGTAATCTTGTGTGCAAACTGCAAAAAATAAAACTTTTTTAAACGAAAAAAAACTAAGAGAAATAGGACAAGTAGGCTCCAGGCCCCCAACCGTACATAAAAATCATAAAACCGCAAGCAAAGAAAGTCCGTTAGTAATGCAGTCCACAAAAACTTGTCCGAAAAAAATAACTTTTTATACACAATTTCGTAACTACTACAAACAGCATCAAATTCTAACAAAATTTGACGCCAACAATGTCACGGCAAACACGGTGCTAATTTTTATAAAAAAAATTCGTTGACGCAAACAATAATTACAGCCGTTTCAGTGAGGCCATGTCAAAACATGAAATGTCCAGTATTAGGCCGCGGAAACCTATCGGACGTGTGACTGTCAAACTGTACGTCTATGCAAATACCAAGCACACCAAAAGTCTGTGTTCAAAATGTCCTCCGTGTGCCCGGATACGAGCTCGAAAACGTGGGCGCCACTGCGCGCCTGACCGTTTCATCAGTGAATGCCTGCTGAAAATGTTTCTACTCTTCGATCAGACGCTTCGTCTGATCGACGTCATGAATCCGGCTGCGGTACACACACTCTTGCAGCTTCTCCCAAATAAGATAATTAACCGGGTTTCAGGACCGTTGGCTGGCCACAGAGCTGTAGAGTGATAAAATGTGGGTTTTATCGAGCTAAAGTTGCATGGTTTTACGCGTTCAGTAAGCAGAAGCGTTTTGCCGTTGAAAATTGAAGAAGCCGCAAACTGAAAATGCTATACAACTAAAAATGGAGCTATTTTGTCATCGATATTATATAATTTAATACGACAGCTTTTAAGCTTTGACAAAATATGGTCCGGACTTCAATAATTCGTTCAATTATGCATGTAGTGATAAACTAAACTGCGCATGATGCAAAAAGTCAATAAACGCTGCACCTTACTTTAAACACAGCTAACGTAGAAAGCGATTTTTTTCTGCGATATATAAATTTCATTGAAAATATTTGTGTCTTTTGCCACCTGCCCAATTTTTTCTCATTAAGACTAAAATCAACTCAGCGAGATTAGTGATTAGAAAGCGAAAACTTGGGCAGTCGTCGACAGTAAGGCTTAACCTAAAATTTCACGCACGAATTGTAGGCATAGGCCTAATGTGTTCTGATAAAGCACGACTAGAGCCTAACTACACCGTGGGCCATAAAAACGTGCCATTTACTTTTGTCCGTATCTTCACTAATTATTGACCGATTTTAATTTTTTTTTCACTGGCACACTTTGCGGCGGACATTCCGCAATAATGTGATTATTATATATCCCATCACACCGTAAATGGGTTTTTGCACTACCTTGTGAAACATACATGCAAACCATGCATGCATGCTAACCATAATAACAAACGTTTAAATAAATGAAAAAAACACTTCAGACCAACATTGCAGTAAATGATCCTACGTATGACACTAGACTGTGTTAGACCCACATAGTCTAGAGTTATACAAATCATTTACCGCAATGTTGATCTAAAGTGTTTTTTTTAAATTTAACCAAAATGTTTGTTTGTTATTATCGTTATACATGCATATTTCATTCATATTTCACAAGGTAGTGTAGCGACATTTACGGTGTGTTGGAATATATAATAAGAACATTATTGCAAATTGTTTGCGGAGTGTGTCAGTGAAACAAAAATTGAAAATCGGTCATTAATTGGCGAAGATATGGACAAAAGTAAAGTGGCACGTTTTTTATGGCCCACCCTGTATTTTGATTTTTCCAGGGACGGGAGTTTACCCATCTCGCTTTCTGTACTCCGAGCGCCCGCAGAAATAAAAATCTGCAAGGTTGAATATAAGCAGTTACGAGGATCAATCTATCAATCTTTATTTTGCATGCAGCAGTACAACACACTAATGCAGTGGGATGTGATAAATGTGGGCTGAACAATTGCTGCTTCTAAGACTGCCCTTAATCTAGTCTACAAACGTCAGATAAGCTTATCACCAGAAAAAACAGTAGGCCTACAGCACAAGCAGCCTACCGGTGTCTACAGGATGTAAATGCCAGAACGTCGAAGAATTGTGCACTTACCGCCAGGCCTCGACAGCACCGCAGTCTGCAGCGTTGTGGCTGCTGTTCGCCGCTGCCTCCAAGACTGCAGACCGCTACGATATCCATCAAGTCAGCGTAGCGCCACCCACAGCACGCTCCGTCAATGTTATTTTGCTGCATGAATGACGAGCTTCGTAACTTTGTGCGGACACACAATTTAAGGTCATAGTTACATTTACAAAAAAACGTTTAAAATATTTCGCTGATTCTTTATGTTTTATTCTAAACAAACCGTTTCACGGGTCTTGGCCTTCCGTTACAAACCTACTGTTTCACCGCTGAAAAAAATTCTTCGAAAAACCTACGTTTTGTAGGTTTAAAAACCTCAAAGATAACCCAAACGACCATCTTTTACGTTTTTAAAGTTTTTATTTGTTGTATGGTCCAGTATGAATCATGAAAACCACATTTAATTTCATATTTTGAACATGATTCTTGAGTTCTGAATTCACGTAATTCGATCAACAAAAATGCGATGCGACGTGGAGAATGCCCAGAATGGTGCACGTTCTTCCGTTCTCTTGAAACCTGCGACTCGTCTTCTTTGTACACCAGAAGATATACCTACAAACTGTTTTACCCTAAACCTAGATTTTGCCAGCCTTGTTCTGTTCCGTACGGCCTTCTAACTTGAGAGCGAATTACGTACAAAAAACTGCCAAACGTTCCCAGAAAATGACGCGCACATTTCACGTACATGTTTATTTACGGCTGGCGGATCACTCTGTTGCCGGTCGGTTCGGTTGTGCGTATTCGCCTACTGTTCGGCGATTAGTGCGCAGTGGGCGAGTACCGGTAAACTTAACTATGCGGACGGCCCCATACATGTCGGGACAAGGCGCGGCGACATCTCTGCATGTTTTGCATGTAACCATAAAAATGCCACCGTTTCAAAACTGTGAAAAAATTTTGCGAATAACACAGTACCACTCGAAAATTATGTTACTGCTGATGACAACTAAAGCAGCTACGAACTAATGGCCTGTTCTCTTTTTTGTCTAATTTGATGTGGCAAACTAGGCCTATAACCACATACGGAATGTTTTATTCCACAAAGAAAAGTGACATCACGGATTAGGTGAAGTGGTCTGTCAGGACTGATATACTAGTATTTTTACATTATTTTCCCCAGTTGCAAAACAAAACAAAAATTACTAAAATTCATCTGAAATTTAAAGTTATTATGTACATGGTAGAATACTAGAATACTTCATGTGTCTTCAAGCGCGTCTTAGCTATCGTCGAAGCGTCCATCCGTCTGTCCGACACACTGCGGTATTGTGCCAAAACGACACAAACTAGGATCACGAAATCTTCACTGTGGCTGCCACAAAGACTCTAAGTTTTAAGATCTGTAGAGTTTTCCCAAAAATTCGAAAGCAGTCAGTCCGATCTAAGGCGCAAAATTACAGGGGGTACAAAAATTGGCGATTTTGAGCCAATAAGTTGCCGTATCTCATAACGCGTTGCAAGATAGGGCTAAGGTTACTATGAATCACTAAAAGAACTCCCATACGCCTTTTCGATTGACATCGAAATCAATGACCTTGAACCACCTTGAACCGCTCAAATTAAGGTTTTAGCGATTTGTTTGCAATTTTAGGCTGCTACATGCGCACATTTTAAGAGTGAATAACAATTGCGCCAAAATGGCTGGAGATCGACTTGTGTTATGCTACCATGCAACCAACACGCATGAAAGTAGTTTAAGTTTTGACCCGCTATGTTTTAAGAGTACTCCGTACTGCTATGATTTCAAATTTGGGTGCCCCTTCAAAATGCGCAGTGTTTGCTATACTATCACTAATTTAGCGTAAAAACGGTCACAGATATACACAGACTTGCTGCGTATCACAACAAGCACTACTGACAAGCTTTCCGGGGACACTTACATTGATGACCTTGAACGACCTTGAAGTCCAGAGAGTGATTTTAGTGATTTTTTCGCGATTTTGAGCTACGATGCATATTTTAGCAGTAGATTGTGCCGAAATTACTGGGACAACTTGCACATGAAATTTGCAGCATAAAACGTAGATTTTGACCGTCTGAGTTTCGACCTTTTAAGTTCAAAGAGTATATGCAGGCGTCCAAATATGGACACTGTTTCAAAACGGATTGTTATTTTATTGCACGTTGTACACTTATTCCCCATGTGGTAGCATCGAAGCTGTTGCGCATCAAGTGAGCTTTGCTCAGATTACTTGTTTGACGATATACAAAAAAGTGATAAAGTCACCATATTGATGAGGACTTACGCTCTAACACTCAGCCCAGACAAAAAGCCCTTTCTACTGTCCGCAGTAGAGACGACAGTATTGTTTTCAGCTTCGTCGCAGTTTTTTTTCTGTTAGCATAACTCATGAACTTATGCACTTAGCTTGATTAAACTTTGCACGAACATATACGCCTTACTGGACAAGCTCTAAAAGCCTACTGAGTTTCGACGTCATAGATCAAAGTTCAAAATCACACGGGTCGTGTGTGTCTTTGTGTGAACGATACTATTTAGCCAGTTAACCTAGATTCACAAAATGTCATTCGCTAGATGGCGCCAGTTTATTACTGTCCCGACTGGCGCTAACTGCGAGCAGTAGTTAGACTTGAACTTAAGGCCTGACGACCTTGATAGGGGCCGTCCACATATTATGTAACGTAAAATGAACATTTTTGACACCCCTCCCTCATATAACGTTATATAACAGTACTACAGACCCCAGGAAATTTTTTAAACACTCATCTAGATCCCGTCAGCCCCCTGGCCAACGTGTCACAATAACAATACAATACAATACAATACAATACAATGAAAAATTTGCACTCAAAAACTGACAAACACACTGTCAGTTTAATCTAGCACATAAACTAAAAAGAACTGAATTGTTTAAAAGAAAAATGAAATGA
>Ga0209367_1004227_pt1 | contig 19757 bp, 6 predicted proteins | sample WorMetLIZISLAND2_FD_187412 | JGI IMG/M metagenome (GOLD analysis project Ga0209367, IMG submission 187412) | Marine gutless worms symbiont microbial communities from Max Planck institute for Marine Microbiology, Germany - Olavius geniculatus... ...
CAACTCACCCTCCCTCCCCCATGGCCTCGCCACACATCTGACTGAATATACTTTTTCACTCCATAATCACTAATCATTTGTTCAGCTCCTTTCTCAGTAAACAAAGAATGTTTATTGTTCTTGGTCGGCCAAACTGACTAACAGTTTTTATGCACATAACTATGTCACTTATGCAATAATCCAACGTTGGCCGGATTCAAATTAAGACAGAAAGTAAAGAAGAGTATGCAAACTTCAATTTTTGGTGATTAGAGATAACAAAGTACAGATTTTGATACAAAAAGAAATACTACACTTGTGAAAAATCATGAGAAATCACAGCAAATACTAAAATCCGCAGCACCGCCGATTGTAAAAGTTTGGGGGGTGGGAAGTTGTAGTTATCTGACAGATAGTGGCAAATTTCTGACATAGAAGACATGTGTGCTCAGAATTTCAATTTTGCCCCTAAATTTAACAAAATGAAGAACTTACAGTCTATCCAAAATGGACAGATATAAAATGGTAATCGTCTGATCGAAAATTCACGGTTACTATGAATTCTGTGCTAATAATTACCCTGTAGTGAGAAAACTAAAAATAGTGTTAATGAGTCAGTCAAATTCAGAACACAATTGTAAATACAGTGCCATATGTCACGAGTGAATTACAGGCGTAGTGCTGTGCAGCCAGTGCCAAAAACTGAAAAAATAAACTTGAGCGATGAAAATCACTGCCAGTAAAATGCTGCTACAAACAAATCTTATGCACACAGATGCATTCGATTAACACAATACTGCAACAGTGATAGAAACGAATGACTACGAATGCCAGATATGACACAGTCACAATGTCCCAGACTATCAAGTCTGTTCTACAGTCCACCAGACGTCATTCGTTCTGTTGATTGTTTTCCGCACATGTTGTTATGTAATTCTTCCCACGATCCATCCGCTCTCTTCTGCACCAACAGCAAAACCAATCAGTCTTACTAATCAATCATCACCTGACTTTACCATCAGTACACAAATTTTGCTGTGCCCTTTTAACAACTAATGATGCTTTAGAAATTGCCATTCTAACTGCTATTAACATTACTACAAGACATAAAATAATTAAAAATCCACAGGATAGGTAAACAAAAATATGACTCAAGTGATTCTATTTTTAAAAAACAAATCACATCTAAGCAGACAAGATTCCTCCGATGAGATAATGTTACATAAGTACAGATAACTGGATGATAGACAGATTTGGCAACTTTCAAAGCCACCTGAAATTCCCTTTTTAAGTGAAAAATTTTCCACTGTTATGTGAAAAATTAATGTTTTATAAAACTCAGTTAATACTTGTTAGCAAAGAATAACTTACCTTCAATATGAGGGAAATTTTTGTTATTGCTGTCACTACTGATCCAATATTGAAATAGTAGTGTAAACTACAATATACTCCTGTCTCTAGCAAATTACTGCAACACTATATACTCACAATAATATTGGCAGTGGCGGCAAGATACTTCTCAATATTCGAGCACTGGCTGACAACGAAGTCCAGCAACTCTTCTGAGTTGAAATTGCTAACAGTCTGCAAGTACTCGTCCGCAGCTCTGTTTTACAGCAACACTTCACAATAATATTTCAACAATTTACATCAAACTCTCCTGCTGTGCAAGATACACTGGCATTACAAAACGACAGTGACTACTAAGAACTCACGATGTTAATATTCACAGTGCCAAATGAAGCAGTAACGTTAGATAAAATAAATGAACACCAGCATCAGACATCTTGGCCGTTCAAAAACACGCTATTTGGGTTAAAGACTACATATTTGATAACTGGTATTCATAATTGCACACCATTTAGATAAATATAAAATCCATATTCCTACGCAGTCAGTCTCTCTGAGGAAAGTACGGAGTAACTGCGAAAACCACATTAAGAATAATAGTCTGTTCTGTGACAACCCATGTGAACAACAAGAGAACCACCGCCACCACCAGTCCACCACATTACTAATACTTGCACAACCATTGTTACCAACACAACCAATTTTGTGTTTCGTTCAACTGGACAAATCTTCCAGTTACCCAAAATTAGTCAGGATCACCAAAAGTGATCTGCAGGTAATTACGCGGGAAAGCAGCTACTGCTTTCAGCAAATTTGAGCCATCGTAATTCTGTACATCCATCCGTCCGTCGGTCTGTCCGACACACGGATGGATCACTCAAAAATGATGCAAGCTAGCATCACCAAATCTACACCGTCGGGTGCCTGGAAAACTCTATAGTTTCAGGAGCCATAAAGCTTTTCCATAAATTCGAAGGGGTTCACTCCGATAAAGGGTGCTAAATGAGAGGAGGGTGGGCAAAATTTGCGATTGTTGGCCAATAAGTCGCTGTATCTCAGTAATGGTGCGAGATAGGGTCTAGGTTACTATTAATCACTAATAGGAAGTCGTACACTGGCTCTCGATTGGCGCCGAATTCAATGACCTTGAATGACCCTGAACGCCAAAATAGGGGATTTTATGGATTTTTTGGCGATTTTGAGCTGCGACACAAGTCTACATTATTCACAAGGTGGTGCCACGCTATTATCATTATGCGATCCAGACAGAGAATTTGGTATTTGTATATTAACTCTGCGTGAACCGGAACTGCTATAGGCTTTCGCGCGTCTCGTGAACATCAGCTCAAATTTTGTACAGCAGACTAAAAGCAAACCATTATAATCAAATCAGTCGGTAACAGATGTGCAAACAAAGCACAAAACAACTCAGCGTACCGATACCAGCGCAGCTGCTGAGTGAGGAAAACCCGCAACGTCTCCAGACCATCTTCTGACTTCACTGCAAGTGAGTCCAGTCTCTGTCTGCGCTCATTGTGCAGCCAGCTGAGTCTATTAGCCACATCGTTTGACTCACCACTCCCACCGGCCTCACTATCCAGCTGCTGCAGTCTATCCCACGCTTCTTCAGTGTCAACTTTCAGCGCAAACAGTTGACGACATTCGGCAAGTGACAGGTACGAGAACTCGAGGAAGAGCAATGACCCTTCAACCGAGATATATCGATCACGCTCGACATCCAGACAGAGTTCGTCAGGTAGTCGGTAGACCAGCCGACTGTTGTGATAACAGCGCAGGCTACTCATCTCCTTGTAGAGCATGTGCCGAGTCAACAGAAGCATGTTGTGCTGCAGGCTCGACTCTGTCAACCAATCAGCTTTCTCGTAGGATGAAAGCTCCGCCTCTGCATCAGTCATTTCATACAGCCTGTGACTCATCTCAGGCAGCTGTGACTCAACACTGCTCAGAAGGCCGGTCATACGAGACTGTTTATTAACAAGCAGACCAGCCTCGACGCTGCTCAACTCCGCAGCAACATCGACACAAACGAGTTCCTCTTGCAACAAGATCTCGGTCGTTTTCAGCGAAGTTGATACTGCATCTTCCAACCGATCCCTTTCACCTGGTTTCAGCTTCGTAACACGGTCCATTAACTGCACGACACGATCACGTACAATAACGTAGTCATTAGATGATGTAGACGTTGGCATCACATTGCTGGCCGTTTCTGACGAATTAGGCAGATTCTGTGTTGTTGGTTCATCTTGACTAGTACTCTCAGAATGTGATACATGGGGCTTCTCCGAATTAGCTGCAGTATGCAATCTCTGATCATCGTGCTTACGTTTATCCGCAGAACTAGCACAGTTTACCTTCATCAGATTTTCATCTAGCTTGGTAATCAGTTTTTGGTCCGAATCTGATGTCGCTGAAGCACCAGTCATGTGTATGTGGTCGGCATGAGGTTGACCATCATTCGTTTCTAAATCACTATCAGAGCTTGTGCACAGACCTTCATCAGAAGTTAAAACAGAGCTCACTTTGGTGGAATCAGTGAGCAGTATAATCTTACTATCAGAATGCAATGATGATTGTTCGACTGCAGTACCAGAGCTTGGACGTTCTGCAGTTTTCAGTGAAACCACCGACAAACCACTGCCAGAAAATAAATCTGAAGCATTATCACGAGTATGTCCATGTGTTGCATCTTGAGTAATTACATCTGTATCTCCAGAATGTTGGCTGTGAGCATCAAGTGGTTCCAATGGCACAGTAACAGGGAGATCCTTAAACTGAAGCTCATGATCACGGTAACGCAAGTGTTTCGGCAAAGTCCTGATATCAGCCGATCCATTGGGAGTGGTTGGTTCAGGACTACTGGAAACATCCATTGCATCCACAGGTATCAACGAAAACTTCCACGGCTTCCTCTTATGTTTCTTCTTTCTTTTCTTTTTTTCTTCCTTGCTGGAAATGGCAAAGTCGACTACTACATCATCCAATATTTCTGCATCCGTACCAGACAATGATGGAGCTACCAACAAATGTGCTTCAACTGCTTCAGTGCGATCATCAGCTGCAGAAAGTTCAGTATCACTCTCAGGGCAACAAACCGGCTTGGTGCTTTCCAGCTCGATATTCTGGCTGTCATCATTGCTGCACTCTGCACTTTTCTTTTCTACTTCCGTCTCATTAGGACTGGCAAAGTCAAGAATTACACTGTTGAATATTTCTGCATCTGTGCCACACAAGGATGGCGCTACTGACAAATCAGCTCCAACTGCAGAAACATCACTCTCAGAACAGTCAAACAGCTTGGTGCCTTGTAGCGTGGAGTTCTTGCCATCACTGCTGCACTGGACACTTTGCTTTTTCAGTTTCTTTGCACTAGAAAAGTTGAGTATTACATCATCAAGCATTTCTGCATCTGTGCCACACAAGGATGGCGATGCTGACAAATCTGCTTCAGCTGCTTCTGTATGATCATCACTGTGATCACTCCGACTGGGCTCAGTCTTTTCTACCAAAACCTTGGTGTTCGGGCCATCCTTGCTCAACTCTGTAGCCAATACATCAGCATTGGATGGCGTCCGGCACAGCTGATCAATGTTCTTACTGTAACAATCTGCAGCTGAAAGAACATCAGATTGCTCGGTTCTTGCTGCCATAACCGGTTTGTCCAACGAAAGCACATGTGCAGAATCATCAGTAACTTCTGCAGTTTTGTTGCTGTCATTCATATTTTCAGACATGCAAATCTCTTCTTCCACCGGTGCAGCTAACCTAGCAATGGGGAACGAACTATTCTCTGCTGGAGAGCTAGATGAGCAAACTAAGTCGGCATTAAAACTGACAGTACTGGGAAGGAGAACAGTTTGCTGCAAGTCACTATTTATCAAAATTGCATCAGACGAACCTCTTCCAGCTAATCCATCACTATCAGTACATGATAGCCGTGCAACACTGTCACTGACCACAGCATCCAGGTTAGCACTGACTGCAGCCAGAAAATGAGACTCAGCAAATGGCATGGCGGCAGAGCTAGTGAATCTGCTTTCACATGCTTCCGATGCTATCTCGTGACTGTCTGCAACACTTGAACTTGGCTCAACCTGCTGACAACTATCTGCAGCAGGCACTTGGCTTGCACTCTTCCGAATTCTGTAGTCAGCCAATGTTATCTTCTTGGGAACTTTAGCAATCAACGGTGCTCTGCTACCTGTTTCATGCTGATCTTTCGGCTGTTTAACAGCAACTGATGATCTGCTTCCTGCATGGCGAAGCTCCCTTGAGTGCTTTGCATCACGGTGACTACCAGAATGGTGCTCAGTGGAAGCAGAAGCTCGACTGCTATGCACACCAGATCTAGAATGCTTATCACGATGAGAATGCAACTCTGCAAGCATCACTGACACCCAGTTAGCTGAAACACATTTCAAATCCGGTGGTCTGTTGAGCACAGATAAAACCGAATTCATCTCAGATGATTTACTTGCGAACGGCCGATCAGTCACAGGTGCGGGGACGACACCAGCCTGGTCCGAACAAAGACTACCGTTATCATCACGTTGTTCAAGTTCACCAGACTCTACAACATCATGAGTAGGATGTGGTGCTGCAATTTGTCTTAATGAAAAATCTGACATTTCAGCTAGCGGCACTGACATACTAATAGACTCCGGATCTACTCCTGGTGGACGATCTGGTGACAGAGAAGCTACATTGGGCACATTACCTTTAACAACAAATGCTGACCGCTCACTCTCCAAAGCCGATGCTGCTGTGAATGAACCAGTGGTCACCAAAGGACCAGGCTGAGACGTCAAATTTGCTTCACCAGCTGCGGAAATGGAAGGTAAATTTAACGGTTCAGTGTCAGTTGGACTGTTATGACCAGCTCTGGCTTCAAAGTCTGATACCTCACTTGCAGGATACGACAGGCCTTTCGCTGCTGCACTACCGTGGTTTGGCACATCATCACAGTGATCTTGTATAACATCATAGTGACTTGGTCTAACATCACTGTGGTCTGGCATAACACCACCACAATCTAATTTAATATCACTATGATCTGATCTGACATCACCGTGATCGGGTACAACATCATCGTGATCTGGTTCAACATCACCCAAATGTGCATTGGTGTCACCAGTAGGTTCTGTTGCTGAAAACTCTGGTTCCTTGTCAGTCGATTTACTTTGGCTTTGCGCAGTAGAAAAAGCAGATCCATCTGCCGCACATGGCAGCACTGCTTCACTGGAAACTTCTGGCACTGCTTCCACTGCAGATTCTGGCACAGAAAAAACCGACTCCACATCAATGAGGCCATCATTACCAGCTGTTTTGAACCTCTCAGCTTCAAGCACTGATGAAGCTGCCAACACAGGACTGCTGTGATCAGAGTCAATATGAGGTTCTGATGCTGGTGAAATCGCTTCCAGATCAATAAGGTTACTGCACCCAGGTGCTTCTAACCTCTCGGCTTCAGGCACAGGTGAAGATGCCAGCACTGGACTGCTCCGATCATGTTCTGATGCTGGCGAAATTGGCTCTAGGTCAATCATATGAAGTTCTGATGCTGGTGAAACCGGCTCTATGTTAATCATGCTGCTATATGCAGCTGCTGCAGCTGCTGCCGATATAGGTACTATCAGCTGATTCCCTTGTTCCACCTGAGCATTTCCATCTGGTGGTGAACAGACTTCCAGTGCTGGAGAAACGGGTTCTGTCATAATAAGACTGTATCCTGGAGAAATGGGTTCTGTTATGATGAGATTGCTGTAGCTGCCTGTTGCTGGCGGGTTCAAGTTATCCATTGAAGGCACTGTTGGAATGAGATGTGGACTGCTACGTGAACCTATGTTCTCACCATCACGGGATGGTTCTGCCTGGGGGAAAACCGGTTCAGTATCAAGCCGACTGCTGTCACCACTTGCTGTCTGAGCACCTGACTTCTCCACTACAACCTTTAACGAACCGAATGATTCCACTTCCAGTCCTCCCGCCACTGTCATATTACTCACTTTGGATTCAATGGCTTGCTGATCTCCAGAAGGCAAAGGAGAATCAGGTTCCACATCACTCAAACTGTCACTGCTAATAAATTTCGTCTGAGATGCAGACTTCTCACTTTCTGGCATACGGTCAGTTTCAACACACAAGTTAGTTCCCGCCAAAATATTTTCGCTCGTAGTAAGGTCATTAGCCAGTTTACTAAAAATTACAATGTCCGATAACGTATCAACAGGCTTATCCGAAGATGCACCAGGCAGTGCTAACGCTGAGTCTTTATCTGTGATCACCTCGTCTTCTTCGTCTAATGAAATTTCAAACAGAGAAGCATTTTCCGAATCATCCGAGAGACACAATGCTTCTTCATCTTCTAGATCTAAACGTTCTTTATGGGTTTCGCCGGAGAATGAGCTACTGCGTGCAGGTTCTACGTGGGAGTCTGCAGACAGATCAATATCAGTAATGCGTGCTGGACTTGTGTTGGCACGGCCAGGCTCATTCTGCTTATCACGCTGAGGTTGTGCATCATTCCTGCTGATACTAATATTCACATCAACGCTAACATTAGTATCATTGCGACGAGGTATCTCCACATCTTCAGCTGTCCGGTCAACTAATGCTGGTTTATGTTGGATGTCAGGCACAACACTAGGGCCAGTTGCTGATACTGGCTCAGGGCCCGTTGCTGCTACCGACTCACCAAGATCGGTGAAAGCTTCGGCATCGATGGAACACACATTTGATATAGTCAAACCTGCAGCATTTCCCCCTTCTATACATGGACCATCAACATCATTGTTGTCATCATCCGACGGCTCAACACTGTCAATCACCAAAGACAGCGTGTCACGACTATCCGAGTCGCTGTCACTAAACAAAACGGTAACATCACTCCGAGTCTTCGACGACTTACTGACGTCATCCGTTTTCTTTCGTTTTTCTTCCCCAGCATGCTCTTGCTCGTTGGAATCATGCAGTTTATCGTCTGAAGTCACAGGACCATTTCCAGACAAAGTAACAACCTTCAGCCTGTCAAAATACTTTTCCATGTCGAAGACAAAGGTCTCGGAGCACCACAGTTTGCTTGCATTGGAGCTGATCTCGACCACTGCATCGAAGCCACTGCTCTGCGTTGAAGTCTTCTGCTTACATCGAGTGGTATTCTCTGAAATGCTGCCTTCCTCTATTCGTATTTCAACCGAGCCATCGTCATTCAATTGGTACACAACTGTTTCTCCGCACTTCTTATTCTCTGGCTTCTTTGGTGACACTCTGGTGCTTTTTGCCATCTCTGTGGCAGGACGGGTCGTCCTTTTCAGTATCGGTGGAATATATCTTGAGCTCTTTGTCGGCACAGCAACAGTGTCATTATCATCATCATGTCTCTTTCGGGACAACAGTGGTGTGGTCTGATGCACGGCAGCTTTTGCCGCACTCGTGGCTCTCCGACGCATGGCGTCTGACCTCAGTCCAGATACAAGCTGTGCCGCCATGGCAGTAACGCTGCTTGTGCTAGCAACGCTGCATGTGGTCACAGTGGACAATGGTGCACTGCTCACTGGTACTTGTTGTGATGAAACCATGCTAAGAGCACTATTCAAGGGTGTAACCAGTGGGACCAGGGAAACGGCTATGGCCGGCTGAGTTGTGATGTAACTAACAGGAGATGCTGACGACACGACCGATACACGGCTTGTAGGAACAGGTGCAGGCAACGCACTGATGTTAACACACTGCGATGGTAAATAATGGATGGTATGGCCCACATTACTCTGCACAGCATTTTGCTGTTCGGTAACTTGTGGCACAAAAACTACATTGTTAATCTGTGAAAACGTTGTACCAGTGAAACTTGCTGAACGCGCCAAAAAGCTGCTGCCTGTGTCCATATGACTAGACAAAACAGTTGAAGAAATACCGGCAGAGACAATGAAACTAGAACTAAAGCAAGATGCCACGACTGTAGTCACATTCACCGATTCACTGACAGCTGACAAAGAAGTTCCCGGCAAAGCAGCATCCTCAATAACTGATGACAACGATGGAAAGTGAAGAAGATCTGGCATGGTCTCAGTCTGTACAGGAGGACTACAGCTGCTGCCATCCGGTACAATGTTGATGACAGGAACATCATCAGCAACATCAACAGCAGTCGGCAACTGTGCACTGTCACCGCCAGCATCTTCAGCACAACCAGCCAGCAAAAGTGCTTCATCAGTGTTTACCTCACCAGTAACATCTGCTTCCAAAGCAGCTCCATCCGTCAATGCATTTTCACGAGGTCCAACATCAGTAACATCCAAACACTCATCGTCATCGTAAACACAGATGACTTCATTCGGTTGCTGTCGTGATGTGGACTTGCGCATAGTTGATGTTCTCTCCTCCTCCTTCACACTGACAGCACAGTCTGCCGGCAAATTGTACTCTTCAGCACTGGCGTCCGGTGCTATTACGATCGGTTGGAGCTGATCGATGTTAATGCTTTCAATATCCACAAACTCGTCCGTACGACCAGCAGCAGCAGCAGCAGAACTGCCTGTGTTTGCCTGTGTCTGTGGCAATGGGTAGAGGTATGAAGCTGAAGCATTTGGCGAGAGAATGGTGGTCACCAAAGTAACAGGTGGAGATGCTAAATTTACCCGGTAGCCTGTGCAAATGGTAGGCAGACTGAACTGCAGTGGTGGTGGACTTATCAGGTTGGCTTGAGACGCAATTGGTACATAAACCGGCTGCAGGAGTTGTGCCCTTGTTGGCACGGCTTGTGATGCAAGTGGTGTAAGTGTACGATTTTGCAGCTGAGACGCAGTTGTCGAGGCAGCTTGTGGTAGCACAGTCAATGTAACTGGTTGGCGTGGAAGCTGTGGTGTACCTGTTGCGATGACTTGAGGCACAGTTGGTCTGAACGGTTGCGGCTGCGGCTGCTGATGCCGTGGCTGCAGACGAAAAACCCGGTAGCTCTTAGCAGCTTCCGCTTGCTGCCGAACACTAGTGGCAGCTTCTCGGAAAGATGTCCCCCGAGGTCTCAAGAAATCATGGAAAGCGGCAGGTGTTGGAAATCTCAATCGATTTGTCGTTGTCGAAGCAGTAGGTGCATTAGAAGTGACTGCTGCAGAAACCGAGATTGGAACGATGCTGACCGGTGAAGCAACTGAAGATGGAACTGAGGAGCGGGTAGTGATTACCCCAATCCCGTGCCACGGAGTCTGTGAGAGATTGGCAGAGCGACCTGAGGACAAAATAGATGATATGAACTGAGGTGACCTGACAACGCTGAGAGGACCAGATACAACTGTACCTCCAGCTAGCTGTCTCACGGCAGTAGATGGACTAAGTGTGGGACTACCCGTAGCTCCAGCGGACAGCCGGTGTCCTGTACTCGACTGAGGTGAAACACTGGTTACCGACACTTGCAAATGTTCTGCTGATGACACAATATCTGATGGTAAAAAGTTGATGGGAAACATGTAGATGAGCGAGGAATTAGAAGCCGGAGCTAGCGGCTGTGAGAAGACTACTGACGAACTGACAACATTGGTCAAATTCTGCTGCACGTGAGACTGTCGAGGCAACATGTCGTACGTCAGTGACAAAAACTGTTGCTCCAGCGACTGCCAGTTGACGGCTGGACTCGAGCTTGAAGGTGGAGAGACTGACACCGCTGTTCTGCTTACACCATCGTCATCATCAGTCAAGTCGATCATATCCAAAACTACTGGTGGCTGCGAACTACCAGTGCAGTGAAAATGGTAGACCAACGTAGGCGGTAGTGACAACTGCTTTTTCTTGCGATATATGACGTAGGCGATGGGCAAGCACTGACGTGGACGAGGCAAATAGACATTCCCATGCTCGATGCTGCGATCGTATATGTAGACCTACATCACAGTTCACAAACAGCAAGTCGTGATACCAAATTACAGCTACATGAAACTGAAAACTAAGCTGACCCATCAACCTTCACAGTAACTAAATGGAAACAAAATACATAAAAAAGGCTATAAAAAAATAACGCTAGTCCTTCATGAGTCACAAAGCCTGTAGGGTGGTGCTGATCTATTCAGGTTGAATTCATAAAAAGTGATGATCGCTATTACTACATAAATGCTGATGATCAATAACTGAAAAAATGCTGCTGTTGCTACTACCGGTACTACTAGTAATATTACTTTTTCAACTCGTCTGAGTGGCCAATTTTTCCAGAGTTATCATGTTATAAATCATGTTAAATCATGTTATAAAAATGAACGTGTGGGAATCGACAGCGCAGGACTTTCCACAGGCTAGATATTCTTCCCATATCAAAGCAAACACAAGCAATGTCTGGTAAACTTCGAGAGCAAACAAATTAAATGCATGAATATAAAGTAATATGCAACAGTTCTGCATTAAAACTAAACATGTGATGTCTACCCATAGTCATTAACATTACGAGCACACAGGCATCAGAGTTTCACTGATTTTTACACGCGAAAACAGCTACTGCTTTCAGCGCATCTTAGCCATCGCAATTCTGTCTGTCTGTCCATCCGTCCATCACACGGGTGGATCAGTCAAAAACGGTGCAAGCTAGGATTACCAAATCTTCACCATCGGCTGCCTGTTAGACTCTAGTTTCACGAACCGTAAGGCTTTTCTATAAATTCGTAGGGTGTCACCCCAAGCAAAGGCACCAAATGAGAGGAGGTGGGCAAAATTTGCGATTTTTAGCCAATAAGTTGCTGTATCTCAATAATGGTGCAAGATAGAGCCTAGGTTAATATTAATCACTAATAGGAAGTTACACACTGGCTCTAGATTGCCACTGAATTCAATGACCTTGGATGACCATGAACGCTAAAATAGGGGTTTTTATGGATTTTTGGTGATTTTGGGCTGCAAGACACATTTCAAGAGCAAACTGCACCAAAACCAATTGAGATAAACATAAAAAGCTGCATATAAAAATTTTCAGCATTGAACGTAGATTTCAACGGTCCAAGTCTCGATTTTCTAGGTTCAAGGAAACCTGTGCACAAGAGCATCAAAGAGTGGTACCCCGTAAAAGTAGTTATTTTACCGTTGTTAGCCAGTCTTTCGAGAAAACGGTTGCAAATAGGCATGGGCATGCTACTTATCACAACAAGCATTAATGACAAGCTTTTCAGTCGCATCAACACTGATGACTTTGAAAGACCCTAAACTTCCATAATAAGGGTTTTTATTGATTTTTTGCGATCTTTGGCTGCAGTGCACACTCCGAGAATGAACTGCAATGAAATGGCTGGAAACAGACTGACAGTTTGCGAACAGGAACTGCTATAGACTTTCGCGCATCTCATGAGCATTAGCTCAAATTTCTTGTTAATGATTTTTTGAAATCCAACTCGGAAACAAAATGTGCATTAACTTACCAGAATATTCAACCTAAATGCAAAGTTTCAACTTCTGATCTACTGTACTTCTTGGGATATTCAGCCAATGAGTCAGTCAGCAGTGAGCTAATTTGACCTACAGAGCCTCAACTCAGCTCACCTGAGAGTTTAAAGCCTGCATCAAAAGACTGTCAGTCGGTCGAGCTCCCTTCTTGCTGATGTGACAGTCGGCATTCTCCGTGGGCTGACGCTGACGCTCGCTGTTGTTGGTTTCAACCATCGCCATATTACCGCACAGCACCTGCATAGCACAACAGCCACAGCCATCAAACTCCAACTGAAATAACGCTGGTTTGAGGTTTAATCGCCAATAGCCAACAGCACTCTCTCTCACAGCTCTGTGACCGATGCAAGCAGTGCTCATCTCCATTTCCAAAGCTCTGATCCAGCAGTGAGTGCAAACACAGCTCAGATATATGGGCCGAGAACAAGACCTCTCCCACATACTGCCGTAGACTTCCTAGTGGTTAGGCCAGTTCCAAATTATACTGCTTGGTAAGAGAGACACATGTGCATGAACAACTTGTCCAGGGCTGTTACCTGGCAGTGGACCAACCGGGAGTCAAACCAGCGACCTCGAAGTCATGCTACCAGTACACTACCAAGACACATACATCATGCAAACGTTATGCAAAAAAGGCAAAGACGACAGCCCACTATCAGCACAAAATCCGGTCATCAAGTTAGCTATGCACACAATGATGAACAAGCAAACAAACAAAAACACTATGTGCTGTTGTGCCTAAAAATCAAAACAAAACCGACTGTTTAGTATCTTATCCTCCTGTAATGTCCAAGCTGAAAAAACAGAAACTACAGTTTCCATGGCTTGTATTAATCCACTAGCAAGAACAGACCATATTTACAGCACAAACTAAGCGTTGGAAACATGCTGAATAGTTAGTCTATAAGAACTCACCAAGAACATAAAGAGCCAGCAGTTCTCATGTCCTTTGTTAGCAGCAGCCTTAAGCTGTACATCAGCATGTTTGCACAGAAACACACCCTTACTGCTATCACCTGCAATTATACCATCACACATAACAGGCACATTGCACCATAATGAAAAAATTTTATAACAGTAATAAAAAGAACAAAACTTGTTCTCCCAGAAATAAAGATTTCTCTATTTCAGCTCATCCATGTAATATTAAAATACAAGAGACTTTTTGAAGTTAAAACAATTTAAACTTATAACACATTTCATATGACACTAAAATGACCAGTGTAATGACTAAAAAGCTTTACAGTGTGATGCTATTTACAATGCCGATGCTACCATGTTAAAAATTCAACCTCAGAACCTCCGTCAGATAATATTTCCCATATTGCACTCATCTCTGACGTCAAGTGGCTACTAATTTTTTACCCACAAAAAGGGCTGCAAAAGCAACTCCTGGATTGGGGAAATTAGTTATCTGTAAACCAAAACACTTAATCTTTCACTTCAGCACACCGAAAACCCAGAAGTTTTAGGGAAAAAGCGAGCAGTGATTGAGACATTTTCAGTGTCAAAGGGTTCTGGCTATTGCTCTCACTTCATTTTTTCGACATTTGGCATTATGTTTGTTTTTTTATAAGCAATGACAATATGATCACACACACGACAAACCATCAAACTGCGAGACGACACCGTTTGCAGCAGATGTCATTACATGCTGCGAAGGCTTAGAGGTCATGCTGTTTTGTCACTGTGTAACAGTAATAGCCATGGGTACATGACAATGCTTATGCTGCTGTCGTGATGGCACTGCGGTTGAAAGAATCCATTCGATTCATCTGTCATAAGTAAAGGATGGCCACTGGCCGATCATCTTAAGCACCTAAACTGGCAGCTATAATACTACATTCACCTTCAACATTTAGTACAACATTCAGTACTCAGCATGAAAAGTGACAGTTATTTTACCACCCCATGGAGGGTAGAGTGAGTAAGAGAGTAAAGTTTAACGCAGGGATGTGATCTTGGTCGAGAAGTCTCGGTCTCGAGACGGTCTCGAGACGTACTAACGTCTTGTCTCAGTCTCTTCTCAGACCATTGCATCTTGTCGAGACGTTTTGTGCAGGCACACGCCGTGCATACTGTAGCTGCAGTTAGAGCGATACTAACCAGCATGACATTTGTGGCTTTGATACATTCATTTACAGTGTTTTTACTCTTTTATTTTATCTTCTCAACACGGAGATACGAGAGCAACACGCCACTTCTTCGGGACCTACATTGGCTGCGAGTGCCACAGCGTGTGGAATATAAACTGGCTGTTCTCGTCTACCGCTGTTTACACGACCTGGCACCAGCATATCTCTCCAATGTAATACGATGTGTGGCCGACATCAGCTCAAGACGGCGCCTCAGATCATCATCGACGTCTGCGCTCGTCGTGCCGGCAATGTGCCGGTCCACTGTCGGCGACAGGGCGTTCCATGTAGCCACCTCATGCATCTGGAACAGGCTGCCGCCACGCACAACCTCAGCACCGTCACTGCAGACATTCAAGAAGAGGCTGAAGTCCTTTCTGTTTGGCCGCAGTTTCTCGTCGTGATCTGTTTGATCTGTTTTCCTGAACTGTGACTTTGTGACTCAGGCCTAGCAGCCTTCGGGCTTAACGCCTTGCTCGTTTACTAACTAACTAACTAACTAACTAACTGCAGACATAGTGCTGAAAATAGGCAGCAGTATGAGTGCCACCGCGGAATAAGTGGAATCGGCAATTTATACTTTATTATCTACTCGTAATAACAGTGGTTTGCAACTTCACAAGATGCACTGATTGCGCCTGTTGTGAATAAATCTGAAAGACTGCAGCAACTCGAATCGGTAGCAGAGTCTTACTCAGAGTTCGGGTGAAACAATACCGTAAATTGTTCTTGTTAATGTAAGTGTAAAAAAGCAATCACTGCATGCATAATCGACGTATATACGTACAAAAGGATTAAGAAATTCATAACAGAAGACGTAGAGAGATCCGTAGATTGCATTGTACAACGAACCGCAGCGAGTTATGGTTGACAGCTGACAGTGGCAAATCAACAACACAAAATTATTACTATTAAATCAAAACTGGTGCTAACGTTCAGAATGCAACATCCTTACGCCGACTTTTTTTGCAGAAGCAATAAGTGCAAATGCGGGAAATAAGCCACATAGATTCGCTGCAAACAACTGAAGTAAATTAAACCAGCGAGAATGTCCGCACACTGCCGACAAAATATGCAGCCGACTGTCTGTAACCCCAAACCTGGCCGCTGACGCTGACGTCTCAAACTAAAAATTATCACAACGTGCTTTTGCCCTGAAAAAAGAACTTCAGACCAATCTGGGTTTTCTATGCTTTTTGTAGTTCTCGAATTTGCAGGCCGTACGGAACAGACAGACGGACGGCCCCACGAATGAGCAAAACCCGTAATGGGGCTTAGCATACATAATGGTTGCATAATAACGGGATCAACATACATTAGAAATAAGCTATAGCTGTTAGTTCATAAACGAATGAATTCTTCTAACCGATCTCAGTTGCTGTTCCATTGCTTCGGCGACTTGTGGTGTGAGCTGAAGAAATATGACAAAAACACAACAACAAACAAACAGAATGTCAACATTAACACCGGCTGAAACACGCCATACACTTCTATAATAACAATACAATGACGTACATACGCACATACATGAGATTAAATCGATTTCTCGCATATCTAAACTGATAACCGATTCTCTTGCTTACGATTTTTTGTTTTATTTTTTTGTTATTTTAGTTTTCGTTATTTTTTAAAGCTTTTTTTAAAAATCGTATATTCCTATCTTTTCACAGCTTGTCTGTTTCTTGATCTTTTTCACACAGCAGCCAGTCACTTGTTTCATTTCTCCCATTTCGTTAAAATACAGATTTGGTTGGTTTTGTTTACGTGCTATAATGGTAGCTTGCTTGTCTTCCAGCACAGATCGTGTAGCATACCATTATTACATATCGTACACACCGTATCATCATATCTGCAGTTAACGTAACGTACCGACTGCGACAAAGCGTTAACTTGTTGGTAGAGTTCAGACTGCAACTGACGAAGGTTGGCAGACAACGCCTGCGCCGTCAACACTAGCGACTGTACAACGACAACGCGCTAAGTCGTAGTGAGTCTGTGTGAGTTACATGTACCGGTATTCATATAACTTGTATGAATACTTGTAGGCCACGCAAACTCACGTTTATAGACCAGAGAACACGTAGGCATACGTAACAATTAAAAGTGGTAGCGATTAAATTTTCTTTAATCTGTGCTAAAAAGTGCGGAGAAGTTCGGCGACAGTGAGTTTCAAACAGAAAGAGCGCTAGCGCTGAGCGCTTTGCTGACAATGCTAGCGCCAATTTTTGTATTAATCGCTAAAATCGTTAATTTTCGCAGATCTAGAACAAACATTATCGGTATCAAACCAATAGTTTAACAAACATCTATTAAATGCTACTTACTCCGTCCGCAGCGACGAGCGCCTCCAATGTCGACACTGAGGAGTTTAGCGCAGTCTGCAACGCAGTCGAACGATACAGTCTACAGGCTAAGTATTGCAAGAGAGCAGCGACGTTTATTAACCCATTCATGCCTAGCGTCCCCCAAAATGGGAACCTAGTTTGACGGCAAACTGTAAAATAATTTAGGCACTAATGGGTTAACTGCTGTCCGATGTTAAAACTGCGATCACAGAAAATTCACGGCTGCCGCCAATACGAGCGTCGGTAACAGATCAAGTTTGTTGTCATCATGAAACACAAGCATTCTAACATCCTACGCAATATTTCACACAGACTGCGCTGCCATGTCGTGAGGTTTGTTAATCATACGTAAAACACTAGAAACTATTGGTTGTCGGCTTTTGGTCAAATTAAATTTTACGATAAGCTTAAAATGAAAAGTATTAACAAAAACGTGCACGCTGCGTTGGATCAATGGTGTCATGCTCCCGAGATACAAAAATAAACTGCATTACTATGTCAGCACAGCATGGGACAGAGTATAAAATCACTTGCGTCTGTCATTCTGTCAGTCTGTCTGTAAACACTCCTACGGCCGCAATTTTTATTTGATTTTGACGAAATTTTGCACAGTGATTCGGGGCCCAAAAAGTAAGATTGAGTTTGTTTGAGACAAAAATCTAATAACTCCTTCCCCTATTTTACCCCCAATTTTAAAAAAAATTGCATTACGACCTATGGGGACTTAAAAGCAGTATAACTCAGTCCCCGTAAAAGATAATTATTGTGCGCTGTTTGCACCTACCCCATATTTTCGGGCCCGGGCTATCCGATGGTGTCATTTAATCATTTAAATTTCTCCTCTGTCGACCCCTGTTGCCATAGCAACGAATTTTGGGACAAAATCGACTACAACTCAACCCCCGTAAAAAAATTGCACGTTGTTTTTACCTACACCCCTATTTTTGGGCCCCGGCTATCCGATGGTGTTATTTAAATTTCTTCCCTGCCGACCCGTGTTGCCATGGCAACAAATTTTGGGAGAAAATTGACTACAACTCGGCTCTCGTGAAAGATAATTGCTCCCTGTTTGCACATATCCCCTATTTTCGGGCCCGGGCTATGCAATGGGGTTATGTAAATTTCTCCCCTGAAGACCCCTGTTGTCATAGTAACCAACCGTTTTATTCATAGACAAAATTGGCTGCAGGTTCACAAGAGCGTCAAACGCTGAAACGCAGCTGCTAGGCTATATAGCGCGGCAATGGGACAGATACCTCGTTCCACAGAACGTATTTCTAGTAGTTGACAATAATTTTGACACAAATTTGGCAGCATTATACAAATATACAGTGCCGTATTTTTGAGGACTTGAAGAAGAAGTTAACGTATTCACTCCACTCCAAAAATAGAAAATATGTTTACGCTTGACAAGTCATCAAACATAGTCATATGCATTGCACATAAACGATTGAAAAATTTTGCTACTAGATGCGTTTTGAAAGGCGTAAATGCGCAGAAATGCGTTTGTGACCAACGCTCCGCAACAGACGCCGCTGGGGAGCTTTCTATGCTCCCTAGACGCCTAGCCAGTTTGGAAAAAACAAAAACGTGAAAAAATGGAAAAAAGTAAAAAAGCGAAAAAAGAGAAGGAAGCAAAAGGTTACCCCAGCAAAAATTCCAGCTACGACGTTGACAATATAGCGTATATTACAAATGATGGTACGTACAATATTGCTGCTGATAGCGGCGACGTCTGTGTTTTGGACGTCTAGGAGTCTTGTTGCACTAGGCTGCAGCACAATATCAATAGTTTATCATGCATTATAAAAAGCTATATAAGCGCTAAAAGACCAGGAGTAGGTCTGTTTTTAAAGAAAAACTGCAGACTGTGCTGCAAAAATAAAGAAAAAACATCGTGTGGATAACGGCAAAACAACGATTGCAGTAGGTGTGATTAATTCATTGTTTGAAAAAGTTTCATAAAAAAATAACAAATTTGGAAATACATACCAAAAACCAAATTTTATAGAAGCTGTTTGATAAAATATCAAAAATTTAAAACAATTCGTACTTTGAGAGTACAGTTTAGTCAATATGTCTGTTTTCTGCGCAATAGCGGTTAGCCTACTGTACTTCACAAGCTAAAACTTTTTTTGCTATATATACAGGGTGGGCCAAAAAAACCGGACCTGTTTGAGCATTGATAACTCAGCGGTGGTTAGTGGTAGAAAGACGTGTAATATGTCAAAAGTTTCAGAATGCTGTAAGAAATAAACGACAAATTTGCATAGTGAAACATTTAAGAATTCTTTGCCTAACTTACATAAATATTCGTCACCCCCGAAATTCTGCCAAATTGACTGTAACACTTGGATTTAACAAGGATGTTTGAGCTTTTATAATTTACCGATGTTTATTGACGGAAAGTTTCGAAATTGTGTACAGAAGAAGTGTACAACTTGCATGTCTCAGCATTTAAATATTCTTTGCCTGATTTACACAAATCTGTCCTACCCCTAAAATGATGCTAAATTGG
>Ga0209367_1004228_pt1 | contig 19751 bp, 13 predicted proteins | sample WorMetLIZISLAND2_FD_187412 | JGI IMG/M metagenome (GOLD analysis project Ga0209367, IMG submission 187412) | Marine gutless worms symbiont microbial communities from Max Planck institute for Marine Microbiology, Germany - Olavius geniculatus... ...
GTATATAAACTGAACAGTTTTTTACATAAATCTCAGTAACGGTGAGAGACAGGGCCTAGGTTACTATTAATCACTAATAGGAAGTCGTACACTGGCTCTCGGTTGGCGCCGAATTCAATGATCTTGAATGACCTTGAACGCCAAACTAGGGGGTTTTATGGATTTTTTGGCGATTTCGGGCTGCGAGACACATTGCAAGAGCGAATTGCGCCGAAACCAATTGCGATAGACATGGACAAGCTGCGTATGAAATTTTCAGCATTGAACATAGATTTCGACGGTCCAAGTCTCGATTTCTTAGGTTCAAGGAAACCTGCGCACGAGGGCATCAAAGAGCGGTACCCCCGTAAAAGTCGCGACGAAATGGCTGGAGATAGACTGACAGTTTGCGAACAGGGACTGCTATAGGCTTTCGCGCGTCCCGTGAGCATTATCTCAAATTTCTTGTTATTATTAGTCCGCTTGGATGCGATAGCTTTCGGAGCGGACTTGTATTTTGCTGGCATTTATTTGCTGCAGACGTTATTTCATTCGTTCGCCATCGTATCTCCGAGCTCCGTCGTTGCACCGTGGTCTGTACTACACTGTTAAAAATAATTCCGTATATTTACGGAAAAAGTTCCGGCAGCATCTTGCCGGAACAAGCTCCGTAAATTGACGGAACCTTATTCTAACGGAAACTTTTCGTACGTAAGAAAAACTTTCCGTAAATAAAAAAAAATCCTCCGTGAAGAAGAGTTCCGTAAATTGACGGTAAATTATTTAACGGAAACTTTCCGTAAATGAACAAAAGGTCCGTTAAAAAATTTCCGTAACCTTTATTTTATTGTAGGAAGTCGTACACTGGCTCTCGATTGACGCCGAATTCAATGACATTGAATGATCTTGAACGCTAAAATAGGGAGTTTTATGGATTTTTTGGCGATTTCGGGCTGCGACACTTGTCTATATCATTCACAAGGTGGCGCCACGAAACTATCGTTATGCGATCCAGATGGAGAATTTGGTATTTGTATAATAACTTAGCGTGAACACCTCGATTTTCAGCTAAACTACTGAACCGGAACTGCTATAGGCTTTCGCACGTCTAGTGAGCAATAGCTCAAATTTCTTGTTACTTATGATCTATTGTTGTTTACTTCTCACTTTTAAGGTTGGCGATGAACCATCGATAAAACAAGCATCGTCAATTTTGAGAGTGCTTTGTGTTTTGCTAGGTAAAGTAATTACATAATAAAGGCGAGTTGTACAGCGTAACCTTATTTTATGCGATATAAATTTTTCCTTGTAACATTGAAAATATAATTAAAATCGGTGTAAATTTGCGGAACTTATCTCAAAATTAAAGCAGGAGCCCGTTTTTTGAAACACCTGGTAAACACCTAAGGAGTAAAGATGCTGTGATTTTCTATGAATAAAAAAAAGACAAATAAAATATCCGTGTTTCCCGCCGTTTTTCGGTGCACAAAAATTTGGCGCCGATTAGGATAACTTTTATAGCCTACCCCTGGAAAACGTTCAGTTTAATTTGGGATCTCTTGCATTTTTATTTTTCGAGTTATGACTAGCCTTAAGGACGGACTGACAAACAGCGGACGGACGAGTAGACTACAGAGATGTAAAAAAACGTTTTTTACGTTTTTTTTATTTTTGCCACGTTTTTTACGTTTTTTTAACGTTTTTTTTATTTTGTTCGTGTATTTTTTTTTAAAAAAAACGTGCATTAAAAATCTCATTAAAGGCTTTGTGAAACAATTTTGGGACCACAGAAATAAATTGATAGATCATAGTGATGTAGTTTACTTAGTTAGTCCAAATATACTAAATAAAAGTTTTGTTAAGCAGTATATTTGGTTAGTTTAATGCTATGGTCTTATGACCACAAGATTGAATTGAAGTTAAATGAAGTTCTCTCCATCTAAACTATAGTTCAAGGCATACTGTACTTACAGCATTAGGCATTAGGCAAGAAATTGAACAAATTATGGCCAACGTTTTTTATTCAACGTTTTTTTAACGTTTTTTTATTTTTCTTGGAACGTTTTTTTTACATCTATGGTGGACTATACGACCTGCATTGCAGCAAGATAACAAAAAATAAAAAACATTTGCTAAACTGGAGCTAAACATTTATAAGCTTACAAATGGTCAGCGTAAAAGTAGGCTACTTACGTTCATGTCAGCGATGTCGTGTAGTAGTAGACGTCGTCATATCAGACTGGAGTACTGCGCAATTGCTGCACGTTGCTCAGAACGACGGTTAGGCCTAATAATGCCAGCCACTATAACACGGCATGTAGGTAGAACTCGTGAGCTGTATTGAGCTGATACTACAAGGTGGTCTAAAAAAAGTGACACCCTTTGGTATTTCAGTTTCCACGCCTGTTTAATGCGTTATAGCTTATTTGCAATTTTTGTGAATCGCTGCTTTTTATACTAATTGTTTTATAGGCGATGATCTTTCTTTTAACCTACGGTCATTAGCTAACAAACCTATTACGATACTCGATTTGTTTGTTTGTTTTTAGTGTTTATAGCCACAAATCCACCCATTTGTTCTGTCTGTAACGATAGTTTTTGAAAGTAAGTTTCGTTGAAATTGTTTTTAGCTTTTGGACAAACTACGAGACGCTTCCGCTTGCATGCTTTTGGATTTATTATGTATCTTGTGCTTGCGTTGTTGAAAGTTGCGCTTGTCAACTTTACATTAAACGAATATATGATGATGATGTTTAGCCTACTCACGTATCATTAGCTCGGTTGGTAATTGGATGGGTGACAATACTAGCACATCGAGCGTGTTCGAGGTTGTTACAGTTAACGCGCTATATAAATTACCTGCTTACTTACTTAATTGTTGAAGTTTCGCAACAGTATAAATATAATGTTGTTTTACGGTTTATGTGGCGTTATAATGACGTTAGATTAAGAGGGTGTCACTTTCCGGACCACTCAGTAGAACAAGGTAGAGACTTGTATTGATCGGGGTATACTGCAACCAGATAGGCCTAGAGACGAGTGCTGAGTTGATACTACGGCCTGCTAGACCGGTAATACAGGTAACACAGGTACTGTGGCACGCAGGTAAGCATTGACGCAGTGACGCGCATCGATCCGTTGCCTCACGTCGTTGTCATGACAACCGCATCAACAAACGCCAGTCTCCTCAATGAACCAGCACCGCGGCTGCTGCTGCTGTCAAAAGCGACTCCAGGAGTTGCATTTGGGCGAGAGGCAGGTCTAGCGCCGAAGGCGCGAGCCAAGTCGAGAGGCCGAAAGCGCCGATCGACGAGGTAAGGGAGGAAGACGTCCCCTCCCCATAGGGGAAGGAATTTGGGGAGAAGGCAGCGCCCCTACCGGAACATTTTTGACACTTTGAAATGTTGAAATGGCCTAATTTCGTGGACTCTCGTGCTATTTTTTCTTTATGACCAAACAGCAAAAAAAATACACCCGGGATGCATGGACTGCCGCGGAGATTGACGTGCACAAGAATGATGAAAAGCGTTATTTACTATTTATACTATTTATATTTATATTTATTATTTATACAGCGGCGTAAACATCGGGACCCAGCCAGGCCCGTCGAGAGCCACAGCGGGACCCGGGGAAACATTCTCGCGGGGCCCCCAAACATTTTCGCTGGGCCCCTCTGGGAAGAAAATTTTTTAATTTTTCTTTTTAAAATGGTACATTCTGGCGTACTTTATATTTATGGCCGACGGTGGGGCCCCCAAACGTCGCGGGGCCCGGGGTAGCAAACCCAGCTACCCCACCTTCTCGACGGGCCTGCACCCAGCTAGGACTCTCCGATCTCACAGACAAGACATAAGCACACGCTTAAACTGTGCTAAATTTGCCAATAATTTTGTCAGTTGATTGTTAGGGAAATGATTAAACTTGTCCACCAGATGTCGCATTTTAATTCAATGCACCAAATTCCATATCGGCTGGGGCTCCGCCCCCGACCTTACCAGGGAGCTCACAGCGCTCCCTATATCCTCTAGCTAAATGCTAGGGTCCTACTACTAAAAGAAAAAAAGGAAGAAAAGAGGAAAGAGAAAGGTAAAGGACGAGTGGGGGAACGGAAGGGGAGGGGACGGTAAAATAAACCCACCAATTCACATTTTTGGTTACGCCGTTGTTATTATTACTTATTTGTACACAACCTTAACCCAAAGATTGGAGTCGAAAGAGGTAAACTGGGAACAAAATGCGAACAATCTGCGAACAAAAATGCTATAGGCTGTCGCGCTTTTGTGTTGTTATTTTATATCTGTTAGTTAAGCTTACTGTTACTTCCAACGGCAATAAAACTGCAAATATTTATGTAAAAAACTGTTCAGTTTATATACAGTGTAAGGGTGACATCGTGGTTGTAGATATAAAACAGCACAAATCACAATTTAAAAATGCAAACATCACCATTACACAATGTCAGAAGAATTTTGCTGACTGTGTGATATTATTTAACAGCACATTGACAGTTAGACGATGTGATGGTGAGTGATATCACCTTTTTATGATTTTTGCTGTTTTCGATGTGTCACTCATTGCATGTCGCCGTTAACAAGTGTATAAACTGATGTCTTGTACGTTTATCTTATACATAGCCGGAGTTATGACAGTTTAAAGCATTGTCTAATTTTCCTCATAGGCGCCATTGTAATTTTTCATATTTTTGTGAAAAAAAGGTGAAAATGTTGAATTTAAATTTTGTAACCCCCAAAAGACACTTCCTTGCGCGAAATCGCGTCATATGAGCCATCGTGCGTTAAAATCAGTTCAGTCGTTTTTCCTGTAGAGGACGGCAAGAAAAAAAGGGAAGGAAAGGAAAGGGAAGGCACAAAAAGTCACGCAAGCGTTATATTTCACCTATTCGTGGGGGAGCCCCCCGTAAACGGATTTTCACCACATTTTGCACATCAGGAGATATGCCGGACGTAATCATCTGTGCAAATTTTGGTGTGGAAAAATGAAGGGGTTTGGGAAATACGAGGGGTCAAATTTTGGAGTTTCCCATTGAAATGGCTGGTCACCCTTACAACAGTGCTGCGCTACCGCGCAGCCTGTGATCGGCAAAAAATTCTCACTTTCACGCGTTTAATACGCTGGCAGTTATGATTCATGTATCATTTCTCATGCAGTGCATCTGCCAACACAGCACTTTGTGTTGTCTGTGCCAATATACTAACCAAATGGCTAATGAATGACAATTTTGGTGTGCTATTGAGTAACTCACTTGTGTTCGATACAGTAAGTCATTTTGCACCTACTTGAGTTATGTTTCGCGCGTGAGTACTATTTCTTCAAAATAAACTGTTTCTTGTAGGCTAAGCTTATCTGTGGGTGCTTACATCACTTGCACTCAGTCTGCTAGCGTCGTGCAGTTAGATTAGTTGGTGCTTGTGCGTAGGCAGCAGATACTGCAGCAGTCGGACATGCTGTTGCTAAGCGACCAGATAGCGTGTGGGATGGAATACCTGTGCTCACAGCGCATCGTGCACGGAGACTTGGCCGCACGTAATGTGCTCGTCGGTGCCGAGGCTCAGCTCAAAATCTCTGACCTGGGTCTTGGACGTCACACCTACCCGCACGAGTACTACGCGCCACCTGGCGGTCTCAAGACAGCGCCGCTGCCTGTGCGCTGGCTGCCGCCGGAGTCTATCTTCACCGGCGTCGTAAGCTCTGAGAGCAATGTCTGGTCCCTCGCCGTCACTCTGTGGGAGGTCAGGAGGAAACTGTTTTCACTGCGCAATTGCTGTTTATCGAGAAATAGTGTAGGCTTAAGCCAGGTTCGACTTTGTGGTACACTCATTAACAGGCAGCCACGCCTGTTTGCAAACGCCTATGGACTGCAGACTCAGACGCGCTAGTTGTACAATCGAATACATGCACCAACTTCTTTCGGCCATTTCCCACCCAATTTTAAACTCGGTATTAGTTAAACAATGAAACCATGCTTTTACACTTTTAATTAATGTTTCTATTTTTATCAAAATTAATTATTTATTTAAATTAGCATGTAGCGCCTTTTACAATTTTAAATTGGTGTTTTGGTGTATGCAGATCTACAGCTACGGCTTGCAGCCGTACTACGGCTATTCCAACCAGGATGCGGTTGAGTTAATACGCGGTCATCAGCTGTTGGCGTGTCCTGTCGGCTGTCCGGCGCGCCTGTACGCTCTGCTTGTTGACTGTTGGCACAGAGTCGCATCTACACGGCCTCACTTCAGCGTCATACGTCATCGACTACGTCACTGTGCTGCTGACGCCGCGCCCGGCAGTGGTACTGGTAGCCACGCCAGCGCCACGACTGCTGGGTGTTGTGGCACTACCGACGGCAACCTCTATCCAGTCTGTCCGCCTGCCGCCTGTGTACAGTACGATGAACCGTCCCATACTCAGGGTGTATTTGCCGGTCACGACGAACGGTATAACGTAGTTGCTGCTGCTGGGCCAGTAGAAGGCTGCATGATGTCAGCGCTGACGCTGGCGGATGACGCACCACGTCGTTGGCCGCTGACAGCGAATGGCGACGCTCTTGCACCAGCGGCAGGGACTGAGGTTGTTGCACCATGGTCCAAGCAGACATCATCAGCCGCCAGTCGTCCGTGCTCTGCGGTCAACCGGTCGACGACGTCGACGTCAGCTGCATCGACACGTAACAGTCATCACCTCGCCGCACGGTCATCATCGTCATCAGCGTCAGAACCAAAGTCCAGAGCAGTGACGTCATCAGAACTTGATCGCTTGACCTCACATCCGCGACCGCGATAGCAACGCGCCGTCTTTCGTCACGAGTAGCATTCACGTTGTCATTGTCGTTCCTGCAGCTCCGATAATCAAATTGTGGATTATTTTATTTCTGTAGATTCAGTACTTCATACACAGTTCATCAGTTTATCACTGAGCGTCAAAGCTCGCACAGCCAGCTTATTCCAACGACTCGAACCAAATGATAAAAAGAGATGTAAACCATACTTTACAGTATCACTCTTGAATTTAATGAGTGTTTAATGCAATGTTTCACCAAAGTTTCTGGGACATTTTGTTTTCCGTACTAAGATAAACAGACTTTATGTAACACGACTTTTTCAAGAAGTTTGCAGTTGTGGTAGCCATAGTTACTGTATAATATAATTCATAAAGATGAAAGACTGAGCCACTTTAATAGACGCGCAGTTATAAATATAATAGCCTGTTTTAACAGAAAAGTTTTAAAATAAGTACTGATTTTCAGTGGTATAGATCAGATCAAAATCCAAAGACCAAGATCGACATCACTGCAAAAAACTTCATTTTAGTAGAATCTTCGTAGCAGTTTAGCCAGTAAATTTCAGTAAAGCTCGTGATCTTTTTGCAACCTCGGTTGAGTTTAAAACTAAAGCATGATGTGTCACATCAATATCAGCTATAGACTGGCAGATTTCCAAGTCAAAAATTTTGAGACATCTGAAGACCAAGATTAAGGTCGCATTTTTCGGTCTCGACATCCTGAAGACCGAAGTCTATATGTCACTGGCTGATATGTGCCACATCTTCCGCCCTATTGTCTATATTTATAGGCGTATAGTAGCAATAATTTGCAGTGAGATTACGTTGCCAAAAGAGCATCCGGTTCATTTGCTCACATTAACATTGCTATACGAAAAACAGTTACTATGCATAGTTGTTTTTTATTAGTTTAGACTGCATCTCAGTTTGATACTTAAAGTCTTATCGCAACGTATTGTTTGCGATTGCAAGCTTGAATGTAACCGTTTAAAATGTGATCTGTAGGCGCTGTCACTCGTTTGCTGTTAGATTCTGGCATTTTAGTGCAGTTATGATGAAATAAACAGATTTCATAACTTCAGTATCTGTGGAAAATGTATTAATTTGCAAAAGAGCACCACAGTGGTGTTTTAAAGAAATGAAATGAAAGAAATGCAACCGGTATTAATATAAAAGTCTATTTAAAAGTATATTTAAAAGTCAAGAAACAGATGATGGAAGAGTTACGCGTCTTTAGTGTACAGCGTAGATTATTTAGTACAAAATGCACTGCACAAATGTTGTATCACTAAAATGAATATTGCTTGAAGATAAGACGGTTTGCTGCAGTCACAGAAACAAAGTCTTACGTTAACCGACTCATGTTGTGTCAGTTATCGCAATTACTTGTACAAAATTATTCAATAGCTACGTCCCCAAAACACCCAAATATCGTGGAACAATATGCAATACTGCAACATGATGTCCCAGAGAGTGATTTTTTATAACAAACTAAACCAAAGTTAACTTGTTGTAGATACACACTGGCCATCGAAAAAGCTGAATGGATAAATACTTCTGCCTATCAAAACAAAATATTAGTAAATGACTATATGTAAACCTTAAACGCAAATACAAATTACACAAGTAGACTGTACACACCACACAGCTAAACCATAATATAAATAAATGTGCAGTTTTATGCAGCTTTTTGTTTTAAATAGTTACCCGTTACCACAGGCATTCATAGAGAACCGCTCTCGGTCTGCATAAAAAGTGAAATCCACAAAATTTGTTGCCGAAATTACTAGTAGCTGTAACTTATTAGTGAAACTTTTAATTGGTTTACTGTCGGGCCTTGCTGCCTATTTGCACTGTTTTATTTGCCGCGCTGTTTTGGGGCAAATAAATGACGATGACGAATGACAATGATAAAATGTACCAAATTAAATGAAAAAAAATTCAGGCTTCCTAACGAAATTGTAAAAATCGAATTAAATGATGACTAATAATAGCGAAGACGCCGAAATTATGGTTCCTGGTGTAACGTTACAACCACAGTCACGTCAAATCTTTGCGGTTATGGCTATCTGTTACGACGTGTATTTTGTTTTTTTACAATTTGAATTTCGCTAATTAACTGATGTTGGCTACCTCTCGATGAATTTTGCCTATAATTTGCTCTTAGGTTGTGCATTCCGTCGGCTGTGCTTTCAAGGCAGCCCGTTACTTTCTGGCTATTTCGACTTCTGCTTCCTCAGCAGGCGCTTCGGCAGCGTCATTCTCATCATGTCCCTGTGTAGCTAGTAGTCGCGTCTTCTCGATGTGGCTGTTGATCCACGGCACGAAGGCAGAGACGCGCGTAAAGACCGTCGGACTATCAGGCCCGGCGCACGGAACCTTCGCCCAGCTGGTCAGTCCGTGCACTGTCCACTTCTGTAAGGATTCGTCGACACACGCCAGAGGTCCGCCGGAGTCCCCAGTACATGTACCTCGTCCACCGGCAGGGTCGCCAGCACAGACCATGTTCACCGTCAGGTAGTTGGCGTACCATGTCGGCTGATTACAGACAGACAGACTGAATACCGTCAGCTCGACCTCGTGCAATGTACGCGTCGCTTTACCGCCCTCTGAAACAACCCACATTTGCCGCCCGCCTTGTTACAGTAGCCAACATATTCTCCTTCGTGCTAGTGAATTTTCATAACGTTAACATCACCTGCTAACTAAAAATCTGTCTTTCGATTGGCTGTCTTTTGTTAAGGTCAACACAGTAGACAATAGCATGCATTGTTTTATCTGTTTTTGCCACGTATGACCGGCTGTTTTGACATGGCTTTTAATTGGCTTATGCATACGTTAATTTATTTTTATTTTAATATGTAATAAACACTTGTGACAAACGCGCAATAACAATAACATAGGAAAACAGTAAAAAAAACTACAAACATTACTAAGGTAAACAAAAGGAACACAGAAAATACATGCTAAACATAGGAAAAAAATGAAAGAAAAAAACTGGAAACATTACTAAGGGAAACAAAAAAAATACAGAAAAACATGATAAACAGACTACAAATAACAAACTAATAACAGTTGCAGTATGTCTGTCCGTCTGTCCGTTTCATGCGCCATTGTAACAATGAAAAGTGGAAGAAGTACATGTTTCGCGCGTGGTACTGTGCTGGTGCTGAACATCAGTTACGTGAATGGTCTCAGTTACGAAAAGTATTATTATAATACTGCCTGACACTGCTGCACTGGCACGCACCAATGTCTCGGCCCCATCCGGTCGCGAAGCATTTGAACGGGTTGCCGTCGAAGTCAGCGGGTGGCAGACAGATGGGCAGAGAGCACGAGGTGACTGGAATGAGGCCGTCAGTCTCTATCAGAGCGATGTCGTTGTTCCAGAGCGTCTGAATGCCGACGTAGTTTTCGTGGACTACTAGCTGACGCACGCTGAAAGCCATCTCGTTGGCATCAGGTTGAAACCGATCGAACTCGCCGACCAGAACGCGATAGTTGCTCACATTGCGGTCATCGTATCTAACAGCACAGCATCCCACCGAGTTCGAGCGACAAAACTTCGAAACTAAAGCTCAAACCTCGCTACTTCGACTTATTGTTGGAAAACAAGTTGTGGAACAGGTTATACAACGTGTTGGCATGTCGTTATATGGTGAAGACTTTCTGTACAGCTTGATCTGCATTTTGTTGTGCAAAAATCCACAACAAATCAAAGCGAAGTAAAGCTAAGGCTTAAACGGTCACAAACAGTTTTTAAAAACTTTTCACTGAATGTATAACTGCCACTGAACACGCTACGAAATTTTCCGCTTCCAGCACCATACTCCTTAAATACATTAAATATGGTACCTTAATTTTGCAATGAAGATTTCGTCGTTCTATCCTTTCCTCATTCTGCTCACCGTCTACCCGGTCTTTGTTTTTGTCCCTGCCCATAACCAGCTTAGAAGCAATGTAACACTGTAGCCTAGCCGTAAGTAAGCTGAACGAAATGGACGAAAGCTAACAGTGATGAGCACTGACATGCAGTGTGCGGCCGTGAGGATCCATCGTGCGTGTATGATGCTGCCGCCGCACGTGTGGTACCAACTATGACGTCCAAGCCGCTGGACGCTGACCTGCCACGACCACACGCATCGCTTTGCCTCCTGACCTCCCACGATCCGACTGCGCATCAGCGGCGACGCGAACGGCACTCCGCACACAACTTCCGTTTCATTTCGCTGCTGACAACATGAATTCACAACAACGTCGATCCGCGGCGGGCGATTTTGTCTCTGCGCTACTAATGCTGCTGTTTTTAATATTACGTTAAATAATGCGCAACAATCAAAAAATTAATCGCCTGTTTAGAAATGCTCGATACTGCTCTGTAGACCAAAATTACAAACAATTTTACAATTGCAATAGTTGGCAAAATCAGAGCTTTAACTGACAGTGAATACTTTGGAAAACTACCATAGCAAGACCGCCAAGTCTTGCCTTAGGCTACGTATTACCTTATGCCCGCACGTAGCCACAGTGTTATGCACGCAAAAAACGCACAAAAACCGCGTCGTAACGTTTAAGGTCACATCAAAAAGTTGCTTTACGACATGCCGAGTTAGTACTGAGATGTGTGACCGTTAGTGAGACTCTGTCAGTGTTAGACAATACCAGTTGAAACCAGTCGGGAAAACTTAACCTGGTTATCACTTCATGAGCTTTATAGTCAAAACCTTAATGCATACAGTAGGCCCTTTTACTACGAATGTTGGCATAATGAGTCGGTCTGAGGTGCTGAGACGTATGCCACTGATGCTCAAAGTCGAGTCACTTGAATTGCTGCAGTAGCGAGCGATCATCGATACGAATTATTTTTACGCACCTAGATACAGTGGATCTCTGGTCATCGCCAAAGCCGATACACTGGAGAGTCGTTGAGAGGGACTCGTACATCGATTTTTTTAGGCTTAATGTTTCCGATGAAGCATTTTATTTCCACTATCTGCTCAGGTCACAGGAACGGTCACAGGAAATAGTTAATCGACTGCGGTCTTCACAGATTTTTGAACATTATGTCGTGCGAAACAAAAACTTTGTGTCTCTCTCAGCGACGTTTTAAAATAAATGCAACTTTTTTCTGCTTAGACGTACAGCTGAGCCGATCTGAGTTACTGCATTGTGCTCTGTAAGTACACTGTAGGCCTATATTAGTGCTTTGATGTTAATTTACCGTCTGGTTGCGCTGTTCTTCGAAGCTTGTCACGTTAGCTTCCACATCGTTAGTTTCTACGTTGACCTTAGTGACTATTATGTCGAAACCGCCACTAACGCTGCATTTGCACCAACATAATTATTCATTCATATTTGTAGTCATAGTCATAAACAATGTTTGCAACGCGCACAAAATGTCTGTCAAATGGGCAGAATCGGAGGCGCAGCAAAAAAGCAGTCTGATATATCTTTTTAAAAACGTGACTGACATTGAGTTCTTGATATTAAAAAATGGCGACGAACCTGAATCTGCTAGTTCAATTATTTTCACAATGCAATTGCTAATCGACGTTAAACTTTGCTATACCGGCGATAACTTATTTTTTGTTGTTTATTTCTTTCCCATTTTTGTCACTCAGAATGTTCCGGTTTGTTTCCCGACTTTGGGCACTGAATTGGTCAGCCAGTATAGGCCAGCAGATTTTAGATTAATATTTTGCAGAACTACTCAGCGACCTCCTATATATAGCACATGCCTACAGTGGAAACGACGCAACTGCTTACTGTAATTTGCATAATAAAAATGTTACAGCAACTTTTAATCTCAAATAATTTTTACTTACAAAGCAAGCAAAATAAGTGTTTTTATTTTAGCATCGTTATGAAATACTTATTCCGTTTTAGGCTTGAACAGTTGAGCTATTAATTTTATTTACACTTTTTTTACAACGCAGGCTACATTGAAACTTAACCGGTAAAAATACCTGAATATGACGATAATCCAGAGACGTAGCATCAGAACAACTTCAGTGATAAAAGCTTTCATTTTATCAAAAATGTATGTGATATTAGTCACAGGACAACATTAAAACTCAACAATAACTTCGAAGTTTCAAGAATAACGCAGATATATTATTAGCTTTACCATCTTGCAGCAAAACAGTGACTGTTCGTAAGCAAGTGTTGAACGCTAAGGACAGTGGTGCAGGTTTGTTCATTAGTAGCAATCAATGTCAGTTATTCAATCAAGGTCGTGAAAGCCGAGAATAACCAGTTATTGATCTCAGCCAGTCGACGCTGTGCTGGCTGGTTCTATCACAGGTAGTTACTTATCAACGCAGTAACATCTGTGCCCACGATGTAGGCGTACCGATCGATCCGATGGTTTTGCAGAAATTAATTATTTACCGATACCGAAATTTATCATTTTCCGACTTTTAAATTGCAAAAAATTAACAATAAAAATATTTTAATAAAATTGATAACGGTAGTTAGTTCAATGTGATTGCTAGCACGCAATGTGACGAAAAGCACATTATGTGGGCGTATATTCTCGCGTTAAAACTTGGGTTGTTTAGATTAGTGTCCCTTCGGACTAGTGAACTGTCACCTGGCTTTTAAACACATGCAACGTTGAGCGTTGAGGCAAGACACATCATGCCACCGAGTAGATTTACTTACTTCACCTGGCTGACGACTACACGGTGTTTCATAAAAAGGGACCCCTTTTGTTTTTTTCATAATTCACTCAACTGATGATGAATTTACATGAAATTTTCACCAGCTGTTGCCGAAGAAATACTAATTCAAAATATTTTAACAAAATATGTCAGTTGATTAAATATTCTTTGCTAGGCGTGACGTAACGCTGACGTCATAATATGTCACGAGTACAAGCTTGCTAGTTTCAATTGGTGCTGTCAATATTGCTACCCTGCTCCGATAGTGAAAAATCTGGTTCGTTGATGACAAATTTTTGAAGCTTTTGGAGTTGCAGTCACAAAAACGTGCAAAGCGATCGCATTTACGTGTCTGTGGGGATAGATGGACTTTCACATGTTCGAGCAGGACAGTGCACTAGCACACCGAGCTAGCAAAACGGTTGAGTTTTTGTACGCGAGACGCCAGATTTCATGCCTAAATGTTGCTCAGTGCTGACACGATAAACGTTTTTCATTAGCGAACCAGATTAGGCTACGTTTACCATCGAAGCAGGGTAGCAACTGACAGCACTAGTTGAGACAAGCAACCTTGTACTCACGACACATTATGACGTCAGCATTACGTCACGACTACGAAGAATATTTAATCAACTGCCACATTTAGTTTAAACATTTTGAATTAGTATTTCTTCAGCTATAACTAATAAAAATTTAGTTTAGATTGATTATCATTTCTGTGAATTATGAAAAAAAACAAAAAGGGGTCTCTTTTATGAAACACCGTGTATATGCCGTCGCTGCTGCTGCTATGTACTCGTATTTGTCTGCTAATGCGCATCTTTGTTTGCGACGACCGCCGACAGCGATCAGAGATGACACCGGACAGCAAATGTCGAAATGCCGGGATGCAGCCAGCAAGCCTGTCGTAGCGCATCCCAAATCTTCGGTCTCTCGCGGCCAAATTGAATCAATCGTCGTCAAACAAGGACGGAAATTTCGACGAGCAGATGGACGGATATCGTTGTCATTAGCCCGCAAGTAGCTATACTCCGTGGCAGTCTGTGCCGCCTGCGGGTTGCATTACCAGCTTCATTGTTTAGTACGTCGAATCTATAGCAAAGAAACAGCCCGTTATCAATGTTCGCAAATGATGATCATGGAATATTATCAAAATCTTTGCTCGCACTCAGAAAAATGGCTAGTAACAAGTATTTTACGGCACAGAGACAAAGAGAAAATTAACTGATAAAAAAAATTGAAAAAAGTTGATGAACTTAAAATAAGATTTTGCGTAGTTGAAGCTTGCTTGTGTTTGTCTTCTTTCATCACATGCTTTATGACGTTTTACGGCAATTTTTGTGCTCCGTACTTTTAGCACGTTTTTACAACACATTTCGTATTAGATAGCTTTGCGACTTTTAAACTTTTGACCCGAAAACTGCTTTATTTATTTGGAAAAAAATATGGACAACAGCAATGCGTGGTATCTATGTAGTGTCTTCTTTTAAAACTTATTTCAAGATGGAGTAATTTTTGTTATTTATCATTAACTTTAAAAACGTGCAAGAATCCGATAACAAAACTGCAATAAGATTTTTGTTGAATAATGTACAAAGACGGCTGTAGAGAAATTCATCGGCATCATCTGCGTGCTCGTTGGTGACCTAGACAGTGCGTTGCAGTCGCAGCAGCAGCAGCAAAAGTCGCGTTTGACAGCGTGTCGCCTGCAGCTCTGTTAGCTACAGCAGCCGTCCGCTTCTGCCGAGCTGCTTTGACACTCATTTTGCAGCTCGATTCCTCGATTCATCAGCGGGTCAGGTTGGACACCTTGCTTTCTAGTAGGCTATATACTACTAACGCTTGTTGTATCACAAGCCGGAGACTGAAACATGATTTTTGGCTCCGTATCCAAGTGCTTATTTTTAACGATTGCTAAAGATCGTGCATTTAAAATTATCATTTTATGATAGTTCAGGTTTGTACAAAAAGGCGCGTTTTTACTGCGCGTCGCTGTGTAAAGTTGTAGTAATAAACAGATCCGTTTGTTTATTTGTCTGAGCATCATACGTAACGTATTGGGCTTAAACAGGTCAAATGTCGGCAAGCCTTTAACTATCACCATGTGGTAGCTCGAAAACGGTATAAGATACTGAGTCACCTTAAAAGAAATTTGTACTTAATCAAATTAAACTTTTTAAAACTTAAACAAAATCATTCAGACTTTTTTTAGTTTTTAAAATATAATTTAAAAGTTGTTGTCTATGATGTAGTAAAAACGTGTTATTTTTTCAGAAAGAAAACAAGAAATGAAAGGTTTTCTTTCTTTGGCCCTGACAACGCTGTTGACGCTATCTTCATGCTTCTCGATCAAGGTAAAACTTCAAATTATTGTACACAACAAATGCTTTGTAATTGTATTTTGTCCGCTGTAACATATGCGCCACTTCTTAGTTACAACAAAATTAAAAAAACTCGGATGTTGCAGAGAAGCTGAACAACATTATTTAGACATTATTTACAAATTTCGTTACACTAAATACACACAGAAAAATGCCAAACTGCCACTTTGTATAAATCTACACATCACTGGTATACGACGTATACTTAGAATCAAAGTGTTTTTGCTTTTTTAGTTTTAGTCTCGTATGGCCCAAACTGATCCTAAACAGGTCTTTGTCCATTCAGAATTTTTAAAATAAATACACCGTGTCTAAAAACAGTCAAAATTGTTTTTTGCCATAACTTTGTCAAATTTCCACCAACTTTGATAATTTTTGTCACAAAGATGGCCACGACGATATTATTATGTACGGTGCACTTATTTACTACCTCACCTTATTTATGTCAACGCACTACCGTGTGAAACACAGATGCTCCAAATTGTTACATTACGAGGCGATTATTTGTATCAGATGGCTCACCTTTGCATCATCAATTCGACAGAGGGTGCGACGCGGTTTAATAATTTTGAGGCATTAAATATTTTATGCTGAAAACAGCAGACAACAAAATAGCTGGCTGATGAGCTTAAAACACGTCTAATTGATGAGTGAATGCATTTGATCAGTCGATCGTTGATTCTACTATCAGTCATTGGCGTTGCATTCTAAGCCATTGCGTCTTTGTACGCGGAGCACAATTTGGCATAAATTCCGATTTGCAAGCGAGTTGCTATACAAACTTATAATTTTGTTAAGTAATTCACATTTTAGTGTATTTTGTGCTTAATTAACTCGTTACAGCGTTTACTTGAGACAACACCTCAGCATTATGCAACAATTCGGAGCATCTATGTTTTACATGGTAGTGCACCGACATAAATTAAGTGAGATGGAAACGAGTGCACCTTACATGATTTTGTCGTTTTAGCCATCAACATGCGAAAATTATTAAAGTTAGTAAAAACTTGACAAAGTTATAACAAAAACAATTTTGATTTTTTTCTGAGCACGGTGTAGTACTATACCGTACGTGACTGGCGGAAACGTCAGAGCATCGTTTGGGTCGATTACGACTGTTTGAAAGATAACCAGCGTATGAAATCATACTGCTGTTTAATAGACTTTTGCCCACGATTGTTAGCTAAATAAGAAGATTCACAATCTCAGACAAGAAATACACCGTAACTGAAAACAATAAGCTTACAGTGTTCAAACATGACGTTAAAGTTGCTTAACGTTAAGTGCCGTGGTCAGAGAGGCTTAAGGTCACAAGTCAACATGTACTCAAGTGTGCTAGTCTATTTGAGCTAAAACGAGGTGAAAATACGAAATCTTGGGTTTTGCTTCTGTCCGGTCTATAACTATAGGCCTAAGCTTACATCATTACAACACGCACACTTCGATCGTGTGACAAATTGCTATACTCTCAGTGTCGCGGATGGCGCAGCGTTGTCGGCGAAAGCTTTTAGCTTCTGCAGTCACTATCATACAAATATAAATGTATACAACTGCACATGGTGAGTCATAAAAACCAAGCAGATTTTGTCATATACTCAGTCAGCTATCAAGTGATTCTTAAAATTAATTTCTTGGCACACTCAACATAAAATTTTTAATACATGGTCGTCATATATCCCTGTTTCCCCGCACACCTTAAAAGTATTTTGCTCGTGTTTGCGTTGTCGCTAAAGTACCTAACTTTCCCATGTTTGTTCCCATAGGAAGTCCCAATTTTCTGTTCTAATTTAATAGAAATTTTAACTATCTTTTGAATAATTTAGCACATTTGTTCTGCGCTTTCTGTCACCGTTGATTGACTCAGCGCATTTATCATTCACAACAAAATTCCCATAGCTCCTATTTTAGTAAGATTCTCACGGGATTCATGGGTCTCATACGAAGTCCCTTTATGTGCTACCTCTAGTCAATAGTTTAACAAGAAGTTCAACTCTCGCTAGGATAGCCGACTGGTTGTCAGTGATTTTGATAGTCATTCAAGGTCGATGATTTTCATTTTATTTGAAAGGGAATATAACACTTTCTGTTAATGACTAATAGTAACCGTAGCTTTTTCTCTCACAGTTTCCGAAATATTGCCACTTATAGCTTTAAACTTTCTACTAAAAATTGCGGCCAAACTGCTGCAGATGGCAACATGGTTACTATTGACAGCCTATAGGAAACCACCAGCGCTATATCCGATGGTATTATCGCCGACCGTACGGCTTACCATTTAGCTATTATACCGCACGACTGGCACACCACTGTGCGTTATGACTCTTTAAAGTCATTTAAAGTCATCGATTTTTATGTTACTTGAAAGCCAATATGCGACTTCCTATTGGTGATCAATAGCAACATAGGCCCTATTTCGCACCGTTTAGCCACATTACATTCGTGACAGACGGACCGACAAACGGACGGACGACGACAACCATGCCAGTAGCTCGACCGTTACTTAAGTACGGTCGGCTTAAAAGCTCTATCTTACGTCTGTTTCGTTTATAGTTTAAAACATTTTAATGCAACATATAACTAACAGAATAACTGCATTGCTGTGGAAAGCAACTTTATTGCATATATGTTGACAAATATGGCAAGTATTGCAGTGTAAAATTCCTCCAAGTTGCACTGGGCCAACAGGCTTACATTAGCAATAAAAATAGTTGTGCAGTATATCTATAGCTGCAGTGGAAAATCAGTGCTAAATTTCAGCCAGAAAAAGGATTTTCATGTTTCTTGATGCAAAGTGTTTTTCAACCTCAGTGCACTCAGCGGTAGAAGAAAACGATCAAAATGGCGCCAACTATAGCGATGTAGCGTTCCTAAGGCTGGCGATAAGCACTGTCTGTTATCAGCTAACAGCAAACTTCAAACTTAGACCTAGTCACGAAACTGCACAATAGAAAACACGCTGTCGTTATGTGTTAAACTGCATCGAACTACTTGAATACTAAGTAGGTTACAAATGTTGAAGTTGATGCTGAAGATGCATTTTGACACAACATTTTAGATGACTTGATTGTCTACAAATTTATTTTAATCTGATAAATCGGTGACAGACGGAACAACCGCGTAGACAAAAAAAAACATGCAACCAAACTTTTTCCAGTCTTTTTTTTTGCTGAACAATGACTTAATGTGAACATTTTTTACCGTCACACTTAGCAAAAAAATGTGCGTCAAAGATCCCACCACACCTCAAACTTGTCGTTACACTACCTTGTAGAATATAATTGATTGTTCTAAACTAGCATGCTTTTGTGCTTTGTCGTAGTCTTCCTAAGATGCAGACTATCAGTGACCTTGCATGATGGATATACAAAAAAACTATGATGGGAGAGTCGTTAGGTTTCATCTATTTGGACTCTAGGATCCACGGATATATCACACTGGCATAATTTCAATGCACTATTTGTCACCATTAGCGATTGACTGCACGCTATTTGTAGGCAAATTTTTTTTGCTTCAACGCTCCATTTTTTAATGCATTATATGTTTTTATCTATTTTTTAGCGTGTAACTAATGTGAGCAGAATTTTATAGTTAAACCAAATAAAAATAGCATTAATCAGTGATTGCTTAAGTAAATGAGTTTTGAATAACATTATATACACTGTGTCTCAAAAAACGTCCCACTTTGTGATTGTCCATATCTTCGTCAAATATTGACCGATTTTTTAAAATTTTTTCACTGGCACATTTTGTGGACAAGTAGCAGTAGTGTTATTATTAAACATATTGTCACACTTTAACTGCGTCTTTGCACTACCACGTGAAACTTTTATTGTCAAAAATGTCTAAAATGCTAGTAATACATATGCAAAAATTATTTTCTAAAAACAATTTTTCAACAATTTTTATATTAATATTTAATAATGTTTAGTTT
>Ga0209367_1004229_pt1 | contig 19751 bp, 13 predicted proteins | sample WorMetLIZISLAND2_FD_187412 | JGI IMG/M metagenome (GOLD analysis project Ga0209367, IMG submission 187412) | Marine gutless worms symbiont microbial communities from Max Planck institute for Marine Microbiology, Germany - Olavius geniculatus... ...
AATGATCACATTTGTAATTTTGTACATTTATGTTTTAATAAGAAAAAACACTACTTTAAACCAAAAAAAAACAGAACAAAAATTTAAAAAACACAAAAAACATGTTTTGTAAACTTTTTTTAAAAACATAAAAATGTTTTGCATCTGTGATTCTTAACGAATTATGACTTTGTTGGGAATAGTCGGACTTTTTGCGTAAAGGTTCGATTTAGCTATTGTCAAAGAACGAAAAAGCAACAGCACGCATAAAAAAACTACCGCAGACCGTATAACTCACTTTCATCAGATAAAAATTCGAATACCAAATGCCACGCATTTCCGGTTTTTTGCATTATTTTTTATATTATTTAGCTGTGCCATTAATATGCTTAATGTTTAAAACGCCAGTAAGTTGCTGAATAAATTCTGTTGTAAATTCTCGGCCATATTTCAGAATGGTGTGACATGTCATCGTGACTTAAAAGAACGTAGGCCTAATTAATTTAATCGGCCGGGCTAACTAACCAGGATGGACAGTCAACTGTTGGTCAGAGGAAACTCGATTAGAACGCGGGCAGTGTTGACGACAGGCAGCAAGTCAATTTCGTGTCTAGTGACAGGTAATGAAGTGTGACGCCGCGTCGTGGTTCGACTGAAGATGTCGTCACTTTGGGGCAGCCGTCCAGTCAGGACTCGTTTGGCAGAGAAAATGTAACATGTGAACACCCTCACGACATGCAATTCACTCGCAAACTTCAAGGCTGACTGTAATCTCACTAATCTATTATTTTCGATCAAGTTTGTGACAAGATCGTTTCCATCTATCGCTATATGCTGTGTTATCATAGCCTATAGTCGTTAATCTTTATGCTTGTTTCTGCGGTTACTCAAAAGATTGCGTAAAGTTTTACGAGTTTTCATTAATTTTGTAATAACTGTGTTTCTTGATATCGTACATAAATTAGCCCTGCCGTAGTCGTTATAAGTCGCTAACTGCGATGCTTGTGAATATACGAGTATTTAACGCTTGTGGTGTTTTAATGAGGTCGGCTGCAGTCGGGATAAACACATCAGACGACTGTCATTGCTCAGCACTGTGCAAATGGTGTACAAGGCTCACTCAAATTTTTTTTTTATTAACCACACTCCAAATTTCTACGCTGTAAAGGCGCGTACAAAGAGACATAATTAACTGAACTGAACCGAATTGACTATACGCTATGTACGTGCTTAAAACGGCGCAACTTTATGTATAATTTTGGCGTTTTACAAGTTTTGACCAGTCGATCGATAGTGCCGCTATCAGCCAGTAAGCTTAATGTTGCTTCTAACTCATTGTGGGCGCAATTTTGATAATTCCCCTCGAAACATATATTCGTCATGTATGTGTATATGTGTTACGTGTTTTTACATATATGGGTTGTTTAGCTTTCATTATATGTCACCTATAGGCTTCCATGCATGCACATTATATATGTAACAAAATGTTGACATATATGTGAAAAAAATGATGTACACATATATTGCTTATGTATGATACATGCATGTAAATATATTTCTAGGCTACATATATAAAATGATTTACTGTCATATATCTCATATATGCCAACATATGTAGAATATATGTGAAAACTTGTTTGTGTCATATATTTTTCACACATAATTATGTTGACATATATTTTGTCAACATATATGTCAACATATTTTTGTAACGTATGTAATGTGCATGCATGTAAGCCTATAGGTGACATATAAAAGCTAAACAACCCATATATATGTGGAAACACAAGACAGATATATGATGAATATATATTTATATATGTCCCATACATGACGCATATATGTAGACACGTCTGTTAGATATTTGTATTATATATTATAATACTATATATATGACGCATATATGTTTCATATGTTAATCATATAATTTTAATATACATGCACACATATATTATTCATGTATGATACATGGTTGTACATATTATATTTCTTCTACATATATGAAATGTTTCACTGTCATATATGCCATAGGCCTATGTGCCAACTTATATAGAATATATGTGAAACTTGTTTGCCTCATATATTTTTTTCACATATATGTTGACATATATGTGACAATACACATATAGGTCAATATATATTTTTTTAACTTATACGTCAACATATATTTTTTTACATATATGACTATAATGTGCATGCATGTGCACCTATAGGTGACATATATGAAAGCTAAACAACTCATATATGTGAAAACACATGACACGTATGTGATGAATATATAAAAAAAACTGCAAGCAATTCATTTAGTGTTGTATAAGCGCTGATGTAAAACGGCAAAAATCAATAAAGTATAAGCACGAAGTAGCTTTGTAACTGTTAAAGTTTTTTTGCTCTGATTGGGATTGCGCCCCATTGTGTTTGTGTATGCGAGCCTTGCCGGGCATACTTTGGGCATGAATTTTGGTTATTTGGAATCAAACTATTATCGTTATACAAACTTATATTTTGATAAATAAATTACATTTCAGTTTATTATAAGCTTAATTAAGTCGTTAGAACGTTTACTGGAGACAACAACACGCTGCGTTGCGCAACAATTTGGACATTTTGGTTTAACACGGTAGTGCGTTAACACAAATTAAGTAAGGTGGACAGCGAGTGTATCTCACATAATTCTATCATCTTGGTTATCTTTATGTCAAAAATATCAAATTCGGTAAAGATTTGACGAAGTTCTTACAAAAACAAGTTTGCTTGTTTTTTTACGGTGTATACATCACATCACAAGACGAACGCCTTAACAGGAGACACGCTGCTCGATAAAACGTTCAGCGTTTTTCTTGGACGAAGTGTTGTTATAGTGTTTTAAGCAATGCCGCACGACAATAACTGATTTATACCGCAAATGCAGCGTATTTTAATAATGTATAAGTTCCGTTTTCATTACGCCGACGACAGTCGGTATACGTGATGCATGACTCACGTCGACTGCCTGGTTACGACAGCTGCTTGCACGAGACTATAATGATCCGAGGTGTGTTTTCCACGTGACGACTCTGAACGCTGGCCCCACTGGTGGCCGAGTAAAGAAAGTCCCAAGCTCCACTTACTTCGATTCTGTAATTTTCTTGTACACAGAAAATAGCAAATTGTACAACAAGTCCGCAGCAAGTCGTGGAGGTGGTGGCGTGTGGGTTTATGTCGATGTGAGATTTTCGGCACGTACTCAGTGTCGCACGTATAGCCCAGGTGAGCTGAAGGCGCTGAAGCCGCGTCTCGGCGCGTCTGTCACACTCAGAGGTCGTTGTTGATCGACGACATTCAGCGTCAGCGGCATGTTCACATATTATCGTGTAAGAACTGGATTGAAACCAGCTGCTACTGTAGCTAAAGTTGTTAACCCGGAAAGGATAGTGGACTGAGTGCGCTGACGTAGATGATAACGATGGTCGTCCGCCATCCTGACAAATGACCGAACAAATATAAATGATGTTATATTATGGGCCTGCAATCTGATTACGATAAAATAGGGCTAAACCCAGTTACCTACATGCCCTAAAGGTCCCAGTGCATTACTTAGGCGGCATAAAAAGCTAAGTTCAACTATCACAAGTCGGGCCGACCAGACACTGAGATCTAGACAGACTCGTCCTAACAACTAAAATGTACCAAGAAACAAGATAATGTTCATATGAACACGGAGTCTGTCCAATGCATTTCGATAGTTTACAGTGTTTGTCTGTATAGATATAATCAATGAGTTGTTTAGACTCGTAGAAAAAAAAAACAGTTTAATTTCAAATTGTACAGCAGCAATGATTCTTTCATCCTTCTCCATTATTTTAACTAAACAATAGACATTGTAACTCACGAGACCATTCGATTCATCACGAGCGCTTTACTATAAATGGTCCATCGTCACCATGCGTCTATCTTGCACCGTTATGAAGATATGACGCCTCAAAGATAATGGGGTCACGAGTTTGACCTTTTGGGGTCAGGTGACGTCATCGGTTACGTGACCAGTCGACTCCCGGGGTCGACTTCCTATGGGTACTCCATACTGACCATGACCATGCATCTATCTTGTACCGTTACGGCGATATGGCGCCTCTAATACTGGACGCACGGACGTGGACACGGAAAAAAGACGGAAGAAAGGAAAGAGAAAGAGAAAGAGAAAGAGGGAGGGAAAAGGAAGAGAAAAGGAAAAAAGAAGGGTGAAAGGACGGGAAAGGGAAGGAGAAAAGAATGGAAAGTAAAGGAAAAGAGAAGCAACGTGGAAAGGGGAAGAGAAAGGAAAAAGAGGAAGGAGTAAAGCTAAGAGAAAGGGAAAGAGGAGGGAAAAGAGGAGGAAGGAAGGGAGAAGGGAGGAAAAAAGGGAAGGAAAGGGAAAAGTGGAGGAAGGAAGGGGAGAGAGGGGAGGAAGAGGAGACGGAAAGGGAGAGAATGGGAAAACGAAGAGGAAGGGAGGGAAGGAAAGGAAGGTAGGCCTTATGAAGGTAGGCATTATAAAGTACCAGAAGTGGACGGAGGGAGGAGGAGATGGGGAGGGGAGTTCGCGACTTGGTTATCACGAATACGAATTATACGATATCCGTGAGGGGGGATGGAGAGGGATCCGAACTTTGGTTGTTACGAATCTGGTGTCCGTTCGACACCACGGGAGGGATCGGTAACGGTGTTCACCGACCACGCCGAAAATGGGACTAAATTTTTTTCTGAAATTTAATTGACCAAAAGTGACCGACACGAGGTCCGAAATCCGAAAAGTACCTAGTAGCGCCACGCTACTTTCCGAAACATTTCTAGAAACTTCTCTGACCGGAAGAAGCGAAATTTGCAGAGAAATTTACGAGTAATTTTAGGGGGACAATTTAAGGAACAAATTTTAGGGGTAAAATTTACGGAAAGAAATTTAAGGGAAAATTTAACAGAAAGAAATTTCACTTAGAGAAAATGGCAATTTTGGTAAGTAAATGAATTTGAATGAAAAAAATTTCCCGAATAATAACATGAAATAATAATCTAAACTCGCGATCTCTCAATCGTTTGATAGCATTACTTCCACGGATCTGTTCGGTGTCAGAGTTTCTCATTTCGTCTTGTAGTTTATCGTCGGCATTTGATGTTGTGCGTGCGCCGAAGGCAACAGGTTTAAAAATATATTAATTACATAAATTCATCAGAAAACAATCTGTAATTGGGTCTACCTGTTTCTCTAATGCAGATTTTGTCCCAGTTTTACATGGTATTTTGTACACACAAATATGTTCCGTTTCTTATCGTTCTGACAAGACGGGTGTATCAATGTCGGGCAAAGGCTATCGGATTTTGTGGGAGCACTGGCGAATACGTTTATGAATTTCTCATTTGCAACCTTGAGTCTACGACACAGTTTCCGGGGTGTCCTGCTGTCGTGTAAACCCTAGGAGTGAGATGAACAGCACGGTATTGGTTCTGTGTGTGTCTATACGGACTCTATGTGTCCAAGGGGCTTTACAGTCCACGACGTGCTTAGCTCAAAGCGAATCTAATGATAGCTGAGTGCACACCACAGGATTATGTGACTAAGTCAAACGAAGGCTATCGCTGGTGGCTGATTCGTTAGCCGGGGATCAGGTACGATGTGTACAGCTTTTATGTATCAGACGGTGTCTGACACAGGAAGCAAGGTGTTGTCGGTGCAGTATTGGCGCAGCATATTGATGTTGCCAGGACTCAGGACTCAGCTGTAGGAACTCCTCGCAGTCTTCTGTCTTCGTCAGACCGCCGCACAGTTAACTTCCGTACGCTGTACGAGTCGTAGAAGTGAACTAACACGCGAAATTTTAATATCTCGCTGCGCATTGTTTTAGGGACGATAGGTTCTCAATGGTCTGCAAAAGTGGCTGTTGGGAGACGTCGTTCAGCACACTGTGACTATGAGAAAAGTCTCAAGAGAAGGTTGTTAGACCCATAATTATTCAGCACCTAGCCCACGCGTTGTAGACGGTTTCACTTTCTAGGCTACATGTATAAGTGGGTGGTTGTTCTTTGTTCTCATTTGCGTTGTTCTCATTTCGATTATGTTTGCATTTGTTTTATGTGCTGTGCGTCAAATTCAACTGGCATCAGTTTTCTAGTGCACATAGGCCGTATATCGCATCGTATATATCATATCTCACGGTTCACACTTTCCATCAGTACATCGACTGTTTATCTGCAGTTGTCAAGGGGCGATATAAGATTAGTCATCTGTGTCAGAGGCTGTATTATTAGCTTTCACATCACACAATTTGTTTTTAGTTTTACCCTGGAAGAGACTATCTAATGCCTGATAAGCAGATATATTCCGCGTCAACGCATCATTCCGTCTATACATACGCGAGATTATCAGCCGTACGTCACGCGCTAGTCACTTGGGCAAATGTTGTCGCGTGATGATGCACTAATGAGCAACGGCAGAACGGTCCTCGTCACTGATATAAAGAGCGTATTACAAGCAAAAAAAAGAGAGCGGGGAGAGAGAAAGAAATAAAGCTACGTACGGTACAAGGCAAATAAAACGACTCATATTAGTATTTCAGCTCACTATGAAATATAATGTACATTTAGAACTGATAGCCTACAGGTCTGCACTAGGCCTATGTTTAAAACAGCACCATTTTATAGGGATAATTTTGCCAACTGTCAACCACTTTTCATGATTACTGATAGGCAACAAGAATATGTAACGTGGCTACCTAGCTGACAGGTTTTGAAGCTGTAAAACACTGATACAGCTTTAATGAGCACTTTTATTCGCAAATAGCAGACACAATGCAGATACAATGCAGTACATATATCCGAGAGATAAAATACAGTAAAAACACCAAAAACCGACAGACAGACAAAGAGACAGACAGACAGAAAATGTACAAATAAAAACGGCAGTCAGTTCATTCTTGATCTAAAATCGACATGAATTTTTTCAATTGCATTAACTGTAAAAACTGATATCACGCAACTGTCATGTAGGCTGCCAGTCGACAGCAAGGCACAAAACAACTTATGCAGCACATAACTGTTATCAAGAAATATACGCCTATAAAACTTGACTTTACGTAGTAAAATTAAATGTTTAACGTCAAGTCTGCCACAGCCATTAATTACAGCTCGAACAGACTCCCATTTATTATAAGAAAATATTCTGCGGAAGACCATATTTCAGCAGACATTCAACTCTTGTGTTTTGCTTCGCACTCAAATGTAAAGCAGGAGCTGCATACATGAGAACAGATAGGCTGTATGATGATCGCAACTGTTTTAATGCATATTAAGCAGAACATGCGGGTGTCTGAACACGAGGCGCGAAGGCGGCAAGACCAGGATGCCACTGGGGTCAAATGGGGTGTGGGATAAGACCGATACTGCCTTCGCAGTTGATTAAGTGGTTTGGGACCTTTCGATCTTCCATCGGGATCCGAGAAGTGCACCAGATAAAAATAAGTAGGTTATGGCACATTTTGAAATAACAGATAAATGTAATTTAGTAATTTGTAAGTGTAATTGTAATTAAGCGAACTCTACTGTAGTTCTGGTATCCGGATATCTCGGTTAGTTCCATTGTCCCTTTGGTCCGGACACCTTGGTTAGTAGGGGAAGGTTGCCCAAGTTGAACCACTTTGGACGTATCAGTCTGTGCGTTCACTGTGGTTCATTATTGCCATAATCAAAATGTTTTTATCACAAGTTACTGTATTGGCAACAATCCTATTTAAAGAAACTTATGTAAACTGATGAGTATGTTAAACAAATTTAATAAGAAAACGTCAACCACATTGTTCCATCTTGGGCAACCAAGCACCTAAGATGAAACAAAGTTTTCACACTGTTGTCAACAATATTACTGTCTGTAAGATGCAGAAAACATCAGTGGCGTGCAGAAATGTGAGCTGGGAGGCCTCACGTTGCTTTCTTTCTCTCCTCTCCTCCTCTTCTCTCCTTTCTTCTTTTCTTCTCCTTTTTTCTTTTCTTCTTTTCGTGTTGCTTCTTTTCTTTTCTTTTCCTTACCTTTTCCATTTTCTCCACCTCTTTTTCTCCCGTGAGAAGTATGACTCCTAAATTTCGGCTAAAGGGTCTGAGAAGCTAACAATGCTCCTCAGCGGTGACTGGGCGGAGCCCCAGCCGAAATCGAATTTGGGGCAATTTTAGCCTTAAAATATGAATTTAGTGGCAACACTTTTAGTTATTTTCCTGCATCCGTAATATCTATTTTAACCAAAAAATGAGACTGGGAGGGGGGCTTGGCTTCGTGGTCCTCTAGTCTACGCAACGTTCATGTAAAACATAATGGGCCTAATAGAAGTCAACATTCAGATTTCTCAGTATGTTGTTTTGTCAAACCAACATTTGACGACAAATTCTCAATGGAAACAGTTGTCTCAAGTGAACAACTCGTCATCGTCTATGATACCATCAACTTGTGCACAAACGTCATGAAACATATGCTTTAATGCAATGAGTTTAGCCAGTTCAAATAGAAGATGTCTCAATTCAATATTGGTGATTCCAAACAATCTACTTTTGATTTCAAAGATATATTGCTCAAGCTGGTTTTCAAAACTTCGGCCAAACGTTGGCTCAAAACGTCCCAAATGTTTCCTGGCATCTTTCGCAATTTTGTTTTCGCTTAGCTACTTGACGGCAAATCGTATGCACAAAGAGACATTTTTTTGTTTCTAACTTTCCAATTCTATGGCCTGTTTTTGGGTCACTTGTGCACTTGTGTTTCAGCATGTTTCCGCCTGCAATTTACAACCAGCACAAGTGTACAACAGCACGATTGCAGTATGACACAAGAATACTTTTCTTAAAACACAATGACTACAATGCTTGTTTCATTTTGGGCGATGTAATGTCCCAAGATGGAACACGTTTTATCTTAGGCGTCTGTTCAGTGTTTCATTTTATATATACATCACTGAAAATTTATTCACGCAAGCAATCGGCACATCACTAACGGCGAAAACCAGCATTAAACGTTGTAAATTGAATGCAGCGTTACTTACTTACCGTATATGCCTAGCCGAAATCTTCTTATGACTAGCCCATGTCTTCGTCATCATAACGGTATTCACATAAAACAAGTTATTCTCCTACAAAACCAAACCATAACAACGACACGCAAAGGAAGCATTTCGCTAGCATAACACTCAAAGAACATTTAGTATTGAATCAGTAAGTAAAATTTGTGCAACGATTGCTGTATTGGTATTGTTTCGTCTTCGGCGCCGTTTCAACTTGGGCAACCTTCTATTGCGACGGTTGACGGACGACGGCGTGAGACCAATGATATCCACTAAGCCAATGCGTAAGACTGCGGTTGGTCGACCAATCACAGGGCAGCTGCAGCTCGAAATGATTAGTGAGGCGACGAATGAATACTGGTGAATACTGAGTACTGACGACGAAACTCAGAATGTACACTTATTTCAACCGTTTGTAAGCTAAAGTGGTTTAGTCAAGTAAGCTACACGCCTACAACATGCGCCTATATGCCACGTAAAATAAAATGTTGCAGGAGCATGTTTTGCCATGTTTTTGTTGGTCTGCCGATTTTCCTCTGGTCCTTGTATAAGCTTTTTCTAGCTTTTGAATCGTTCCTGTTGCATATTATCATGCTGTGTCGTTGTTGTTGTTGTTGATAAACAAATAATGCAGCATTATCATGGATTGCTGCTATTACCAGTATCTGTCACTGGGTCTTGATTGGCCAAAAATAAAAGCATTCTACGACGTAAAATATATTAGCATCTACTGATCTGGCTTGAGATGAAGCAACACGGTTAGCATCATAGTAGGCTCTGGTTCCATTAGCAAGGCGCGAAACCGAACCAGGGCCGAGCGAGTGATGCTATCCGCGCGTTACTTTATACAGCTTAACGACAAATCTGAACTAGATCCGACTCGAGCCGAAGAAATACTGCGCTGCGGCCGCGGGCAGATGTTCAAACAAAACGTCTTTTGCGAGCTCAGCCAGCTCAGCTTGAAGCCGATTACACCAGTGATCGATGATTTCATCAGATTGAAGACTCGCTTCTGTAGGCTATTGTAATGGGCTATCTATCAGGCGCTGTTTTAGCTCGTCGACAGCACTGATTAGTAGGCTACTGCAGTGTAGGCTCACACTCAGTCTTATTCTTACCAGAATGACGCTCTAAACTTTGTGACTTGACATTAATTTATGGATATTAGGTCGTCACAGCTCACGGGTGATCCTGGTGTCTTGCAAGGAAAGATCGTTATCGTCTTGCGGTCGCAACGAGGGTTTTGTGGCGCCGAGTACAAACGTTCGATTTTACGCATTTACATACTTACATGATCGACGCCAGTCTTATATGTCAAACTGTGAAAATGCTACACGTCTGCCGGTTTTTGTGAGTGCAAAATAGTTCAGTTACGAACTTACAGAGAACTGCGTGTTTTGCAAATGCTGCCGATTTCGCTGATCACGTGGGCTGACTGGCATTATATCCAGGTTCGACATGAGCGTCTGTGCAGTTGTTTACGAATTTCTCCCAGCTTAACGAAGATAATGACGAATGTTACCTCACCTCTTGTCGTGAGTCACAGTCAGGCTTGACAGTCACGAGCTGCGGCGCCGTCGGTTACAAAACTTGAGGACGAATAGTTGCCGTTTTCTGGTAGATAACTGCAAAGTTCTGACAGAGGAGATTATGCGTGCTAAAAAATTTAGTTTTGCTTCAAATTTCGTTCAATTATGTTTCTAATTTTTTTTTCAAAATTCGGAATTTTTAGCCCCACGTTTTGTATTTTAAAAGAAACTCTTCTGACAGTCTAAAATTTTCGAGGAAAGGGTAAATTGCCCGCTGCCTCGCCTGCCACGAGCTACGCCTTCAAAATCGCTTACTTTCTTCGTGATTATTGCAAGAAATGGCAAATAGCCGCACTAAGTAAATCTGTGGATACTTTTCGGCAACGCTGCTTACACGAGTCAAGTCATGGCCAGCAGCGCTTTACATTATCGGCAATTAGAACGCATTAACGAACAATTGGACACTCGTGATAAGGTATACCTATTAAGCAGACCGAATCAGTAGTCTTGGCTTTCGCTACACAGCACACATGGCAACACCTGTTGGATTTGGTAGGCCTACCTTCTGCGACAGATAGACTGAGTTGGCATATTCGGCAAAGGAAAAACTTGATTATTTTTTGTTGTTTATTCTTTGAATTTGCAACCACCCGGAGTAGAGTCCGGCATTCTGTTCAGTGCAGCAGACCCGCTGCAAGTTCTACTAAAGGTTTTGTGTAAACACCGAATTATCCTGTATTAAATTCCAGGGTTGCAGATTTGCTGTTTGCTTTGCTGTCCGACGAGTTTCGCAACTCATCACACCAGTGCTGAAGCAGCTTCAGTCATAGTTCAGTGGCTGCAAGTGAGACAGATAATTGACTTCAAACTCGCGGTACCGGTGTAGGCTGCACGTCACAAAAGAATTCAAAATTGATATTTAACCTTTTAAACTGTTATACAGACAAACTTAGCCCATGCATGCTTTAGGCGCTTCTATTAGGCGTCGGTGTGCCATTTCTCGTTACGAGTAGTCTCGTAATAACAATTTGTTTTTTTCGCATGTGTATTTGAGTCAAAAATAGTTCCTTATTGTGCTGCTACTAATTAGCGACGAACGTCAGTGACGGACGGCACAAATTTAGGCCTACATCTTTACGCAGATGGAAATAAATGAGAGAAGATATTGAAAAAGAATAGGAAGCGACAGTACGTAAGAAGCGAAGGAGAGAACAAACGAAATCGGCAGAAGCTGGCGTTCTGGTTTCGAATTTCTTCCGCCGCCCTTAAGCGAGTTGTCATCTCCGCCGATAGAACGAAGTGAATTGGGGGAGATTATGAGATTGGTCAATCTGTCCGGCGTTGTATATGTGTGTCCATCTGTCTGTCTGTCTGTGTACACGAATTGGCGGAGATATGCACTCTAACGAGCGCTTTCTAGTTTTACTTGTTTTACTAAAGTCGAACCGCTTTCATACATGGAGCGAGGTCGAAAATGAGTACTTTGCTATAGTGTGCCTGGCGGATACGGTAAAGTTGAAATTACTGATAACCCCTGCACGTAATGATGAAACTGAGAAGCTTCGTTCCTTCTAAGGTCGAATGAATGTCAGTTCTGAGATTGTGCTGATGGTCTCCGGGTCAATGTTAACAACATTGCAGCAAGTGTCGAGTCTCAGATTTTAATGCCGCAATTTCAAAATGCATAGATTTCGTTAATTTTTTTTGTTTAAATATTGGGAAATGATGAAACTGGCGACTCGCCAAAAGCACGTTTAATAACGAGCGACCCAGAGGGGCTTACTCGCTGTTGATGCGTCGTTTCAGTACGTCGACGTACGACCTTGAAATGAATATGATTAATGTTAAATATCATATGTAACAGATTTTTTATGTTTTTTGGTTTCAGTGACTTTTTGAGCCAACGCATGCCCTCCCCAGTATAAATTCATTGTTGTGAACGGTTAAACCACGACTTCTGCATTTCACAAGGTAGTGTAGCGACAGTATTAAGTTAAGATGGGCTAAACGTCGTTTACGTTAAGTTTCTTCCTGATGCTCTGTGTTAAAAATTATCACAATCGGCTAATGTTGCACGGAGTTATTCAAAAAGTAAAAGTGACAGGTTTTTGTATTATTTACAAGCTGCTTTCAGCTTCGGGAATCCGAATGACGTCATACGTTCACCGTTAATAAACAAGTCAGTGACGCCGCGGGCGGTTACGTGTTCTGGCTGAAATTTGGAAATGTTCCCTTAGGACCAAGTCGCTGACTTGACGTTAGGGGTCCGAGAAAATTAAGACCTTAAGCTAATTATTCGTGTAATCACGTTACTTTCTTACTTTCCAAGTAAAGCAACCTCTATAGCCACCATACATCAACATTAGAGTCAGACTAACGGACTAACGGACGGACAGACAGACAACATACAGTGGCAATACCGTGCTTTGCGCTACGTGCCATCCTCTGCGACGTCGAAACGATTGTACTTGTACACCGTTGCAATAACGTTCGCGTTTTAAGTACCCGTTTGACCTATAATAAGTTTATGTCCAGTTTGTTAAACAAATCGAGCAAAACATTTAGTGTCTTAACACTATCACAGTAATCGCGTACGTACGCAAAATGTATCGCCCACTACACTCGGTTTTTACGCGCGACAGCACGTCTTAGCTATTGTCGAGGCGTCCGTCCGTCTGTCTGTCACACTGCGGTATTGTGTCAAAACCACGCAAGCTACGATCACGAGATCTTCACTATGAGCTGCCCCAAGGACTCTTGTTTATCGTGACAAAATTTCGTGCCCGTGAATGAAGGGGTTCCCCTCGTACGAGGGCGTCAAAGAGAGATACCCCTCTAAAAAGACGTTATTTTTCCGTTATTGGCTTTTATAGTGTGAAAACGGTTGCAGATAGGTACAGACTTGCTGCATATCATAACAAGCACTGGTAACGGGCTTTTTAGATTGGTCAACATCGATGACCTTGAACGACCTTGAACCCCAAAAAAGGTGTCGATGAACTTATCGCAATTTTTGGCTGCAACGCACATTTCAACAGTGAATTGCGACAAAGTGGCTGGAGATAGACCAAGACTACCTGCGTATGAAATTTTTAGCATTGAAGCATTTTAGCAGTTCAAGTACTAACTCCTTGAGTTCAAGGAGGCCTGCGCACGCGGGCGTCAAAGACGGCGACCCCCTAAAAAGTAGCTATTCTACCACTATTGGCTGGTATAGCGTGAAAACGGTTGCAGATAAGCACAGACATGCTGCTTATCATAACAAGCAATAGTTAGAGCTTTTAGTGATGTCAACATAGATGACCTTGCATGACCCTTAATTTCGCCCTTCAAAAAATACGTGGTTTTGGTGTTTTTTGCACTGTGTGGCTGCGGTGTAAATTTTAAGAGTGAATTGCCACGAAATGGATGGAGATAGACCAAGACAACCTGCGAACAGAAACTGTTAGGCTGTCGCGCTTCGCATGAGCTTTTGCTCAAGTAACTTGTTAGTTGACTGTACGGTCGAGCTTATGGTACTAATTGTCGTCCGCCGTCTTTCGTAAATGCACAAGATCTGTTGTGGCAAAGCGTTAGCTCGTAGGGGAAAACTTTTTGCACTTTTAGTCATGTGTCTTAAACGAAGGCATGCAAAATTTCAACGATCTATTGCAAAAGGAACATTTTCAAATTTGGGGCTAAATGTAAAGGGGTAGGAAAAATGAGCATCTTTCAACGAAAAACTGTCCATATTTTGGAAACGGTGAGAGATAGGGCCAAGGTTACCATCAATCACAAATAGGAAGTGACATACGACCTTTTTAACAAGCAGTACGGTCGGCTATCACAGCAGTTGGGCTTCTTGTCTAATTTCTGCTTGAACAAGCAAGGTTGTCGTCTGCTTTGCTGTGCGTATCCCGGCTAGCTCTGCACTGAAAATGTTTATGCCTTTTGTTTTTCAGTTAAAAGCCAGACAAACTAGCAGAAAGAAACGGATGGACGAAGAAAACCCGTAATTCGGCCCATTGGGACGATCGCACAATAACACACTGTGCGACGACTTTTACTAGGATGTCGCCACTGGCCAGTTTTGTCGAAGTGCCTTGCTGTAAGCTACAGTAGCTTACCCGGGAAGTGTATATGAGACGTGAACAGTGAATAACGCCGTGTCCGAATAATCCGTCATCTCCGCGTCGCGGTGCCATTGCCCTCCCGCCAGCAGCCGCAGCAGCCCACCGCAGCAAATAGTGGACACTAATGATGAATGATAATGAGATGAGATGCGTACGCATCCATGCCGCATAATACATAACGTTTGGTGGCACGTGATTGCTCAAAGTATTAGGAATACGGCAGCACGTAGGCCCAGGTAATGCCAGTCCACAACGAGACTTCAGTCCATTATTGCCCATCAATATCCACACAAAAGCTACTTACTGTCTGTAGTCCAAAGTCCACTTCTAATATTATACAACTGCAGCAAGCCAACTTTTCATCATAACATACGCCAATGAATCATAGGCTAAAGACATTGAGAAGATCTTTGACACCTGTGAAAACTGACGGCTGAGAATAAATTTATTAGTCAGCAACTGAGACAGAATAAGGTCGGACAGAGAACGCAACTCCGAACACTGTTCCAAGTTGCAAGTTCCGGAAAACACCAAATGACATTGTGCGACATTGCAGAGAACAAACGACAATAGGCTCGAGGTTGTTGGTAGCGATATCATGACTGCCGGCAACTGCATGGCTTATGGAAACATGCCCTGAATATGCAAACTTTTCGTTTAACGACAGTGCGTTCTAAGCGGCAGATTTAAGCCGTCAGAGTTGCATCGTCGTTAGACCAGCACTACAATGTGGGCCGCAACTTGTTGTCTTCACTCGTTTTTACTCATCGCGCGCTACGTTCCAAACGTAGCAAAGAAGAGTACATATCAGTGTACGTAATATTGAGGACCGACCGACGACCGACCTCTGTTCCTGGAAGAGCCTTCCTGGAAGAACTTCAAACTGCCATATCTCCATAATGATGCTAGATAGAAGCATAGTCACTATGGACCACCCATAGGAAGACGACCACCAATAACGACCTCGACGCCAATCACTATTAGCATTAATTTAAACGGGTCTCAATTAGACGCCGGGTCTCTAATACAAGCCGAAGGGAACGAAAAAGCTCTAAAAAGAATACAAAAGAAAATGATGCGCGCGAGGATTAGGCCTGCACATTAGATTGGTCACAATCTAATGATGTTTCTTGTTACACTTTAGTGCTACGTTCCTAGCGTAGCATCGTGACATCGTCAGACCTTGCATAGTTGCATCTTGGAAATTTTTACATGGCTATGTCTCTGCAACGGCTTGTCCGATCAAAGTCATGGTTCGCTCTGGATGGGCGAATTAAATTACGCTATCTTCCGGTTAGCAACTTCAAGATGACGGTCCCGGCCATGTCAAGTTTCTCATAGGCGGTACATGACCTATGATGACCTGTGAAATGTGATCCGTGAACTTGGCTGACTTCTACTGAAGTGAATCGTTTACATGAAGATTTTTTTTGTTATTTTTATTATTAATGAGTTGTCAGAAAACGGCAAGTCTTGTAGCGGTAGTGTTGTACGACAGTAGAACAACTAGTTGCCGATTCGCATACTACCAGTCACCGACGGACTGACTATAGTTTATGCCTACTGAGTACTGACTATATACAGTCAGAGCGGTGGACTTTTATCCGTCGTCACGACAACTAATGCATTTTCTCGGATTCGAAGCCGCCTTTCATCTTTAGAAAGCATCGCGAAGAGGACGACTAGTTCGCGTGCTATTCGCGCGGAATCTCAAAGCAACCGGCCGCAGAGAATTCACGGAACTCAGGAATAAATGACCGTTTTTTTCTCATTACAAGCTTAATGCTCAACAGCATTATACGCTTTACTGATAGCACGTTATATCGAACTGTTAAAGGTATATTGTCAATACAAGCAACTAAGTAGTCGACCATTTTGTGTAATGCTCAACCCATCATCGACCCATGTCCCGTGGCGACTAGGCAGAGTGAATAAGTAAGTAAGTACTATTTTTATATAGCGCTAAAATTTCGCAACAGAATCATTACTCGGAACAATTGAATGACACAATTTTGTACGAAAGGTCAAAATTACTAACTCACGAAAAGCTAAGCCATAAAATAACTTGTATATGAAACAAGAAAAAATAGCAAAAATACTCGTATGTATTCGTCTAAGTTTTTTTTATATACGCCAAGTAGTTTTGCTCGAAGCAGGACATTTGAGCGCAGCTGTTAAGTCGCTTACCATTTATGCGTCGTCGTTGTGTGAGAGCCGGTGTCGTGGGAAATTTGTCGCACCTGAAAAATTCTTCCCACCTCCATATTGTCATAATGCAACTAACGCTAACCCTAACCCTAACCCTAACCCTAACCTCAACCCTAGCCCTAATCCTAACCCTAATCCTAACCCTAATCTTAACCCTACTCCTAACCCTGAATTTAACCCTATCCTTAATCTTAACCCTAACCCGTACTGCTGCGTGTGGGAATAATTTTCCGGTGCGACGAATTTTCCAGTACACCGGACATTTCACTTGCTTTGTATATAGCGTTGGAAGAATACATTATGTTCCGTTCATTTGTGCTGTATTGCGTTTCTGTTGTAGATGTATCGCAACTGAATGGTCGCTGTGGCTACTGCGTGTTTCTGACAGACTAACGTCAGACTGCCGGTGTGATCTGCAAGGCGCGATGGAGTTCCCGTTTGCTGCTAATTTGACCTATCTGACCGACTTGCAGACTCTACTCTGTTCAAACGCGTCGTCGTCGTCTTCTATGTTGTTCCACAAGTCCAGCTACGCGTCGCAGCGCATTCTGCTTGACGTGCATGTCGTCGGTCTGCTGTGCGTCTTCGGCTTCGTCGGCAATGCGCTGACGATTGCTGTTCTACGCCGTGACTGGCAGGACGGGTCCAGCGCCACCAACTGGCTGCTGCGAACACTTGCCGGCGTCGACACATTCTACCTGGTCGCTTGTCTCTTCATCCAGACGTTCAAGACCGCTTACGATCTGACGGACTGGTTTCCGAACTCCCTCAGACCGTACTTCCCATACGCCGAGCGTTACCTGTGGCCGGTGGCGTCCATCGGTCAGACAGTGACAATATGGACAGTGCTGCTGGTGACCGTCGACAGATACATGGCCGTCTGTCGTCCGTTCGACACGCGGCTACGGACCGTCGAGCGAGCCAAGAAACTGTTCATCTGTGTCGTACTGGCGGCAATCGTCTACAACATCCCGCCCTTTTTCGAGCGACAAGTGATCGTTGAGACCAAGGGCTGCATTGAACGGGTCAGTGAGCAATACACCATTGTTCTAGTGGCAACCCCAAGACCGCAATACAAAATAAAAGCTAACTGGATGTCACTCTGTTAAAATCTCGTGAGCTAGCGAGCGGGGAGCGGGGAGGCAGTTATCGCTTTAGTGCAACCTTCTTTCTAACAGTTTTCTTTAATTTTTGGCGTCTTCTTTCATTCTTTGTCCGGGTTTGCGAGCCACCCTGTTAGTCTCCCTACGCGTCAGGGAACCATCACTGAAACTGACAGAACGAAAAAAGGTTTTTCACTTAACTAATTCCACGCGGTAATCAAGTTCTATATTGTGGCAATATACAGGGTAAGCCAAAAAACCGAACCTGTGTGAGCGTTGATAACTCAGCGATGGTTAGTGGCAGAAAGACGTGTGATACGTCAAAAGTTTAAGAATGCTGTAAAAAAATAAGTGACAAATTTGCATAGTGAAGCAAATGCTTTGCTGTATTTGCATAAATACCTGTCATCCCCGAAATTCTGCCACATTTGACTGTAACACATGGATTTAACATGAACATTTGAGCTTTTATAACTTAGCGATGTTTATTAATGGAAAAACGCGCAATATGCCAAAAATTTCAAAATTGTGTACAAAAAAAGTGTAGGCCTACAACTTGCGTGTCTCAGCATTTAAGCATTCTTTGCCTGATTAACACAAATCTGTTCCACCCTTAAAATCATGCTAAATTGGCAGTAACGCATAAATTTAAGTTGATTTTCATTCAGCATACAGCGAAATATCGATAATCATTAACACGCACGTTGAGTTTAAATGAAATTCGACATAGGCAGTTGCCCAGCTTTTGCATTCATAACCGTCATCAGTCCAGGCAGCTGATCGATCGCTGGAGTCATTGTGTTCAGGATCGGCTGAGCCCAGCATTCGATTAGCACACGTTTTAGGTGGTCAGTTACTGAAATTTTGTGACCATGCCATCTGTTGCAATCCCCCCACACTGAATAATTCAGAGAATTTAAATCTGGACATTTTGGCAGTGATTTTTTGAGTTCAATGAACTCAGGCTCACGGGAGTGCAGAGTAATGCCTAATTTCATGGGTAATGAAGATTTAGGCAAATTACTCAAAAATAATTAAGTGATTTGCTATGCAAGTTCGGCTCTTTTTGTCACAACATTTTAAATCTTTTGACATATCACACGCCTTTCTACGGGTAACCATCGCTGAGTTATCAACGCCCAGAAGTCGGCTTAAGATTCTTTTTGTCGGCTTGACAAGTTCGAGTCGGCTGGCGATGCCATGCTTAGCGAAACAAGTAATTTGAGAAAAGCTCACGTGACGCGCGATAGCAGCGGTCCTGCCACTTTGGCAATCACTATAGGCCTACAGCAATAAGAAATTAATGCATCTTGAACGAGTTATTAAATTTGAGGCCTCTGTACGGCAAAATAATACCCTTCTTTGACGCTCTCGTTCGAAAGGAACGTTCGCACCCATGGGCACGAAATTTTGTCACGATAAACGAGACTCCCATGGCAGCCCACAGTAAAAATTTCGTGATCCTAGCTTGCACCGTTTCGATAGGGCTGCAGAGTGTGACGGACGGACGGACGGACACACAGACGTCCAGGCCATGGATAAGACGCGCGAAGCATTCTGCTATCGCGCGTAAAAATTGGCTGGCTGTGGCGAAAAATGGCGCGGCGCGGCTTAATGGTCTCATAGACCGCAATAAATTTGGAATAACGCTTAAAGGTCCGTGGTCACCAAAATTAACATATACATTTTATCCATTTTCCTGAAAGTGCAGAATTTTATGATAACTTTGACAGTAATATCGGCGCCCAGCTTTCTGTCAACACGGAAAAA
>Ga0209367_1004230_pt1 | contig 19748 bp, 14 predicted proteins | sample WorMetLIZISLAND2_FD_187412 | JGI IMG/M metagenome (GOLD analysis project Ga0209367, IMG submission 187412) | Marine gutless worms symbiont microbial communities from Max Planck institute for Marine Microbiology, Germany - Olavius geniculatus... ...
CAGCCTTCCATCCCTCCGGGGTAGGTAAATCGAGTACCGGCCTATCTGGCTGGGGTTAAGGCGGGGCGCGTTCACCTCTGTCGGGTGGCAGGTAACACTGTGTGATCCCATATGACAAGTGACGCTCCGTAGCTCTGAGATGGGATCATTAAGAGCTATATGCACCTTTAACCTTTTAACCTTTATGACCACACCTTGCCGAGTGTGCTCAGTGTGACATCACTATGACGTTAAAGTTTAGTCGACATTAGCAACAATAGCAATAACGCTACAGAAAAGAAAGTCCAAAATTGCTCAAGCGTAGGCCTACATCACTTATGATCGCATACCAGAGTGTGGTTTCACATACAGTAGTCAACAAAACCAGATCATACATACTGTTCTGTATTCAAACAACAAGTGACATAAATTCGATGCAACTGGAGAGCACTGACCGTTTCTCAAGGACTCTGACAAGCTCAGTCAACCGATCTCTCTCGACCGACGACGCCTGGTACAGTGTACAGACTTCCTGGTACTTCAGCTGCAGCTCCGCATTGGAATCTCTGCACGTTACACATCACAATACTACTTGGATGAGTGACAGTCTCGCTATGTAACCTGCCACCCAGGTTAACTCAGCCTGGCCATCCCTCTATGGGTAGGCGCAGTAAGTAACAGTGCTAGCTGCAAGCCCACTGAGCGATGTACTAGCCCCATATCTGTGGTCTCACAGTGTGAGCTGGTGTCCTGCTGAGAGCCAACGAAACAGAGATCAGTGCCAACCTACGGGCCTCGCAGCTGGAGAAGGATTTTCCTTGTAACAAAGTGACAACGTGTTACATTCCAGCTGCTCAACTGGCAAATTACACTGTGCTTCTAACGACAAAATATTAACATGCTGGCGGTCTACATTTCAGTTGCTCATCCTGTGCTTCAATTATCTTTAAAATTTAGCGAATATAAAACAGTCACAAAATTTTTCTTCTTTTTCCAAATCCAGCATAATCCCTAAATTACTAAGAACTTTTATGACTTTGGTGATTATGTATTCAAATTTCACATTCATTTGCTAAATGTTAAGTTCAAATATAAAGTTTTCACTGTAAGCATGTATTGGTGCTTGATAATAGTATAGCCTATCTTACGATGTCACATCATGAAGACACAGGATTGGCCAAAATTGTGTGACAGCAACATACCACAAAACTATCTACAGCACAATGGAATATTGAAGAATCAAATCAAACTGGAGTTTATTGTGGTAGTACAACCAAAAAGTTAAATTACAATAGTATAATATGTCAAACTAGAAAAGCAGTCAGAGAGCGCAGACCTCCGCCAACGCCATGTTGTTCGCCAGGTGGCATCACCATATTCGGTTTGGCAGCGGTTTCTTTTATGCCCCATTTAAAGCAATGTTAATGAAAATTTCAAAGTGATCCAGAATCCAGAATTCCTTCCGGATCACCCCCAAAGTTGAATCACTTGTAGTTTTCGCCATTCCCAACATTCCCTCAAAATTTCAGAAAGATCCTTCCATAACTTTTAAAGTTATCTTGCTAACACACAGACAGACAGACAGACAAACAAACTCTGGCAAAAACATAACCTCCTTGGCGGAGGTAATAAAAAGTCATGCAATTTAATACAATGCTCAGTACACAGTCAGAAAAAACGTAGCTAAATTATCACATAAGTAAGCATGCTTCAGCTAACGCTGAATGCTACAGACAACAGTGAAACAGACAAGTAACAGCATTGTCATAAGCGGCAGGAATATGCTGTGAAACTTGGCCATTGGCACCAGCTAAATGATTCGCAGCAGAATTCACAGCAATAGCAACTCGTGACTCATGTCGGCTGCAAAAAAAACACAAATTACACTAATACTGTATGTTAACTTCACTGCAAATAGCAATATACAGTTTATCTCTTTCAGCACTCTTACTCAGACATAACCCATTAATAACGATCCAGTAATGAATAAGTGTCACCAAAAAAAATAAAACATTTTATCATTCGAATTAAGTCAATTTTAACCTTGTTTCGGACATCAATAATGCAATCTGATGATACCTAGACGTAAGATCGACATTTTGTAGTGGCGTTGGTGACAGCGCCTCTTCTATAATTCGAGCGGCAAGATCGGGACGGACGTTGTCCATCGGTGACTGGCGATGATGCGTGGATGACAGGCGGGATGATTCTGTGTCAGCTGCTGGACCAGTGTGCCGACTGCGATCAACTTCCTGAGTGAACACGCATACACATGCATTATCTATACAGAACTAAAAGATTTTGTTAGTCGTTAGTCCATTGCGTGGAAGCTTATTCCCTTTAGAGATGCATTTTGAGCCTAGAAGGGTTAAACCGAGTTAAGCTAGCATACAGCCCAAGTTGCAGTCAGTCAGATGGCTGGCACCATAACCTTCGCTTTTAACAGACCAGGTCAGTATGCCAGGAGTTCTGGTATAAGGCCTTATACTGTTATGTAGAGCTCGCCATTTCAACAACCGTAGCTATTATCATTATCGCACTTATTGGAAAAACAATAGCTAGTATCATTATCGTACTCATCATGTCAGGAAGGGACGGTGAGGCTAAGTTGACTTGAATGGCTTGGTCATACACAAAAAATAAAGATAGTACACTGCAGAAGTGCTTTACCTTTAGCAGCGGTAGTAATATAATTTAAAGAACACAGATCAATAAATGTACTGTCATCACTGTACTAGCAGACTATCAGTAAATCTAGTATAAGTAATTCACAGGTATCATCATCAGTGAACCTGCTGCAGCTGGCAGACTTGGAGCTCTAGGCTGTGTATTTTCGTCTCCTTCTCGGCAACAATGACTCGCAGCTGTTCGACCACGCTACTGTCCTGCTGCCGCTTCGTCTCCAGGCTTCTCTTGGCTTGATGCATGGCGTCAGACTTCCTCATAAAATCATCCATTGCCTGCTTCAGCTGTGACTGCTGCTTCTGCCACCACACATGGCAATCGTTATCATTCATCACATGTTGCACGTAGTTCATTGCTCCTAGTCCGAGTTTCCTCTGGTAAAACACAAGCTGACTGTGTGCAAGCAGTATTGGGATATATATGTCGCTCTCAGATGTTTTAGTCAGAGCTGGCGGAAGGGCCCTCCGTACCTTCCGGTTGGAGTGGGCGTCACGTATGCTCAGGGGCCTCATGCTAAGTAAAAAAATTCTAGTTTGTTACATATATTCAAAATATGAAAATAAGTAAACATGAAAGAAGTTCACCCAAAATGGACAAGTTTATTACTTCTCATTCATGTAAAGTAATCTGTGATGTACTGCGGCCTATTAAACTTCATCTTTTGCAGAAACAACACAAATTCTAGACCTATCTGACTTTTTGCATTTTTAAATTTTAGAAAAGTGGGCAAATTTGCGACTTCCATTAAACGTCTAAAAGCCAAAAGTGTTTCGGCTTTAAGGGGATTTTGCCCGCCCTCCCTGACCAGGAGCTCTGCTCCTGGACCCCACTGGGAGCTCGGCCCCCAGACCCTTGTTATAGGGGCCTCACAGCTGGATTTTGGAGGAGGCCTCCAACTCTCTAGCGCTGGCACTGGTTTTAGTCAGCGTTTACCTTGCACCAGTCACATCAGTTCTTCAACTAAAAGTTGCAATACGCAGTAACTATTATGTAACCCTCCTAATAGACCACATTGTGGGTCTTGCTCATCGGTCCATCCGTCTATCCATCTGTCTCTCCATGTCTGTCTGTCACGTATGAGCCTCTAGCTTAAAAACAAAAAATGTAGTAAACCAAAATTAGTGAGAACATTCACCAGGCAGGAGTAATCAGTGTGCTGATTTTCAACTCAAAAGGTCAATGATTAAAATGACTAAACGCCAAAAAACTCCCCAAAATGATGCATATCTTGTGTCAGTGTTCACGAGCCAGCCCAGGCATACCAGGTGCAGTGCTTAGCTAGGCAGTGTAAATGGAACTTCAATTGACATTCAGAATGGACGGCTGCACAATATGCCGGCACCTTGCCAACGCAGCTATCTGGTTGCATAGGCATCACACGTAGCAATCAACATCAGAGTGTCAAGAGATATATGAAAGCAACAACTGTGTGACATACAAGAAGGGCTTCAATAAGTTCGTCATCATGACGACCTTTGTCCAGCAGCACTTGCAACTGTTGCTTGTGCGTCTTGTTCTCAGTCATCAACGTCGCAATCCTGCACACACATACAATCACAAACCACGTTCCCAGTCAGACGAATATCACGTATCTACGGTAGTAGTAAAGAGAAGTGTAAATGAAACTAGAACGAGAGCAAGGCTGAAGTCTGAAAGTGTGATGCCAAGAACGAGACCAAATAAATATTGGGACACTGAGAACAAAAAAACAAATGCAAAATTGTTAAGAACTGTAAGTTTCACCACACTAATGCATTAAAAATTGTATTTAATGTTATGCGTTACACAAATTTACGTTTTACTTACTTTACTTAACTTAATAATGCACAGAAAAAAGTCAAGCCCATTTACCGGGCTTTGCTTGCATCCAATTTCTGCTTCAGCAGCTCGTTTTCTTGTTCGAGCAACTTTATGTCACTTGCAAGCTTCTGCGAGGAAACAACACAATCAACACATGTAAATATTTCTTATTAATTTTGCACTTTTGTATCACTAAAAATTTTGTTCACACTACCCAGCAAAAGTAGAAAACTATTAACGCTAATGTAAAAAATATCAACGTTTAGATATCCTAATAGCGTCTTGCAGTCGGTTTGTCCATTTGAGATCCTACATCAAAAATGCAAATGTGCAGAAAAATAAAAATTGGTATGAAAGTTTCCCAGGCAGAATTAAGGAATGTGCCAATTTTCAGTTAAAAAGTTCATGCGGATAACTACACAATATAGCAACTTTGGGTTGACACAATTTCCTAATTATAAGCAAAAGGAAATAAAGTAATCCATACGAAAAATTATAAACAAAATCTGATAATCCTTCTTCAAGTTATAATCGAAGATGTTGGGGATGTATTTTTAAAAAATAACTCAACTTAAACTGGCAGATTATTCCACAAGTGACGTCTGAAAGCCATTGCCGTGAATTAAAAATATGCGTTATTGTGTCAGTCTGACTGCAAATAGACACATAACAGCAAAATAACTGTTGGAAACTTCCCACATTATAATACAGTATTTATTTCTAGCTAGTGGGAATAGGGCTTAAGGTCACTTCGTGCCTTTCCAGGAAAGTCACGTGATAGTAGCACATTGCAACGATTGGTCAGCTCAAGGTCACGTGACTTGCCCCTTGCCTCGGGGCCATGAGTGTCTTGTAGCTGGTAATTAGAGTGTGCAGTCAGATAGAGCGTTTTTCTGTTGTATTGCGTAAAATCAGGCTAAAACGAATGTGTGAGTACTCCATTTCAGTAGTACGACAGTTCAAATTACAACAAACAGCACTGTAACCAACATCATGTGCTTCTCTTCTCTGTCGCTCAATCTGGCGAATCTTCTCTTTCTGTTTGTTGTCGGAAGTTGCTGCGGATGCAGTATACCCAACCCTGAAGGTGAGATCACCGAGGTCACTGCTGACGTCATCCAGCATCATGCCTGCATCACTCAGCTGCTGCTGCTTGGCTTGATCTAACTGCTTCTTCAGCTCATTCACCTGACAACAAGCCACAGTTCACTCATCTTATGCAAACATCACACCTCTGATGCCTATATATACCTGTATCACACCTGTGATAACCCACACCAGACCTGTGCATGGCCAGGCAGGACATGAAATCACCCCAATTAGAATGAAAAGCACCAAATTGATCCACAGCAGGGTCTTTGCCTGAACTATTTTTCACTGATCAGCCTTGATCTTCAATCTCCAGCAGGATTACGTCAAAAGTATGAATCTATCGTAATTAGTACATTCCACATTCCTCCTAAAATTCCAGTATCTACTATATATACATTAAAATTTAGGCAATAACATGCAAACTTAACAATACTTTCAGTGTAATCTCTTCTGGCAATGGCCGATTTTGTGCTGATGTTCCGTTAAGAATTTTATCTACTCACTCACATGCATTCTTCCGGCAATGACATTATTCCAGCTCAAGTCAGATCACCAAAAAAGAACCGTGTAGAATTACTGCAGCAAGTTTTTCACAATCTGAACAACCTTTTTACTTCAACACCATCAGAGCACTGCAGAAAAAATTGACATGCAAAAAAATCCGAAACAGAAAACAAGAACTAAGTGTAAACTGCTAAACCTTAAGCTGTAATGCAGAGATCTGCTGAGCGCGTCCACGCCAGCCTGAAGATGAACTCAGCAACGTCTGAACTTGCACATTCTCACCAACCTCTTGCACTAAAACCTGCTCAGACACAACACAAAACTGGTAACAGATCTGCATAAAATATACGGGTACATCTACTGACATGAAAAATGGAGATGAAAGCAGCTGTTCAGGTAAAACTTGAACATCCATTTAATGGCCAGTTGTGTCAGAAATATTTGTACCAAAAATAATTAAAATCCGTTAATCTCTCTTCAAGTTATGATTGATAATGTCAGGATCCCTTTTTTGGGACACAGTGTAACTATGCATGCAGTATTTCACTCATGGACTGTCGCCCAGACATTTTTTGCCAAAGTGACTCTATCTCATAACAGAAATGATGGACAGCATTCTAAAAATGTACACCACTCCTGTTTGCTCAGTCATTCCTTTGTCTACGCTAAAAAAACTTTTTATCTGCAACAGCAAAAATCACCTAAGTGCACTCTGTGAGGCTCTCATCTTAATCCCGAAACACCATTACTCAAACCAACAGATGCAACTAACTTTCTGCATCAATTTTTGCTCATTTTTAAGTGTCTGGACTTGATTTCGTAGTTCAGCGGACTTCAGTTCCACTTGCTTGAGTTTGTCTTGCAAAGTTTTCACATCATCTGCCGAGCTTGATGATGTCTAAATGAGCGCATACACATACATATACATACGATTAAGCAATTCAACAAAAAAATGTGCTTTTCACCTTGTGTTCAGCCAACCTAAACTGCTGGGAAATTTGCAATTTTAGAGTCAGTGACTGCGACACATAATAATCTGTATCACTTCAAGCATGCTGTGAATGATATACTACGCTTATTCCAAGCTATACTGCATGGGAAATATGACACAAAATTTGTTTTCAATTTTTATGTATAAATGAAAAATTTTACTCCAAGTTAAACTGAGACTGGGTCCCTGAAAAGTTAACTTGAGATAATTACTGCAATCAACACTTTACAGTGCAGTTGTCCTCCGTCAACAATATAACACTGAAAAAACCTTATCGTAAAAGGCAACTAACACATGACAAAAAATCTACAAAGACAGCAAAACAGAAATCATCAGAAAGCTACTGCTGTAGAACTTGCAAAGCTGAGACACCTCACCTTTTGTAAAAAGCAGATAAATGATAAAAAAGATGATTGTAAAATTCCACTGCAGGGTGCAATAAAATAAAACAAAATATTTACTGAAACACGACAACTCAAAGATAAGGCCAACAAAGTGAGAACAAAATATGTACTGAACAGTACAACATGGTGGTACAGAAACAACACCTCTAATATAGCATAGCTGAGTTCAGAAACATTGTCAGACAAAATTAGTAACATAGCCAAGCAACAAAAGTTCTGCAAAGAGATCAAACCAGTATCAGTACCTCACTGTCAAATATGTTTGCTCTATTGTTACCAGCAGCAGCAACTGGAAACTAAAAACATAACCACCACTGGTTACAGAACACAGAAAGAAAACGTATTATTTCAATAAAATCAAATCACTGCTTAAACACATAACTCAACTCTAAAATCCATTACAGAACCAGCATATCTCAAGTACATGTATAGAGGGTTGTCCAACAAGTAATTTGAGCAAAGCTCATGAGAGGCGCAACAGCCTAGCAGTTCCAGTCCGCAAGTTATCTTGGTCTATCTCCATCCATTTCGTCACAATTCACTCTTGAAATCTGTGCTGCAGCCACAAACTGCAAAAAAAATACTTAAACCACATAATTTGGGAATTCAAGGTCATTCAAGGTCATCAATGTTGACATCACTAAAAACGTTTTCAGCATTGCTTGTTATGATAAGTCGCATGTCTGCAACTGTTTTCATGCTACATCAGCCAATAGTGGTCAAATAACCACTTTTTAGCGAGTAGCCATCTTTGACGCCCACCTCTTTGAACCTACGGGGTCGGAACTAGGACTGCTAAAATCTAAGTTTAATGTCAAAAATGTCCTACATAGGTTGTCTTGGTCTCTCTTCAGCCGTTTCGTCGCAATTCACTGTTGAAATGTGCGCTGCAGCCAAAAACTGCAAAAAATATCAACAAAAACCCTCTTTAGGGGGTTCAAGGTCATTCAAGGTCATCGATGTTGACAAATCTAAAAAGCCCGTCACCAGTGCTTGTTATGATATGCAGCAAGTCTGTACCTATCTGCAACCGTTTTTACATTATAAGAGCCATTAGTGGCAAAATAACGTCTTTTTATAGGGGGTACCTCTGTTTGAGGCCCTCATTCGAGGGGAACCCCATCACCCAGGGGCACAAAATTTTGTCACAAATAACTAGAGACCTTGCGGCAGCCAACGGTAAAGATTTTGTGATTTTAGCTTGTGTCGTTTTGACACAATACCACAGTGTGACAGATAAACGGACAGACAAACAGACGGACAAACAGACGGATGGACGCCTCGACGATGGCTAAGATGCGCTTAGCACTACGTGCTGTCATGCGTAAGAAGTAAGCCACTAAAGTTGACACTTATAAATGTTCATCAAATACTCACAGACTTTCACAATTCTTTTTACCCACCTGTACAGTGACGACTACACTGCAATGTCGATGATGCAAGAGCTGAATAATGCTACATTCTAATAAACTGCCAATACCTCAGACAGTTGTTTCTCAGCTTGCCAGCACTGCCTCTGCAGCTGTTTCGTCTTTGTCTTCTCCGCCTCGAGTTCTGCTGTCAACTCACGCACTTTCTTCGACAGCTCTACAATCTTTGCAACAGCCGGTGCATCGCCTCCAGCTCCGGCTGCTTGGACCAGCTGGCTGTCATGAAGTTTCTTCCGCGCCAGTCTCAGTTCTACCTCTCGCTCACTCAACAGTTTGTACAGCCGGCCCGTCTCATCCTTCAACTCCTATAATTACAAATAAAAATAACTATTATTCTGATTAACTATTTTGATAGTTTACTTTTAAAAAATAAGGATTAGTTAATCGTTATTATGACTGAAACCTAAAATGTGATTATCATCCAATAATATTGTTTTTGCTTAGAATCACTATCGCTTACTAAGCTAATTACAGCTATCACAAATGCAGTAAGTCCTAGCCAGCAAGTGGTTTCTACCCAGTCTTGTAGATAGACTATAATGTTTACATTCTCTAATTTGTTGACAATGACATTGCATCTCACTGAGTTGAAGAGTCATTCGCATGGAACAGATATTGCAGGGAAATATCATGTCTGTTAAACAATGCTTTCTTAGTGATGACTTCAGCAGAAAATTCCGTGGTTACTAGAGCTGTCAAATTAACGCATTAATTAATGCATTAATGCGTTATTAAATTAATGCACGTTTAAAAAATTAACGTGTGTTAAAAAAATTAATGCACATATGTAAATTTGTGTTAATTTACTAAATTCTGTGAAGCAAAAGTTCCAATATTCCGTTAAATTGCAGTTATTTGATAATTGCATAAATTCAAGTAACTAAATTGTAGTGGCCTTTCCATTACTACTGTAAATAAATAATTATTCCGACGACAGGCAAATAGGTTTCTATGCTAGCTATGATGCCAGTTATTGCTGAATAGGCCTATATGTTTAAAAATGTTTCTAACTTTCTATACTCTACAGGCAGGGCCCCCAAGCGTCGCAGGGCCGTGGTTAATTTACCTCCCTACTCTCCCTCTCAAGGGGCATGGGTGCATTAATAATGCGTTAAAAAAATTAACGCAATGTGTTAATGCATTAAAAAAATTAATGCTTCGAAAGCTCTAGTGGTTACATCTTTAAATCAAGATTATCAAAAAGTAGTGAAACAAACTGACATCACAGTAAATTAAAACAAACAAATCATAATCAAATCAGTGTCATCAATAACTAAAAAAGTATGTAAACCAAAAAATGTATGTTATACTCTTGCACTCAATATCTCAGTAGTCTTCATTTTTATTTTTCAAAATATTTCCACAACTCTAACACGACGAACAAGCTGCTATAATCATCAATAACAAGAAACCCAGCTTTCACTAGCATAGCCAACCATACTGGTTGTTGGCAACCTTCAAAGTCATCCAAGATCAATGATTTTCTTCTTATTTGAAAGGACGTATGCCACTTCCTATTAGTGATTAACAGTAATCTTGGCCCCATCTCTCACCATTTCTGAGATACGACCACTTATAGCTTGAAACTTTCCATTGAAAATTGCGACCAAACTGCTATAGATGGAGACATGGTTACTATTGACAGCCTATAGGAAGTTGCCAGCATCTTATCCGATGGTACCATCGCCAACCCCCTAGGACTTACCGTTTAGCCACAATACCGCACAACTGGCATACCATAGTGCATTATGACCCTTCAAGGTCATCCAAGGTCAATGATTTTTCTGTCATTAGAAAGCCAATATGCGACTTCCTATTAGCGATCAATAGCAACTTAGACCTTATCCTGCACCGTTTAACCACAATACATCCATTACAGGTGATGGACAACAACAGACAGATGACTAGACAACAACGGTACATTAGCTCAACCCTCACTTATGTATGGTCAGCTAAAAATGGTTAAATGAATAAACTACAAGTCATAAATTAGAAAATAATATCAAAGTTTTCATACAAATAATGCTGTAAATGCACTACATATAATTGCCTCAAACAGCAGCAAAATAAAATGCTAAATGTATAGTGGCCATTATATAATATATTAAAAAATATGTCATATGATTTAAAGGTCTATATAAACATTATCAAAAAAAACACAAACTCTGATTTGTTCATTTGACTGTTCTGTATCTTGCTGATGAAGTGACGATGTTATGGTAGATTGACTCGTCTGTGGCATCTGCAACAGAACTTGTAAAAAAACAGCTAACAACAAACAGAAAAGATGACTGGTTGTGGTAGTTCATAACAAACTAGAAATACATTCTGTGGAATGAGGTATCTGTCCCATTGCTACACTATAGCTGTTGCCTTTTAGCATTTTAGCATTATACCCCATGTACACTTTACACGATCAAGCAAACATCGAGCAGTCATTGAGCAAATGTCCAGCAAATACATTCAAAATACACGTGCATAGATATTTGTAATTGTGGTGTCAGCGATTTGTAAGGTCACAATTAACTACAGAGAAGTTCAAAAATGCAAAGAAGTTCTATCAGATTTGTGTTATAGACTTAAAATGTAGGTCTACATATGCAAGTGTAAAATAACAGCACACGCAGTAGCTGAACAAATTTAATATAAAAAATAATAATGCATATGCAGGTAGCACCCTCTGGCAAATACAAATATAATTTGAGATTGACATTTCGTTTACTTGTCGGAGATCGTTTATTTTTCCAAATTTATGACATTTTGTTACCTTTTTTATACACATGTGTAAAATAAATACTGTAACAAATACTAGTTCAGCCGTTTTGTTGAAATAATCTGCATGGAAGTGACTTTACAGTGCAACAAGTTAATCATTTCTGCAAAACTTGACAACAGTTTTAAATGACAGGCCACCAAAAATGCAGTAATCACTATTTTGGGGGGTTAAAAGGTCAAATTAGGGGATTACATTATTTTTCTTTTTTATGTTTATAGCCACCCCTGAAACACGTTTTTTGAGCTATCAGCCGTCATTATAAGCCCACAGGTTTGTTTACTGTAGTACGAAAACCTTCCCATTGAAAATGCATTGCAGGGGTAAGAAATGGGGCAAAATAAGGGAAGGAGTCATTGAATTTTCACCCCAAACAAACTCGATCTTACTCTTTGGGCCCTGAATCACTGTGCAATTCATCAACATCATCAAAATTGCAGCCGTAGGAGTGTTTACAGACAGACTGACAGACAGATGCAAGTGATTTTATAATCTGTCCCATGCTACGCTACAGCAATGGGACAGATAATAAAGTTGACAATGTAATATATGAGTTTTGTACTATATTGTGTCAGAAACAGGGGCTTCTATCCCTATACCTGGTAGGCAAAGCTTGTGCCCAGTAAAAAATAAGAAAAAGGGAAATTCTGCTGATGGTGTATGGAAAATTGCTATCACCAGGGGTACAGTTTTTTTTAGCTCAAAATGCACCAGAAACCGTTTGGCAGTGGGGCTCTGCTCAAACATGCTGCAGGAGCTTAGTGCTCCCACAGACTCCCTTGCTGGACTTATCGATTTCATATTTATTTTCACAGTTTACTGACTTATTGCCTACAAACTGCATGCAACAAGCCTAGTAATCTACATCTGCAATACTGGAACAGCAAGCCAATGTGCATGCTATTATTACTGATTTCTGTCAATACGAACAAGAATGTTCAATATTTTGTAACATATTACATATCGCTAACAAATGAACTGAAACATAAGAAAAACAAAAAGCTAAACAATAATTACACAATAACACAATGAAATGCAGTGGCATTTTTTACTTTCTAACCTTGAGATCCATATCGTCAGCGACACCAAATGAGGAAGTTTGCTTGTCTGAGCCACTGTCAGAAGAGCTCTGCTGTGACGCCTTAGCATTGCGCCGACTCTGCGCTTGCTGCAATCGCTTCTGTTGTTGTTCTTGCAACTGCCGAAACTGGCGTCGAAGACTGTTGTCTTGGTTCTTAGCGGCCATCATCAGCTTGTCAGAGAATGCACGAAGAATTGTCACAAACCACGAAAGAGGAAAACAGGAACCAACATGAACTATCATAATCTATTAGGCCTATATAGACACACATAATTTTAACGAGTCACTGTCGACTAGAAATTTTCGACAAAAAAGTCAACTTTTTGAAAATAATATCCTTCACAACATGTAAACAAATTCGTCGCCAAGCACGGATCAAAGAATAACTAACAGTTTGTCGCCACGATTGCTGAAACGATATGCCCAAGCAATGACGCGCCTTTTGTGTAGCGGGCCAGCGGCCCAAACGCAATCCGAACCCATACCGCATTCCCTTGAGCAAAAGGCTTACGTTTAGAAAGCCTATACGTGTATACCGGTACTTTTTTTAGCGATTTTCTTGTTTCATGAATGATAATGTCTTATTATCTCTGCGTTTCATCCACTTTCCCAAAGATAAGTCGCCCCTCCAAGTTCCAACCTGGCCGGGTAGGTAAATCGAGTACCGATCTGCGTTTATTAGAAGTTTTACAGTCTCGCAGGTGACGCAGTCACGCTCTGTGGCTCTGCGATGGATTACCATCAAAAGCTTTAACCTTTAATTAAAACCCAGGTAAAGGTCGAATCAATATGTGTTTCCACTATACTCAGCACGTCGCTCTTCAAACTAACCTCTCCTGAGTCCTCAGTGGTTTCTATCGCCCCAAATCTGGAACCGAAATCTGATGCAACTTCCCCCTAGTTTTTGGTTCAGGTTCCCCCCTCCCCTCAAAAAACTCATAATATTAGGGCCTACATATTGTGTACAGCATATAATGGCCTTCATAGGTTTCGTGGCTCACCAGAATAACTAGTCATGTATTATTGGATTTATTGAGACAAAGCAGTTAATGTACTGGATGCTCAGAGCACATCTACGTCCAGTTAAGTTACTGCACTGAAACAGTAATCTACAAGCATGTAACGTGATGCACTGGGCTCACTGGCAGTGATCTTGCATGACACTTCAAGACTTATTCAAAAATGGGTCTTCCCATGTTTTGAAAGACAGTTTTGTTGACACACTGTAACAGCATTATGTATAGAACACATTCAGCAAGTACACCTTATTTTATGAAAACTAGAAAGCTAGATACCGGTACATAGCAAACAGTTAACACGTGGCTTTTTTCAGAGATTTCGAGCAACATTTACTTGTCATCACTATGGTGGTATATTCATTCGTTTGTGATGAAACTGGTACGTCTCCAAAGTTTTTGTTAGGAGTGTGGAGTGGCATGTGAATATGATGGAAATATCCAACAAAAACATGAAATATTTAAGCAGAAATTATGCATGACTGCAAAACGCTTTCATCTTTCCCTGACTTGCGACCCCACTAAGAGCTAAGGCTCATGCTACTGTGCTCACCATGCACCTCCACCTTTCCAACTTCTGGACCTGCAAGTGGCTACCAGCCTATCTTGCTTATACTGCAGATTACCAGAATGCAAAAACTAACAATTTTCTAAACCAAGATCTCACACAAAAGGTATTGCAAATTTGATCAATTTACTATAATCAGAAAAGGATTTTGCTACTTAATTAGAATTACCTCAATTCAAAATTAACAAGCCTGACTGACAGCAACTAGAGCTGTCAAAGCGTTAATTTTTTTAACACATGTTAATTTATTAACACATTCACGCATTAATTTGACAGCTCTAACAGCAACTAATTAGTTACACATTACTGCTTATAATGGTTTGCTGACAGTGGTGTCATGGATTAAAAAAGCCAGGGGGAGTTGCAATTTTCGAACAGCTCCGTGCAAATTTCAACAAAAAAAATATGGGTGTTTACTGCTGAAAAATTTAAATTCGCATATATACTGCCCCAAATTGAGAAATTTATAGCCCCACACTTTGTATCTTTCAATTTTTGGGGAGAAAAAATTGAACAAAAGTTCTTCCTACAGGCTTGTCAGAAAAATTTCTGACCAGCTACAATGTAGCCCCTTGTCAAGATGCCACTGCTTGTTGCTTTGCATGCTGAATGCTCATGTATCTGTTACTCAAAATGGCACAAACAGTATTATCAACTCTTTAACAAGTGTTTGCCTTATGAAATTACAACATTTCACTCAGAAAAGTAAATGCACATCCAATAATGTAGTATAACATTGAAAAAAAAACAAGTGGAGACTGCAGGTGACATAACTCTGATCATCCTGCGTATTGTTACTTATTTTCTAACTATGTGCAATGTCTATGCCTTAATAAATGACTATATAACAGTCTGACAGTGCAACAGAATACAACTGAGTTCAGAGAAATTCTGGCGGACGCCTCTTTGTGACTTCAGGTACTGGATCCTTGGGATCATATTTTGGATGATGGACAAATGGCTCTGGCAGCTCAATCTGTACTTCAGGCTTCGGTCGATTTGTATGATGAACTCGAACCTTGGAGAAGTAGCCAACATACGGGCGCTCCTGTCCGAGTTTCTCCAGCATACACTTGTCAAATGCGTACTGAGTTTTACGACACCTGTCAAGTTGCACAACAAACAACTGGCGTCAGCGTACGATTATCAAAACTCCAGTGTAAGAAACAAACCTGTGGATATGTTGATTGGAGAAAAATGCAGCATGCATATATGCTTGACAGTCACAGGTACTGGCACCAAACTACTGTCTAGTCCACGAAACATATTTACACCAGTGCATCGCCCTCTCACAGGCTATGACATGGTGCTTGTTTTTCTCAGATAGGAAGTGCGAACAGTCTCATCGGTATTGTTTACAGCTGTGTGCAGCACGGTAACTTGGTACGTATAATATCAGCTTGGGCAGAAATGTTTGACAAAAGGGTAAATCACGTAACTGGTGAGATTCTGGTGACCTTTTATACTGTCCCAATTCAACCCCAAAGAGATGACAGCCAATGTGCAGTAAATTGCACATGCCTTGATGACCAAGGTCTGATCACACAATCTCTCCATACAACCACAGTGGCATGCAAGAACATCACTACAAGGAAACAGCACTGCAGCAAGGCAAACAGTGACAATGGACAAAATATACATTCACAACAACAAACATTAAATGCATGAGAATAGATATCAGTAGAAAAAAGTAAGCAGTATACATTTTATCATAAAGGGATGACTAGTAAAAAGGTCAGCCAAAATAAACTGCTCATAACTATTGTTGTTACTTAATTATTTTAAAGCGTATTAAATATGTTTTTTGTGCAACACAAACAAAACATGTATGTTAATACAATTGAAAACAATTAACTGAAATAACTGCCGGCTTACCAATGATAACAAGTTGCTATTCAACAGCCACAATCACCATTAGATGCAAATCAGAAACAATAGCACTCTGACAGCACAGTAACATGTTCTAAAATTGCTTTTTACTTTGCAAAATGATACAAAAATTACATATGCACACTATGAAAAGGGAAGGACCACTCACATTTTGAGCTGCATGTCACACGACGCATAGTCAATGCATCTCGCGTACTTCGTGAACTCGTCGGCACACTGTTCCCTCACTTTCTGGTAGAACTCAATACCACAACGCGTCACCTCTTTTCCTTCGTTGAGGCATTTGCGCGGATCCTTCTCTTCAGCAAAGCACAGCATAAACTCCTGCAGGCACAGCATAATAGCACGCCATACATAAAAAATACAAAAAATCTCATACGTTGAGTTTATTCAGTTTGTCAAAATTCCTACAATGCTTCAGAAAACAAAAACGATTTCAGCAGTTTTCGGTATTTAGTGCCACCCTTTAAGGTCTGGCGAAATCTGTAATGATTACTTTTTGCAAACTTCCCTGAAATGCACTAACAAAAAATTAAAAAATGATCAACTAATGAACATAGAAAGCTATAGAATGGTGTGACCGTGTCTACTCACACTAACTTATACACTGGTGGTCATCGGTCTCGTTATATTTTTCTGGTTTGACTCTAGAATATTATAATCATCTTGATTTTGCAACAATAAATGTGTCAACTGTCAAAATTGCCAAAAAAAATTAGACAACAGAGGATTAGAGGACGCAAAAAGCACTGACTTTGCACTGGTTGTCGCAGTATTTGCCGAAATGATATGCACCAGCCCTAAGAGGCCCAGCGCTCATTCGAACTTCCTGAACATCGAGTTCTTCGTAAGTTGGCAGCCAGTCATCAAATTTAAACGCCATAATAATAGCAGATATATCAGACTTTTGCTATAAATTCACCACATACTCGACCTTCGCCAGACTCGTCAGCTGTTGCCTTTGTTTTGGAGGGCTATCACGCACAACGCCACTGAAAATGAGCCTAAAAATAAATAACATGTAACAGAACAGCACGGACAAACAGGGTGGGCAAAAAACCGGGGCCACTTTGTTTAAGTTGTCGACGTTTTCCTAAATTAACTGATGGTGGACGGCTATGCTTTTCGGATGTGCTGTCACCGTCACGCCAGCAAAAGTAGTGTTCTCCAGCAGCCGATAGACGCTTGTCTGGCCGAATTCTTCTTAGAATTTTGAAAACGATCTAAACAAACGTCGCGAGCTTCAGTTCTTTTTGTGGCGTAAAACACTATGCAGCGCACGATTGTCTTTGCGGATCTTTTTTTTTACTTATTATAGCTATTGTCGTTCGTTATATGACGCAACTTTGTTTTCCAAGGTACAATCCAACAGACTACGAGGTTATGTTAAGAATGAAACAGCGTTGACTTGTGCCAAATTTGGTGCCGATCTGATGAACACTTCCAAAGTTACCAGCAGTAAAACAAAGTGGTTCCGTCTTTTGGACCCACCCTTTAGGCTTAATTAGGCTGAAAACTTGTTTTTTTTTTCATATTTCATAACATATGGCTACATACGTAGTTTTGCTTCCAATCGTAAAAGCTACAGACTCAGGGTTGTTAGGTCACAATCATCATTTTGCATAAAAAACACATCAGTCTGGTAGGTTCTGCAGTGATTGCATAGACTTAGGACTATGGCCTGATATTCCAGCAAAATAAAATTATAACGTCAATACAAAATGTGTATCACATGCCACTAAAATCTCTCCTTCAGTTCACGACATTGATGATTTTATAACACACTGCATCTCTGACGATCACCCAAAAACTTGTTATGCATACAATTATGGTGAAGAAAAGTCAGAGGGAAGCAAGCCTGATTTACACTAAAATGGCAATCAATGCATTTTCAAAAAAAACAACTCAAAATGTTTCTCTAACACATAACTTATGTAATAACTGACAGACTGCTTTGCACCAAACAGAAATATAACAGTGTATAATTTCTTCAAAATATGTCCCTTCCATGATACAATACAAATCAGAACATAAAAAGGCACACACTTTTTTCATGTATGTAATGTAAAACATGAAACAAAATATACGTACAAGCATCATGCGACAAATCATTCACCAAATAATGTCAAAACTTCTCAACAAGCAGATTAACATGATGGTCAACATTAGTCAAAACATAAAACGGCAAGTGACAAATTATACACATCACAAAATTTTAAACACAGTACAGCAGCATGAAAATATAATAGGCATCTTGCTAATTCATGTCACAGTTATTTTAGTGATGTGAACATAGCAAATTTTATGACTTATGCTACTGCCAAATAATATGAAATCACAGACAACTGACACTGTTTCCAACAAGGGAAAAATTAGCAGCAACTGCATTATGTTCATATAATATGGCCAGATTTTTGTACATTCTTCAGTAAGTCACGCAATAACTCTTTTCTAAAGTTACAGCCAAACTAAAGTCAACAAAAAATCTACAAAAGTAAAATTTAGATCAGTTTCACATTCAACCCAGCCACTAACTTCTGTGGCAGTTACAAAAAATACATCAAGAAAACTCGTCTGCAAAACGTTACACATAGATAAAATGTGAAATTAATAAAATGACAGCATTATGCAGAACTAAAGCCCTAAATGTCAAGGATAACAACTACAGCTGCAAAATGGCATCTAGCAATGTTATTTTATTTACAAAAAAAACAATCACACAAAATATGTCAACGATAGATAACAAGAAATTTGAGCAAAGCTCACGAGACGCGCGAAAGCCTATAGCATTTCCAGTTTAGTAGTTATAGTTGAAAATTGGGGTTTTCACGCTAAGTTGATATACAAATACCAAATTCTCTATCTGGATCGCATAACAATAGGCCTATCTTGTTCCACCCGTGTGACGGTCGGACGAACAGACAGAGATAGACAAACAGACGGATGGACAGAATTGCGATGACCAGACCGTATCTAAATACATAAAATATATGTAAAGATATTCAACAAAATGGCGATTTCGAAAATCGCATATCATTTGGACTCGGCCCATCGGGACCATAATACACATCGACGTGGCGCCACCTTGTGAATGATATAGACTCTCACAGGCCAAAACGGCAAAAAAATTCATGAAAACCCCCTATTTTGGCGTTCAAGGTCATTCAAGGTCATTGAATTCGGCGCCAATTGAAAGCCAGTATATGATTTCCTATTAGTGATTGTTAGGGATTGGGATTACATAATCTAGTGAGCGCGCTGCACGACGGCGACGCACGTCCGAGCTAGGCCAACACCCTCAGCGGGGGCGGCCATAAACATTGATCGACAGGTAGCACCTACAAGAGGAAGCGACAATGCAGATCGGGGTTCTTTGCTACTGCGACCGTACAGGCGCCGTATCGGAGGCCGGGAGTGCTTATGATGTTGAGATGTTACTGTGTATATAACTGTAATATATGAGTACGAAGAAATTCGTCTTACTACTCGGCACACACTACCATTTATACAGTAACTGTGCACTTCCTAAGCGGCT
>Ga0209367_1004231_pt1 | contig 19746 bp, 10 predicted proteins | sample WorMetLIZISLAND2_FD_187412 | JGI IMG/M metagenome (GOLD analysis project Ga0209367, IMG submission 187412) | Marine gutless worms symbiont microbial communities from Max Planck institute for Marine Microbiology, Germany - Olavius geniculatus... ...
GTGATCCTAGCTTGCACCGTTTTGATACAGCTCACGAGTGTGACGGACGGACGGACAGACAGACAGACGGACGGACGCCCAGACGATGGCAAAGACGCGCGAAGCATTCTGCTTTCGCGCGTAAAAATCAGATAACTGAAAAAAGTACGACCGATCAACAGATCGAGTTATTGCAGGACACATGTACGCGAGGATGACGACAGAGACGAGAAGGAGGCTGCGCGAGAGCTGCTGTGACGTCAGCGATGACTCGGCGGTGGAGAGCGACGTCTCGAGTCAGTCTGAGGACGCGGAGGGTGAGACCGGCTCAGAGATGGACTGGACACCAACGCCCAGGTCCCGGTCAGTCCAAGTGTTATTTTCATTTATACGTTTATGGTAACCAAGCGACACAAATGAACTGAACTCGGTGAACTGGTGGATTCGACGGATGTTTGTTCAAACATTTTATTTACGCACTCAACATCCGAAAAACACACGGGCCTAATATGAACGACAGCATCAGCAAAAGCAGCTAATGAGAAGTTCCGTGGTCAGACGAACTCGGTTGCTGTTTAATAATGCATTTTCGCCAAAATGACTTAAAGTTAACTACATACTAATATATTGATGTGTTCGGACACGGATCGTAGGCCTATATTCTTCCTACTTCAGTCATTGAAGCAAACAGTTTGCCTGCATTCCGTCGTCGACTCAAGACACATCTGTTTATTGTTGCTTTTGAAAACAGTGGTTAACTGTAACGTAGCCAGCGCCTCTGTATCTTTACACACGTTTAGTTTTATGGCGCTTTATAAGTTCGTTTTTAACTTCAACTTTAACTTTATATCTTCGTCAGAAAGTGCAAAAACAGCCATTTCGTCGCAATTCAATATTGAAATGTGCGCCGCAGTTGAAAATAGCAAAATATCACTAAAACCCGGTATTTTGAGGGTTCAAGGTCGTTCAACACCACCGATTTTAATACCCCCGGAAAGCTTGTCACCAGTGCTTGTTATGATAAGCAGCAAGTCTGTGCTTACCTGCAACCGTTTTACGCTAGACGAGCCGTTGGCTGTAAAATAACGACTTTTTAGGGGGTACCCCTTTTTTGACGCCTTTGTTCGAGAGGAATCCCTTGGCCTTTACCCATCGGCACGAAGCTTTACAGTCCCAAATAAACCAAAGTTCTTGTGACAGCCACAGTGAAGATTTTGTTATCCCAGCTTGCAGTTTTGATAGGGCTGCAGGCCAGGTATGACGGTCGGACAGACAGACGGACGCCTGGACGACAGCTAAGACGTGTCGCAGGTAAAAATTAAAATTATGAGCTTGAACTTGCAGTTAAAAGAAAACTTTTTAGTGAACGTGAACTGTAACTATTACTGAAAATACGCACAACGGGTGAACTGAACAGTAAACGAACTGAATATGATGAACTATCAGTGCGGTGCATATAGGTCACGGCGTGATGACAGTACGTGGTCGCCACGTTGCCGCGGTGTGGCGACTGTCAATCCCAGATCGAAGACATCGACTACCTCCCGCCGCTCAACAAGACGCAATTCATCCACGGGGAAAGACCGCATGCTGCTACGAGACTGGCTGCAGGTATACTGCGTCGTTGTAGCCTGTAGGCTGTATTTTTACCTCCGCCAAGGAGGTAATGTTTTTGCCGGTTTTTGTTTGTCTGTTTGTTTGTCTGTGCGTCGGCAAGATAACTCGAAAAGCTATGAACGGATCTTTCTGAAGTTTTGAGGGTATGTCGGGCATGGCATAAACTACCAGTGATTCAATTTTGGGGGTGATCCGGCAGGAATCCTGGATTCTGGATTACTTTGAAATTTTCGTTACCATTGCGTTAAAGGGGGCATAAAGGAATCGATGGCAAAGCGAAGATGGTGACGCCACCTGGCGAATAACATTGCCTTGGCGGAGGTACCTGCGGGCTATGACTGCTTTCTAGTTTATGCAGTGCCCCTCTACATTTTAGTGTGTCGGAAAATTTTCTTATTGTCGGAAACGTTGCACGCAATAAGGTGACGGAAATCGCGCATTTGGAATCACTCATAGTCGCCTCTGACGGAAATTTGCAACTTCCTGCCACTTTTCCTATTTTTAACCTAGGACGCCGTTGCGTAGCGTGACGTGTTTATTTCGCAACACGTTTAGGATGTAATCCAATCTTTAGCATACTATATCGTATTCGTATGTGGCTGTAGGTAGTGACAGGAGAGTGAAAATTGGTTAATGAATTTACGAATGTATAAAACTTAGAGGATGGTATACTCTTCGCATTCGACGCCGGTGAGACACCGGCACTCGTACTGCTTATGTCTACCATACTGTTTACGGTGGGATAACGTGTCATTACATTACATTACAGATTTTTAACGTGGCCTAAGTAAAAAACTGCTAGGACCACAAGGTAAAAGCGCAAGTCACGACAAAGTACAGATGGATAGGATTGTCTAAACAGAAATGTTTTTCAGTTGACGGCGGAACTGTGACAGTGTGTTGGACGCGTCCGGTGGTAAACTGTTCCATAGCCGAGCACCAGCAACAGCGAAGGCTCGGTCACCAACAGTTACGCACTGCGACTGGGGGACATCCAGCTGGTGTGTCAGTGAGGACCGCAGACGTCGTCTTGACGGCATGTCGGACAAACGTCGCAGGTCTGCAGTCAAATATGATGGAGCTGTGCCGTTCAGTGAGCGGTAAACGATCGTCGCCAGCTTGAACTGCACACGCTCGAACGCTCTCAACCAATGGAAACTGGCGAGTGTGTCGGTGATGTGGTCCGAGCGCCGCAAACCGGCGATGGATCGTGCGGCAGCGTTGAGTACCGACTGGAGTACCGACTGCGTTTACACGATAAAGCAAACTTAGAGCACACGTCGTGCACGTGTATTTTGAATACGTTTGCTTCATGTTTGCTTCATGTATGCTTCTTCGTCTAAACGGGGTATAACCCATCGATGCAGTCATGCGTGACCAAACGAACGACCGAGTAGGCAACGCGACTGACTGTCGGTCATCGTGGACTAATAGGGTGTTTACACGATCGAGCAAACATCGAGCAGCTAGCTCGACGTTCTATGGTAATTAGCGTGCTAATTAGGAGGGCGCGCGGGTTGTAATTGGAAGGCCTATATAACACTTGAACAGTTGTGGGCTAAGAGCCTAAGTCCAGGCCTACATTTGAGCCAGGGGGCGGGGTTCCAATAGGCCTGCTTGAGCCAGCTCGATGTTTGCTGGATCGTGTAAACACCCTATTAAGTGACGGTTAAACAACTGTCTTTAGTGTATAAATTACTTATTCTGACTTAGCTTATCCTACTCCAGACCGCGGTTTAACACACATATGGATACCACCACCCTGTATTCTAACGTGACACACCGCCTACAGAGCAGTGTTTTAGCGCATTAGAGATGATTATTTCAACATTATGCGGTATATAAATTCAGACTTTACTTACTTGCTTACTTAGTACTCACTTAAATGTTGGTTGGTGGATTGGTTGCAGACGCAGGCAGACCGGGGCAGCATTCCCAACATGGAGTGGTGCAACCGACAACGCACCATGATCCGGATACCTTGGAAACACGGCTCACGATCCGGCTGGACCCTGGACGACTGTCAGCTGTACCGCGCCTGGGCTCAACACACCGGTACGTACGTACATTACAGCATTTATAAGTTCTCCACTGCTGAAAAAGACAAAAGTAGCATATCAGAACAATATATAGGCCTACAAAACATATTCAGGTATTGGGTGCCACATAGGCCTACTACTGGCACGAGGCAGTGACGCTAACTGCTTGTAGTGGAATTAATATCTGACGAAAAATATGTAAAAGTGTACGAATTAATAACGACCGTCTGACGTCTGCTGTAGGCAAATACTCTGCGAGCGTGGACGAGCCTAAGCGTTGGAAGGCGAACTTCCGCTGCGCTCTCAACTCTCTGTCAGACGTTCGCGAGGTCAAACAGCTGACTCAGACGCGCGGCAAAGAACCGTTCAAAGTCTACGAGTTCATCGACGCTTCCGACGCTCCGCGATCAGCGCGCTCCACGAAAAGTACGCCTGTTTCTACTACTGTATATGATATTTTTCGCCGTTTGCAGTTTTTCTTGGGGGCCGGAAACCCTCAGTCAGAATATGCATTCGTCGTCGTCATTGACGCCGCGTAGTCAACGAGGACCGTGGCGTCGCCCCTGAATGACCAAGTGACAAGGCTCGTCTCCAGCGGTCAGCAGGCGGAGTGCCGCTATCTCCTGCACGAAGTTGGTTGGTCGAGCCATCTGTTTCTGGGGCGGCCTGAACCATGGAGCTCTACATAGATAGCTATCTGTATAAGACTTCCTTGCCTGGACCACATGCATTGCCAGACTGAATTGAAACCGCGATGCAGCCACCAAGCATACCACCGCCCCAATGAGCCACACACTCCACAACATGTCTTCACTTCGTATAGGGCCTATACATGTAGCCCGTAAGCTGCTACTTTCTTTTCATCTCGCTAAGGATAGAGGCTAATTTGTCCCGAGCACAACGTGAGTTAATTTGAACTTTATGTAAAAGTAGGCTAGGCTTATTCGGGGTTTTGTATGCCAGTCGTAGCGCAATATCGTTTAGTGACAAATATGCCCTCATTGTCTTTTGATGGCGGCAACTTTTCTCTTTGTCGATATCTGCGGTCGTTTGTGATAGCTGTTAATCACGCGATAGATCATAGACTGTGTATGCATGACGAATAAATGAAAACAAGACGACTTGTTTATGGCATGATAATAAAGTTCTAATTCCATTTACGTCGATGTTTGTTGTGGATGTGAATTTATTGTATGAATTCCACGGTCAGCTGGAGCATTTAGCTCTCTGGGGTGGCAGATGACGCTGTGCGATCCCACATGGCAGGTGATGCTCCGCAGCTCCGAGATGGGTTAACATATTTCCACTAACTATGACCCGTTGTTTTCGATTGCACAAGAAGTCACGAATCCAACATAACAGTGCACTATTAAAATTGTACGTCTTTAGCTTGCTAACAAGACCTTGGTGTGGAACTTTATCAAAAGCCTTCCCGAAATCTGTATAAATAACATTGATCTGTATTCCCTGGTCTAGATTATATGTCCATTCATCCATAATTTTAAGCAGCTGCAATAATGTTGACCTTCCTTTTATAAATCCATATTGGTAATAACTGAAAAAACTACTGTCTAAAAAATTTTCCACCATAACATCTTTATTGACTATCTCCATAATCTTATATAGGCCTACTTCACTTGTTAGGCTCACAGGTCTGTAATTTATTCGTTCCTTCTTGTTTCCTTTTTATGTGTCGTAAGCAAGTGGAGTTTGGGCCAATTATTAAAACCGCAACGTATTTTGGTCGTCATACCAGCTGTTTGCATGTTGCTAAGAGCGCCACCGCAATGCTACATGTAACACAGCGCCCGTAGCCACAGACCTCAGTCGTTATGACGAATGAATGCCGTATAGCCTAGTATCGAACCACGGCTATAAAACAGTGCAGCCTTATAAACTGCAGGGGATTAGCTTCACTGCCTAAATGTGGCGTCGTGGGTACAGCCACTGATATACGTTCGACCCACATACCACGCCGCTGTTCCTTCAACGTTACGACTAACTCCCAATCCCATAGTATATCATGAAGACGTGCTATGGCGCCCCTCACCTGTAGCACATCGACATTCCGCGACATGATGATTATAGGCCTACAACCACCGTATAGAAAAATACGCAGTAATAAAAAATAATAATAATAATAATCAAATAAAACTAGAGTACAGCAGAGTTCAAAACTCAAAAACATGTCACCGCAGCCCAGCAACAGAAGTGAACATGGCTGTTTTTGTCACATTTTATAGCGGCCTCAATGCGGACCGCACCGTGTTTCGTCGGACCCCCCAGTTCTTGAACCAAAAACTTGCGCTTGTAAAACGTGGTAATACGCATACCGTCAAATGTACTGTCGAGTGTCGGACTCCTACCAAATGCCAGTTATTCTTGGACTTCATGAGAGGTCAGTCATTTTTCAATAGGGCCTATGGGATAAAACGCTCGACCGTTCGGGGAGGGATAAAATCCGGATACGTGACTGTTCACTCTGTCACACATTCACCAAGCGTGTGACTCGAAGCTCATAGGCGCTATTCATTATGTTGATGACAACGAATAGCCTTCACTTTATAGCAGTACTACTGCTGCTGCTGCTGGGTTTTAATGTTGTGAAGCTAAATCCTTGGGGGGTCTACTGTAACACAGCCAAAAAGAACACAAAATGCAATAATGTGAACACTATCATAGTAATCAGATCATAATATTGTTTAAGATCTACTTCAGACTGTAATATTGAATAGTTCGGGTAACATTAGGCCTATCTGCTGCAGTTGGTTGCCAATTCTCAGGCATATACAAACAACACAAATGTTTGCCTGATAGTAAATATGTGAATGTCAGTGGAAGGCAGTTGGGTTCGATGGTTCACAATTTACAGAGAAAAAAACTGAAATCATAAATCCTTGGGGGTCCGTAGATCCCCCAGCCCCCCTAAATGACGCCCCTGCTATCTTGCACGGTTACGGAAATATGGCGCCTCAAAAATATTGGGGTCCGGTATGAGTACCGGTATATGATTGATATCGGAGTGTAAAGTGCAGTGTAGGCTTAAGCCTACGTTTCGTTTTTTACACCTGTGCTGCAGGGCTGTAGATTTGTAGTAGGCCTACAAAACAGTAGTAATTAGTAGTAGTAACACACATTTTCCGTCAGACATTTAACCTCAGCAACTAGTTCTGTCCGCCAGCGCCACTGAAGTCTTTTTTAGCACATACTGGCGCTTTACAAGTCAGATTATTATTAGTGGGAAACGCCTGCAGAACGTGGCGTAAGCTAGGGTAAAGCAAACTTTTCTTGAATTAATTTTTTACCTGTTTTGCGCGTATTTTAAAACAGTAGGCTTACTTAGTGCTCGCAAAAATACAATAAAATTACTGTATACCTAATACATTAATAATTATTGTAAACTTGTAACTTTCTTTGCTACATAAACTGTGGTGAAATAGGCCTATGCAGTTACAGCTAATTGTTCACAAAGCGACAGAGAACGCAGATTGGCCTAAACTAAAATTTTAAAACGCAATAGCTTAATACCACCAGAGATGGCTTTTTACATGAATTTTAATAAAAGAGTTGGGAATGCGGACCCGCCTGGAAAAGGGACGGCGCCGCCCTTGCACCCTTGCTGCATTCCTTCTAGGCCTAATACACCTCTGTTCGTCTGCACACGACCTGCGTTTCGTGTGTTTTTTACCTGTGTTGGCAGCATGCAGGGGCGCACATTAGCACGGTGTTATGTGGCCTCTGGAGTCTTTTTTGACACACTGGCTGGTGCTGTATGTAAGCTATAGACAACGTGGCCAAGTCTCGGCTAAGTCTGCCACCGTATGAATTCACACAGTGCAGCCGCAGGCCACGTCGACACCAAGTAAGCTACTGGTCGTGTATACGGGGTTGGCAAGTCAACCAGGAAGCGATTTCTTTAGTCGCAATAATACATTATTATCGACCACCGCTTTGCACACTAAATACGCATTTGTCAATGTTATATCCATACACCGCTTTTCGCTCTTGCGGAAACTACGCCGCATAGACAACAGCAGGGCAACAATATTGCTGCCCGACTTTCAGCTGTCAGAGAAGGAACTAAAATGCATGCATCATATCAACATCGTAAGCGTGTCATATGTTCAATCTGCGATAGTCGGTCTGTATATCTGCATAACATAGACTACAGTGCCAGACTCGAAATGAATTGCATGAAATTGCATTGGCGGGTAAGGCTACGTCCCCTGAGACCTCGCGGTCTCTGGAGAGTTTATATGACGGCCTTTTTTCCTAGATCCCACCTTTTTTGACGCTTTTGGCGACTCGCATTTACAAAATGTGCTGGCCCAAGAACGGATGTCGACACCACTGCTCCGTCCTTTAAAGTGTCCAGTTGTTCTCCTTCAAAATGTGCAACAATATTGCTGCCCGACTTTCAGCTGTCAGAGAAGAATCGGATTCTAAGACTTTCTTCAGCGTGACAGAACGCATTTAAACTGTGGCGGTTGCACCAGAGTTCACTAGAGAGATGGGCGTTGGACGCTACTGTTTAGTTACATTACCAAAAGACTAGCATTGACTTAGCGGCGCGTACATGCGATAGGCCTAAAACTGAAACAAAACTTTAAAAATTTCCGGCGTAAAATTGCCGTATTCGGCCTACTTAACGAATAACCATAAAACCGGCAAGTGGACGACAGACAGCGCGCGGTCGGTCGGTCGGTCGGTCGCCGATTTGCAGAAAGGGCAATTACGACCTTGCTGTTTTGGCAACGAAACACTCCCACTCCCTGACTATGATATTTAAACACCGGCGGCCTAAATAGAGCTGAATAACTATAGGTCTACATTATAACCGTACGACGCCTCGCTGCGACTTACAGGTATGCAGGGTTGCAGGCTTGCGTTAGTCGCGTACAGTTTCGGGAAATGTTTACAAACGAAAAGCCACGGGATTAACCAGCGTATTAACTGCATGCTGCTGTGGTTTTTCCGCTCATCGTGAGTCACGGGAATTTTGCTAACAGTTTCGACTGCGTGGAAAATCCACGTCGCCGATGTTTTTTTCCGGTTGGCACCGATCAGATGAGCGTGCACCGAGCTATCAATCACTCAAACAGTTATCAATTTATGAAGGCATAAGTAGCAGGAAGACGGCCACAAGCCTACAAGCGCAGAATTGTCACTGGAGATCTTAACTAACGTTGTACATACAACGAACTAGAAAGTTACGTAAGTGTTTATTTATTTGTCCTTGTGCTAGAAAACGAGCACATCTACCCGGTATACCGGTAGTCTGTAGACCTATGCTTGTGTGACTGATATGAGACTATCTTGTTTCTTCGACGGTTAACAAACAACAGAATAATCCGGTAGGCGACGTGGCTCGCGACTACTGCAGTGGCCAATAGCTGAGCTGCAGACAGACACGTACGAACGCAGGACAGAGTCCTACACAGACACGCTGCCTGAGAATAAGGGTCGCTTATAGCTTGCTTTTGCAGCGTCGCTAGTCAACACTTTGTAGTGCTTTGCATCCGTCGAAATAAAATACAACGACACCGAATCATTTACTTACATTTTACTTTTTCATTTTTATCTTTTTAATCATTTCTAGATCTATGCTCGTAAACCACTGGTTGCTTTGTGCAAGTGCTTGGTTGTTGTTTGATTGATCGGCAAATACCCAGCGCGGGTGGTTTTTCTGACGTCAGGCCTGCAGCTGACAGCGTAGGCCTACCTACATGGGTATGCATGGTTTCGGTGACTGTTCGTCACGCGACGCGGCGCCACGGGTAATCGTGACAAAACACTCCCACGGCAACGACGCAGTAAAAACACTCAATAACCACGATCTCATACCCATCGAATTGTGAACAGCTGCTAACGTTGTGTGGTCCACGACACCCATGTGGGGACGCGGATAGTGCGAGGAAAGAGAGCACTTAAGTCAGATGGCTGTGCAGATGGTTGAGCTTGTCTATCAGCAAGTGCAAATTATTGCATTAGCCTATTAGCCGTTGTCCATAAATGACGTCACGCGATTTTAAGGAAAAATTAGCCCCCTGCATTACTTCGTTACGTTTCGTCACGCTACTCTGGACCCTCGTCAAATATGACATCACAAACGTGACAAACGTCTAACCCCCTCCCCCTGCCGGCAGCCTGTAGTGTGGTCTACAAAGATGAGTTTCAGCGTATCTGAATTAGGATGTATAAATTTATGTCTGTTATCAAAATTGTCTTAATACAGAACTTTATACAGAAAATCGTGCGAAATTAAGCACTGCAATGTTCCGAAATGTTTTAGGCCTACTCATCCTGTCACATACAGCGAGTTGCGACGTGAATTTGGTTGTTCATTGTGTCTTCCCGCAGATGTGACGTGCGTGACGTCACGCTATCTTTAATTCCCCTCCTCCTCTCCTACGTCACACAATGTCACGCGGCCTTTAATCCCCCTTTCCCCTCGAAGCGTGACGTCATTTATGGACGACTCCTTATGTCCTACAGTACAATTCATCACGTACCGTATGCTGCTGGGTGTCGTAGCATTTCGCCAAATCGCTCCCCCAGTTGGGTCTACTGCAGAGCCCCAAAAGAAAAAAATGATGAACGACAAAACAAAGCTTGTCAAAGAAGCAAAAAACGACAAAGCAAGTCGTTGTTGTTGGTCCGCCTATCAAAAAAAATTAGGCAAAATGGGATTAGGCGAAATGCTACCCAACCATGCTGCTGATGCGCACTCTGTAAACGTTGTCTGTTAAACGAATGCGTGCAGGAAAACGAATTTTCACCTAGCTAAACTCCAGTAGCAAAAAATAAACCACATTTTTATGCCGACTACACTTATATAGTTAGTATGCCTACTGCGCGAACTCCAGTAGGTGGATTTGTTGTAGACTAGAACTTGCTGTAGCCTGTGGACTAACCCTGGGCTTTTGATATTTTATCGACTGATTGCGCAGCTTTTGATATGGCGGCGTTGTGGGTTAAAACAAGATAATGTTCATACGAACACAGAGTCTATTCAGTGCATTTCGATAGTTTACAGTATATGTCCGTATGGTGGATTGTTTATGTTTATACTTGATATAATAATAATAATAATAGTAAGCGTTATATGGCTTTGTGCCTGTGCTTACTCAAGCCATCAGTATTCTGGTGGCTTCGGTGAATTTGGTGAATATAGTCAGTGAGCTGTTTAGACTGGTATTAAAAAATCAAACAGTTTAATTTCAAATTGTACAGCAGCAATGATCCTTTTATCTTTCTGTATTATTTTAACTAAACAACAAACATTGTCAATCACGAGACCATTCGATTCGTCACCAGGGCTTTGCTATAAATGGTTTGTCGTCACCATGCGTCTATCTTGCACTTTTGTGAAGATATGACGCCTCAAAAATAATGGGGTCACGAACTTGACCTTTTGGGGTCACGTGACGTCATCGGTCACGTGACCATTTGACTCCCGGGATCGACTCCCTATGGGTGGTTCATGGTGACCATGCGTCTATCTGGCACCGTTATGGACATATGGCGCCTCAAATGTTGGACGCACGGACGTGGACAGGGAAAGAAAGGAAAAAGAAGGGAAAGAGAAAAGGAAGGGGAGGGGAAGGAAAGGGTAAAAGAAAGTGGAAGGGGAAAAGAAAGGAAAAGGAGAAGGTAAGAGGGAAGGGAAGGAAAAGGGGAAAGAAAAAAGGGAAATGGGAAGGGGAAGGGGAAAGAAAAGGAAAAGGAGAAGGGGAAGGGAAAGTGGTAGGGGAAGTGGAAGGGGAAGGAAATGGGGAACGGGAAAAAGGAAAGAAAAGGGGAAGGAGAAAGGGAAGGGGAAGAGGAAGGGAAGGTGGAAAAAAGAAAGCTTAAGAAAAGTTGGACCCACGGACGGACGCACGAACGCACGCACGGACACTCAGATGATTTTATACTCTGTCCAATGCTATTGCATTGCATTGGACAGACAAAAAGTAGGCGGGAAAGGAAGTTGCAGTTTTTCGACAGACACGGCAAATTTCCGACAGGGGAGATTTCGGTTGCCCAAAATTTTGAATTTACCTTTATATTTTCTCAAAACGGGTTTTTTTCGACCAAAAATTGACAAAAAAGTTTCTGTAAAAATTTTTCCAACATCCAAAAATTGGGGGAGCAATTGCCCCATTTTCCTGTCAGGACGCCACAGCATGTTGTACGGTGAATGCACAACAAAATTAGTTAATTGAGGTCAGTGGCAAATTCATGGGGCACTCCTGTTATTGACTGGATGCATTTTTAACCAGGTACAATTTTTTCACAAAAATGCGTTATCTTTGCATAAAATTTCCCGAACTTTTCTGAGGAGGGGGCTTAGCAGACACCCTACCCTTCCACCCCTGTTCCAAAAATTCTGGATCTGCCATTGCTTGAAATGGAAGTAAGTGCAGTATGGACGTGTGCGTATTGGGCAGGAGGGCGTCGAGGAGGTCGTCAAGAGCGAGCCGAGAGGAACGTCGAACTCGCTGCTAGCGGCGCCGCCCAGCTGACATCACCTCGCCTGACCACCGGCAGCACTCTGCCGTACTACGTCGAGCACGAGACTGTCCCGTCACCCAGCAGCAACGACGACGATGACGATGATGTATGTATATTTTTATTTGCCAGGAAGCAGTATACGACACGGTCACTGGTCAGTCCGAAGTCCGAAGGGGCACTGCATGTAGTCCTGTGGTGTAGTGAAAGAGATATAGGGTTTGGCTGGCTAACCCGTAATATCGTGAACGACGTCGTCGTCGCTGCAGCAAGGGTTGTCATTGGTTGGTCTTAGTGATTGGCAGCGACGACGACCGAGCGCCCGCCCCTTTTAGGGTTGGCCCCTATATAAAATAGGGTGCTTGCCAGTGTACGGTGTGCGTTGCATTGTATAGAATGCGGTATACGGAAGTGATTGTCAAAGAACAGTTGAAATTTCTATACTTGTCTTGTGTGTTCAAAGTTAGAGTCGATCCCGAGTTAAATTAATAAGTAATTAATCAGTAATTAATACAATTAAGGAAGAAACATAACAGTTCGAAATGCGGTCCGCCATAGCGATGTTGGCCGCCAAAACCAAAGATGCAATTTACCTTTATTCTTAACGCTAACCCTATCTCTGTCGGTATCTCAAACCTTTGTGCTGTTCGGAGTACCGCTCTTTCAGACTAGTGAACTGTTGCCGACTGACACGTCAATGACACAGCACGTATACGTGGGCTGGCCGCTGGGCAGAAAAGCCCGGGGCACTGTCAACTGCCCAAGAAACGAAAAACGAAGCACAGAAGCACAGTAATGAAAACCTATAACGAAGACTGCTAGCTGTTTCTGATTAGTACGGATATTATTGGCGTTATAGATAGCGGATGACGATGATGATGATGACCAGCTGGCCTTACAGCTGCACGAGGAGACGAGAGTTGTTGACCGGACTTCGACAGAGCCGCTGACGTCAACCATGGAGGAACTGCTGTCTTCCTTGACACCGCCGCCACCGCAACGTGTCGCCAGTAGCAACAACAGTTGTCTGACCCACCAGACACACTATCTGACCGACATCAGTCACCACAGTACGTGCACGCTTCGTAACTAATAGCATAAAGATCTCTTTCTTGCTCCACGAATTCAGTGCCCGTTGGTGTCCATGTCACATTTCACAAAATGACTCCATTTCGTTGTCCGTTTCCAATCCGTACAAGGTGCAAATATCCTTGTTGCACCAGTTCGCTAGGTCGTCCGTCCATCTTATTTTAGGTCTTTCTTGTTTTTTGCCGTCCATTATTCGATAAGATCAAGAAAGGCTATGGCTTTCATTGGTAGCCTATCTCAGAGCTATAGGTCCTACGGAGCGTCGCCCGCCACAGTGTTACTAGCTGCCACCGGACGCGGGTAAATGCGCTCCCGCTAATAGAATAAATACAGGCCTAGAATAGTTTCAAATATGTATTTTCTTAACATCATTATTAAGCGGTATTAAGTATAACGCATGCATAGTTAGAACATTTGTGCATGTCTGTAACTCTGTACGTTGTTGGTAGAATAAATTCATTTACTCAGTTTATTTTGCGCGAAGTCAGACATCGCGCACATATTAATTTTTTGCGGATGTTTTGTAGGCTATTATTACGCATGTACTGGTAGCCTGACTACAGCTGTAGCCTGCCTATAAGCTAGCTCCTATCTTTCAGTCGTGGTAATATTTTAGCGATCGTTTCCTGCAGCCCGCTTGCAAGTTGATAGCTAAAGAATTGTGCAAATGTTTTATTTCACACTTAGGCACTACCTATCTTAAATCGTACGAAATCATCGTAATATTTGTAAAACATTTTTGGCAAATTGCAGCGCAGAACTTTATTTTGTGTGAATTTTTCAGGCGTGATCAACTCATGCGTAAAATGAAACAAAACATATGCGCAGTAGGCCTACTTCTACAAAATGTTTTGCAGTCGGCTGTACAGGCGGCGGTGTTGGTTGGTGTATATAGATGTGAAGGTACCGGTGAACATTCCAACGATGGTGACCGAGTTGGGTGAGCGAATGATGAGCGAACTGGACGACGAGGAGATCATATCGGCAGTTGGCAGTCTGGACAGTGATCAGTGGTCAGACGCATCCTCCGCCTCGTCAGGTTTATTACATAGTACATACTATCACTTCTGTCCAGTCTATAAAGCCCATGTAGTACCGACTCCGTGCAATGGGGCGACGGCAGCGGCGTCTTGGGTTACCTAAGTTGGGTGCGGGGCAGGAAGTTGTAATTTTTCGACGGACAGCTGGGAATTTCCATCATAGAAAATTTTCGGTGTTCAGCGTTTTAACTTTTCCGTTTAATTCGTCAAAAATGCAGAATTTTAGCTCTAAGTTCTGTATTTTTGGTTTTTGAAAGAAAATTTTGCGACAGAAGAAAGTTTTCTGACAGGCTACAATTTAGGGGGGGGGACAATTGCCCCTGTCGTAACGCCCCGTCAGTGATCCAAGTGGGTATTTATCGCCCCACTGATCACTAATCCCGAAGTTCCGAACCACATGATTAGTGATTACTAGCACAGTATATAGTGCAAACTGTTCAGCAACTGCATCGGAATCAGAAGCTATATTTGGCGGACCGCTGTGAGACCTTCCAGCGTTCTCCATTCACGCTACCTGGATTTAATGGGCAAGGACCACACGGGAGAAGAGGAGGGGAAAAGAAAAACTGTGCAACTGCATGGATGGAGGAACATTGAGAAGCTAGGAGATGTGGGAAGGGAAACTCAGTCCTGTGCACTGTAGGTTTTTTAAAAGTTTGCATTGAGCGAACGAACCGAAACTGAACTGAACGACGTTCAGTTCAGTTCGTTCGCTTAGTACACATGGCTTAACTCTTCTCCATGCACTTTATTTGCTGTGCGTCGCACTCTATCGTTATACTGTCTATCTCTACCGTTCTGTCTGAAGTAGTATATGCCCTAATAGATAGATGACTGCACGCGTGTATAGGACATGCTTGACCTAACGAACTACTCTAACCGACCGTCGGGCGACTGTGGGCGTTATAATGGAGTGTATGCCACCATAATACCTGTTCGTTGTTAAAACTTGCTTATCCAATTTCAACCATCTGTCAATATTTTTCTTGCATTTTAAGTGTTTTGTTAGCATTGTTGCCTGGACTTAACAAATGATCGACGGATTTAAAACAATCTTGAAACTTCTGTTATAGCAGCCGAATGATGCGTGGGCCTTGGGTATAGTAGTGACAGATATTTTTTTGCATTAGGGCCTGCTGTTTTAATTTAGTTTTCTCGGACGTTAAAGAGTATACGGTTGGCGTTTGTATGTGTAAATGTTTCAGGATCAAGCGTCGACTGTTTCCCGTACGACGATGCCTCACTCTTTGTCATCCAGGTTTCTGAAACTGTTTCTGACATGTTTTCACTGCACCTACATCCGCAGCTAACTGTTGATAAAATTCGTTTTTAAACTCCCATCAGCTTTACCGCTATGCGCAGCCTAGGGTGATGTTTGTAAGATTTATTCTGATTAATGATACACCGTAGCTTGGACGAATCTAAAGTAGGCCCCCTAATTATAAAAATCCAAACACCACTTTCGGATAATGTTGTTACTAAGATGATCGCCAGAGTTTCAGATTGTTTTGCTGTTGTGTGCCTATATCACGTTGCTGTATAGCCCACCTGTAACAAAGAAATGAAGCTACATTCCAGGGTACCGTAATTAAAACGTTCAACTTTCACTTATGCCCAAAGTCCACCTTCTTCGACTTGCTGTGGATTTGTTGTAGGACCTACAACAAGTTTACGTTCTAAATAAGCAAAAAATGCAAGAAAAATATTGACAGATGGTTGAAATTGGATAAGCAAGTTTTAACAACGAACAGGTATTATCGTGGCAAGCTACGGTGTATCATTAATCAGAATAAATCTTACAAACATCACCCTAGGCTGCGCATAGCGGTAAAGCTTAAACAGTAAATTGAAGTAGTGGAACTTGGGCTTTCTGAGGCCTATAACATTAACCGAAGTACAGCGAAATAACCGCAAGATCACTGCAATGTATGTGCGACTAATCTTTGCATTGTGTTGCTGCTGGTGTTGCAGGACAGTGATAATCTGAACTTAATTCCGTCTTGGAGTCAAACGTCTGACATAAACTGCTTGCTATCGCCGGACATATCGTCCCCCATCTCGGACTTCGTCAACATTACCTGTAAGTATTATAATTAGCAGTAGGCTTACACAGTCGCACTCGGGTCATTGTGAAATAAATTTTTTCATACTTAGATTTTTAGACGTACGTGCTTTTGAATAAATTATTTCATTACGTACTTAGTTGTCCTATCTCTCACTGTTGTGTCTGGAGTGTTATAGCATGACGACTGATATCGTCTTGCGTTTGCTGAATCGAAGATCTGAACTTCTGTGTGCTGTGATATAAAGGCGTGCTTAAAGCGACAGGAATGGAACGACATGAGATGAACTGAAATGAAAGCCGGATAGTGTGTTAGTTAATTTCGTCTCAGTACAGCTCAGTTCTATTGTTTTGTATGCTCCTTTAATTTTAGCTGCCTTAACAATATTATGTCTGTCGTTTTGTCAGGTTTCACCAGCATGTGAACTCAATTGGCATAGCCTATGTTATCGCTCACGTCCACTGAAAGTGAGTAGGACCGTGATACCGGCGATGACGTTCTCTACCTTCACAACCGTCGGCAGAATAGACAAACGTCTCTACAAGGATTTTAGATGATCGTTTAGCCAATGCACTGCTGCCACAACTGTTTCAACCACGCCACATTTTTACTCCTCGCGCGCTACGTTCCTAACGTAGCGAAGACGAGTAGGCTATATGAGATCAGTGTAATACTGAGGACCGACCGACGACCGACCTCTGTTCCTGGAAGAGCCATCCTGGAAGAACTTCAAACGGCCATATCTCCATAACGGTGCTAGATAGACGCATGGTCACAATGGACCACCCATAGGAAGTTGACCCGCGGGAGTCGAATGGTCACATGACCGATGACGTCACGTGACCCCAAAAGGTCAAGGTCGTGACCCCATTATCTTTGAGGCACCATATTTTCGTAACGGTGCCAGATAGATGTGTTGAGGTATAACAAGACAAATGGCAACTAGCGTCATCGACCATTATTGGAATTTTTTTTTCCTCTCAGTTCCTAAAATTGGGCAATATTTTGTGGACTTCGAGGAGACAATTTCCAACAACGACATCGATGCCAATCACTATTAGTATAATATTAAATGGGTCTCAATTATACGCCGGGTCTCTAATACAGGCCGAAACGAACGAAAAAGCTTTTAAAAGAATACAAAAAAATGATGCGTGCGTCGTGCGAGGATTACATTAGATTGGTCACAATCTAATAATATTTCTTGAGTTAGTTTGTTGCCTCCGTTGAAGTGAAGCAGTCAAGATGTTGTGTTTTCAGCATTTGGGGGGTCAGTCGATTTTTGTCAGCTGCATTAGGCTACTAAAAAATTCCAAACTGATTTTGGTGAGTGGGGGTAAGTGTGAGAGGAAGTGATGTGGTTAGATTTTTGTGGCCATCCAGATTCTGGATCACTATACGCTGAATTCTTTACCACTGCCTGAGAGCAGATGCATTAAGTTCTTTGTATTCGCCAGGTGGCAGCACCATCGTCGGCGGAGGTTTGAGATCATTGACCGCTTCTAGTTTAGCATGTTCTAGATCAGTCCGAACTGAAAGGAAGTAGTGTGTGTGATGTATATTATTACTGTGTTATAAGGTATCAACTGTTGCGCACATACAGCTTTACCATCATCAGCATTAGTGCACTTTAGATCACTGAGAACAGCACCAAGGGTTTCAAAATCCACTAGACAAATGGACCTCCCCATAAGGAAAGCAAAATAAACAATTTCAAACTACAAGTTAAAATGAAATTGATTGTTACTTAGCATTAATGTTTGGCATGTGATATATCAAGTGTACATATATTTTATGTGACAACTCTCTCCAGCGAAATCCTGGTCCCCGCAACATTTTTCCAACTGCACCAAGACACTTTGCGATAGTCAACATTTTTTGATGAGATCAATGTCATCAATGTCACTAGTAGTGGAATACAGCATTCTAGTAACGCTATACGGTGCTTCAAAACATACAGTGCTACAAAAGAAAATGATGCTAAGCAAAGTACTATATGTGAGATGCACTTTTAATTTTTTGTTTCTCTAGACTTTGGTTTTGTGCCTGAAACAGAATTCATTCACTTCAATATTATGTTGTATACAGCACTAATAAACATCATACTTCTGGCAGCTAATGAGACATCATTTATGAAGATTTTTTTTGCTAGTCACTACATGCCTGAAGTGATATATGTGAGGTTGCAGGCGGAGGATTTGAGACCCCTTGTTTAATATATAGCTTGAATTGTTGTAATATATACGTTATTGAACTGCAGCACATTGTACTCATTATCTATGTAAATAGTTCTTTCTTCAGCAAAGGATAAAAATTGTGTTATTGCAGTGTTATCACAAAGGTTGATATATAACAACTGTTTCCTCTGATGAACAGTGTCAGTAGACTCTGGCTTGCATTTTTGATTTTAAAACCGGTGTTATTTTACATGTATCGTAGACTCGTAGTATTTAGTAGTTGTTTCTGCTGTAAATTATCGCTCGTTGTGTCTTACGTCAGAAATGACAAATGGATGGTAATGTAACACATTGCATTCTTGTAGTTTAATGCACGCTAGTTATTTCTCAAGACTGTGCTGTGCAAAACGTCTTTGAAATTTTTATTGAGATTAGAATAGACATTTGAAATCATGACACTACCAGTGCATTGTGTTCCACTTTACTTACTTCAGACTCAACCTGTTCATAATACTAATTAATCAGGAAGCAGGAAATGCCAATTCAAGTAATTAGCTTTGAACTACTACCAAATCTAACAAAGATAAACTATAAAAATTGCAGTCTCGTCTTTGAATCGTCACCCAGTAAACTGAGTCGATTTAATGCAAAACTTGTTTTTGTACACAAGTGTAGACTCAAATATCAGCCAGAATATTGGCACAGTGTCAACAGATTGAGCGCTGTCTGCTGGTGTCCAATTCCCTGCCTGATTGTGCTGAAAATTGGTACAACAGTTACCAGTACTCCAGCCCCGTGGAACATTCATACCGGATATTTTTCTACATCGTTTGTTTTTAAGTGAGGAACCCATATGGCACAGACAGACGTTGGACAGACAGACGTACAGTGGCAGATCTAGGCTTCACCCAAAGGGGGATATCCCCTCGCTCCTCCCTCCCTTTCCCCCTCCCATTTCCCCTTTTTCTTCCTATGCCTTCCCATTTTTCCTTTGCCCCTCCGCCTTCCCTTAGAAGTAGGACTCCTTCAATGCAGCTAGAGGGTCTGGGGGGTGCTGTGAGCTCCCCAGCGGAGTCTGGGGCAGAGCCCCAGCTAAAATCGAATTCGGTGCATTTTAGCTTTAAAATATGGACATATGGTGGCAATAATTTTAACAAATTTCCCGATACAGGAACTTATTAGTTTGCAGTTCGGCAGAACATATAGTGTTTACTTATGCATAGAGGCTCAAGGGGGTGGGGCAAGGGGG
>Ga0209367_1004232_pt1 | contig 19745 bp, 13 predicted proteins | sample WorMetLIZISLAND2_FD_187412 | JGI IMG/M metagenome (GOLD analysis project Ga0209367, IMG submission 187412) | Marine gutless worms symbiont microbial communities from Max Planck institute for Marine Microbiology, Germany - Olavius geniculatus... ...
GGCCTATTATATATATATATATATATACACATCTTGTTGAAACTGTAGCTATATACGTCCGAGTGACACAAAATTGGAGCTTTTTTCGGTGAACTATAAGCACTACGTAAGGTTAAGGGGTTCAGAAATTATCAGTGTCAGGGAACGAAAGTTCCCGAGGACAAAAGTTCCACCTATGGAACTTTTGTTCCAGGGAACGAAAGTTCTCGGGTACAAAAGTTCCCTGAATCTCATGCTGGGCGACAGTTCTAGAATGAGATCAGATTTCCAGATCTTAACATACCCTGTCTAAGTCTCAAGCCAGCTAAAAGTTCTAGAATAGCTTAAGATCTGTGATCTCAATAAGCCAATAGACTGTCATCATGCTTCGATCACTAATTTTGTCTGTAGGCCTTCCAAAATTGCAATAAATAAAATAGTAGGTTGCGTAATTCTGCCTCGCGACGTTATAGGCTAGTTAGGGCTTTAAACATTCAGCAGTAATGACTTTTATCGGCAAACTACTTAGACAGTCTTCGCCCACTGTGCATGCGCCCTAGCGCTATTACGCTTTAGGGGTGATGACAACTAATATAACAGCCGATCTCAAGCTAGCAATATGACTACGTTGAGATCGTTGATTTCATCCTAGAATTTACGGCATCCCACATACCAGTGCTAACCATTGCATTTCACGCTAACCTTATCAGGTAAATATTAATAATCTTTGCAGGGGTTTTATATTTACAAAGATCATAGACGTACATTTTATTCATTAATTTGAGATTACCGCAAAACTCAACAGCTTTTGTCAGTACAAGTTGCCTTGACCCCCACGGTCAGTATAAAACACGATGGGCAGATGGGCGGGACGACGGATAACTGCAGTTGCCCGATGACCTGCCTCTCTGCCTGTCATCTGATGTAAAAGATGAAAGGCAGGCGGACAAGATGACGGGCTGTTAGATGTGGACTGGCAATCGTTTTAGTCGGCTATGGGTAATAAGCGCATGTGCAGATCTGCGTATGTGTGGATGTGGCAATGGGTAAAAGGCGGATAAAATCTGCGGATGGTAATTGCGGATGTGTGGGTAAAAGACGGATGTGCGGATAGCAGTTGTCACGTTGTCACGTACATTACCAGTCATGAAAGTTGTTGAGCTTTTCAATCATTCGCTCCATAATCAACTGCTCAGCGGACGCTCTATAGGCGGCAGTTATTTGAAATCTGCCACTCTGAATTTCTTTGCAGTTCACACTCTGCAGAGGCCTAGACAGCAGTTTAATTCCTGATCACTAATTCGTCTTTACAATAGTAACTTCTTGCTGCACTTAGTAGTATGACACAGCTTAGAACTAGGCTAGGCGCCCAAAGACCCCAAATTAATGCACGGTTATACACCGCTTATTGGTCCAGCGGCATGCCTGAGTATGATGGGTAAAATGCGGATGTCCTTCGCATCAACATCCATCACCCGTTGCCATGTCCGCAGATCCGCACATACGCCTTTTACCATAGTCCATTTTTGTCGTGTATTAAATGTTATTAATAGATAGTAGTAAATAAACATTTTAAGTAAAAGAGTGTGCAATATTTTAAATAGAAAAGGCCCATCGTCTGGTCATCACCACAACCTGTTGTCAGGCTCAGCCGGTCGTTTTTACCAGGTGACGGACCTTGGTTGTATTGACTGTTGTCATTTAGATCAGATGACAGTTTGGCTGGTCACAGTTGTCTGTCATCCTCCTGCCTGTCTGCCCATCGTGTTTTTATACATACCTGACCCCTGGCCTGTATATGGGCACTATCGGTCAACTGCTTAGATTGCTTAAACACACACAACATACTTGTATCCTAGTCCTACAGGACTGTATCTGCGACCTGGTTCTGGTTCATGACCTGGTTCATGGCTTCTGTTCAAAGTTTTACAGTATGTACAAGAAACGATCACTAGCACATACTCTTGTGTTGTGTAATAGACTGGTGAATTTCATCAATGCATCGGAAAAGTTGTAAACTGGCAATTTAAAATGCCATTAAAGTCAAATTTGGCATTTCAAAGATGCTTGACTGTACAATTTTTGGCACTTTGGCTTTATTTTTCTAATTTATCAGTAGAACTCAATGTTGGCATTAATTTGGCAGTAATAAATTATGATTTTATCATTGTTGAAAATTTTTCATTTTTTGTCAGTGAAATATATTACATTACATATTTTCAGCCATAGAGTTAGCAACCTGATGCACTGTTGTATTCACTGGTTGATAAAACAACACAAGGTATGTTCTTCCAGCTGTGAATTACTGTGGGGGGACTCAATGGATGATCTTGGATAATTTATATATATTTCATAATTTGTCGCTGCAGAAACGTGCTGACCATTGCATAGTTGCATTGTATGTTTTAAGTGATGTTTGACATATGTGGATCCAGTTATTGATGTCGTCAATTACTGCTTTTTCACTAATTGTATCATTTTGTGCATATTCGTTATTATTAGCTAATTTGCACAGGTATTGCATGTTAAATAGATTTTTGTATTTCAGTGAAACATTTTGTTCAGCTTTACAGTATAATGTTTCTTATGATGTGCTGTCATTGTGTCAGAATATCAGAGATTTGACTCCTCTCACGCATGAAGTAATAAGTCGACAGGCAACCATTAACATAGGTATGTTAATTGAAATTAGTGCTGTTGAGGCATTAATTTTTTTAACGGTAATAACGAATGTGTTAATTTTTTTAACACACGTGTTCACGCATAATTAACGTATCATTATATTGCTGATATTGTACGTGGACTACATCGAGAGGGTGACTGGAATGATGACCGACGAACTTGTCGCTGTGTTGCCAGACCATCACAGTAGTGATGGAATTACAGTAAAACAATTTTTAATTACGTGATTATTTAGTCATCAAATAACCGCAGTTTAATGCAATACTGTAACTTCTGCTTTACAGAATTTGTAAGCTTATATATGTCCGTTAATTTTTTAATGTTTGTTAATGTTTTCAACGCGCATTTTAAATTAGTAACATGTTAATTCGACAGCTCTACTCAAAATTTTTTGATTGCATTGTGTAAAATAATGCCGTTGTTTGCTCACATCTTTTTGATATGCTGTATTTGAATTTTTAATTTATTTTGTGAATTTTAATGTCTTTTGCTTAGCAGATTTGAAGATTTATTGAGTTATGTAGATTGTTTTTATAAGTGCATTTCGGCTTTTGTTGTAGGTACTATTGGCCATGTAGCCCATGGAAAGTCAACTTTGGTAAAGGCAATTTCTGGTGTCCAGGTAACTGAACACAGCATAATTTTGTTTGTGATAATCTCGTGGCAGTGAAAAATTTGTTTTGCCTCTATGTCATAAACCTTTGTAATAAATGTTACAGTTTTAGTTTTTTTTCAACTGGCCAGTTATTCTCCGTTACTCCAGGTTGGGTTTGATTTTCAGCAGTAAACTTTTTTTGACTGATTTGATCATGACTTTTTAACTCTAGTTGCTCTGTATTTTGCCCAACAAATGTAGAATGTTTCTGAAGTGCATTTTGGCTTTTGTTTAATAGTTGAAACATGCAGTTGACACCCTTACCTTACCTCCGGGGTGGACAGGCTCTTACACCTGCTCAGCGCTGAGGCTGTATCAGCTTGGCCCATTGCGCGTCCCCGAATATAACCACAAGGTTACAGGTAGCGGCTATAAAGCCGTAGACGGCTGTGAAGTCGTAAATAAATGGCTGTAAAGCTGTAATTAGACGGCTATAAAGCCATAGTCGGCTGTGAAGCCGAAACCAGCACAAGGGCACTGGTAACATGTAGCAATCTGCTCTCATGGGTTTGGTCAGCTCTTAGTTAGCTCCTCACCTCCAGATTTTAGGAATTTTTTGGGTCATCTGTGCAAAGCCCCACCACCACGGCAAGGAGGCTGACCATGGTGGAGATGCAGTTGACATCATACATACATCAAAAATATCTTCAGGGGTCATTTGGCAAGTTTGCTGCTAAGTCATTTCAGCTCTATGTAGATAGGATGAGATATCATGTCTGTGCTGCTGAATATGTCAGTTATCCATTGTTTTTGTAGACTGTTCGGTTTAAGAATGAGCTGGAGCGAAATATCACCATTAAACTTGGCTATGCCAACGCCAAGGTGAGACGGTCACATGGCATCATCTCTGTCTGAACTTGCAGTACAGTTTTTAGTTTTAGAAGTTAACAGGCATTTCGGCTTTCTTAATGTTATTTGTATCAGACAGATACCGGAATATTGGAAGGGCAGAAATAGCAGACAGTAGTTTGTCATAGGCTATTCATAGCAACGAGTGCATTCAGTGCCTTGAGCACACAATGCTGCAGTTCTGCATTAGGTCGCAGTATGATTGGCCAGTGTGCATTATCACTTATGTTGCATATTGAGCTGATTCATGTGTTTGACTGTTTTGTTCTAATATAGTTTTTTTTATACAGTGACTAGTGATTACGGAGATTTACAAACGTTGTTCTTTTTTGTACATGTAAACCGGCTTTCAATACTACATGTTAGTAGTGTGCATTTTATACAGTGAGTGGCCGGAAGTGAGTAACCAAGCAGCAAAAATTTGTGTGCGTTACCAAAGTGTTGTCAGCAAGATTTGAGCACACACTTCCAATATCTGATCATTTTGGCTATTTATGGATTTCATTAAGCAGCTACATTAGCTGAGCTTGCACTGACATCATTATGACATCATTATATGTGTAATAATATCTATGCAGAATAGATATTTGTGAACGGTTGAAGTAAGCAAAAACCAGAAAGGGATTGTGTTGAAATGATTATCTCTAGTTCATCAACAAAAGTTTTGCTGGCACCAATATTGACAAATACATATTTATATATATTTCAGGTTTTCAAAAAAATAATATAGCTGGAATACTGTGGAAAAATTGTCCACGAACTCTGGCTGCCAAAATGCATACGCAAAAATGTTCGTCCACAAAGCATTGGCAGAAACATTGAAGCAAAAGTTATAAATTGTTCAACATATTGATCATCTTTTGATCACATTAAGTAGCTACATTACGTGAGGATGCGCTGTTGTCAAAATGATGTCATTGTGTGCGTAACTGTATTTACACTGGGTAGATAATTGACAACGGGCAAGGTAAGTATGAATCATTAAATGCCTGCATTAAAATGACTGGTTGAAGTTACTGAACAAAGATTTTACTCACGTTGATATGATCAAGAGAGTCGTGATATATTTCAAGTTTTTGAATAAATATTGTAATAGAAATACTACGGAAAATCAGCCACGAAGTGCGGCTACCAGAATGTAAGGGCAAATTGGTTTCCTTCGCAAATACCCACTGTTTTTTTTTTGGATGCATAACTTGCAATAGTGTAGGAATACTGATTCCAGCTCATAGTGATGTTGATGCTAAGGAGCCTAGAAATTTTTTTGGATGCTAACTTATAGCTAAGCTGACTGTTATTAATAAAGCTGTGAAAAAGCCTTTTATATTACAGGATGGTTAGCTCCAGCACACTACTAAAAATTCAACAAAAAACTGGAAAATGGATATCTAGTGTGACATGGGACGTTAAACCCTACTCAGTCACTCACTTTCTTTAGTATTTTTCTCACAAACATGCATTTAATCTTGTCAGCCACTTGCTGGTAATTACGCAGTGGCGCCATCTTGGTTACTTGCTTATGGCCACTCACTGTATGTACAATTTATTTGCAACAAAATTTCAGCATTTACTCCATGCTCTAAAATAACTGAAGGTGTTTGCTTTTTAAGCTAACATATTACTTTAGCGTATGGTGTTGCACTTTTTAGTCGCAATGTGACGTTTACCCAGTCTTTACTGTTTTTTTTTCTGACTTTATATTTGTCAGTGATACTGGTACAGGAAGCAATAGGTGATGAGAGGATGTTGATGCTGGTGTGTAGATATACAAGTGTGATGACCCAGGTGTTCAACGTCCGCAGTGCTATACTTCCCGTGGCAGTGCACACGCTGACGAGTTTCCTTGTGAATATTCACAGAAAGGCAAATACAAGCTGGTCAGGTGTGCATGCTCTGCTTTATAACACTGTCATTGTCATTATATTTTATTATACAATTTATTAACTATTGTTAATTTGTTAGTCGGCATTACCGGAAGCATCACTGATGTTGCTGGCTGTTGCACAAGTTTGCCAGTTGTCGGTGCTCTGATGCTGTGGTTGGGGTTGGCATTTAGCCTTCAGTTTTCAAATACTGCTCTCCAGTAAGTCTCAGAGGTATTTTCTGTAAGGCATGCAATTTAGTCTGGTAAGTAGGGGTATTTCTGCCAAGCAGAAGTTACTTTCATTCTAATAATAGCTGCAGAGCTGTGACATTACCCCTGCAGCAAAACGAACTGTTTATTTATCGAAGGACTTGGGCACAGGATGTGAAAGAGATGCATATTGCATGTATTAGCCAATGTTGAATGTTTGCATTGTATTGGTGTAGGCATGTGTCATTTGTTGACTGTCCTGGTCACGATATTCTCATGGCTACAATGTTAAATGGTGCTGCCGTTATGGATGCCGCTCTGCTGTTAATTGGTCAGTCTTCTATTGCTTGCTATTCTTGTCTGTTTTTTGTCCTAGCGACTTTTATGAACGATCATCGTAGCAATAGAAGCTAAATATGTATAGTCGACATGCAAATGGGAGGACAAGGTTACAAATCTGATTTCATTCTGACCAGGAGGTGAGATGTTGTGGATGGTACAGTTCTACTGAGTAATAGCATCTACAGTGAGAATTCATTCTACTAGTTATCTATTGTAAGCTAAAGCAAAGCCAGAAAATATGGTAGTGAATATTGATGCATTTTGTATATGACTGGGATTATTAATGGTTTGATCATATGGGCTTACAAGTGTAGAATGCAGACTGCAAAACTACCAGGATAGAAGCGCAAATCTTGACAACATATCCTATGTGAAATTGCAAATGCTTGTCTGCTCTTATTTTAGACAGTTCTGCAGGCTGACCGATGATCTGATGGTCAAAAATTGTATTCAAATTTAAATCAGTCAAAAAATTAATCGAACATCTTTCGTGATTAACTGTATATTTTTGCAGCCCTGGTTTTTTTGTAGCCGGCAATGAGTCCTGTCCGCAGCCGCAGACGTCTGAACACTTGGCAGCCATTGAGATTATGAAGCTGAAGCACATTATCATCATGCAAAACAAGATTGACTTAGTGAAAGAGAGTCAGGCCAAGGAACAACATGATCAGATCGTCAAGTTCGTTCAAGGTAACTTGTCTCGAAAAACTTTGTGTGCTATCCTGTCCAGCAACTGTGAATAACTTATATCTGCAGTTTAGGGGAAGAAACAATAATAGAAGCTGACATAACAAAATAAAACCATGATTATATTGCATGTGTCAGGGAGACAACTGGAAATAAGACAATTATTGTGGGTATTGTCTTCGACCAAACTAAGTCTGTGTGTGATTTTCGAGAGTCAAAATTTAGCTTTGTTTATCTGATATCCCCAGTAATTGTTTCATATTGTGCTGTTTGTTAGCAGAAATTAAGTTGCAGTTCTCTTTAACTGTACTTTCCCTGGCATGGGCCAGAGGACTGAATGTATGGATACTCGCTCGAGACTCTTGATCTCCAGAATTACATTTCTCACTCGTCGAGAATTCCGAGAATTTCAATAGGAGGCAATAAAGAGCCTTTTGTTCAGCGGCAAGTCGTGGTGAACGGTCGGCCGTTTACAGCCAGTTGACACTAATTGAGCTGTGCCAAGGGAAAGTGGCTGCCCCGCCCCTCCCCCTCAACCACACAGCCAGTGCCGTGGTGTCCAAGTCTGACTGGCCGTTTTCAAAGCCACCAACGTTCCCGTTTGATCTGAACTGAGATAAGTGCTTGCTGTGAAGACTGCTCGCTGAGAGCGTACACGTTCACCATCTCATCTGCTGAAATTTATTTGCCTCAAGTGATATCTCAGTCTGTGCTGATACTGCCTACTGTGTTGCACACTTTGGCACGCACTGCCTCTCTATTAATATACCTGCGACTGGTGGCTCCAACGAACAAACTAAGCAGTAGGAAAGTGCACTGCAAGCTTTGCAATAAGCACCATCGACCGTGAACTTTTGTTTTGTTGATCGTTCATGGATCTCATTCACACCTGTTAGCATCCCTCCTGCAGCAGGTGACCCCCTGCACGTCACGTGTATGTCTCCCCACTCTCCCCCACTGCCCCGGTGCACCAAGTGCATGCCTGCAGGCTGACACCTGTGATGTGGTGTCTCGGGCGTTCACGTAGCAGCAGCAGCAGCGGCAGTTGTCACCTTTGCAGACAGGCTACAGTTGGTCGAGTACTTGTTATGTCCCGGGAAAAAAATTCTTGTATCGAGAAATAAAATTCTTGGAAATTAACATCCCTAGCTGAATGTCTAGGATTTGAGTGATGGTCTGTCACATGCATCTTGAGTTTAATTGATTATCTATTACTTTAGGTGAATTACCAACCTGATCAGTGAATGAGCCAGTTATCTGGTTGATGTGGTAGCTTAGCCCCAATTGGGTTTAACGCTTGCTTACTGAAAGCAGCAGAAAGAGGTTGAACCCCCCCCCCCGTAACGGATCTTTTTCTGCACAGTATCTTCTTATTTTATGGCCACCTTAATAGACAGCACTATGTCTACGATATGTCTATGATATATGCATGTAGGTACAATTGCCGAAGGTGCCCCAATCATCCCAATATCTGCTCAGCTCAAGTACAACATAGACGCAGTCTGCGAATATGTCGTCAAAAAGATTCCGGTTCCCATACGAGATTTTACTTCAGAACCACGACTCATTGGTAAGATCAATAAGTACTACTTCCTGGAGTTTTTGTTTAGTTGCACTGCCTTTTTTGGACTTTTTGTGTGGAAATGTTTGTTTTATTTCAGACTGGAGCCATGGCTAAGTAATCCATCTCACAGTGGACAACAATCTGAGTTCCTTGCAGAGAGCATGCTGTTTATCCAAAATTATTTACAATACTCCCTGATAAAACTTGATTTATCTGAGCCCCAAAAGCATTATTTCTCAAAGTAATTAATAGTTAATTACTTGTATTAGTCTTGTCAAAATATGAATGAAGTTCACATTAGAATAGATGTAATTTGCATTAACTCTCAGATTACTGAAGATAACAAAAGATTATCCACAGTGCTTTAAGATTTTGTTCTTAGAGCAAGGCCTGTTGCCGACGTACCATATTTTAACACAGACGAGATGGTGAGATGCTGTATTTCTATTGCTGCATTTGACACATGCTGTTGTAATAAATCACCAGCATCATCATCTGTGATAATCTGTCTGATGTGATGTGTAGTAATTCGATCATTTGACGTCAATAAGCCCGGGTGTGAGGTGGATGACTTGAAGGGAGGCGTCGCTGGAGGCAGCATTCTTCGCGGTGTCCTGAAGGTTAGAAATCCTTCCGCATAACTCTGAACAGTCATACATTTGTTGCTCATATGGACCACGTTATTGGAGCTGACAACAACTTTATCGATCTTGGATTATTTTTGTCATTTGTATTAATATTGATTGCTTTGACCAGTCAATTGATTTATTGGTCAAGTGCTTTAACTAAAAAATTGTCTTAATTCTCTTGATCGAGTGTTCATTACAACAAGTTTGGTATGGTACTCTGTAGCTTTCGGTTGGGACAGCAGAGACATGTGGCCTGGCACAACAACTGCTCCATTGATTTTCTGCATCCACTTTTAACCTTGAGTAGTATTTGGGTGAAATGTTTAATTAAACAACGTAGAGTTAGTATTATTGGTAATGTGATGTTGTTTTAGGTGGGCCAAGAAATCGAGGTACGGCCGGGCATCGTATCCAAGGACACAGAAGGCAAACTGACGTGTAAACCGATATTCTCGTGTATCATGTCTCTTTTTGCCGAGCAGAATGATCTCAACTATGCAGTGCCTGGCGGACTCATTGGTATGTCACTGACTGCCTAGCGAAAATTAGTTCCTTAGATAAGGAATTGTATTGTTTTATTGATTTGATTACATGAAAAACTGATCATTGTTGTCAGTCCTAATACATAGCAGTATTGCATTATATAATACTGTAATTTGTAATGGTGCAAATGTGTTTTCAAAAAGGCCAGAAATTGCCACAAAATGTCTATTTGAGCAAGCAGTTATGGATATCGCACATTTGTATATTCTTAACACAACTATCAACAAATAATGACTTAGCGTATACTCTTCACAGTTGTCTGAATTGATGACATAGAGTGGTGTCGTTTAATGTGTGTATAATCAAGGAATGGCTGTTTGTAGGTGTTGGTACAAAGATTGACCCGACGTTGTGTCGAGCGGATCGGATGGTCGGTCAAGTGCTCGGTGCTGTCGGTGCTCTTCCAGATATCTTCATTGAACTCGAGATCTCCTACTTTTTGCTTCGACGCTTGCTTGGCGTCCGAACCGAGGGTGACAAGAAGGGCGCCAGGGTCAGTGCTGCAGTCTCTCACAGTGCTGCAGTCTCTCATATCGTTTGTGTAGTTTTGCCATGCAAATAATGCAGTGGTGTTTTTTTTTGGTTTCGCTCAACTGGTCTGCTTTCTGAAGTTACTTCAGGTTGGGCCTAGGCCTGGTTACTGGTTGTCACTGCTGTCTGATTGTAGCTGGTTATATTTGTATTTTTTAATGTATTCATTTCTTCCATGAGCTTTATGTGTCCTTCGTGTATGACATTTATAATGAATAAAAAATGCGTAAATTGTGTGTTTGGCTGGTGATGTAGGTTCAGAAGCTGGGAAGGAATGAAGTACTGATGGTGAACATTGGGTCGCTGTCAAGTGGCGGTCGTGTGCTCGCTGTCAAGGCAGATCTTGCCAAGATCGGCTTGACAAGTCCAGTCTGTACAGAAGTTGGAGAAAAGATTGCGCTAAGCAGACGAGTCGAGAAGCACTGGAGGTAATTTATTGCAGTATATCATCATCATAGAAGGGTTTAGCCAATGCATCTTTTAGTTCTTGAGTTTTGAGCTTGTAGGGAGGACGTTTTCCGCATGGCACTTAATGTTAATAATACCCAGAAACCGATATAACATATTTTTTCCACAATGTTCTTTATTTCTTCTTTTTGTCATTTTTCTGTTTTGTTTCTTAAGGTATCTGTGGAAGAGATGGATGTGCAAGACCTAAATTGCAGCCTGTTAGAACAGCAGCACAATAGATGTCTGTACGTTGTAATGATTTCTGTATGACGAGATAATGACGTGCTGTTGCTATGTGTGTGTGACTTGTGCAGGTTGATAGGCTGGGGACAGATTCGTCGAGGAGTTACTGTCACGCCACTGAATGTGACACACTGATAGCCGCAAAACTTTGACATTTCATGCAGACGTTCCGAGTTATATATGTGTTGCCTTTCCGCTGCATTTCACATACTTAATCCTGTTTTACTCAGGCCACTCGCATGTTTAACCCCTCGTTGCTGTAGAACTGTTGGGTGACAGCAGTGGCACTGTGGGTGTTAAAAGTAAATGGAGCAAGTAGACTTTGCATTTTTCCGACACACTAATTTTGGACAGAATTCCGACAACAGTCACAAATTTCTGACAGGATGTGGCCTGACCTAGAGTAACTTTTGAGAATGAATGCACGGTCACGACTGGCACCATTGCAGACACTTGCTTAGTTGTTGGGTCTGCGTATGCTTTGACAGTTAGGCTACCAGGAACAATACACTTGAGGTAATTTTCAAACAATTGAGGTAATTTCCAGTGATTTTCCTGAAAACCTTTGGAGCCAGTGTCTTTACGGACCTGGAAATTGGTAGTTAAAAATGTTGTATGTTTGGTACTACACTGCATGTTTTGCTGATAATCGCTGCTGACATCAGCCATGATTGAGCATTCTAGATTTTGATAAGAGGATCAAGTGCTGCATTGCTAGTTTTCCACGGTTTTTTCAGTTTACTGCATAATGAAGTTTTTTATTCAGTCATTTCTGGTACCAGTTATATTGGCTTGTGATAATGCTGTGGCCTATTTTTAGCAGAAGCAGATTAAGTTGGCCTGTGCAGTGTGCAGTCTTGGAACTTATATTACGTTCAGTGTGTAGGCAATTTCTAAACACTGTCCGTCTTATTGTTTATGTTGTTAAAAAGAAATACTGATTGTCTTTAACAACCATACCAGTAGTTCAGTGCAGTCAGGTGATCCGGAAGTCAGCTATGAAAAAATATTTTTGCTCCATTTATCTTATGCCAATTTTCTTTGTTTTTTAAACATAAATTAAATGGTGATAATCCTAAAGCTTTCTGAGCACAGGTTTAATTTATAACTACAGGAATTTGGCTACAATGTTGTATGTTCGTCAATGATTGCATGTAGTTGCAATATAGGTGGTTAAAATCCAGCCTTGCGTGGCTTAATATCGCTCCCTACAAACTGTTTAGACGAAATAAGCAAGAATATAATGCATAATCATTTTGACAGGCAAGCTGCATCTCTATAAACTTCACATGCACAACCGAATATGGTTACACATCGTCATCACAATGACAAAATGCAGTGAAAAAATAAACTGAAAATGTGCTGCTAAAAACTGCATTGTCAGCTGGTGTGAAGAAAAATATCTGCCTGGCAAAATGGCATATTGCAACAAAGTAAACCTTAGGATAACTGGCAGTGCTCAGTACTTGCAATTGAAAACAATGTTTTCTGGTATAGTAGGATACTGTTGCACCTTGGAATATAAGTGTTAATGGCACATAGCATTTCAGAACAGTTTCAAATTTATGACAGTCACATTACAAGTAAATAACCAGTGTATTAATATAGAAAACACATATCTCTTAAAGACCAAATTCAAACCAGGTTATGAACAAGTACATAGTCTGAAAATCTGTCCGAGCTTTTGTTGATTCAGCATGATGAATAAAGATGTAATGGAATTTGGACTTGATCGAGAAAATACCAATCACTCATAATACACAGAAGTCAGTTTAAGGCACAAAAGATTACCTGAAAAAACATTTGCATGAATTCTGCGGACCACACATGGTGACATATGTAAACTGCTCTGATACAGCAGTAAGCCATGTGGCTTAGATAGTTAAAGTTAACACGTTTAAACAGACAGCACACAAATATATAAACGGCAGTACACTCCTGCAATGCAAGCACAGACAAAGAGGGCACGTTCTAAACTGAATCCTTATTGCACAGATGTATTTGAAAAAAAGATGGTGGGCAAAGCCACATAGGGAGCAATCACAATACAATGAAGCATCACTGCTCTTCATATAACAGAAGGATCATGCATGCTCAATGTAGAGAATTAGTTGAATAAGAGTATCATCATTAATGACACAAGATCACAAATCTGTTTTAACACCCTTAATTGTGTACAACACACATGTTCTTGCAAACTTATACACTTTTAAATACACAAGTACAAGCCTTGCAGTATCCGTTACTTAGTGATTCATACATGTATTTAACCAGTGAATCGTGACAATGTTTAAGTATATAGAGCAGACAACACAGACAGACAATTTCTCTATGCTATCCAAGAACACTCCTCATATAAATCTGCACAGGCATTGATTTAGTGTATACAGCATACAACACCTAGAACCAGTCACCAAGTAAACATACATTGTGTCCTGTGAAAAAGTAAACCCATGGACATTGTACAATAGAAATGTCAAATCCAAATGAATCTGAATAACATTCCTTACACTCAGTCCTCTATAAAATGCTGAAGTGACTACCAAATTTCGTTGAAAAATATTATTTCTTAGTGGAGTTATTAACTGTTAATATTGATAACAAAATATCTCTGTTACCAATATGGCATTGCATAAACCCCTCTGTACATTTGTGTAATTCCAACAAACATTGATTCTGGCAAAATTCTACGTCAGCAATGCACCATCTACTGGCAATCAACGTGCCAAATTTCAGTTAAATCTCGCAATGCAAACAATAGCTATAGCGGCTTTTGTGAGGTCACCCCAAAACGTGAAGTGTTGATCTTCCACAACAATTTTTGTTATAATTCTGACAGTGTCCATGGCTTGCTGGGAAATTCCGTGATAAACCTTTTAGCAACTTACCTTTTCTTTTTTATCAACAGTTCAATTAAAGCACGATTGTCTGCAGAAAATACCATTCTCTTATTGTTTAAGTTATTCTTTGTGTTGATTGCGTCAACGTCACTTCCGATCGAGCAACTGCAGTAGCCTATGTAATGCCATATTGGTAATGGAGATATTTTGTTATCGATATTCAACAATTAATGACTGTGCGAAAAAGTAATATTTTTCAACAAAATTTGGCATTCACTTTAGCAATTTATTGGAACTAAGCGAGCAAAATTTTATTCAGATTCGTTTAGATTTGACATTTCTATTGTACAATATCTAGGGGTTTACTTTTTTACTGGACACAGTGTACTTATTAAATACACATAAAATTCTCCTACATATTAATATTTTATATATACACACACACTCACAATACATAGAGTGTATGTGTTTCTGCATCTGCAAGCATTAAATACACAGACATCAGTGGCAGTATCAGCAGTCAGGCACAGGATGAAATAAGTGTTGCAAGTGAAATAAGTGGAAAAATGTGACACAGATTTCACAAGCAGAAACCTACTGACTAACACAAACTGAGAGGGACACTGTAACACAAGCAGCAGGTCCTTAACCTTTAACAGTCTCCAGACTGTCATCAGATATATCCCTTTCCCCTGAGATCTTACAGTAACAAATTTAGTCAATCATCTACCTGTACTACTATGATGCAACTGTAGTTTACGTTAACACAACCCCACTCTAACCCATCAGTACAGACTGGTTCTTATTCCATAAGGTTAAAAACCCATATAGTACTAAAGCACGGGACTTGTTTGTTCGGAATGACATGTCGTAACAATAGCCACACCAGTGAAGGGCACTGAAGGCAGCACCGTTTACAGCTGGCGAGGCTTATATGCATCTCACAGCTTTTATACGTCTTAATAACATTACATTTACTTCAGTCTTTACCATCATACAGATTAACAGATACTATGAAAAATAGAGTGAAAATTCTGCACATCCACAATCTCAAAGTATGGCCCACTGCTTAAACAAAAATGCGATCGGCTTGCACCTGTAAATCTCGGGAAACTGAGAAATGCAATGCAAGACATTTTCGGTATATAAGCTACACTGTCCAATAATAGAATAATACAGAACAAAATGCAGCTCTTGAAGCTGGATTCATGACATAATCAAAAAGTATGGACTGATATCCTACAACATCATCATGCATGCAATGAAAATGAAAATGTCAAATTAGTGAAATGAATGGATGAAAGTGCAACAGCAGGCATACCCAGCAAATGTTATACTAACACATAATTAATATGCTCACAAAATAAAAATCTTAGTCATATCCAATAATATTGACATGAAACCAAGCACAGTATGCAAACAAATGCGAAAATGGTTACTACAACAATATTACACAGTTTAGCATTTAAACACGGGACAAGCTACTTGATAACAAGACAAAGACATGCTGCTATTATTGTTATTATTATGCTATTATTATTATTATTGTAAAGATATGCTGCTATTATATATGTTTACCTTTGTTTAATCTACCAGTTCCACAACAGCAAATTCATGGGACTTGTTGGGATGAGACATTTTACAGGCTCATTCAATAGTGTCAAAGCAACAACTGTCAGGTATATTGACTACCATCATTTCTCCCCCAGTCACCAAAATCAATCAGTTAGTTATTTGACAACTAAGTACAAACTAAATGTTACGCAGCTAAAAATGAGTAAAAATCCAATGAAATCAGACTGTATTAATAAAGAGTTCCAAAGCTGCAAGTAAATTAACAGCAACACAAACAACCCCAACATTTGCCGTCAAAGCAAAGATTCCATCAAACAAACAGTTGAAATTCAAACACTGTTAGTTTCACAGCAGAAGAATGCTTGACAGTCAGCGGAAATATGCTTATTTTGTTAGCAAGATTTAAACGTGTGTGTTTCATTATGTACTGAGTTGCTCTACATAAGCCTATACTGAGTTTTTCATTGTTTCTGCCTCCAATGATCACTGCTATGCTACATACAAAAATAACTCGACATTTATCGTACTACATATTATAATACTGTGACATATGCTGTCAAGTGTTTATACCGAAACAGCAATTTAACAGCGTATCATTTCTGTGCAAAATTTACATTTCACCACAAACTGACTGCAAGGAAAATATAACAAAAGACTGAGCGAGTGAGTGAGTAGGGTTTAACGTCCCGCCCGACACAGTATAGGTCATTTCGGGGACGGCCTTTGCAGGCAAAATTGCACATACACATAATAACGGAACAAAAAGACAAAAGACTGAGAAAAAAAGATGCCAATTGTAAGGACAAAGACAGTGATCATAAGTACACTTAATAACGAAGAGTTTGCTGCTATCGACATCTACGTACACTGTACGACTAGTGCGTTAAAAACAAATTTTCGCCACGAACACCTGCTACACGTATTCAGAGATAACACCACAATATAACTGCAGCAGTATGAGTGGCCACAACATTACACTGCACTTGTAGATGAAAAAATCAATAACTGCATCATCAGTGTGGCTTACAAGACTATGTCATCAGGTCATGTGCATAATTTTCTTTGTACCAAGCATCACCACATTAGATCAGCCGCTCGTAACGTGCGTAGTGCAAATCTCACAGTAAGCCAGCAAACTGTCCGTTTTCTGGAACTTCATACCACCAAGGGATATGCTCTTTCATTAATGCATTCAAGTGTTGACTAATATCATTTCATTTTGGTTCCCTTTTTTCTGAACCTAAGTTCTGCCACCTAGCAATAATCCTGCCTCTGATTCGAGCTCTGCTTGCATATGCTGGTGTGCATTACAATAGCATGCACTAAGTACGTATGAAATGTAACAAACAGCAATCCACGTGCTTAAGTTGAACCCTTAAGTGACAATGCATACGTATACCGAGTACATAATTGACAAAATTACACCAATATATCAGTATTACCATCTACAGCCACGTACTTAGCTTTGTAATAATACTGTTTCCATCAACAGTGTTTGCGCAAAACTTTGCCTGTAAAACTTTTTTGTGCTATAAATTAACCAAAATTTTGCTGCAGTACAAAACAATGTCAAGAATATTCACTAAGTGACTCTGACTGTGAGTGATGAGCACAACTAAACAACACTTGAAAATTAGACTGAAATATGTGTGGCTGCATTTCACAAACAAATCCAGTTGCTAATCTGCTACACACGGACTGAACAAATATAGATCCGACAACCACAAATCTGAGTGGCTAACAGAATGCTAGAGTCTGTGAGTCAAGTACGGCAACAGAAAACATCTGACGAGAAAAAACCAACAACATCAGCTCACGACACAATTACACGTGGGGATTCATCTCATCTCGACAGTTTGCTAATGACTCTGATGAGCGCTCCGTTCTCATCGCGAAGTTTCTTGTTCTCGGTGCGTAGTGTCTCCACAGTCTTAACAACAATCGATTTCAAATCAACATTAACAAATCCTAGTTTATGACTATATAAAACATGCTTATGCCAAATAAGAACTACCAAAAGTGATTGAAAAAATACATATATCATTTTGTAAGATAATGCAAGGATTAGCAAAAATGGACACAAAATGTTATTGATAATCATTTATGCAATATTTATGGAGTTCCTGAACTTGTTTGCATGGCACAATGTTTGAGAGTTTTAGAATTACACAGTCGATTGTTGACATTTCCACATATGAATGAGCAAAATAACATTAGCCACATAGCATGACATCTGGCAAATTAATCAGAAAAATGAAATGTAGTAGTAGCAGTTGAAACTTTAATAAGCTTTAATAACGCCATATGTCAAGTCCAACAGTTGCAGCTGATCAGTGTCAGCACAGCGTGAAGGAATGAAAATGGAACAACAACAAAAAACTAGCTGATAGAACACAAGTGCAAACCTTAGTCTGTTCCTCCAGTTCAGCGATTCTCCTATCCAACACTTGCCGCTCCTGCATGCATCGCAATCACAACTGTTATTGGTATGGCACAGCATACGCATGCACTGTGCAGGGTTTAGTACAGAAAAAGGGAACTTTTTGGCAATTAATGGAGCATGACTTTTCCAGGTCAGAGGCATTTCCTGTTAATTAGTTTTGCGTAAATGCAGAAAACTAGCTAATTGACCCCCCAAACCCAATCAGTTCACCAATATCACAACTTCCAATATTTATGCATTGCAAAGCACGCTGAAAATGCATGACACAGATATCATAAAAAAGCCAACACAAACACATGGAATCACGCATAGACAATGTGAAAAACAGAATGTCTTCAGTTCCACCTAATGGCAGATGGTCCAAATATATCAGTAGCAGCTTTCACAGGGGAATCAAAAAGGCGAAGAAAGCCAATATCAAGCACTAGCACAGCATCGGTCAGAATGTGAAGAACATATATCAGAGCAGCAGAATGCAGCAAATAAAGCAGTATTCTTGTACTATAATTACTGCTTCAATGTTTCAGGCATACAGATGTAAATTAGGCAGAAACTAAGGACTGATGAAGCATTTTGCTTTTACTGGCAACGGGCTAACAGCAGAGATGCTCCTTCCCCTCCCCTTCACTTCATTTTCCTACCTTCCACGAAACAAAACAACCCCTTAAATACAGGAAGACTACTAATGTAAGCTCTCCCATAGAAGTTGCAGCAGCAAAACACGTACAGCATGATTAGGAGTCCAATAAGCACATCTACTGGTTGTAAATGTCATTCATTTTCCTCTGAATAATATGTGATAATTGAAGTAAACGTGAATGTTTAATATACAGTATGCATGGCCATATACTCCGTTACATGGACTAATAACAGTTCAACAAAAAGTGTATTCTAAAGAAATGCATCTACAATCCCTAGACCTTCTGTATAAACAATACCGTACATGTAATTGCAACATAAACTTTATTTACTTTTGGCCCATTTTTTACATTTTAATCCAGCCATTGGCTGGAACATGTAATAAAGATGTCACAGAATGGTGATGGATACGCACAGCAAGTGCAGCATCAGTGCGATGTGTGGATGATTCACTCGCTGCTGCAACTGCCCTGGCAACCTCCACCTCCGACCTGATCTTGTCCAAGTCCTGCTTCATCTGCTGCAGCTCTTTCCGCAGAGCATCACTGGCTGCCCGTTCCAACTCGTACCGCTGAACACATCAAATGAAGACTCATGAAAAAAATTTTCACCGAGTATAAACTGTTTTGTTTTCCATACTGGAATTAAAGCCGGGATGAATGGCACAGTGCTATGTGAACAGGTGCCTATCATTGGAAGGCAAACAGTAATTACTGTAACAATAAGGCCAATGACTACATGATCTTTAATGCTGCCTTTGCACTGTTTGAAAATACAGAATACTAAAATGTTGTCATGTTTTGGACTCAGCTACATAGTAAGCGTAACACCTCATACCGGTGCCTTACAAACGTTAGCTATGACATTCGTCATCATCATCATCATCAACAACCTTGGGCTCAATGCCCGTTGGTGTCTGACGCCATTCTTACTATCGCTGCCCACCGCTGCCTATCTAGGGCAGCGTGGCTTAACTCCTGCAGGGTTGTCCCACACCACTGCTCAATGTCATCTGACCAT
>Ga0209367_1004233_pt1 | contig 19743 bp, 8 predicted proteins | sample WorMetLIZISLAND2_FD_187412 | JGI IMG/M metagenome (GOLD analysis project Ga0209367, IMG submission 187412) | Marine gutless worms symbiont microbial communities from Max Planck institute for Marine Microbiology, Germany - Olavius geniculatus... ...
AGTTATAAGCGCTCATGTTGACCTACCCTAAATCGGCAATACGCGTTCGGCGTATGCCAATGCATTTGAGTTCGGGGCACGTGACTTTGGTGCCGAGGAAATTTTACCCCACCCTTAATTTCCCCCCAGTCGGACTTAGGGCGCCGGGCGGACTCACGTTGGGCTTTGCCCCAAATTTCTAGTTGTTTTTAAAATTTGCACATTATCTTTGGGTTTTATTTTAGGTTTTAAGCTTTTGTTGTACACCACTGGTTATATTTTGTAAGTGGTTATTGTTTGATTGATCAATTAATTGATTTGCATTAGGGGCGATTGTCTTCTTACTTCAAAATCGGCGCCACAATTAAAGACAAGGTACCATTCGAAAGAGTCGACTAAAAGGTAGTAAAAGTCAAGCATTAAAACCAGAAAAAAACCGTCGAAACAAGACAGTTCTGTAGAAAGTCCTATGCAGTTAACGTTGTGGGAAGCAGACGCATCGTAGGACCGACAGCTCCAAAAATATTTCAGCTTGTACAACAGGCTGTACGACAAATCGACGACATTTCGAAAAAAGTGGAGTTTATACTGGGCTACTAGTCGCTGGTCGCCCCGAGCATAGCCGAATAGAGCCGAGTGCAGCCGAAACAAGATTTGACCGTTCGCCCAACTCGATGTGTGAAGTAGATGCAATCGTTGAATCTGTACCTTTCTCATATACTCCACAATCTTCTTATCTTTCCCGCAGTCTCTGCAACTAAAGAACTGTCTTCAGGTAAATTCCAGAACCAGGGCGTACGAGACCGGAACGAGAAACGTGCAGATCGAGTCGACTAGTGATGGGCAAATACGTCGTGAATGTCCAAATACCAAATACCATATCATGTTTCGCTTTCGGGAAAATTAGCCACAAAATTATGCGGCAGATAGGTTAGGCCGCATTACAAGACTGTGTGCCCGTGCGTTAAGGACTTAGAAAAACCTTTTTTTCCTTTCCTTTTTTGCTTTCCTTCTCTTTTTCGTTTTTTACGTCCTTTCTCCTCCTTTCCATTTTTCTGTTTCCTTTTCTTTATTTTTTTTCCTTTCCTTAAAATCATTATACTCTCAAACTACGAGCTCTGATGACAACAGGTTTAATTATTTTTTAGAATCAGCTGATCAAACTTAGTGCAGTTTAAACATGTGCTAATGTTTTGTCTGAGGACTTGAGGACAGCCGGCGTGAAACTCGAACGTTTCTAATATCTGTTTTTAACAAAAACTATGTTCGACCATTGAGGGAAACTAGTGGGCCCCTGCTTCCCTTGTTCCAGCCAACAAACAAAAATGAGATACGATAGATCTAAAAACATAGGCTCCTACTTTGGCAGTGGTAATTAATTACGAGTGATCATCGACGCAACTCTACACATAGGCGGCTGCGGAGACAGATAGCAACGTGCAAGCGGCATCCGCTGGATGTAACGCGCAGTGCAACAGATGAGATCTGCCGCGGCAAGTTGATTACAAGCCGATAGCTGGAGCGCGTAACTAAACTTTGACATACAGTACCCCGGTCGTGACTGCGAACTTAAACAACGCCGAGACAGACGCAAGCGGCTCGTCTATCCCGCTAATCTTTCTTCTGCGTGTAACATTATCAATCCGACATTATGGTGAGTTAGTTTTAACATTCAATTCGATTTTTCACATAAGTGTTGTAATACTAATTGCGTAGCCTTGGAACTCGTCTGTGCGTAGAGCAAAATCTTGCTTTGCGTTTTGTTTTAAGACTGCAGCGTGTACGAAAGTGCAACGAAATTCGTGTTATAGTACGTTCAAAATTGAGCCTTATTCTTATTTTGCAAAATTTTTGCTACAGAATCAAAGCTGTTGTGCGCTAATCTTTTTTTATTTGAATTTTATTAGAATAGTGAGAGAACGCGCTTACTTTTTTATAGAAAAAAGCGGAGGATAACGTCCCCCGCTTTCCCAACCCTCTACACTTTTGATTTCACGTCGGTGTTTGTATCGTCAACCGTTTCGTTTATTATTTTTTAAACTTCGTTTTTATTCCTGACATGGGGACGCCGCGTCAAAATTGTTAATTCCAGTCTTGGAGTTTGAGAACGCGGTCTTATGACCAGACCGTTCTCAGACCGGCCTCGGTCTTGGTCTTAACATTTTGGTTTTGCTACGAACACTATGTGCCCGCTGCAGTAAAAGAGGTTAACAAATAAAATAAGTTAAAAACATTATCTGGTTAAAGAAATGCTTAACAATTATTAGTCAGTTAGTGCATCGTAACCACTTTACTTACTTAATGTTATAATTAAACATTTTTGCAGTTGTTTAAGAGGCATTGATCTTGGTCTCAACAGTATGATTTTTTCACGAGTGATTAATTTATGCCAGAATCTGTAGAAGCAAATCAGAGATTAGCAGTATGATCTCTACCCAATCAGATTTTGCTGGACGACACTTTTGCCGAGAACTTTCGTACATGGTTTTGCTTGCACGTTTGCTTCCATTTACAACCGCATGGCGTCCGGTGAAAATGCCCTTATACTGTTTTAGCATTATTTTCAATACCGTATTATAAACTTCGCGGCAAAACTCTTTACAGCAGCAGTGAACATTTACTGAAAATCACAAAAAGTGTTTATCGATTACAAAATGTTTGGTTACAGAAATGAAGGGTCCAAGAAAAAATGTACTTAGTCCAAAAAACATAACATTATTAACTTAGACCACTTTTCCGTTGAACCTTTTAATTTTTAATTTATGAAATATATGATGAAACACAGTTTAAGCACTATAGTGATTACCGATGGTTTTTTGGAGTTACTCGAAGTGTCGGAAATACGGAATACAATTTACAAAATCGATTTTGACAAAAATAAGTTTTGAGAAGTAAGCCAATTTTGTTAATTTTTAGCTAAACAAAGTCAAAATCATTTTATTATAATCTATTCAGACTATTTAGATAAAATGTAATATGCAAGCAAAAAAGTTAGTTACAAGCAAAAATACAAAGTAAGCCTACTAAAACCTGCCACTAGCGTGAAAAATTTTTATTGTGCGACGCATGCAGTGCTAGACGTGGTATTGCAACCGTAAAACTGTTGTCTGTCCGTCTGTCTGTCCGTCAGACGCTCGTAAAGGTTTTGCTGTCTATAAACAGCAGACAACATGTTCGCAACAAGCTGTACACTGTGTTAAGGCGTTGCGATCTTGTTGCAGGCCTTCGATTTTTTATAGACCTGTTACACAACTTGTAGGACCCAGGCCTGTAGCGAATTTGCAGCATATGGACATCGACTCCACATGGGAAGCGGGAAAAATACCCACAGATAGGTGCAAGACAACCGCGGAAAACGTAAGGACTATCATTTTGCCCTGGTGCTATTAGCTTTTTGCTCTGGTTTCAAGTAATAGCTGAAGTGTAGATTGCTGATGTTTCTCAGCATTTTTTTACAGCTACCACAGTAAATATTGCTAATGCGTTTTTGCAGTTATAATTTCACTAAAATGTGTTGCCAACCGGAGCTGTGTCTCAGACTTCGCCCGGCGAGCTTATGACGCACCCTTTATAAGCTTTTTATTTGACTGCGGATTTGACAATTTTTCTCTTTCTCATCTTTCTTAACTTCTCACTCGTTGTCATTGTTATTTCCTCCCTTAGCGCGCTGTCCTGGTTAATGACTTTAAGTTGGCCCATACAAATTGCAGTGTGCGGTATATAAGACGTTTGATTTGGTGCGGATTTTTTGTGCAACATTTGTATACAAGTTGTCAAAGTAAACGTAGTTTTTTACAAGTACATAACTTTTATGTCTGTGATGTTGCAGACCGACTTGAGTGCCAGTGAAATCGAGGGTGAGTGTTTTAGCCAGATTCTTTTTACACAGCGTAGACTAGCGCCTACATGTTTCCGTTAATTAGCATGCTTCGGCTAATATTCCTGGAAATTTAAACTGAATTAAGTATTTAATTTCTGCAAGTTTTGCTACCATAATCACGTCACTTCGTGTTAGGCTTACCCAACAAATCCGCTTATTAATATTCAACTGTGGCTGATCTCGGCGGTGGTATGTCTGCTGACTTCACCGCGAGTCCAATGTTTGTTATAGCGCGGACAATGGACGGCCGTATAGTGCGCTGCGATATCATTAGCTTAGTTTAGTTCAGATGCCAATCAGCTGTTTGCGTTGAATAGTTTTATATGCGTTTTGCAATGCAGATTTCTGTTTGCGTCACATTTCAGCCAATCTTTAATCGGTGTAGTTTTTCTGTTTCGTTCTTGTGCCAGAAACAACATTATACACTCTGTCCCAAAAAAACATCCCCGACATTTTCGACTGTAACTTAAAACCCAATTATCAGATTTTAATAATTTTTAATACAAATATTTTCAACACAACTTGCCATCAAACGACCGTTTAGTTTCCCATTTCATCCAATGTATGCTTCTGCACTACCTAGGGAAAGCAGATCAAGCGAAATATGTGTTGAAATACACAGAAAACCTGAAAAAACATCCCCGACATTATCGATCGTAACTTGAAAAAAGATCAGCAGATTTTAATTATTTTTTAGCAAAAATATTTCTGACACAACTGGCTATTAAATAAGTGTTTTAGTTTTTACCTCACCCAACGTCTGCTTTTGCACTACCTAGGGAAAGCAGACCACGTGTCAAAATGAATTGAAAAAAACGTCAATAAATTTCATCTATCCTAATCTATGAGCCCCAACAGCCGGTCTATTACAAGGTTTGACTGTTATGCAGCAATGTGTCTATTAGATGAAGTTTAGGAATGTTTGAAGAGTCAAAAAGCGACTGGTACAGCCTGCATTCGTCTGGAGCAGAACTTTATCGATATTGCTGTCAGTGAATGGAGAAAGCGTCTCATTGCCTGCGTTCGCATAGTGGGCCAACACTTCAAGCAATTTACTGCAGGCAGTTGAAAAATGGACAACTGGATGAAATGTCAGCCAAAGTGTCAGAAATGTAAACAAAATGTGTTTTTACGTGTTATGTTAATTAAGCAATCATATCGCATTGGATAAACAGTGATATTTCGTTGGTTGTGTTTTCCCCAAGTAGTGCAGAAACAAATGCTGGGTGAGGTGGAAAACTGAATAGGCATTTGATGGCAAGTTATGTCAGAAATATTCGTATTAAAAATTATCAACATCTGATAATTGATTTTCAAGTTACTGTCGAAAATGTCGGGGATGTTTTTGGGGACACAGTGTACAACGATTGTACTCAATGCGCGCGTATAGGATATTGCGTCCGTAAAGCGTCTAGACCTTTGCCTGTAAAAATCATGGGGTCCTTATCTTTAAAAGCCCTATTTTGTAAAAAAATAACTTTAACCCTTACCCTGATTTTTTGACACATAAAGGTTTTCTTACAAATAAGGGCCTGGTGCTCACTTACTCTTGAAACAGAATAAAAGCTTTCTAGTCGTAAGAAAACGTTAAATTCAACACAGTAACATCCAGAATAAATATTATTTTTGATAGCAAAAAGTTAACAATTTTGGGGGATGAACAGGTGACCTTTAAACTTACACTTTAAAAAATCGAGTCAAAATCAAAATACGTTTTTTCGAATTTGCTACGAATTTTTAGTCACTGTTGTTGCAAGCATTCATCACTGTTGCACGTAAACTCTGACGAGTCTGTAGCGGAATCAATTTTCCAGATTGCACAATATTACGGAAGACACTACAAACTGGAATAGTCCATACTTTCTGCTGGGTGAAATGCAAGTAGGCCTATGTCGAAGTTACGGCATCGTTGGGCTAACACGGTGTGCATGTTGCGCTGCGACCGGTGCAAATAATTAACTGAAAGCAGCAGCAGCAGCAGCAGAAACGCCATCTCGTGGCGATTGCAACCGGAAATGAGATGGATGGTACTGCCAGAGAACGGTGAGCTTAAACGAAAAAACGTAGAAAACAGTTTCGCAAGTCGGCAAACGTAAACCAATAATGTAAAAATGGGAAAAAACTTTTTAAAATTGGCCTTACCAGGCAACAAAGTTATTTTTTTGTTATTTAAGGCAATATGGCTGTTTTTACGTATATGCTTGTTTTGCTACCGCTGTAAGTTTAAAAAAGGTTATCACAATACGCGCTTTTCAATTTTTTCACTAGCCACAAAAGCGGTAAACGTGAACTAAAGCGTTACAAACTATAGCCAACTTTACAATATACTGAAAGCCGTTGTGTAGCTTGTAGTCCACGCATAAATTACCACAGTTCACAAACGACGCGTTTAGTGCATGGTGAAATTTTTAAAGGTGTGCATAAAAAACGACATGACAGAACAGAAAATAAACAAAACTCAACTTGCATTTTAGTTTAGTTTGTTTCCTGTTCTGTTACTAATGAATTTGGGTTTAATCCAGCAAATTTGCTATTTGGGCTGGTTGGGGCGGTGGTATGTCTGCTATCTGATTTTACAGTTTAGTTCAGGCTACCAGTACAATGCCAGTTCAGTTACGACACAGCATGCAGTGTACACGTGCTAAGCGAACGAACTTCCGATTTAATGTACTTCGGTTCAGTTCAGTTCTGTCGCTCTGCACACTTTTAATAACCACTTATTATTGTAACCGTAGCAACTGTACTGCAGAGTGTATCGGTGAAAGCATTTTGAAAACAAAACTCCAGGACTTGCTTTTTATTGAATTACTCTGCGGAGTTAATTGAGAAACGCGGTGTTGTTTATAATAATTAGCTCGCGTCAATCAGCTGCCACTTCTGCGATCGTTATGACGCATACAGGGCGACGTAACTGAACTGAACTGAACTGAACTGACATGGTTTAGTTTTTGACGAACTGGCCAATGGCTAGGGATCAAGGCCAAGGACAACAAGACTAGAGAAGCGCAGGGACATCATTTAGTCTACGGACTCCCCAAAAATTATGATTTTAATCTTTCACGTGTGAATCTTCTTCATCATCATCATCATCATCATTTATTTGGTAGAAAGCAGAAAACACGCAATAGTAGTTGCAGCAGACACACAGGAAACATAAGGCTAGGTAGGTTACATAAGGTTACAGTGACCCTTAATAAAACGAAGACAATCTAAAACATACACATAAAACATACACATACACATCTTATCTCTGAAACAGTGTTACTGCTGCAAGAACAATACGTTACATGGACTGAGACCAGCGGCGGTTTCAGAACTTGGGAATAGGGAGGCGGAAGGGTAGGTGTGGGGTCTTGCCCCCTTCCCAAGAAGAGTTATTAAAATTTTCGGAAAAAAATTATGCATTTTTGTGCAAAATTGTCACCATTTTTGAGATGCATCTAATCAATAGGGGGCGGTCTCCTCGCCCTTCCCCTTTGAATCCGCTACTGACTGAGACCCCCAGTGATTTTGCTGAAATGACGTTACTGGAAAAAAAACTTTTAACAAAATGAAGCGACTGTTCATCCCTAGCAGCTAGTGGCGCGGCCGAGCGCGCACGGTGAACATCGTTTGTTTCGAGCGTGCAGCACTGCACTGCCAGACACCGGTTACGATTAGTAATGGATGGTCTGCTGCCGGCGCGTTTTCCAGCACGCGCGCGCGTGTATACAGGATGGGCCAGCTAAAGTGAGGCCACTTTCGAATAGTTTTGTAAAACATTGGCCGATTTTAACAGTTTTTGGCATGCAATATTACATCGCAGAGAAACTTGACGTAAATGACTGTAGTTTTGCCCACCTCACCACAATACTGTCGCTACACTATTTTGTGAAATGCAGAAGTCGTAGTTTGCCCGTTTACAACAATGAATTCATGCTAGGTAATGCATGCGTCAACTCAGAAATGACTAACTAAATAGCGACAAACACGAGTAACAGTTATTGTCTCTTAAAAATGTCCACATCATTTTTATTACAGCATATGCTCATCATGTCCTCCTGCAGCACTAACACAAGCACGTAGACGTTGACGCAACTCGCCAACAGCACGTTCAACCACGTGACTCACAGCGGCCCACTCGCTGTTGATGCGCCATTTCAGTTCGTCGATGTACAATCTTAAAATGCATACGATTAATGTTTTATTTGTAACAGATTTTCAGTGTTTTGTAATCTCATTGATTTTCCGAGCCGACGCATGCGCTACCATTTATTGAATTCATTGTTGTATATGGCCAAACTACGACCTTTGCATTTCACATAGTAGTGTAGCAACAGCATTCAGGTGAGGTGGGCAAAACTACAGTCATTTACGTCAAGTTTCTTCGCGAGAAATTGCTAAAATCGACCAGTGTTTCACAGAACTATTCAAAAAATAAAAGTGGCTTCATATTGGCTGGCCCACCCTGTATCCCGGCATGCAGCGCGGCGCTTGCAGAGGCATGACTGCCTGGCGTGATTGCGTCTTGACGGCGAGTCAAGTCAAGTCGACTCTACTGCTGCTGCTGCTGCTGCTGCAGTCCTATCCTAATCCAAACCACGCGCAGGTATGTCGACGACTGCATGTGGACTCGGTACTCGTTCAGCGTGGACTCTGATCCTCCTGGAATAACTTTACTTGCCTGCAGACCAAATCGACTTCGCTTTATTCTCGAGGTTCAAACGACGTTCTGCGAAACTCACCAATCTCCTTTCTCTCGTGCCTTGGTTCCTTTTTTGTTTCTCTCCACTTGTGCTCGATGTTTAAAGTGTAATAATTTTGGTTGCATGATCATTTATGACAGCGAAAGGCGGATTTTGCTGCCCGTAATTGGTTGTTTTGCCGCATTTGGTTTACTGCTTTATTGAGTGATATTTTTATTGTTATTTGTACTTACTTTGGCGCATTAAACGATGATAACAATACTCAAAACAAAACAAAAAATTCAAAAAATCAAGAAAAATGACAGATCATTAATTGAAAAAGATGTGAGCCTGAGCTAAAATAAAACTTTACATACAGTACAATATTTGTTTATTTAAATGCTGCTGGCAGAATGTATAAGCACACAAATATGATAACATGCTGAAATAAAATAAAATATGTTGATAAAAATACAGAATATATAAAAAGAAAAGAAATAAGAAGGGTTGGTGGCGTGGCGTAGCAGTAACGCGTTTCATCCGATCAACGAAGTTACTTTACGCCGGGCTAGGTTAGTACTTTGATGGGTGACTGCCTGCGGGCAGGTAAACCATGTAACCAGCCGACTAGGGGGTCAACTCAGCCTTCCATCCCTTTGAGGTAGGCAACTCGAGTACCGGCCTATCTGGCTGGAGTTAAAGCGGGGCACGTTCAACTGTGTCGGGTGGCAGGTAACACTGTGTGATCCCATACGGCAGGTGACGCTCTTTAGCTCTGTGATGGGTTTCTTATGAAGAGCTAAAGCAATTAATCAATTAACCAATTAAAAACTAGGTGGCAGACTCCGACGCTAAATTTACTTTCTTATACTTCGTCTAATCTTAATGTGAAGTAGCTCTGCTACTGAGGCAACTGAGATTGCTTGTAGCCTGCGTCCGCGCTATAACGTAGGAATTGCGGAACGCTCGAGGACTGATCCATTTCTGTTTCAAACAAGTCACGAGCGCGGCGCACCGGATCGCGATAAGTAACCGCGCAGGCGCCCATGACCCGCAGACCCTTGCACCTACCTATGTACCAGCCTCCCGCGACTACGACTGCTCACGATATGCGATAATACCGCATGAACCGACGTCAAAACAACGGCGAGAACCCATGATAACGATATCCGTCTTCTTGTTATTTCATTATACCGACCGACGCGAAGACGTCTGTTTGCGTCGATTCTCTTCTGCAATCTGCAATGTCAGTTTCTGTTTCTTCTTCGGACGCGCGGAAAATCCAGCGTGCTGAAACGGCGACGGGCTCACTATCTGCCCTGGCAGAAACAAAATTAATATATTGGGAGTCAAAAAACCGGTCATTTTTACTTTAACTGTAATTGTGGCAAATTTTGGTCGATTTTTTTGACTCACCGTGTGCCAAAATGCTGTAGGAAAAATATTTTACGAAATCAAGTCAAGAATAATTATTTTTAATACTTTTTTTATATATTTTTATTGTACAACGTGGGCCGAAAAAGTAACAAACTTTTGGTAGCCTACTTAAGTTAGCACCTATAATATCCTTTGTCCAAAATTTGTACGAATGACAGCCTAAAAATTGCAACTTTCTACCCCTTTCCAACTTTTTTAATTCACGTATGCGACATCTCTGCATGATTGCAGCGGCAAAAGGTATAGAGCCGACGAAGTCCGGCGCTTGCTATAGCGTTGTTTACGAGTCTGTCTCATGTTCAAAAGCGCTTTGCAATCGCAGAAGTGGCAGCTAATTAACGTGAGCTAATGATACCGCAGCGCACTATGCGGCCATCCATTGCTTGCGCCAGTGAACAATTGGACCCATGCAGCATGCAGTGTGCAGACATACCACCACCACTGCAGTCACACACACTATACCCCGAAGGTTAGTCCGTAAGCTAATAGTTATTTATATCCCGATTAAATTGTGGCCAACGTTTTTTGCCACATTTTACTTGTACTACGTTTTTTAAAATTTTTTCTAGAACGTTTTTACGTCTATGGTTTGTTTGATGGCTTGTGCTCTGTACACGTTTGATGTTTTGCTTGCTTTGAACAACGTACGTGATAAAACATTTTTCTTCCCTAACCACAAGACTCAAACCGCGGCGCTTATCTTTTTTCTCAGCCCTCGTTCAGATACCAGTTTACACTGCAAGGCCACGGATAGTTGACCTGATCATACAGTAACTAGGAACTTATAAATTTATACATTTATTAGTTAGTATGTTGACGTTTTAGCAACCGCTTCGTCCGAACGACTGTCTGCCAGGTGTCGCTGTGGCAGACAGTAATTGAGACGTGAAAAAATGCATTTATATAGGCCTAAATGAAAACTCAACATTATCGTTCCAACCACAGACCTATGATTCTAACCTATGAGTATGTTCGAAGGCTGGCAACTGGTCCAACGTTGTTTGTAAATTGTCTTCGGCGAGTTTCGAACTGAAATCTAAAAGTTACGAGTTTGACCATTATAGCATAGGCCTATAATACGGCAACAATGCGTCATTATCGCAGTGGCCTACGTGTTCTATGCGTCGCGCGCCGTCTATTATAAGAGTTCTGCAGGTCGTCGTTGAGAGAAAAGAGTAAAAAAAACCTCCTCAGCCGACCGATAAGTTGAGTAGGCTACATATTTCCGGACAGTCTGTCTCCAGACACCGGGTAATATATAGGCGCATGCGCGATTATCAGTATCAGTCGATATTTGGCGAAACGTGGGCTTCCGGGAGCAGGGAAGGGGGGATGAAGAGCACGGAAGCGCGAATGAGTAAAATTCTAGTCCTCTAGTAGTTCTGCAGGCGTTCGGCGCTATATTTGAAATTGTGACAAAATCCAGAAATGATGCAAACCGCATATGAAGTTATACGCAAGCATCTGATTTGCATGAGCTGATACCATAGCCCAGCCAGCAGACATACCACCGTCTCCAATCATGCAGCTACACATTGTAACCGATTTTTCATCCCGCTGAGACTATGAAACTGAGTTGGCCTAAACCTATTGCAGTGCTACGGAGCGTCACCTATCATATGAGACTTTCGCCAAAGGTGACAGCGCCCCGGCTTAACCTCGGCCACGCATGCCAGTGCTCGATTTACCTATCCCGGAAGGATGGTAGGCTGAGTTGACCTTCTTACATCTGTCGCTGTACTCTTGAACGGATTGTAACTTTTTACGAGTCGGGCTTAGTGCATCATGGTGTTAATCTGAGTTTAGCTCAGCTGATGTTGTGGATCACGATCCGTGAACGGATCTGTCTCTATTCCACCCACTCGTGTTCTCTCTATCGCTTCTAAGCCGTGTACGTCGGGGACTAAGTAAGTAGGTCTACTGCGCCGAATCTCAATATAGCGTAGAGGTGGGGACAGTTTTCCCCTCTCTCGGTGGTAGCCCGTTTTGTAGATTCCGCATTTTTATTACAGCTGCTGCCTGAGGTTTTCTGCCAGGCACAGTTCAAAAGCAAACTTCTGTAGAAACTTCGGTGCGGGTTGCTGGTAATATTATTGTCTGCAAGACTGCAACTAAGAACCTCAGCTTGCGGTAGATAGTTCTGCAGAACGCCGTCAGGTGGCGTCGCTATGTCGACTAATCTGACTGCATCTGAACTGGAAGGTAGGTAAGTGTAAGTTGTCTTTGTACAAGAAATTATTAGCGAGTGACGGTACACAGAGTGGTCCAATAAAAAAGTAAGTCCCTAAGTTATTATTCACTCATAACAGCATCAAATGCTGATCTATTCTCAATGCTTGTTCATTGACACTGCTTGCAGTGAATTTGAGGTATTTTCTGCCAAACTTTTTGTATTTTTAAAACGAAAATTATTCGATAAAAAATTTTTGACGAATTAAAATTTATGGGAAAAGGAGCAAATGCCCCGCCCCGATCGCAACGCCCCCTGTTACGGTAGGAAAGTGCAGTGTTTTGGGATACATTAATAGTGAATGTAAAATTGTAATACAGACGTGAAGGATGTGTTTGACCTGTTCGACTTCTGGGACGGTCGAGACGGTCTGGTCGATGGAGCAAAGATAGGTGATGTGATGAGGTGTATTGGACTCAACCCAACCAACAAACAGATCCTCGAGAACGGAGGCACCAAGAAGTTTGGTCAGTTGATACATTGGCGTCATATCATTTGTTTGCCAAACGCCAAGCAAATAAAACAGAGACGAATGTTTCTAGATGCGTTTTCTAGGACCTGGATAACCGATGATGTAAAATTTATCAGTAAACTCTTGACAGCGGGTGCTTGGATTGGTTTCCAAAAATAGCTTTTCTGAGGCAACGTTTTTACAAACACAGTTAAAAAGGCTTTTGTTTTTCACTTAGTCTCGTAGACAGACTAAAGTGTTCGCGTTTTTTGGAAATTTTTGTGTTATCATGATTGTTTTCTACTACACAGGCCTAATAGCCTACTTTCTAAGCGATGCAACTTTTGTCCGCAGTTTGAACATTTAATTTGTTTAAATTTTATTACAATATTTAGTATTGAATCACGAATATAATTGTTTATTTTTGCAGCTGTAATATAAATTGCGTTGACACTGTTAATGCAGGCGAGAAGCAGTACAAGTTTGAAGAGATTCTGCCCATCTACAAAGCTGTCAACTCGGAGACAGATGTCGGAACGTTCGCCGACTTCATGGAGGCGTTCAAAACCTTCGATCGTGAGGGTCAAGGTTTCATCGCGGCCGCCGAGCTCAGACACGTTCTAACATCACTCGGTAGCTCAACCTCCTACCCTCGAGAGACACGAGTAGTTTAATCCTACGTTGTAGGCAGTGCTTAGGCTGCTTAAGCTCGGATTGTAAAGTGGCTGTTTTTGGAAAATTCTGTAGTTTCGATTTAGTATATTTTCTATAATGTTTTTTTCTGGCGTTTCTCGCATATGTGAGGCAACTGTCAGCTATCTATGCCTTGACGTCTGTCAGTTTGTTTCATATATGTAAAAATGTTTTATGTTTTTTGCTACGTTTTTACGTTTTGAAACGTTTTAAAAATTTTTTTAGACGTTTTTTTATTCTTTAAAAAATGTGCATGGAAAATCCTATCAAGAACTTTGAGAAGCATTTTTGGAACCAAAAAAACAAAGTAACAGGTCATAGTAATGGTAGTTAGTCTAAATGTACCTAATAAACAATCTTTTATCTACTTTATTTGGTTATAGCATTATGGCAACACGGTTAAATTGAAATTAAATAAAGTTCTCTTTATCCAGAGTATAGTTCCAGGTATACTCCACGTACAGCATTAGGCATTAAGCAAAAGGTTAAAAAATTATGGCCAACGTTTTTTTTTATTTTTGCCACATTTTAACGTTTAACGTTTTTTAAAATTTTTTATGGAACGTTTTTACGTCTATGGTTTGTTTGATAGCTTGTGCTCTGTACACGTTTGATGTTTTGCTTGCTTTGAACAACGTACGTGATAAAACATTTTTCTTCACTAACCACAAGACTCAAACCGCGGCGCTTATCTTTTTTCCTCAGCCTTCGTTCAGACACCAGTTTACACTGCGAGGACACGGATACGCGACTAGTTCATCGCGCGGCGTGCTTGTTTAAGCCAAAATTCCATTATGCCGGCTGCACCTGCCCAGGCAGGGATGGCTAGGCTGAGTTGAGCAACTGCAAATTTGGTTAAATTAATAAATAATTAGATATATTTTTGCGATGCAGGTGAACGTCTGACCGACGCAGAAGTGGAACAGATACTTAAGTACACCGGGACAGAGGAAGATCTGGACGGAAACATCAAATACGAAGGTAAATACTTTAATCACTATAATTGCACTTATTGCTAATCGTAGCTGTAATGAAACATTAGTCGAAGAAGATAAAAGGAAAACGTTCACATCTGATTTTTATTTGAAAAATATGTGTGTATATAACAAGTTTTAATAGTAGAGTGAGTACGCTTTTTGTAGAAATTTTATTTTATTTTTTATTGATAATAGTAAGAAAGTTGTAGCGCTTCAAATTTGGGGAAATGTCGGCGCACCCTGTATATGTGTTTTTTTTGCACAGAAGTGTAACATGAAAAGAGAATGGATAACACGGAGAACAAAAGACTAACGAACAAAAAGGTCACGTAGTGCAACGCAAGTCAGATGCAGAAGATAGTGACATGTTTGAAATCGACTAAGACTAAAAACCAACGAATTTTGTCTGCACCTTGCTACCGAGGAATTGCTAGTAACGGAACAGTCACACAGTAACAGTTGTATAGCATATACAAAGTAAACTTTTTAAACTTTGACCTAGTTACGGCTTCAATCTAATGTTTTAAGCTATAGCTTTCTCACATTCAATTGTTGTCATCACACGTAAACATTAGTGAGTAGGCCTAAGTCTACGTACAAACTCCATTGCCAGGTTGACAGTGGTAATCGGATTTGTTTTGTACGTATATCATGTTTTTCTAAATTGGACGAACGCATAAAAGTAAAAGCAGTTTTAAAATTTATTGGCGTCTAACGTGTGCCTCGAAATGTAGCAATCATAAGCAGTCTGTTAACAGCGCGTGAATTTGCGTAAATTAATATCCGGCAATTACTGTATTGCAGAGTTCATAAAGAAAGTAATGGCGGGACCCGGTCAGAAGTGAGTAACGCCAGCCGCCGCCGCCGCCAGACGTCGCTCCTACGATGACGTCATCACACCGACCTTCCCATCATGCAGCAGCAGCGCAATTTCCGCTGTGACGTCACATTCTAAGCGCCGCCGCCGCCGTACACGATTCATAATTCCCGCTTTAAACGCCTCCAGTCTGTCACGCACACTGTGCCGTATAACTGGAGTATTATTTATTTTCCGCCTTCGACGCATCGCAACCATTTAAATTTGTTCTATTTTAGCGCGTACAAGTGTTGGTTAATATTGATTTTATTTGCTGATCGATATTTTTGTGCCTTGTAACTGTACTAATACCGTTGTTATGCTGGCTCTTAATGGCTGCGCGACGGTTACATTTGGTATGCAGTTAAAGCCGAAATTGGAAGCTTGTCAGGTCAGACTAAGGACAAAAAATTTCATGAAAACGTTTTTATAAAATTCTCGAAAGTTATAAACGCATGAAATTTGCACTGCCCATTCATAAACACTTTACTTGTGAATCTTGTTCTAAAATTTAAAACAGTCATTTGCAACGTTATGTTTTAATCTGTTTAGTTCCTTTGAAAAAGGTCGGCTAAAACTCAGTTTTCGTTAAATGCCAGTGTATCAGTTCGAATCGTGCTGTAATAAGGCGTAGCTTGCCGTTTGCGTTTACGCTGTATTCTGTCTGAACACGCTCGTCGTTCGAATTGCGTGGATAAGACAAGAATTATACGCCGTTTACACGATCGAGCAAACATCGAGCTAACACATAGCCAGCTCGTCGAGCCAGCTTGATCGTGTAAACGGGGCATTATGCAGCCGTCCTAATAAGCCTCATTACGGTTTTTTCCGTCCGTCCGTCTGTCCGTACATCCCACACAGATGTTCTAGCGCCTTGAAAACAAAAAAAAATCGTGAAAAAAAAACAAAAATTGATGTAAACGTTCTCCGAAAGGAGTAATTGGTTTTCCAATTTTCAGCTCGAAAGATCAAAGTGGTCACTCAGCGAACGTCAAAACATTCCGAAAATGACGCAGATCTGGCGTAAACGCGGCCTAACCTAATTTTTCGCTACCTCATTTACACGATCAAGCAAACATCGAGCAAACATCGAGCTGGCTCGTCCAGCTAACTGGAGCCAGCTCGTCGAGCCAGTTTCATCGTGTGAACGGGGTATAACACGAAATTAAGTGAGCCACGTTTACAGCAGCCATGAAAAAAGTATTAGGCCTAAAGCGAATGGTCAGGTGGACGGCCGTATAATATGTCGGCACAAAGCTGACATTATTCTTTAGTTTACGCGCGTAAATTGACTCCAAGCCTGGTTCTGTGCGTTGAGTTATCGCTAGATGTTGTGTTGTGTCACTCATCTGACTTTGCGTCATGTATAGCCGCATTATGCCTCTTGTCCGTTCGTCCGCCCGTCTGTCCGTGTGTTTCGTACGCGTTCTTAACTAAAAAAATGGAGGCGTCAAAATAAAAAAAAGATCGGTGTAAATGTTATCAAAACAAGAGTAAGCAGTTGACCATTTTTTTTGATTTCGTCCAGAGATCACAATCAAAGTCATTGGAGGTCAAAATTTTAAGGATGATGCTACAAGTTTGTTTGATTGCAAACTAGATATAAATCTTGTTTAACCTAATTTATTGTCAACGCCTAAGACGCTCAGCAACTGGCGGACAGCTGCCTATAATGTCGGCACTCGGCATCATCTTGGTGCGGGCCACATCGAGTATCACTATTGGCATAAGATTAGCGCCCGACTGTTTTTTTATCGTTCACTAAATCAATATCACGTTCATTTACAGATACAGTTAGTGATACAATCTAAAAATAAAACACGCCATACCACTATTTGTGAAAAATGTTATTATCGTTGGTTTTTCGGTTCCGATAATCCAAATTATGTGGACCAGTTTCAGGGGTGTGGATGCAATTTTGCCAACTTAGACTAATCACATTTTGCTGGTTAGGCCTACGAGGTCTTATGGTTTGCAGTTCGTTTCACTATCAAAAATTTACGTACGATTTGCATTTCGTATTTGTTTTGAGATTTTCTTCATTTAACATTGGCTTATCTGACAGTGGCAGGCTATAGTCAGAAATGGCGGTTTTTGGCGTCAGAACTTTCGCAGTACGTGTTATTTTTTTCTTCGTTGCTTGCTTTGTTTTTTTTCAGCCAGTAGCCTACTGTTTTATTTTTATAGCCTAATGTATGTCTGCGCTTTGTCAAAATTGGAAAAGTTGCGTTCTATTCAACCGCCAGTTCGTAAAAGACCACAACTGCATGCGTTACGACGTTAGAAGTGCCAAAAAATATCCCATTAACAGACTTTTGCTCGTTACGGTTTATAAATATAGTCAGTCAGCGAATGTGTCTTTAGCTCATAAACTTAGGCCTACACGATTTGCTTACAAAATACGAATAGTCTTGTAGTAAAGTAAGATTATAATAGCAATATAATCTCAGCTAAAAACCTACAAATTCTAACTCGAACAGCGATATGGATATAAATGATCGGCTGATCACTGTACACCGACTTTGCTTATTATCTGTAAATACACTGTGTCTAAAAATATCCACGACATTTTTGACTGTAACTTTAAAACCAATCATCAAATTTTGATAATTTTTGGTCCGAATATTGCTACCACAACTTGCCATTAAATGACTGTTCAGTTGTTCACCTCACCCAACGTTTATTTCTGCACTACCTGGGGAAATCGCAACGAGCGAAATTATCACTTTATTATCCAATGCAATATGATTGCTTAATTAACATAACGCGTAAAACACATTTTGTTCACATTTCTGACACTTTGGCTGACATTTCATTTAGCTGTCCATTTTTTAACTGCCTGCAGTAAAATTGCTTAAAGTGTTGGGCCACTATGCAAACACAGACATGGAGACGCTTTCTCCATTCATTGACAGCAGTATCGATAATGTTCTGCTCTAGAACAATCCAGGCTGTACCAGTCGCTTCTTGACTTCACAAACATTCCTAAACTTAATCTGGTAGACACACTGCTGCATGACAGTCAAATCTTGTAATAGACTGGCTGTTGGGGCCCACAGATTAGGATAAATAGAATTTATCGACGTTTTTTCATTCATTTTAACACGTATTATGCTTGGTCTGATTTCCCCAGGTAGCGCAAAAGCAGACGTTGTGTGAGGTAAACACTAAAACACTTCTTTAATAGTCAGTGGCGTCGGAAATATTTTTGCCAAAAATTATTAAAATCTGCTAACCTTTTTTCAAGTTACGATCGATAATATCGGAGATGTTTTTTTTCAGGTTTTCTGTATATTTCAACACATGTTTCGCTTGATCTGATTTTCCTAGGTAGTGCGGAAACAAGCGTTGTGTGAGGTGGGAAACTAAATAGTCATTTGATGGCAAGTTGTGTCAGGAATATTTTCACTTAAAATTACCAAAATCTGATAATTGGTTTTAAAGTTACAGTCCAAATGTCAAGGATGTTTTTAAGACACAGTGTAGAATTACGTGTTGTTTTGTGCATATATGACTAACCATATATGATTAATAAGTTTGTTGTGCGTTCTAATGAACTGAAATAGCACCCGTTCAGTATCTTGACATATTTTGCATGTAAAACCGTCGCAGAAACCAATAATTACAGTCGATGGAGATCTTACGCGTTTGCGTGACTGTATACTATTACTTACTGTACACGTGCTGCAGAGTACTGCGTATTATTTTGCGGATTGGTGAGAAAATAATAATAAATTGATTTTGCTGTTTCGGATGCATGAAGCCGTGTTCTGAATACTGAATACTGCTGCAGTACTGACCTTCAAGGTTATCTTAAGTCAATAATTTTTATGTAATCTGAAAGGGGGTGTGCAACTTCCTATTAGTGTTTAATAATAACCTTGGCCGTATCTCTCATCGTTTCCAAGATATGGCCAGTTTTCCGTTGAAAAACGCACATTTTTTTCTATCCCCTTCATTCAATTTGAATTTTAAAACGTTCCCCTTGCACTCGATCGCCGAAATTTTGCATGCCTAGGTTTATCACACAGGGCTAATTATTCGTGTACAAAGTTTTCTCCTACGATCTACCGTTTAGCCACAATACATCCGTTACAGACAGACGGACGGACGAACAGACGACATGTCGTGACAAAGAGGCCCTACAGCATAGCTGTAGCGCGTCAACAACACACAAAAATGTAGGCCCCCTATTATGTGATCTTGATCTTTGACTTTGATATTGTACAGGATTCTAGAAGTTGTCAAAATAAAATCCTCCAAATTTCACCAAGCTGTGTGCAGCGTTTCGTGACTTATCGTGTTAATAGAGAAAGAAACAAGTAATTTGAGCAAAGCTCATGAGACGCCCGAAAGCCTATAGCAGTTCCTGTTCGCAGGTAATCGTAGTCTATCTCCATCCATTTCGTCGCAATTCACTCTTTTGCAGCCAAAAATTGCCAAAAAATCGCTTAAAATCAATATTTTTAGGGTGCAAGGTCGTTCAAGGTCATCGATGTTGATAAATCCAAAAAGCCTGTCACCAGTGCTTGTTATGATAAGCAGCATGTACGTACCTATCTGCCACCATTTTTAC
>Ga0209367_1004234_pt1 | contig 19740 bp, 14 predicted proteins | sample WorMetLIZISLAND2_FD_187412 | JGI IMG/M metagenome (GOLD analysis project Ga0209367, IMG submission 187412) | Marine gutless worms symbiont microbial communities from Max Planck institute for Marine Microbiology, Germany - Olavius geniculatus... ...
GGACGGAGTTTCAGATGGCTTTTTAGGATGAAATTTTAGACAGGTTTACCCACCAAAGTGACAGGTTTTTCAGTGGTTTTCTGGGTATCTTGCCCGAATGTCTCAACACCGTCCATCTTTTTTTTCCTACACTGATTCTGAGCTATGAAATGCAAGATAATTTCATCAACTGACCAATGATGGTTGTGGTTCCTGCAGCCGTTGCCTCAACAATCGCATCCATCATTGACTTTGTTCCTTTTGCAAAATTCTCAAATTCAAAAACACCCGGAGGCCTGTCAACCAGAACAGTTGCACCAAAAACAGCAATAACTAAAAAAACAAAATCGAGTGAAAAATAATAAAATGGAGCATGGTTGTCAAAGTCGCAACAATTCAACTATCAGCAAAGATGCTGTAATCTTCCACAGTTCATGTTTCTTTCAGAATAAATATGATTCTCCTTTTACAAGAACACTGTTACAAAACTGCAAATAAAAAACCTAGTGGGAAAATTAATGAACATCTCGCAGCTTGCCAAGACAACTGAAATGTAGTGAAATAATCATGTCAGAGCAGTTACATGATATGCAAATTACATGAAATCACATTGTAATGTACATAAAAACATTCAGTCCACAAATGACAGGGCTAAGAGCTCACCCGTTCCAGACAATTGTTTTTGCTCGCTTAACGGCGGCAGCAAAAGCTTCGGCAGTTTTCGGGCCCACATCCATGCCCTACACATTGAGATACCAATACTCTCACATACAGCAACAAACAATGCAACATCAATTCTAAGAGCCACTTTCTGCTTCTTAACTAGTCGGTCAACATAACTCCTGCCAAAATTGGGGGTCAGTTGCTTGGTATGAGGGTTGAAGCCATTTGGCACCATTGTGTACCAAGCAAATAACTGGGTAAACTCTCACAATGTCTGTTCCCTAATTAGGACAACGCACTAGGTCATTATTGCTAATGTCATTAATTCAGTAGTATTACTTGATATTTCTGAGCTTGTTTTTGACCACTAGATTATTGAAAAAGCCGCAGACAAATTATGATAGATGGAAACAAAGTGATTAATTTTGGTGGCAATCCAAATAAAATGCAAAAAATGTACCATGGCATCTCCTGTAATTCCACTCTCGACGGTGGCCGAACCGACCGTAGCATCCTCAGCAAACTTGCTGCCGGTAACAACATCGACCGGCAAGTGAATCTGAACATTCTTCTCCTTCGCCTTGTCCATCACCTTCTGAACGATCTTTGACCCTTCCTCATCAAACAATGACTTGCCGATCTGCACCAGACACGATGCGACAATTCAGATTTTGGCAGTACCAGACTGCAGTTATACCCACATCAACTACCAGTTTCGTTACTTCACCCACAGCATTCACATTTCTGAAAATTATATCACATAATGGGCAATTTCAGCAAAATCAGTATACACAATTTACAGCATACAGAGTTAATTATATTACTATGTCCCTAACATTCATTCTAATTTCCTGGCTGTGAAGCTATAAAGGTAATCATTAGTGACTGCAATCCAGGGATTAAATTCTCAATCCTGGGGTCCGGAAATGAGAAATATGTAATCCCAGGATCGCATTTTGGCATTAGGCTTACAGATCGATCGTTATTTTGGTATCATTAATCGACTTACTTTATGCATACAATCAAGTATAGGCCCCTACAGAAGGTATATTCGAACTGTAGAGAATGACGGCAACTGTCAAGATACAAATTACAATGCACACCACGGAGTAGTACTCTAGCACACATAAAATATTTTATTCAGCACAAAGCTAAAATTCTTATTTCTATCATTTAACACACAAAAAAGTATAATTTTAACCAATTTTTGTGATCCCGAAATCCCGGGATTGGAACGCCGCCAATCCTGGGATGCGGAATTGGCGAAAATGGCCGGGATCCCAGGATTGCAATCCCTAGTAACCATCTGCAACCACTCTGCTTCAATACTTGTATGCAGCAGCGGAGGGCCAGGAATCCTCCGCTGGAATGCTTATGCTTATCTGCAGTTGTTAAAGCTTTTCTGTCAAATATTAGCTGACCAGTTTGACAGGTAGCTGATGTTGATCGTGGTCTTGAAGTTTCAACAGCCTAGTTGCAGTACTGACACCAGCAAGAACCTGCTTAGCTGAAAAGTTTGAAGATCGTTTTTTCAATCAAACAACTCTGCCGGTAATGTATCATCACTGTCTGATTTTCACCATATAAGAAACAAAAAGTCAAAGCTCTACCTCCATGTTGTGAAGAACTTTGAGGAACGTGAATGCCATTCCACCTCCGATGATCATTTCGTTCACTTTGTCCAGCAAATTTTCAATCAGCAGGATCTTGTCCGCCACCTTTGCACTAGCAGACGACAATACGCAACAGAATAACGACTTTCCGGCCAAGCTGTGCTAAATCGGTAAAGTTTTCTAAAAACGTAGCTGTTTTATGACACTTCAAAACAGATCATGTTGCATCCACAAGTGAAAAATTCATCGACTTATTACTACAAACAATGCAATAACTGCATCGTATTTTATAAAAATAACAAAACAATTTGGCAGTTAAAGGAAATGGATTTAAGGCACACAAACTTACGTTCAAAAGCAATGCCTGCAAAACAATGCGACTGGACGACTTTTACTCCAATGCCATCAATAACTTTATAATTTTGAAGTAAAGCCACTCAAAAGTGAAAATGACTGCATCCAGCAGTAACACAGACAGCACTGACTGACCCTCCCATGATGGCAAGGAATGGACGATCTGGATGCTCCAGAGCTTTGGCAAAGTACATCAGCTCTTTCTTCAACAGAAAGCCTGACGCTCGCTGCGGAAGCTGGCATCCAACCATCGAACTGCAACATTCAATAGGCAGACAATGTTATAGTGTGTCCCCATGGTCAATGTAATAGAACATTTCAAGGTGATGTACGTCCGCTATTCAGTCTGAACTTTCCAAGGCCTCATAACTTCGAGTGTGGCCCAAAAATAACTTAAATGCATGCTAAGCAGTACTGATACAAAATTAAACCTCAATGAAGTTTACAATTTTAAAAAACACAAAAACTGAAAAAAGCAGACTGTTGTGTTCTGCAGGTGATGTGACATACTAAATTTAGATGGCTAAATAATGATGTAAAGTTCTGGTAAACATACAGCATACAGAACAAAATCACACAGCAACACAGACAAACATTAATGCTCAAGCAAAGTATTACTAGTGTGCTACTGCCTAGCAGTAACAAGAAAAGCCCAGCTAACGCAAAGAGAAACGCGTGACAGCGATGCATGTGTGAAGGCCCAGTGCGAACGAAATTTAAGTTCACAATGATGTTTCATTTAGTGTCGACGGCAGATGACGCCTAGCGCCATATCCAGTGCATGAATTTCAGTATTGCGTGCCACGTCCAATGCATGAATTCCAACATTGGCTGACATTGGATACCATGTATTTACATACGCCAGATGGTGCCACTGTCTCGCGTGGATGCTGCAGTTTGAATGGCCGAATACGAGTATTTTGAAGACGGTATTCAAGTTTCACTTCCTCGTACAGAAAATTCCTTGAATGCAGGGGGGCAAAATTTGAACGGGTGAAAACTACATTTAATGCTAAAAGTTTCATATGCAAGCTGTCCCAGTCTATCTCTAGTGATTTCCATGCAATTCGCTATTGAAATGTGTCTTTGAGGCCAAAATCGCCGAAAAATCCATAAAAACACTACTTTGGCATTCAAGGTCATTCTAGGTCATCAAATTCAGTGCCAATGGAGAGAAAGTTTACGACTTCCTATTAGTGATTAATAGTAACCTAGGCCCTATCTCACACCGTTACTGAGATACAGCGACTCATTGGCTAAAAATCGCAAATTTTTCCTAGCCCCCTCTCATTTAGTGCCCTCGTTCAGGGTGACCCCTTTCGAATTTATGGAAAAACTTTACAGTTCCTGAAACTAGAGTCTTCCAGGCAGCTGACAGTGAAGATTTGGTGATCCTAACTTGCACCGTTTTTGACTGATCCACTCGTGTGACAAACGGACAGATGGACAGACAGACAGACGAACAGAATTGCGATGGCTAAGAAGCGCTATAGCAGTACCTGCTATCACGTGTAAAAACCTGATGACCACTTCATCTATTTTACCCCAATGCACTTTGTTATCAGCATCTTGCATTGTCCAACTGTTTCTGGTAATTTGTTTTAAAAATAATGACAAAAATAACGTGCAAAACAAATCACTTGTAGCAGATAATGCTGCTGATAACCACTGACCAACCTGTGTGCTCGGTGTGCCGTGCCGAATGCATCGTTGACGTACACATCACCGAGTTTTGACAGCGAAGCACGGAATTCCTCAACCTTCTTTGGATCAGCTTTCAACTGCCATCAGGATCAGCATTAGCATTATCAGCCAATAACATCGTCAACTTGCAACAAAGCAGAAAATCACATGACTGTCAACAGCAGGGTTAAAAACACTTCTTCTAAAAAGCCCAAACTGGTAGGTTTTATCGAGTTTTTTTAGAAAGCCCAACTTAAACCTTAGCTGAAAAATCTGTTGGTTGATTCATCACAGTTTTCACGTTATCATAGTTTTCATTTGCTCTCTAGAACATAGAATATACAAAAATTTACAAGTCTATGTAATACTCCATTTACATGATTAAGCAAACATCGAGCAGACATCAAGCAAATGTCAAGCTAACATCCAGCAAACATCGAGCAAGTATGAAGCATGCGTAAAACATAGCAAACATTGAGCAGACATCGAGCAAACATCAAGCAGGCCTGATGGAACCCCGCTCCCTGGCTCAAATGTAGGCCTAGGCTTAGCTCACAGCTGATCACGTGTTATATAGGCCTTCCAATTACAACCCGCCCGCCCTCCTAATTAGCATGCTAATTACCATAGCTCGTCGAGCTAGCTTGATGTTTGCTCGACTGTGTAAATGGGGTATAAGTCTGTATGTTTCAAATTCAAAAACTTGATCAAAATTAAATATTTCATTATTAGTGGAACAAGAAACTGTAACTGGATTAAGTTTTAAATGGGTGTTATTCGAGCACCAATAGGGTTTTAGTGGTATTTAACTAGGTTTTTTGGTATCCATCTGGGTGGCTCAACCCTGATGAACAACTCAGTTTGTAAGATACATGTATCATGTATGCATGCAGCATAAAAGTTTCATAATGCTGGCAACTGCAGAAATGCATCATCAAAATTATCTTTGCCAGCACCATCCACCATATCACTAAACACCTGTGTTGCCAGAAAGTGACATTAAGCAGTTACTAATTACTGGTGACTTTGGTACCGGGTAAGCTAAATAAATTTACAGGGTGCTCGCGAACAATGTTAGCACAGTGCAATGTTGACAAAAGCCCACCGAATTTGCAGTGAAATAAACATTTCCCCCAACTAAAATCTCTCCCTGATATTTCCTGAATGTTAGCCAATTTCTTTGGATTCCCTGAAAAATGTAAAATGCTATGACATTTCCAGATTTACCAGAAAAATGGACAGACTGCACACTGCAGAAAGTTTCCCAAAATGCGTACTAAAGTATTAATCCTGTTGTGCATTCTTTCCGTCATCTACAAAGAACATAAAATAACTGAATGCCCAGAATCCAACAAATACTGATATGTAGTGTACCTTAGTTCCATCAGCAGCAACAGCTTTGCCTTCCTCCTCAATGTGGAACCGCAGATTTTCCAGCAGAATGACGGAGCCAGTAGCAGGACTGGCACAAGCTGCTTCTACCTCTGGACCAACGCAGTCACTCAAGAACTGAACGTCTCTACCATTCACAACAACGAGAAAATATGTTATGCTCACCAGTTAAATATCCAGTAATTATGACCATGATGACAATATTTCTAATTATTTTTTTCCCTCGCGTAATCTCCGAGCTCTGTGGGCCGACTGCCGCGAAATTTTGCACGATGCTCGGAAGTATGTTCGATTTTATAATCCCAGTCCAAAATTTTGGGGGTGCCTCCCCAAAAAAATTTTAGGGGCGAAAAACGTGCAAAATTTGGCCCAATTTCGATCGACTTCAAAGTTCGGTGGCGAATATCTCCGGAACAGATGAAGATATTCAAAATCAGTGAGTTACGCAATCAACAGCGATTCCTCCCGCGTTAGACGAAACAAGTCTGAAGAAGTTTGGTCCAGTAACCTAGGAGATCTCGATGTGGAATTGTACCCACCCAAAGCGCATTTTTCGGAAGACCATATTTTGGCCCCTAGGGGGTGCTGCGCCCCAAAATTTTTACATGCACCATAGAATGATCAAGTCTTGCTAGCGCTCCCTCTCCAGGGACCTGGGTCCTCCTTACATTTTTTTCAAAGGGAGGCCCAAAATTGGCCTTAATTGTAGCAAATTAGCCGCTACAACTTTAAAGCCAAAGGGAGTAGCCTAATGAAACTTTGCCACGTGACATAGTGCTAAGTGGGGCTGATAACGTGTGCACAAATTTTGGGGTGCACCGCCCCCTTAAAATTTGGGATAGCAAAAACTGTCCAAAATTCGACACAATTTAGGACAACTTTCAACTTTGAGCGTGAATATCTCTGAAATGGATGAAGATATCGACAAGCAGTAAACAGCGTTATCAACTACCGTCCCTTTCGCGTTGAACAAAAAAAAAATTTGGTGAATTTTGGTCCACTAACAACAATGGTTAGTTGGCAGGGTGCCGGGCAGACTCACGTTGGGCTTTCCCCAAATTTCTAGTTTTGTATTAAAAAAACAATCAATCAAAAAAACCATATGTTGCACATAAATCAGAAAATGTTCGGAATGGTTGTAAAAATTCCCGCTAAGTAAATTCGTTGACAAAATTTCCAGTATTTGCGACATTTTCCATGCTTAGAGACAGCTACAGTGATGACATCTGTTGAATTTGGACACAGCAAACTTCTACATCTGAAGCCTCCACTGGCCTTAAGACCATTCAGTGACTGATACTGAGGTGCTGCACAACTACGTTTGTTGCTGTAAGACGTTTCGTAATCAGTCAGTGCTATAACTGCATGTGGAGTGGGCTCGTGCAGTCAGTCATATGAGTGCTTGAATGAAGTATTTCATAAGACCCTGTATGTACAGCAGCTGCTCTTTTCTCTCATATGACGATATTCCTGGTTCTCGCCATAAACCGACCAAATACGGATAATGTGTACCATCCACCCAAACTTCCTTATGATAACGCTACTGTACTAAATGTAACAATATCTCCACAGCACAGTACAGCAGTGCTCAGATGCTTTGTTGAGTGCATTCATGCAGACTGTAGCCAAACTTACTTTCCGAGCAGCTTCTTGAGTTCATCCACAACTGGTTTCAGCGAGTATTTGTCGACCTTCTGGCCATCGGGTCGGCCGAGATGACTCATTAGCACAACGGACTTGGCACCATGCTGGAGGGCGTGCTGCACGGTGGGCAGGGCGGCAACGATTCTACAGACACACGCCACTCATAATGATTTTATTTAAACATAATAATTACCAAACCAGTATGGCATATTTACTGCAGTTAATATGTGCTACCAGTAAGCTGAATTCAGACAGATTCATGAAGTAAATGATGAAGTAAACTGCCCTGGAGAATAAATTCAGCAAGATCTGTTCAGTGGTAGTATTCCTGTTGAGTACATAATTAAGCACCGACCACTGCACCACTTGGATGGATTCAATGCTTACTTACTTTAAAAACATCTTAAATATTTATATGCTTATAATAAGGTATCTTTATACTTGGCAAATATCAAAGTGTACAAAAAATTAAAATTCAAATACCGAAGAACAAGTAGAAGAACAACTAACATATATATCTGTTATTACTTGGTCCTCACCTCTGATTGTTCGTGATTTTTCCTTCTTTCATGGGAACATTGAAATCCACACTGCATAAAAAAACAGATGCACAGTGAATATGTCAAATTATCAAATAAGGCCTAATGTGTTCGTATAGAAAATCAAAATATTAAGCATACTATGCATGTTCATAATAGTAGCAGAAAAAGTGCAGCATTTGACATCTTTTTGATGTTTAAAATTGAGAGTGAGTTCAACCTTTGCACAGATGTGCACTGCACGCACGATCAACTTGCTTGCTGTGCACATCTGCCTTCATTCTTGCTGGCTCAATTACAAGATTATTAACTGACGAAACTATATTTCTAATAAACATGGGTGGTGCCAGAGAGGGAGCAGCTGCTCAGCTGCCCCCATGCCTACCCTTGCCACCCAGCTGACCCTCCCCCTGGAAAAATTTTGTTGGGGTTTAAGTGCCCTCTGGCATACACATGCCAAGATGTGACTTAATAACCGCCATTTCAATTTTGTGCAAGACAACACAGATATCTGTGATTTTCGCGTTTCCAAATATTAAAAAGCAGGCCAGTAACATTCTGAAGTTCTGAAGTAGCCTAAAGCAAAACCAGTCTTCACCTAGACACAAAATGCTGGAAAACTATATGTTTAAAGTTTACACAGCTTTGATACACATGTACAGCATCAGAACATGTTCACAGTGCTGGAACTTTAAGCAACTTGAGATGAAATCGATGTCCACATAGCTGCTCAATAAAGCAACTCTGACTGGGCATGTCGTGGATTCAGGCAAATCAGAGAGCTAAATATAAATGACACAGGCGCAGTGCGGTTTTAAAGTGCTAGCAATGATGATTACAACAGCGTCAACGTGACAGCCGAACGCGGCTTATTGCTTGGCTAGGTTACCCGGCATAATATAGGGTGACCTCCAGACGACCTTGACATTATTGTCAAGAATGAGCATTACAGCGCACAAAAACAACAAACATCGAACAAAACGAACTCCAAAAAAAGGATTATATACGCTTCGTACTTTGTGAATACGTATAACAACAGTGGAATGACTTTATTCAAATTTGCACGCGAATTTGCTGCCGTGACAGTGGGCGTGAACGCACGAAAGACTGGTAATCTTTTCAGATACGTACCGAATTAACACGCGCTTGTCCTTCAAATCAAGTTTGTCAATGCTAAGTTTGTTCAGAGCCATGACAGTTGCAGATGTTTTAAAAAAGCGACGATAAACGAAATTATTCAGAATTCCGCTGCACACGCTGACAGTGACACACCACGCACAGACCACACACCGTCACTTAGTGAGGTGCAGACTGCAGAATAATAGTCCGAATAATCAATATACGGTATTCGTTATAATTAAGAAAAAAACTACGGGTTAACTGGTTTAATTTTTGGACTGCAAATGCCGTTGCTGTAATTAATTATAGTGTTTATTATTATTTATTATATTATGTTTAAGTATTTAAAGAATTTTTTTTACATAAAGCGTACCACTGTGAAAGCGTACTCCATCTTTACTGGTGAAAGGGAGTCGCGACCCTTCCGTGAAGAGCGAAGTTGATGTTTAGCGGCTACGCATATCCGCTACGGTAGCTGTGCGTGCGCTAGGCTAACACACAGAACACACAGCGTGGACGTAAATTAAATTTTAAAAATGGACAAATCTAGATAAAATATGCATATAATAAAGCCAAATACAATGAGACTGGTGTCACAGGTGTGGTATCAAAAATTTTTAAAAATTACCAAAAATATATATTTCTGATTTCGTTATTTATGACTTATTACAATTAGGGCTATAATACCCTTCATCGTTTGATTTTTTTACTACTAACAAAGTGCCAGAACTTTACTGGGACAAAATTTTGCTGCATTCAGCAATAATTAAAGGAAGAAATAAAGTGTGCACGCACATATAAGCCTAAAGCTTGCATATCTCGAGCTCGTGTTTATCGAAAACATGAGTTCGCGAGCCCACTGGAAGTAGCCAGCATTAATTGCTAACCGCAGACAGTGATAATCTATCACTAAAAACATTTATCAACAAGTTGAAGTTTGACCATCTACTGAAGAAAAAGAAGTTTGCGCAGCCCTGAAATATTTTTCTTGGCAGATTGTTTTGTTTAATATTTAATGTTTGTTTACGTTGTTGCGATTTGTGTTGTTTGTTGTTAGTGTTACGTATCGTAAATTGTAATGAGTGACGGTACGTTTAGCTATTTGTTACTTGTTGTATGCTGTATGATGTCACAATATGTTGTCTAATTACCGGTCATTAGATAAACATTATGCCCTAACAGAGACATCAAGGTATATCGCTGTGCCTCAATTCTTCTCAAGCTCTTCAATAGTCAGTATGGGTAAAAAAGCGTACAACGTAAAACGTAAAAAACGTATTAAAAAGTACATCTTTATAGGCTCGTAGCTAACGATTTGAGTATGTTAGGGCATATGATGAATGTTACAATTGTCAAGTCTGTTCACTGTCTATCAAAAAACTCACCAGAGAATGGAACGTGATGGTTTATTTTACTGTTTCACTCAATTTTACGTATAAAGCATTTTATGCCCTGCTTCCCTGCTTGCTGTAGGACTACATACTGCGTAGTAGAAAATTAGCTGTCACACAAACGCTTGTTTACTTCTTCACTTGTGCAAAGAAGAGTAGGCCTAGGCCTACAGTACAACAATTAGAGCGCGGAAGTGTTATGACATTGACATATCGTTTAATTTGCCATTGTTCTCTCCATTATCTTTACTCTTCATTGTCGTTGCCTTGTCATCTTCTCTCGTTGTTTATGCAGTTCGTTATCACTGTTTAAAAGTGTCGATCGTCTTTGCACATTGTTGACGTTTTTGCTGCCATCGTCTTCCTCGTTGTCTTTATATAGTAACATATAAGTCAGTAAAACGTAAATTTATGTAGCGCATAGTGTTCAAATTAGGCCCCTAGTATGTCGTTGTGTTCGTCTTTTTAATTTTTGCTCAGAAGCATCGTCTTGTCTGTCATCGTCTGCGCCGTTCATGTCATCTGCTAAAAAGCGAAAAATGTAAAACACAACAGGTAAAAAGTGTAAATTTTATTTTACGGCAAATTTTTACGCTTTTTACCTGTTGCAGGTATTACGTTTTACTGCGTAGTAGAAAATTAGCTGTCACACAAACGCTTGTTTACTTCTTCACTTGTGCAAAGAAGAGTAGACCTAGGCCTAGCTATAGTACAACAATTAGAGTGCGGAAGTGTCATGACATCGTCTAATTCGCCGTCGTCCTATCTATCGTCTTTACTCTTCATGACTTCATCGTCATTGTTTTTGTCGTCTTTCTTGTCGTTTATGGAGTTCGTTATCATTGTTTAAATGTTTAAAAGCATTGATCGTCTTTGCAGTTGTAGGCCCAACCATTGACTTTTTCGCTGCCAGCGTCTTCCTCGTTGTCTTCATAAGTGACTAAGTCAGTAAAACTTAAATTTATGTAGTGCACAGAATTCAATTTATCTGTCATCGTGTTTATCTTTTTAATTTTTGCTCAGAAGCGTCATCTTTTCTGTCGTGGTCTTCGCCGTTCGGGTCATCTGATAAAAGTCGTAAAATGTAAAACACACTGGATAAAAAGCGTAAATTTTACGTTGATTTTGTTTTACACTTTTTACCCGTTGCAGGTATTACATTTTACGCTTTTTGCCAATAGCCTTTGGCTGATGTTATATGCAGGACCATCCAGCAACATTGAAGTAAAATGGCTATTTGCAGGACGATACTGCACTTGTATCTCGTGTATCAAGAACTGTTGCTGAGTAGAATTTATTATCTTGTTGCCTTCATACGATCCTTTAGAAGCCTGGTGTTTGCTATGTTGTGCCCATAGGTGTGCACACTATTGCAATATCCACCAGGACTTTGGCACTTATCTGCCAAGTCCAACTTTTTTTTGGTTTGTTTTGTTTGTTTATCTATTTGTTTGTTTATTCATTTTATTGCTTAAATTATTATTTGAATAATTAATTAATTGGTTATTACAGCTGTGCACATGGTGCAAAAATACAGTTAAAAGACATGCAGTATCACTGAAAGAATGGCACAACACTACAATAGCTCAACAAAAGTGGACTTGTAGTAACATAGGCAATATATAGTAGATTATAATGATGTCACTTTTCCTTTACAGCCACATAATTGGCATCTGTCTGTGTATCTGTTAAGCAGTGAACATTACTTAATGTGAAAACAATGAGCTACTTTAGTTGTATAAAATATGCTGTGCAGCAGCATTGCCTACAAATGTTTTCTTTGCCTAATCATTCACAGGCAGAGGGCAGAAGGTCAGCAAAAAGGGTGAGTAAGATTTTTGGGTGGAACAGTTTGAGGGGGAAGAGGAGGAAGTGTGGTAAGACACGTTGGTCTCCCTAATGCCGATGACACACAGTCAGAAATCAGCATCGAAATCAAATCCATAATTCTTCTGTGCTGTCTGTCATGCAGATTTGGATCTGAAATCAGCACGAAAACTGGGCGCCGAAAACTGTTTTTGGCGCCGATTAGAACACTGCTTTATTCCAAGCCAATAATCGGCGTGAAACTCAACGCATGATTGGTCAGTGGTTATTGTTGACATTTTTATCTGCTTTCAGGCCTACTTCTGTCACAGAATTTGGTCACACAAAAAACAATTATTAGTATTTTTGCAGAAAAAATGAATATAGCAAAGTATACATTTTAACTTTACATTTTAAACCAAAGGCTATTGCTTATCTCAATAGTGCAAGCAGTTTTGAATCATACAACTGTTGACTAAAATGTGGTGTGTGATGGTGTACAAACATGTAGCCTATTACAATTTTTATCTTGCTATTAATCTAATAGCTATAGTGCCTGTTTCTCTGCGTTACAACAATTAGCAGTAAAATTAGCTGCTGGTTGTGTAAGATTAAGCTGATAGTAAAGCAATGCAAACAAACAATGATGCTGCCATCCAGAGAATAAATATGCAACATGACTGTGCAATGCGTTGTCATGGTAAGTTAATTTTTACAATTAGGCCTAGGCCTATTTTATTGTGTTTTGTCTTTACCAATGGCAGTGCTACCAGAAAGATAATCAATTAAAAAGAATTTAATTCCATCCGACCATCCGGCGATAATTTCTGTTGATTGAGTTAGTTGGAATGATACTGTATACGTGGTATGCCCTCTAGGGAATAAATCCATTGCAGGTGGTGAGATAAAGCTATGTATAGCTTCCTTTTACGTTTTTTTTCGTTAAACTTTTTTTGTTGTTACATTCGATACTGTAAATGCAGATTATACAGGGAATTTGTTGCATTTTGCGATGTTTTTTTTCCGGCACCGGTTTTCATCCTGAGTGGATTTGGAAAGAAAAATTGACTTTAAAAATCAGTACCGATTTTGGCACCAATTTTCAGAGTTGACTTCGGCGCCGATCCTTGGACTGTGTGTCATCGGCATAAGTCACAACATTTTATTAACAGTTCTCAGTGGCACACAGGGTTCCATACCAGTACTAACATTGCAGCTCATCTGCCATCTGCCCATTCTTGTATCAGTATGCTTTGGTTATATGTGCGTTGTGTTGTTTTTAGTAGTATCCTTCAGCAATCTGCTATGTTGTATGTTTTTGATTCCTTACAGAAAAAGTGGTGCAGCTGGAGTTAAGGGTCTTGCTCTAAGCCAGTTGAACACATCAGCATTAAAGAGATATGAATGACAACCATGGTATTAAAATAAGTCTTTCATTTATGTCATTTGTTAGAAATTACTAAACTTACTGACATTGAAATATTAACATTGTGGGTTCAATTGAAACTGTTGATTTGCAGCATTATCCATTTCTTGAAATGTCTGTATAACAATGGACCTGTTTCAAATTCTGCTACACAATTTTTATTTGTTAGTGCCCATATTCACCGTATCAAGTGAAGGGCCTAAACTTTCTGTAGGCCTACATGAGCAGACATGCTGCTTAACGCAACAAGCACTGGTAATGAGCTTTTTAGTGGTATCAACATTGATGACCTTGAACCCCCAAAATAGTGATTTTTAGTGATTTTTTAAAATTTTTGGCTGCAGCGCACACTTCAAGAGTGAACTGATGAAATGTTTACAAATTGACCAAGACAACCTGTGAACAGGAACTGCTATAGGCTGTCGCACATCTCACAAGCATTGGCTCAGATTTCTAGTCTGTAACCTGGGCATGAATAAACTTGCCCTAAGCCCCATCTCTGTTACAGTTATGTTGTCAGTGCATTTACCTGCCTAGAGCCTGATTTGTTTTTTTGTTGGTTTGTTTATCAGCTGTTATATTGATATATCAGCATGGTATTGCTGTGCTAATATTACTGGTACTAGATGCCAGTTGTGCATCATTACCAGTATTTTTGTTAATTTGCAAAGTGATACAATCCATTTCAGCAGTAATTTTGCTATACTCAGAAAGATAATTTGTTATCAGCTAATTTGATGTGTCATTTGCCAGTCAGTGGCTGCTTTGTGTCCATCAGTTTATAATGTGATCAACGCCTGCCGGTTTGCAGAATGTTATCTGCCAGTAATTATATCTCACTGACAGATAAACTTTGTTATATGGCTGGCCATCCTAATTGGCCACTTCATTTGTTTTGCCCATTCATCAAGTATGGCATATGTTCCTAACTCGAAAAAGAAAAGACTGTAGAGGGAGAAACCAAAATCTGTATGAAATATTTAATTGGTAGTAATTAATATTATGTCTAGGGCTAACTAATACTTGATGTGAAAAGTATGTATTGCATGGCCCACTGTTTTTTAAAGGCAGCCATTCAGGGCCTGCCCCAGGCCCAGATAGGCCTTGACCATGCTGGCAGTTAAAGACGGTCTCTAATTTTATTGACAGACTCATCTACCTGTATGTGGGCCCTGTGGGAGCATGGTCGGGCGGCGCCCCACTAGCTGCCGAAGGTCGACATGTAAAGGAGAAAATGAAGGAAAGAAAGAAATCTCTTAAAAATGGAACAGTTTGACACTATCTACAGTAAATGTGGTGAACACTCAGCCTAGAGTCTCTGCCATTACGCACCTCCTGAGTCACTTGCTGCGTGTAAGTTACGCCCAGGCGGCGGCGCTATGTGAATGTGTTTTGATTGATTGATTGATCTCTAAGACAGATAGTTATGGCAGTTTTTTATGACACAAAGAGCTACTCACACAGAGATGGGCAATCTTATGCCTCCACCAACGCATAGTTTGGCCTGCGGGCATTATTTGCCACTGTGCAGTTTAGTGATTTGAGTCATCTGAGAGTGCTCTCGAGCTGTTATAATAGTTTGATGTTATCAGACCTGGAGGCTACATGATATAGAGGCTAGTCTAAGAGATGGATTCCTGAGATGCAAGAGTCCATGGCTAAGACTTCACACTGTAGTTAACGTTTGGTGCAATCCCGTGATAAGTGTCTGAGAAAACTGCCTGATTTGACATAAGTCAAATCAGGCAGTTTTCTCGTTGGTGGTCTTTATTGCCAAGTCTTTTTCTTAGTTCTTCTTAGTTTACTATTAACCTTGATTTTTGAAGTAGCAGCTTTGCTATGAAGAATTTTTACTAACTGATTAACTGTCAGCCTTGTCTGTTATGGAGTGCTTGGAGCAAAATGTGACGTATTTATTTTGTTGGTCTAATGTCAGTGAACTTGGATATCCACGGAAATTCTATGGATATGGATATGGATGGCAAATTTCATATCCACGGCAAGCCAGCATCTACCGCTGTTGCTATTATACGCTGTCAGCTGTTGCCCAGATGGCGGTGAAACCGTCTGCAGTTAGTGAGTGGTATTGCCGCGGGCGTGGCAGCAATGCCTCTTCTCTGTTTATAGTGATGATTGAGCTGCTGTGTAACTCAGTTTGTTATAATGTTGAAGACCTTTTACATCATCGAAGGTGTATCAGAGCACTTAATCACATGGAGTTGTGGACATGGTCTGGATTCCTGGCTTCCTATTATCCTCACACCTCACTAGCACACTTCAACGTTCAGATTTAACTGCACCGTTTATTTTTTGATGTAAATTATACAATCGTTTGCAAGATCCTGCAGGTTGTCGTGCAGACCTAATGACATGGGTCTGTCTCACATTTTTTAATCCTGTGAACCCCCAGTCCCCACCCCTCCAAAAAGGCTGAGGTTGCCCTCACGTGTGTACTTCTGTTTAAGACATGCAGAGGTTGACTTAGTGTGTGTGTGTGTCTATATAAGCTACTCTAAGCATGCAGTTTAAGTGATGTGTAAGATCGTTGCTCAGTGGTCATGCTATCAGCCTCGTCTCTCTAGTCTAGTCTAAAGTTTGGATATTTCTCTGCTGTAAAGTTACTGAAAGTAACAGATGTGTTTTAACGTCGCCTTCTCGCTAGTTAACTCTTTCGTGTTTGTACTCGTGTAAGTGTTTTTATTGAACTACGAAGACTAAACCTGTCGTTTTGCTTAAACTCTGTAAAATGTAATGTATTAAGTTTATGTCTTTACTTATGCCTCGGAGATGCTCATATAAAGGGTTAAGCAGGCGCCTGCTTGGCCATTTGTTAATAATTATTGCAGTGGGCTAAGTGCAGCAGTCAGTCGCTGTAGTGTTAGCACAGCGTCAGTCCTGTGTGATTTTAAAGCGACATAAGATGTACAGAAATTAGAGCTGTCAAGTGTTATTTTTTAACGCATTAATTAACGCATTATTAACGCACTCACGCCCGTCGAGAGGGAGACTAGGGGGTAAGTTGTCTGGGGCTCTGCGACATTTAGGGGCCCCGCCTGTCGAATATAGAAAGTTGTAATGGCAGACGACAATTTCGAATTTTCGATCAACAAGAACTGACGTCATAGCCATAAAAATCTATTTTTATTTGGGAATGTCGTCTAAATAATTAGGCTGTTTATTTACAGTAGTGATGGAATGGCAACTACAGTTTACTTACTTGAATTCCTTCGATCGTCAAATAACCGCAGTTTAACGTAATATTGGAACTTTTGCATAACAGAATTTAGTAAATTAAATTATTAGAATAATAAATTTACATACGTGCATTAACTGTTTTAACGTGCGTTTATTTATTAACACACATTAACGTGCTAATTAATGCATTAATTTGACAGCTCTAACAGTTCAAACGAAATGAACTAAAATAACCACGCGGCTTTCATTTCGTTTCAGACTTTCAGTTCATTTCTGTCGCTCAGTACGCACAAACGGTTGGTCGGCGACTCTTTGTCGGCGGCTTGCTAGTTGCTGCATACAGTTCTTTTTGTGACCGTCAGTGTCAGTATCACAGTAATGTTGCCTGGTCCCGTCACTCCCGTGTCCATTTAGCTGATCCGGTCTACGGTTGGCCTAATTTCTTAGTTTAACTGAAACACTTCTTTGGATGCTTCTCTGCGTGCTTCCCTTGTTGGTGGTGTAGCATAGTGGTTAGAACGTCGGTCCTGGCCGGCGAACTTTCCCTATCCTGCGCCAGACTAATGGATGGCTGTTTGACCACTTTGTGTGTAAAGCGTCCGCTATTAGTCAACCAACAAGGCCAACTCAGCCTGCCATCCCTCCGGGGTCGACTCAGCCTTCTACCCTCCGTGGGACGGTAAAATGAGTAGTAACTCATTCGCATGGGTTACGGAAGGTGGGGACCTTGATACAGCTGACTGGAGTTGCCTAGCCGGCCGCTGCGCCAGCCTGTGTCTGCAGACTGCACACGGTGGCCGTGCGGCAGGCGGCTCTGGTTAGTTTTGAAAGCGCATTAGAGGCGTGCGCATGCTTGCGACGACGCGTATACAAATTGACGACCTTTACCTTTTTGACCCATTTATATGGGTTACGGAAGGTAACCGGCCTGGTGGAAAGTAATGGCAGCCTACCACTGGGTTTATGACTATGTCATCTGTCTTTTTTCTGACTTTTGCTACACTGGACTCCATCTCCAGTGGACCTAGCGGTATAGTCCATATTATTTAGGCCAGTTTAAAAACCCCAGATTGATGAACTGATTGACTTAATATTTACTTGCTTACGTTTTGTCTGTGTCTGTCGCTTGCAGAGTCGTCGGTTCCAATGGAGTCTCCCCTCTGCAGTGAATCAGAGATCTCGCTGTCGTCAGCACTTGGCAGTGGTGCTGCTGGTGGTGGCAGTACTCAGACTACGTCGCCAGGTGATGTGAGCGTGCTGCGTGACGAGGCCAACTTCATCCAGAACGTCTCGCAGTTCTATAACCTCGAGGATCTCAGCGACGTCACCCTGGTGGTCAGCAACCGGCGCTACTTCTCACACAAGTTCGTCCTGGCCAAGTCCAGCGACGTCTTCCGCACGATGCTCTACGAGAAGAACTGGACGGCGCAGCAGGGAGCCGCGAAGGCCAAGGAGATCACTCTGGAAGAGTCACCCGAGTGCCAGGCGGTCTTCGACAGATTCCTGCGCTACCTGTACACGGCCGAGGTCGCCGTCACCTCGTCGACAGCCATCGGCATCCTCTGCCTGGCTGACAAGTACAACGTGATATCATTGAAGGAGCTGTGCACGGGCTACATGGCCGAGAACAGTCGCAGTCCTCACGTCTACAACGCGATGCGCTGGTACTCGTGGGCCAAGCTGCTAGACCTCGAGCCGCTCGTCCTGCAGTGCTACCGGACGATCGCCTGGAACTACATGGAGATCATAGCGTCGCCGGACTGGGCCGGCATGGACCTGGACTTCATCATGGACTTCCTGTCCAGCTCGGAGCTGATCGTCAGTAACGAGTTCGCCGTCTGGGACGCGGTGCGGCTGTGGTTGTCCCACGAGTCGCGGGTCCACCAGCTGCGTGAGAACGCCGTCCGCCTGCTGCCGCTGGTCCGATTCCCTCAGATGCACGTGCCGCAGCTGCACCAGCTCGAGAAGACTGAACTGGCTGACAGCATCGAGTGTAAGGACTTGCTGCACTCGCTGCTGTCCAGTGCATATCGGTTCCGTGCACTTTGTCCAGTCCAGACGCAGCTAGCCGTCGCGTTCAGTGAGCCGTTCTACCAACCCCGTGACTATCTTGATCTGATCGTCGACAACGTCCGCATCCAGAGCACGCTCCGCTTCGGCATACAGGTGACGGACAGTGGTGTAGACGAGGGGAGTAGGGCCCCAGCGGCCCCCAGTGACCGGGCACATTTTTTTTTGTTAGAATATATATTAGGAAATCAGGAAAATAATTAAAGTTGTTGCCAGCAGATCTCATATTTTAAAGTATATGCACCAAATTCGATTTTATTAGACCCCAAGTGGATTTTAGAGATCCTGCTTATAAGGGGAGGAAGAGGAGATGGAGGGGAAGAAAGGGAGAGGAAGGGGAGAGGACGGGAGGGAAGGGCGTATACCTAAATCACTAATTAGGTTTCACTAATTGTGTATAATATATCCAAAATCATAAAGAAAAGAGGCCAAAATCACAAAAACGTAAAAACCGAAATCACGAAAATAGGCCTAACATTCTGCACGTAAAATATAAACATCATGCACAAGTTGCAATACAAAGTGTGAGCATAAGATCAGTTCACTCGGCGGTAAAAGTCTTTGAAATTTGCCTATGAATTGTATAATGCACCATAGCTGTAGCCGACAGTGTGCAAGAACTTGGGGTCCGTTGCGCCCAAAGCGAGGGAGGGATGATTGTAGTTTCTGTAGGTCCAACAAAAGTAATTGCCAAACTTGTCACATTTATCCAATGTGGGTGAACAAGACATTATATCACCTGCTACGTTTCATGATTTTTGTTGCCTTTTATTTCGTGATTTTGTCACACAGCATTTGTGATTTTGGTCTGGTGATTTTTGGTACATTTTTCCCTGTAATTAGTGATTTTGGTCGCTTCCAGGAGG
>Ga0209367_1004235_pt1 | contig 19731 bp, 9 predicted proteins | sample WorMetLIZISLAND2_FD_187412 | JGI IMG/M metagenome (GOLD analysis project Ga0209367, IMG submission 187412) | Marine gutless worms symbiont microbial communities from Max Planck institute for Marine Microbiology, Germany - Olavius geniculatus... ...
GTTTAAGTAAATGTTCTAGTACATTTGTCATAAGCACGGTTTGGCTAAGTTTTGGTCTTTGACATTGTGCTCACGTAGGCCGAAGTCAAACAGTAATTACCTTGATGATGCTCCTCAGTTGCCGGTAGCTGCTGCTGCTGCTGATGTTGCAATTCGGTGAGAGTTTCCTTAAGTTCTGTAGTCTCCTTTGTTGGTGATTCATACAGTTCATACAGCTCATTCAGTTGGCATAGCTGCGTTTCGGCTGATCTCTGCTTTGCAGCTGAAATTTCGTCTTGAAGATGCCTGATTTTAAGTTCCTGGTTTCTAGCATAGATTGTTATATGTTGTAAATTTGCTTTCACGTTTATCAGCGATTCGTTCTGTTCAGAAATCTTTTGCTGACACTGATCACTTTCGGTTTTCAGCTGATTAGTTTCAGTTTTCAAAGCTTCCATTTCTGCACGTAACTCAGCTTCACGTTCTACAAATTTCTTTTCTGCCTCTAAGTAAGCTGCACGCCATTTTAACTCATCTCGTTCTGTTTCCTTTTTTCTTTCCTCCTGCAGCCTTTCCACTTTCTGTCTCTCCTCTTCTCTCGCAGTCAACAACTTTTGCTTAAGCTGATCACGTTCATTTTCTAAAGCTGTAAGTTTAACACGTAGTTCATCCGCTTCCTGTTTTGTGGCCTTCAACTCTGCCTGTAAGTGAACTGCATGCCTTTCTCTCTGATCTCTTTCTACTTCTTCTCTTCTGATCTCTTGCAGTTTTTCCAGTTTTTGTTTTTCTTTTTCTCTTATGTTTCTCAAACGTTCATCTGCTTCTCTTGTTGTTTCAAACACTGTCTTCTTTTCTTCTGTCATCGCCGGCAACTCCGCTTCAAGTCGCGCCTTTTCTTCTTCGTTCCCTGTCCCATTTGCTGATGCCATTGCTTTTACGTTCGCGTAGCTTTGTTATCTAAAATGACATTTGACTTTATTTTCGAACTCATGGGCAGTGCACAGGCAACAACTTAAAATATCACAGTGTAGCACGGTAGTGCGTAACACTTTGTAAGGGCGACAATCAAAGTCAATGGCAAACCCCAGAATTTGGGCACCCGTAGCACCCAAACACCTGAATCAATCGACTTAAAATTTGACTTGGATGATTGCGTCGGCGGTGTGACCCTACGTTCCAAAAATGGTACAAATCGGCCTAGCAGGAGCGGCGGGGCAAAGCGGTGAAATATAATGTTTAACTGAGTTATTTTTTAATTTTTTTATACTTTTCCTGCCAAGCTCTGGAGAGCACATTTTTGGGATTATCGCCGCATTTTTTGCATTGGATGACGTGTTTTGGTAGGGATTGATTTCTTAGGGGGGTCTCAACATTTATGTTTAATATATTTTCTTTTTAATTCGCCCTAAACCGCAAATTTTAAGCCAATTTTCGGATTGAAAAACTCTGACTAAAAATGCTTAACAATGGAGATGCTCATTTACAAACTACCTTTAATCGTCATCGTAGCCCCACCAAAGTGGCATAGTGAATAGGCAATATGGCCCCGGAAATTCTAAATATGAGGTCATTTTGGACCCCCTGCATACATATCACATAACACGGAAGATGCGCAGTGAACTTTTGGCCTTTAACATGGACAAATGCAAGTTTGAGGCTTTATATCTCCGTAACGGTACCAGATAGATACATGGTCACAATGGACCATCCATAGGAAGTCGCCCACCGCTAGTCAAATGGTCACGTGACCGATGGCGTCACGTGACCCCAAAAGGTCAAGGTCTTAACCCCATTACATTTGAGGCGCCATATCTTCGTAACGGTGTCAGATAGACGGATGGTCACAATGGACTACCCATAGGAAGTCGCCCACGGCGAGTCGAATGGTCACGATAACGTGACCGATGACGTCGCGTGACTTCAAAAAATCAAAGTCGTGACCGCATTATATTTGAGGCGCCATATCTCCATAACAGTGCAAGAGAGACGCATGGTCACAATGGACTACTCATAGGAAGTCGCCCTCCGTAAGCCGAATGGTCACGGTCACGTGACCGATGACGTCACGTGATCCCAAAATGTCAAGGTTGTGACCCCATTATCTTTGAGACGCCATATTTCCATAACGGTGCAAGATACAGGACACAGAGTGATTATGACGCATGATCACAATGGACCACCCATAGGAAGTCGCTTACCGCAAGTCAAATGGTCACGTGACCGATCACGTGACGTGACCCTAAAAGGTCAAGGTCGTGACCCCATCATCTTTGAGGCGCCATATCCCCATAACGGTGCCAGATAAACGCATGGTCACAATAGACCACCCGTAAGAAGTCGACGTGAATTGTCACGTGATTGGGTTGGGTCACATTATTGCTTTTTTACTCATGGTTAAATTTGCTAATAAATTTGCTAATAAAACAGCAAATATTAAACTAAAAAACTCACCAGTTTAAAGAACTGTGTATGTCCTTCAAGTCACACATCCAAAACAGCAGAAATCATTTTGCTAGGACAAGAGTGATTATGACGACGCACTGGCTGCCCTTACAAACCCATATGACGTGACCCCATTTAACCTTTTTCACTCCCGACTTATCTCGTGAGCCAATAAACGTAGTCAATACAAATGCGATACAAATATTTTCCAAGTGATTAAATGTACCGCTGGTCCGTAGCTAAAAAGTGTTAAATTAGAAAGAGTTGAACCTCTTTTGGAAGACTGGTTATGTCCGGGCATGTAGGTGTACGGTACCTTGATTACTATGGGCTGTAGTTCATTCATTCATGCAGATTGCGGAAGTCATGATTTCGTCAGTTTATCCACACCTCGCATGTCATGAATCACTTAAATTTAATCTTTATCTTATCAACCTCAAAACTCACGAAAAAATGTTTCAAAATAAAGAATAAAATCGATCCACAATGTTTCTTGCCACTCGTGTGCGCAAAGACTTTGTGTTCAATGCTTACTTTACTTGAGAAAAAAAGGAACGCGTCATTCGAAAAGTTTTGACGGTGGAAGTCTTTAGGCTTAATGTAGGGCCTAGTGTGTACTGCTTTATTACAAATTTACAATAGACGTAACTTATTAATATTTCTGCGCTACAACGCACCTGTGATGTAACGTTAAGTCGTATGGAAGTCATAGGAGTTAGGACAAAATGACTTCATTCCTGCTGAGCCGGCGGCTGACTCGATACAAGGTGCAGTGCAAAATTTCAATTTCACACATTTATTGGCTTACGGGATAAGGCGGGAGTGCGAAAGGTTAAATGGGGTCACGTCACATGGGTTTGTAAGGGCAGCCACTTCGTCGTTCTATCACTCTGTGTCCTTGTAAAATGATTTCTGCTGTTTTGGATGTGTGACTTAAACGCCCTTACACAGTAGTTTAACCTGATAATTTTTATATTTAATAGGAATATAGGCTTATCAAACAGAATATACAATCTTACCGAAAAGTCGACTTAACTCAATAGCAAACTTTTTATCATTAGAGCTTTGTTTAAAGACAGTCACATTAGTCTATTTTTTTATCTCTGTTTCTTGGCTGTTATCATTGATGTGGTGCTGACTACAAACTATAAGTTATTTGCGTTTTTGATATTTCCCAAGCCATTTGTTTATGTACCGATCTTCGAATCTTCAGTTTTGTGGTGTTCATGCCTTTTGTACATTTCTTCTTGTTGTTTTTATTGTCACGATTTTTTTATTTTATTGCATATCATAATTTTATCAGTTATTTCTTATGTTTTTGCAGGCGCGGAAAAAACAGGTCCACTTAAGTGACTATATAGAAAAATATGAGTTGACGAAATTTATCTTAAAATTCTGTTCCAAATTTGATTAAAATGTAAAGCTAAAGTTTTAAAAAATCATTCGTCAAATTGAGCGGTAATAAATTTCGGACTGCAGAAATGAGTAAATAAATGTATGAATTAATTAATAAACGAATGTAGTAATGAATAAAAATAAATGAACACCGAGAACTTCGTCAGCTAACAATTGCAATCAGTCCGTAACAAGGCAGAAAATCTGTACACACTTGAGTAAAAGTAGACTCGAAAACGTACGGACAAACACACACACACACCCTCAGTGTGCACAGACAGTGTAGACACGCATACACTCAGTGTACACACGTATACAAGACAGAACCAACGAACTGTCCTACAGAGCTACAGTCGACAGCCCATTGCAAACATCAACGAAACGCCACGCACCTGCACAATAAGTGAATAGGCCTAACGCATTGAAATGAAAACAGAACTGCTTACTTAGGCTACCCATAGGCCAACTGCTGGCTAGAGTCGTAGTGAAAAACCGAGCAACGAGCTATACCCACATTTCCTGAATAATAACAGAATTAATTCAACACATAATATAATTTATAGCAACCAGTGGCGTCATTTCAGTAAATCATTTCTGGGTCTCAGATTTCTTTGGGGGTCTCTGTCAACGTAACTTATTGTTAGGCCTACTACAACAGTAACACTATTTCAAACGTATGATTTACAAAAAAAAATTAAAATCATATATCCTTGGGTTTCCGCGAATCCCTCCATCCTTCTCCTAAATGACGACCCTGCACGAATCATACCCACATTTCCTGAATAATAACGAAATTAACAATACACATACAGCGTTGGACGATTTCTTCAATAAATAGACTCAGAAATTAAAAGACTACAAGTAAGTAACTAATAAACGAAAATGTCAGCCTAGTGCCGACATATGCGGCCGTCTGCCTAACTATGCGTACTCGCCTACTGCACTTTAAAACCATGACTTTAAAAATGACCTTTAACTTTTTGAGTGAATTCAACTGACAGACTCTCCGTCGATGAAGCTTTGTTAAAATACAATTTTATTTTATTTTATTTTTATGCTGCTTCTTTCCTTTTCTCGATTGTTGTGATGCTGAAAAAAGTTTACGTCATTTTATTTTGCCGAGTTAGAAGCCTCCACGAATCAGACAGACGGACGGACGGGCAAAAACTGCATATAATGCGGCCTACTAGAACGGCCGCACAGTTAACGCGCTGACTGCTTAAGGTGTTGTGTTGCTTTTAAAATGTTTAAAGACAAATAGCTGTTTACATTGACAGCGAAAAATTCAAATAATGTACAAATTAAATCGGTACCGGTGGTTAAATGCGTTGTTATAAGACAAAAAAGACAACACAAGTGTCTCCATTCCGCTGAAACAACGCTAAATGGAAGAAACAAGAATGAGTTTGATTAGACAGAGCTCCAGCTCTCGATGATGGCGTTTCAGATGCAAATTTAATATTCTGACTTTTCCTAAATTCTTCGAATCGATTTTAAAATTATTTACCTAGGTACATGTAGCTTCAACGAGAAAACCAAGAAGGTTTTTCCAGACGTCAGTAAATCTATGATTCAGCGGAAAAAGTTCTTGTAAAAGTTGTACATGCTTTTTAGTTTTTACCAACGACTGCCAGCCATAATGGGACCTTGCACAGCAGCTAGCCCGACACTGATTGGAATAGGCTACACTAGACTAATACCGCTACAGACTTGCAAAAGGGCATTTCTGTCCAGAGCTCAAAGTGAGAAGAATAAGATACGTACGTATAGCAGCTTTACCTTCGTTCTTTTTTCCCCGATAAGCTAGCGCTATTTTGATCACTGATCGATGCAAACATCAGTGACCAGTTGCCTAAATCTCAGAAAACGGCATGCAAGCTAGCATACCGGTATGATTTTTCTCAAAAAAGGGCCGGTATGCTTTTCAGGTGGCCAAGGAAGTGCCGGTATGCCATACCGGTCCAGACCGTCCCACTTTGAGCCCTGTTTCTGACAAAAAAAACAGACGGCAAAAACGCGGGGTTGCTCGAAAATAATAGTTACTCGCAATCGTGTTCAGGGGGGCCAAAGTACCGCTAAGTACATCGTAACACAAAAAAAACGTTAAGCGAATCAGTACATTTGATCGACGTTCATATTGCAACGAAAATTTTTGGCAAATAAAAATAAATTTCGACATAAGGTATTGCGAAAACTTATTCATAAAGGAAGCTGAAACGCCGTTTGTTTCATGTATTGTCTCACATATGCTTATCGGTAACGACATTACACTGCTTTATGTGCAATTTTTTGAAGGTAGAGTAAACAGTTATCTTTCTACGCATAAATGCAAAAAATAGCACAAATTTCGGTGACAGCGATAAACTCGAAATGCCGAAATGTGATCTAATTTCAGAACACAATTCCTAGCTGAAAGCGGACAGATCCATGGACGTGCGTTGTTTGGACAAAAGGAATAGACAGAATCCGAATAAGACGGACTACGGACGGCTGAACGCAACATAATATTTAATCTAAGAAATCTGCTTCGTATAGAAACTGAGTGACTGCTCTTAAACTGTCAACTGTACGTACTATACTGCGCTGCTGGAGTGGGTAAGCGAGTACGCAGTATGAGCTTTTACCACTCCAGACAGTGTGGTATCGTAGTTAAACCAGGCTGAGATCGCATAGACTACACCGTCGTTTGCTTTACGACGCACGAATGCAGCCAGAAAAATGTGAAAACAGTACCGGAGCGAGCGGAGTGTGTTTTTTAAAACTCCGGATACCGCGCACTCGAAATGCGGTAGGCTCTTGTAAACCTACACGCAACGTTTCAAGCCCCCGTTCTGTCGCAGTTCCTGAGATATCGCTTGACTTAAGATGCGTATGTTATAATGTCACATGCAATCACCCGCCCTGTCAGTATTAAGCTAGTCAGTGGAGGGCATCACTGTTTGAGATAAATCGTATAACAGAATAGTCAAAGTCAAACTAGTCTATAAACTGTCATGCAAAGTTGGTCGCTAGTGGCACGGAATTCTGGGACGCAAACACAACGTGTGGACGCAACAAACCTAGCTACTTATCAACGATTATAATATTACAAATAATAATAAATAATATAATATAATATATTCGGTGAGACCGAGTGCTATATAGGCCTAATAATGGAAGACGGCAAATTCACGCATAGAAAATCAACTGAGCAAAAGTCAATCAAACCCGCACGAAGCAAAAAAGATCGATATCGACAATAAGAAACAATTAGGGCCTAGCTGCGTGCGACGAATGACCTTGACCTATATCGCGCTTGACCTTGACCCCGTTTCGGTGTCAGGCGGGGCGTGAGCAAATGCTACGGTAACGTATCGAGTCGGTTCAGTTCTTCTTCGTCTTCGTCGACGTGAAGCGTGTAGTCCGTCGGTGAGAGAGGGTCTTCAACGAGCACATCGGCAGCGCTGGATTCCTGGTCGTCCATGCTACTTGTCCTCTCAAACATTCGCTCAATGTCCATCTCATCAACGCTGACTCGTGAATAGCGTGACGACGACGACGATTTCTGTATCTCCACTTCACCCGCTATGACGTGACCTATAAACAGGGACAAGAAACAAACAAACTTATAGGATCAGATAATATGGTTAAATGCATGCAGTATAACCATTCATAGAAAACACATGTCAACGCTACGGAGCGTCACCTGCCATATGGGATGACACAACATCCACCATCGACCGATAGAGTTAAACGCGCTCCGCTTTAACCCCATGCAGCCAGACTGGCAGGTACTCGATTTACCTACCCCAGAAAGATGAAAGACTGAGTTGACCTTGGCGTTGGTAATATACTGAAATAGTTCACCCGTCCACGGACAGTCATTCATCCAAGTAGTAGCCAGCAGGGGTCAACCCCACGTATTTTGGCGGCGATCTGAATTTTTCGTGAATTTCAGATCATCCAGTCATTACCATTAAGAGATAAGTCTAAGATCTCTGATAAGGTCTAGTGGTAAGCCTATTAATACTTGCCGTGGTCGGCTGTCGAGTCAGTATTGGTTGTTGTTGTATTGACGTCGTAGTTGTCGACGATTTCATCGTCAAAACTCTCCGTCACTCGTATCACCGGCGTTGTCGTTCGCTGTGTGGCGCCACTCGTCACCGAGTTCTTGGCCACGCCTCCTGCACATGCATATTCATACAATATTGCTTCAGAAACTGAGTTTTTTGCAACTTCCTTCAATTTCAAGGAAAAACCTCTGCTTGACTATTCGTTCCGTAATTCAAAATTCCGAGTGGAGTGGAGTCGTTCTCCACTCATTAGGCCTAGATAAATAGAAACAGACAAAAATTTCTCGTAAATTAGGTACGGCAAATAAAACCAATCTGTTTCATGGTAGCCTATGATCATGCTACCACAAGACTCTGTGACGCCAGAAATTCATCTAATCCATTCTCGGCGAGAAGCACCGCCTACAGCTCTACTCCACCTCTGCCGCAACTGGCGGGCGGGCCCCCAAACTTCCACCCGACGAAAGGTTGCCTGTAGCCCGCTCACCTCAGGCAAATCCTGCGTGCGCCCGGTCGCGTAGCTTTTTACTCCTCGCGCGCTACGTTCCGAACGTAGCGAAAAGGATTATATGAGATTAGTGTAATATTGAGGACCGACCGACCAACCGACGACCGACCAACGACCGACCTCTGTTCCTGGAAAAGCCTTCCTGGAAGAACTTCAAACGGCCATATCTCCATAACGGTGCCAGATAGACGCACGGTCACTATGGACCACCCGGAATAAGTCGACCCCCGGGAGTCAAACGGTCACGTGACCGATGACGTCACGTGACTCCAAAAGGTCAAGATCTTGACCCCATTATCTTTGAGGCGCCATACATCCGTAAGGGTGCCAGATAGTCGCATGCGTTGACGTATAACAAGACAAATGGCAACTAGCGTCATCGACCATTGTTGGAATTTTTTCCCTCTGAGTTCTTAAAATCAGGCAATATTTTATGAACTTCGGGGAAACAATTTCCAATAACGACCTCGACGCCAGTCACTATTAGTATAATATTAAACGGGTCTCAGTTAGACGCCGGGTCTGTAATACAAGCCGAAAAAAACGAAAAAGATTTTTTTTAAATGCAAAAGAAAATAATGTGCGAGAGGAGTACATTAGATTGGTCACAATCTAATAATATTTCTTGTTCTGTACTGACTTCACTGGTTAGTTAAAACCATTCTCCACTACTGCGATTTGTTGTATAGACTTGCTGAACAACATGTAACACAACAAATGTACATCAGATTGCAGGCGTTTGATTTCTTGCTCGTTTTGCCCGTATTGTAGGCTATAGGGTTTCGAGTGTAAATTAAAACGCATCTGCAAGAAATCGAAGTGGAACATAAGCTTTAGTTTTACTCGAAGAAACTGGTAACCATACCTATATGCGTACGGCGATCGATAGCCTTCTGCTGTTGATGATGCTCATGCATCTGAGGTAAGCGAATAACACTGGACGATGACGTCAGCTCATCTATTGATGACGTCATTACGTCATGTATTGATGACGTCATCAGCTTATCCATCGCTGACGTCAGCTCATCTGGGGTGTTGGCGTTTTGAACGTCTTCGTTGTCGTCGTCAACAACCGATGACGTCACCACGCGATTCTGTTCACCGCCACTTCTACTACTACTTGTAGTAGTAACCGCAGTTGTCGTAGTGGTTGTCGTTGTTTTTCGCGCTCGGCGAGGCAGTGTTGTCGTAGTCGCCGGGTGTATTCGGACGCCAGTATCTGCAACAGGCGCAATGATATTTTTGTCAACGACAACGAAACGACAACGCAAAAGTAGACGATTATAACTCGGCGCATAGCCACGCGCCCCATCCTTAAGTCGAACGAAATTTTGGGGACTAAGTCGCCCTTCTTGGACTCCAAAATGCGAAAACCCTTGGCTAACTATTTCCGTAATTTAACCTCCAAGCAGCATAACATACGAAACTGCAAAAAAATTAATATTGCAGACAAGCGAATGGACAGACGAATGAACGAAAACCTTACGGCGGCAAAACCACATTGTGTGCTATGTGCATCGCTCAGCAAAATGTTAAAAAGCTTGTATGTTGGCGTACAGCTTGTAATTATCACCGTCCAAGCAAACATACCAGCTGATGTATTAAGTATTTTGTGTTCGCCGGGTGGCAGCTCCATCCTCGGCGAAGATCGGAGATCTTTGAACGCTTTTATCGTTCCGGTTAAATTTAATCGTCTGAACAACGGTCGTCAAAGCGTACCTTGTAGTTTACGAGAATCTGGATCCGAGTCGGAACTGGACATCTTGACATCCATCATTTGTCCATCATCGTCATCATCACGGCTGGTGGATCGGGGTCTACGTAGTGTTGTAGTTGTTGTTGTTGTTGTTGTTGTCTCGTCCAATGACTCGGGTGTCTCTCTCTCTTCCACCACCGGCGTCAGGTCGTCATCGAATGTCGTTACTCGTGACGTCAGCGCCGTTATTTCTACATACGTCACAGCAAGGAAGTAAATAGGCTGTTTATTGTGCGGAAGACCTAACGGGGTTTTGCCCGTGCGTATGTCCGTCAGTACGACCCAGACGTAGCAGACTAAACTGGCGAAACGTTTTTTCCAAAGTAAAAATAACCGGGATGCAAATCTTCTGTTAAAAAAATCAAATGGCAGGGTTAGAGTTAGGTTAGCGCATCTTTTGACGGACGACTGCATACGAAGTCGGCACTGAAACAACAAAGCGTATACAGTATTTTAGCTACAGTAAAGTCATTGATAGTATTACTATGCCGACATCATGAGAACAACGAGAGATGGACCTAAAGTGTCAGACCTGTCATGTTGGGAAAATCGGAGTTGAAGTCGCTTTGACACGGCTCCAGCGCAGACTCACTGCTGCTCTGTTTTACAAACAGAACTTTGTTCACCGACTTTAACGGTAGCACAATAATAAAAGAAAAAAAACTCAACTATACGAAGAGAGAAAACGCAACATCAATGTCATCCAGCACGAGTAGTAACACAGCACTGCAGTTCTCTCAATTCATTGTCAGTCACATGACTAAACAGACTACACAAACTATCACACGATTCCACGTAATCGACCAAAAATTTCGCTTTGCACACGATAACGAACTCAAAACCTCCTACTGCAAAAAGATCTTAGACAAATTTATTGTCTTAGCAAAAACGCGCAAACAGAGCGTATACTGAAACCATCTGTAGTGTAAGAAAAATCTCAGGCACCTGAAAAATATTTAAGCATTCGTTAATCGCGACGTAAAATAAGAGACACAATCATCTACCGGATGTCGGCTATTATCGATTCACGTATTCTGCATGTTGGCAGCCGATTCAACCAGCGGCGTCGCGCGTTAACAAAATAAACAGAAGTTGCCATTTTCCGACAGACGAAATTACGGGTGTTCAAAACTTCTTACCTTACCCCCTTTCGGACCCTAAGTTTGCATTTTTTAATGAAAATCTCCTGAACGAAAATTTTTCTGACAATTTTCCGACAATCAGAAATTTACGGCGGGTAATTGCGCTCCCGCTCTTGTTCCGACTGGATTCAGCCAATCACAGCAGCCGTTACCGTGTCACGTGGTCTGGTGACGTCATGCTCGTCGCCGGAAGTCGTGTCTACGGAACTGGATGGTAGGACGGAAGAACTTTTCGACGAACTCATTCCATCGTCTGCTTGCACAAAGCACATTATGTAAGTGGAAAATTCACGTAGTTTCGGTTTCAGTTTTAGCTGATGTTTCGAAGTAGATGCTTGATCCGCGCTATTGTGGTTTGCAAACGGTAGCGTGTCAGACTTACGATCAAGAGGGCGGAGGTTCGAAACCCAGTCGGGTCGTTGTCAAGTAATCACTACTCTGATGGGTGTCTGACTGACTGTCTTCGGACAGGTAAGCCATCTCAGTATATAACCAACATCAAGGTCAACTCAGCCTTTCATCCCAGCGAGGTATGAGTAAATCGAGTACCGGCGTGTTTGGCTAAAATTAAGAGAAGGCGCGTTCACCTGTGACGGGTAGCAGACACACTGTGCGATCACAATCACATATGGCAGGTAACACTCCGTAGTTCCTCGATAAATTTCCCATAACGAGCTATACCAAATCAATAACCTTTAATTTTTTTCTGCATTGAAACGTCATGTACAAACCTTTATCAGCGTACGTGGCCGAATCTCGCCGAGGGCACTTGGTTATGACGTCAGACAGGTAAGCGTTGACTACGTCATCGCGTTTTATACAGGTGAGCGCTCGAGCCAGCTCATTGGCTGGCGAGGCGTCGTTGCCATGGCGACGATGTCGTGACGTCATCCAGCCGTTGAGCATGACCAGCGCCTGCTCGTTGACGTATGTGAAAGTCGATCGTATGTGTGAAATGTCGCACTCTGTAACGCCAAGTGTTCGCCCAACAACTACAGCAACAACAACAACTCCTACTACTACTACCACCACTAATACTACTGCTACGATTACTACTACTCTGTGACGCCGAGTGTACGCCCTAGCCGGGTCCAATCTCCGTCTACTGCTGTCGCTATGTCGGTGAGACGTAGTAAAGCATCGGACGGAGACGTGTACGGGGACTCCAGAACATTATGGCTGCTGCTGCAGTCTTCCGCTAAAAACACGGCCATACAAATCAGAGATGCATCGAATACTCGAGCTGCATTCAGCCAAATATTTGTATCTTTATTTGAATTTATTTCTTTAAAACATGAAGTCAATTTAAAATAAAATTATAAAGATATTGGCGAGCAACTAAGGAGATGTTACCGTATTTGTATTTAGATTTACTGGTATTTACTTATGCAAGATGACAAAAATTTGATCAATATAAAGTTAGCAGTATCCTGAAACAATAAACAGTCAACACTTCCGGGAAAAAATTCACGCCCCACGCCACGCTACGTAAAAGAAAACAGCTACGATGCCGAAAACAACGTCCACAGTTTGGCACAACTCACGGTGATAAACACGTGCGGAAAAGCAAGTCGTCACATTTTGACCTAACTATCACTACACTAGTGCATAACGCATTACACAGGAAAGAAATCGAACGTTTTAGTTTTCCCTATCGTTTATTACACATACAGCAGGCACCGCGCAAATCTTACGGCGGCAGCTTCCGTTGAGGCAGTGCGCGGACGACGAGGCGAGGGTCGGCTGTTCCAAACTCGTCTGAAGATCACTCGTAGAGTCCACGTGTAGGTCGTCGGGCAGGGCGATATTGAGCGTACAGACGGGCGGCAGCGGTGACGGGGTGCCGAGGATGCCGTTGCGGGCGGGCTTAGGCTCCGATATGAAGGCCATCCGTGCGCCGGCCGGTTGCGTGGAGTCACGGACTCTGACGGTGAACGGAAGTCGACTCTCGTGGAAGACGTGGAAGCAGATACGTAGCTGGTCGTTGCCCTTCGTCACCGGAGCGATGTTGCCGGCCATCTCCAGGTACACGTTACGACCCTCCGCAACCTGAAGCGACGATAAACAAAAGCCACGATTACATCTACTTCAATCCGTGGTCTATGTGTTATGCCGTGGCTACACGAACCGATTTCCTCGTCCGAGGTGTCGTCCGACGTCGTCGTACCTTCCGGGGTTAAAAAACGTCCTCGTCCAATGAAATCGGACAGAATGAACATGCTCACTGGTTCCGATTTCCTCCGTCGAGATTTCTTTGCATGTCAGTCGAAAGACGTTCATCAGAACCTCGGACGAAGAAATCCGTGCGCTACGGCTTTAGACGAACAAAATTGCTTTGACTACGGCACGGTAAGTAAGTAAGTAAGTAAGTAAGTAAGTAAGATAGATTAGTAGGCGCCGTTTAACAGTTAGCCACAATGCGCCGCGATATCAACACGTAAACAGAATGTTTTTCGCAGCCGCTTAAACTGTTCGAAGCTAATGTCTAGATTATAGATATAAACTTTTCACCAGCGAAAAAATTGCCAGGCAGTACTAAAGAAGAGTGCAATTAACACAGACCGATAAACCACGCTATTAACGAGATAAAAATGGTCGGCGGACAGCTCGAGGTATGGCAGAACAGCTAGTTTTAAATATCGCTTATCAAGATTATTAAATAATAAAACACAGACAAAACTAGAAAGCAGTCATAGCCCGCATACCTCCGCCAACGCCATGTTATTCGCCAGGTGGCAGCACCATATTCAATTTGACAGCGGTTTCCCTTATGCCCCCTTTAAAGCAATGGTAACGAAAATTTCTAAGTAATCCAGAATCCAGGATTCGTTCCGGATCACCCCCAAAATTGAATCACTGGTAGTTTTTGCCATTCCCGACATTCCCAGAAAATATCAGAAAGATTCGTCCATAACGTTTTGAGTTATCTTGCTGACACACAGACAAACAGACAAACAAACAAAGTCTGGCAAAAACATTACCTCCTTGGCGGAGGTAAAAATGGACGACGACAATGATGACGATGATGACACAGTTTGTAATGCAGACCTCAACGTCCCTGGAGCGGGCGACCTCGGTGAAATGTTCCTGAGCCTCGAACGTTTTGTCCGACCGATCATCAGTCGACGTCGTACTGACGACACACAGCCGGGCTTCGACCAAGTCTCGACGCTTGGCAAAGACGAGGAACTTGCAGAAGAACGGGACGGCGACCAGGTCGCGGTATAACTCGGTCGCCATTCGAGACACTTCCGTGAAACTCTGGCAGTCGAACAGCCAGAACCTGTAGACCAATCACAGCGCAGAATGAGGTCACGTGGACAGCAAATACACACTCACGCTAAAATAGGCTAGAACATTCTAAGTCGAAAGAAATAATTTCGTCTTTTGACATTTTTGAGGTTTTATTTCCTGTAAGCAAAACGTACAGTTCAAACTGAATGGAAAAAATATTAATAAACTGTTGGTTGTTTTTGCTGACTTAAACATGATAAAAACAACGAAAATAAATTTTATTACTTTTTTATGACGTTGGTTCATTTTCATGATTTAACCGTAGGCCTATATTGTATTAGCTGTGTTCTCTGTCGGGTCAGTGCCGACACCGCCATCAGCTGAACTTGCATAGACTAACGGCCATTATTAACTTTTATTAAAAATTTAACAAAAAATGGCCACAACAGGCAAGGATGGGTTGAAGCAAATAGCATCAATAATGCCACTTGGTTTAAGGCCGGTGAAGTGTTATTTCACTGTGTTGTTTATTCTGTTTATTTCATCTGTTTGTACTACCATACTATACATCATGTATAGCGAATAATATTAAATACATTATATCACGTAAACTACACTAAAATGTACAATAAAATTTTTGAAAACACGAAATAGGCCTATTTTGTTCAATTTTAAACAGACAGGCAGAAAAAGGTCACGGCAACCTGGCGGAGACGGAGGTAGTAAAAACGACAGTATCGTTGACAAAACTGAGCGGAGTTGTACCCGTTACGTCTTCCCACTGAGCAGGTATTGTCCCACCTGACAGCCATAAACAATGATTGATTAATTATCGCATGCACTCTATGCGGCCATGTTTAGTTACTACACATCAGCGAATGCGGCTTCCATATAGGCTGCATTACGAGTCTAGTACGTACGCGTCCATTCTGTCTGTCTGTCACATAGATATGCAAATTTCCAACTCCAAAAAACAAAAAGTCGCAGAAAAAACCAACTTAGTATAAGAATTCCAGTGAGCTAAAGCAACTGCTGTCTAAATTTGTAGCTCAAAAATTCAAAGCTCAAATAAGGTTAAGATTGGCATTGCCCAGACCTAGGCGCACGGCCGCGTAATATGTCACCACTGGGCCGACATTCATGTTTCTAGTTACATCTGCCGAAATTACACGAAACACACAATGTCATCTGGACGCTACAAAGTAAGTAAGCAAAAACAACTCCGTATTTTACCCCCCCCCACCATTTTTAAGTTAAAATGGGTCAGACTATTTTTTGTCAGCTAGACTATTCCAAAATGATAAGCGATTATAACCGTAACTTCTAAAGTTTTCATATCTCGTCCAGCCAATACAACAAAAAGTTAAACTAACAAGTACTTTTGCAAAGCATCAAAATGCCCAGTACAATATGCAGTACAGATAATACGTATGGTAGTCGACAGTATTGCATATTCATCGTCGACATCTATGCGTATTCATTCTTTCATCCTCTCTTGTCTTGTTATGACGTCACTGTGGTTGCTGTGGCAACGGTTGCCATGGCAACGATATCACCTGTCTACTGCACGACACGTATTAGGCTACACTGAACATATCAACAATATACTGACATGCACTAAACAAAAACAGTTAATAAATAAACCCAAAAATAATAACGCATCAAGATGACATTGTGCGCCGTGATAGCATCAAGCAGAAAATTGATAAAAGTAATAATTAGAACACGAAAATGTATTAAATCTATCTCAGTGGCGTATTCAAGACTTACTTCGCTTCTCTCCTCCGCTTTCTATTATTTCCGTACCCCCTTTAATTTCTTTTACATTTCTCCATTTTTTTCTGTTTTCCCTTCGCACTATTTTCATTTTATGCTTTTCTGCAGGTCTAAAGACAGAAGCTCAACGAAAGGAAACGGTGAGATATTTATCGTGGAAATTTAGGGGAATTTTAATACATTATTCATTACGATTAATGATTATACCGTATACGATGGCGACATGGGACCCGCAGCGATACTGCCAAATAATTTCCCATTTTATTAGAAACATGGCCGATTGTCCACCCCTTCCCACTAATGCCACTGAGCTTATGCAGCATTAAATATATACAGAAGCTCGTGATCGTGAAAACATTAAGTAAGTAAGCAACCGCGCAGTTATTATCAGTAAGTAACAACGGCACGGTTATGATATAATTCTCGGCAAACATTACAAAACCCGTTTACCCGCCGTAATAACTAATGCACTATAAGATATTGTGCTGTTTTGGTTTTTTTTATGCGGTCATCCTAACAGGCCGCATTACGGGTTTCAGTTGTCCATCCGTCCGTCCATCCGACCGACCGTTAAGCTTCTACGTTTTGAAGCGTTCTGTTACAAAGAAGCGAAAATTTCGGCCCAATTAAAACATAATTTGCGGCTGTCCGACGTACTGGCCAATACACTTACCATAACCATTGGCGGATCCAGAAGTTTGGAATAAGGGGCGGAGAGGTAGGGGTGGGGTCTGGAGAGGGGGCTGCCCCCTCCGCAGAAAATTTTTGAAAATTTTATTCAAAAATCATGTATTTTGATGCAAAATTGTCCCTTGTTTTAAGATGCATCCGGTCAATAAGGGAGAGGGGGCGGCCGCCTCCCCCCTTGAATCCGCCACTGGCCATAACCCATTTAAACTGAAAAAACGGCATAACTGTTATTGCTGCTGTGGAAAAAACGTTCACAGCAATTTTGATTCAACTACACATTTTAATATTATTGTGTTTGACTTACAACTCCGTAAACCTATAGGAAAAAGGTACAGAAGAACGAAAGTGCAAGACTCGTATTACGGCCCATTAGCCATTAGGAATGACGCACAATTAACTTGACCGAAATTTTTGATTAGTAAATCGATGACCGCATTTTGTTTCGTGCTATGGCAAAAAATGATTAAAATGAGCCGAAATAAAAACTCAAATTAGAAGCCGGCCGAGGCGGGGTGGGTGGGGCGAGTAAACGGGTCGTGAATGTTAGAAAGCGTAACAAGACAAAATGTCTACTTACGACTCTTACCCGTGATACTGCACAGCAGATGCAGTGTCGGCGAATCGGGGCTACACTCGTTCAGCATTCCCTTCTGGGCGGAGCGAGGCAGCGGGATCATTAACGTGATTGGTCGATGGAACTTCCGGCGGCGCGGCTCCACCGTTACGATTGGACTAACGGCCACGCGGTTGCCTAGCAACCGGGCAACTAGTTCCGGCGGTACCGGCTGAGCCTGAATAAAAAACACAGGCCGATGAGTTTTTATGGTATTTTGCATTTATCTTCCTTTGCTATATAGCTATCATATATGTGTGCAAGGCAATGCTATTCGCCAGGTGGCGTCACCATCTTCGGTTTTGCAGCGGTTCCCTTATGCCCCCTTTAACGCAATGGTAACGAAAATTTCAAAGTGCTCCAGAATCCGAGTTTTTTTCCGGATCACCCCCAAAATTGAACCACTGGTAGTTTGTACCATGCCCTACATGCCCTCAAAATTTCAGATAAATCCGTCCATAACTTTTTGAGTTATATTGCTAACAGACAAACAGACAGACAGACAAACAGACAAAAACCGGCCAAAACATAACCTTCTTGGCGGAGGTAATTATAACCGACTATGCTTAAATATATTCAAAGTAAATAGGCGTAACTCGACTCCAATCACGCTGAGTGTAAAACGTTCTGCTAAACCAGTAAGTTAGCAAGTAAGGAAGTAAGTAAGTAGTTTATTTAATACCTGTCAGACACACGTGCTTATAACAGTAGTGAAACGCATCATAATATCTAAAAGGAAGGCAAGAATATAAAACAACTATAAAACATAAATACACAACAATTAGCAATTGCATAAGCCTAATATTATGCAATAGGCCTTACAATGTAAATATAGGACGAAGCTATAAAGAGATCAAACAATAAAGTTACTGATATTAAAATCACACATAAGAAAGCAGTATAAAACCAAAACCATGGGCGCGTTCCGTTAATACATAATTTACTCAGCACTACACAGGTAGCTTGCAGCGCTGTTGGCAGCAATAAAGCGCTGCGCTACTTAACGGCCCCCAAACGACATCGCTTTCGCTAGCAAAGAAAGCGCTGTCGAGAGCGCTGAGTAACGGGGTGTTTACACGATCTAGCAAACGTCCAGCATTAGCACGTGTATTTTGAATACATGCTGGAAGTTTGCTGGACGTTTGCTAGATCGTGTAAACACCCTATAACTTAACGCGCCCCATGTTCTGGAGTTCGGAATCTAAGCTAGACCTATATAGAAGGATAAATACTCAAACTTGATAAAAACGAACGCTTTCGTTAACGTTATGGCTGAATATCCAGTTACCTGAAGTCCAACTTTGATCGATTTCATCAGAGCGCCCTCGGGAAAGACAGCTTGAACCTGCGGGTCGACGCTAGAACTTAGTACAGCGCCGGCAGGACCAATGGTTGCTGTTTCAAGTCGACAACGAGTCACCGTGGCAAAATATCTCGGCAGATCTTTAGTTACGATTCGCACCACTCGCTGGTTCTTGCCGCCCGCATCGGCCCCCTCCGCGCTACGCTCTTCTACAAACATTACGCATACGGTAAAAATTCAATTAAGCTTTTTATAAATTCATTCTGTGCTACCGGTTTCAGCCGGCGAAAAAAAGGTACGGGACGGTAATTTTTTCTTTTAATTTTTATTTTTTGGCATGACATTTTACAAAAAAATCGCAAAAAACAAATTGTCACGCTAAACAATAACCACGAAAACTAAAGTGAAAATGCGGCAGCATTACAGACTGTATTGTGAACAGTATTTGAATAAATATGTGAAAAAAACTGCAAAAGTATTTTAAAAGTCTAATAAAAATCTTAGTGATGCAGGTTTTTTTCTTAGTTATTTGGATAGTAAGCGTTATATGGCTTTTGCCTGTGCTTACTCAGGCCACCAGTAATTCTGGTGGCTTCGGTGAATTCGGTGGACACACTTAAAACATCACAATTATTTATGGAAACCATAACGCTAACAAACCGTCATAAAAACAGCGTATACAGACCTAGTATACCGCCGGTGACTGGTGGGTTAGTAGGGGTATCTCTGAGGGGCGTATCATCAGCGGGTGTCACGTGTTCGCGCCAGGTTTGTCCGTTGTCACTGCGTAGTACTATCACCTCACGCTCGCGATCCCGTATTGACGCACAATGCGGTACCT
>Ga0209367_1004236_pt1 | contig 19727 bp, 11 predicted proteins | sample WorMetLIZISLAND2_FD_187412 | JGI IMG/M metagenome (GOLD analysis project Ga0209367, IMG submission 187412) | Marine gutless worms symbiont microbial communities from Max Planck institute for Marine Microbiology, Germany - Olavius geniculatus... ...
TTGATAGTCGACATTGTTGAACGATAGCGGACGTAGTTGAAGTCTACTGAACGTCGTCGCGGTCGGCCATCTTGTCGGGCCTTGACCGGAAGTCGCCGTCGACGCGTCGTACTGTTTGATTTTGCTGTCGGAAGAGATTGTTGACTACACTACACTGTTGATTGTCGCCTCTGTGTTGACTTCTTTCCAGGCCGGGAAAGCAGGTGCGGACATCTTTCTATTTTCGGTTTTGATTTTAGTTGACCGTTTATAGGGATCTTATTGCTTTCGCTTGTATCTGCCAAATTCTTTTGTACCGGAAGTTCCCTTAGATTTTGTTTACTTTTAGTTCATCTACCTAGTTTGTGAGTTCACAGGCTCGGACTGAGTTGCTTTCTTCGTTAGCTCAGCGCCCACTTCTTATCGAAAGCGGATCGAGATCTCTGTAGGAGCCCAGCCCCCTTGTTGTTGGATCTCAGGAATTCTTCTGCTAAGTTTATCCAGGCCCACGGTATGGAAAACATAGGTTGTAACCTTAGGCAGCGCCCGTTTCCAACTTCTACCACGACAGATAGTTTAGCCACAATAGCTACTAGCTCGGTATCGACTTTTACTTCTTCTATAATGTCTCACCCATCCAACAGTAGCAGTAGTAGACCGGGTTTGGTATACTCAGCTCCTACAATGGCGAGTCTCCGCCAGGAATCACTGGGCTCTGATAGTGCACGAGGAATAGGTATAGGCCTAGCGGCCGAGCCGATGGACCCAGCTGCATCCTCAGGTGGCTTCTTGTTCAGTCGAATCTTTACGAATGTTGATGTAACTGCTGCTGATGTGACTGTTTCTACTGCGCAGAGCGCTGCGTCTAATACTATGAATGTGTTGACTCAGCAGCAAGTGCTTAGTACTAGTGTTGCTGCCTTTAGTGTTTCTGGTGTTTTTGTGGCAAGTGCAGCGTGCGGACCGGCCAGGCGTACACGCGGACGTAATAGACTAGGCGTACGACTCCGAGGTGTCGGCCTACTTTCGCGACGACAGTCCACCGCCGCCGGCTACTTTCTACTATAGACCGTCGCCGCCCGGTGTGACTTCGCCCTTCGCCAGTGTACACTCGCGTGCTGACAGCAGGCAGTCACGCACCAGCTACTGCCCAGTCAGCAGACAGCCTCGCGCCCCAAGTCGACAGTCCGTGATGAGCGTGCACTCTCACGTCAGCGGCAGACAGTCAACGCACTTGCAGGTGCCAGACCCCGTCATCGAGTTGATGAACAAGATGTTCGACAAAGTCGCCGGCGATGCTGTTGCTCAACGCATGGACGCTGATTGACGCGAGCAGCAGATGCACGCAGAGATCGAGCGCAGAGAACTGGAAGCGACGGAGAAAGCTTGTTTGCAGATGGAGCTTGCACAGTTGAAGAAAGATATTGCCGCTGAGAAGAGACAGACTGCTGTGCAGTCGTTTCCGCCGCCGGCGGCAGCAACGCAGTCCGACATGCACGCTGACAGGGTGACCTCTGCTGCTGCTGGTGCACTTCAGTCAGTTTTGGAGGATGTTTCCACGCTGACATCGTCTGACAGTTTTGCACACCCACGCAGGCCGCCTGCTTCTACAGATGGCGTGACCCGTGTCAGTGCTGGTACACTTACATCAGCAGACAGTCAGCATCTAGTTGAAATGAGGTCAGCTATTTTGGCGCCCACACTGATGACATCAGCAGACGGTCACACACAGCCGCCGCCGCCGTTGACTGTAGACAGCGTGAACCTATGGCGAATAGCTCTCAGTTTTTTTATTGTTGATCGATGTGATTTGCCTATGCCTGTGTATACTGCGCCGTCTGCTGTCCCTGCGGTTACGTTTACTACTGAAGTTGAGCAAAGCTGGATGGCCCGGTCAGCAGCGGGATACCAATCTCCAGAGCCAGATCGTTCAAGGACTCCGTCTGCTGAAGTTGAAGAAATACTTGAGCTTGCAGTATGCCGATCTTGGTTTCGAGGAGACAGTCAAGAAGGCACGAATCTACATGGAGGTCAAAGACACTTCAAAACCAAAGAAGGTTTTCGTGCGGTTCGCGAGCACCGAGCGTGACTCGACCGTCAACGCTGTCACGTCGTCAACGGTAGATTTGGAACCGATAATAAATTGCCTCCAGAACATCAAGGGTCGGATGGACAAGATAGAGCGTCGTGGGCAACCAGCTCGTGCGTCGACGCCGCTCAGTCGTTCCACATCACTCACACAACCGCAGTCGCAGAACAACCAGCGAGGTAGAACATCACCGCGACCGCGGAACGACAACGCCGCCTACCAACGCCACCAGTTCGAGGACGCCAACCATCAACTTCCGACGCAAACGTGGGACGGCGTTGATCCACGTTTCCAAAGAACACCGCCGTGGTGGACTAACTTTGGCCCGAGGTATGGTAGCCCTCAGCCTGCTTTTATGCCTCTGATGGGCCGTGGCGGTTGGTCAGGAAGATCTGGTCGAGGTTCCGCCGCACGAGGTCAATGGTTCAACAGTAACCGTGGCAGAGGTTTCTAGAGATACGGCCGCGGTTTTGTCGATCGTGCGGAGAACGAGCAACCAGCCGAGCGTTACGAGGACCCAACAACACCTCCAGGTCCCAACGCGGAGCCACGTCCTGGTCGTGGTTGAGGCAGAGATCGCGGATGTTATGCATGCGAGAGGATCGGTTGCCACAGCAGCAGACACGTGGGGAAACAAGCAGCTGAGTTCCGCCGCTACGAGCACGCACGTTTTTCGTCAGTGTCGCCAGACAACCGGTCCCAGGGAAACGGTCCACGAAGTTCGCCAACGGGCAACCGGGCTCTGACACCACCCCTCCGCCCGCAGTCCTAGTAGGACCACCCCTACAGTCCGATCGACCGCCAACTTCCAACCCGATTTGGACTGGGACGCCGGACGGACCGCGGACGTCGACGGATAGTGTAGATGAACCGAATGATTCTGACTTGACTGACGTCAAGACACCTTACTACTCTGTACCTGCTACTGCTAGTTGTCCTGCTGACGCTACCGCTACTAATAGTGCTGCTGTAGATGCCACTGCTACCGCGTTTTGCTTTGCGCCGTTTTTCGATGTACCGATGCTAAATATGTTACCTCATGTTATAGCCGAAGGTATGACTCCAAATATCCAGGTGACTATCCACTCGGTGGTGGTCCGCATGATGCTTGACAGTGGGGCCCAGGTTAGTGTGTTACCGAGCGGACTTGCCACTAACTTCGATCCACCCGTCCCGTTTCCTAGTGTTACCAGAGAGGTCCAGACTTTTGGCAACCACCAGGTCACGTTGCGAGGTCCCATTACCCTGGACCTTCAGTTGTGTGGTTTTCGTACCCGCCACCCGTTCTACTTCATCGACGCCTCCACTCCAGCGATCAGTGGGTACGACTTGATGAAAGCAGCTAGGTTAGTGGTTGATGTCGCAAACAGACAGGTGTGGTCGCGCCGCCCAGAGTCGGCTACGAAGGGTCCGATAGGTCCAAACCCTGAGTTTCCAGTTTGTAACAACAGCGTGCACTCCAGTGTGGCTATGACCGACCCACAGCACGCACACCGCGTCGTGGTGTCAGAAACCACGGCGTCCAGTCTGGAAGATCTGGATATCAAAGCCTCCCCGGCTAGTCCGCGTTTTTTTGACAATTTTACGAGTTCACTACCGGCAAACTTACATACACCTAGCGCACACGGTGGCCGCCGAGTGCCAGCTTCGCGGGGCCACACGCAACGGTCATCGACTGAACAGACCTTAAACTCAGTTGCTGGTGAAACGGGCCAGGGTAAACAAGCTTACAAGTCTCCCGGGGTGCTTGCACCTCGGAAGCGTCGTCGTACGGTCAGCGACGATTTACTTACTCCACCACAGGAGTTATCAGAGTCCGCTACTTCTACAGACGTCGATCAGCCAGACGTCAGGCGTGCTTGTACGGACCGAACACCGCAGTGTTTTTGTGTCGATGCTATTCAGTCAGAAAACGAGGAAGATGTCATGGCTACTGTAGCCAAAATAAATTAGTGCTACCAGGACCAAGTAGATGCAGTCCGGTTGCGTTCTATGTACTGTATGCTGTCCGACACGGAGTATTCTAACTTTGACGAATCGGACGAGAATGAAGAATAGGCTGAGTGTCGCCAAAGTTTTTAGGATTACATAAAAGAATCGGCCCAGCCAGACTTTCATTGTCACTGACGAAGAGAAGTTAGATGTTGAGGGTCAGGAGGTCAAAGTTTCGCCGTCGCAACATTCAGTTGACGTTTTTCAGCTTGAGTCTGAAGTAAACGCTAATTCGTCCGTTTTGCTGCCACTCGTACAGTTTCGAGATGCACCAACAGAGTCAGCAGAGTCAGATTTTCCAGGTTTCACAAACTTCATCTCTTAGCAGGTAGCTAAAATATGGTCTTATACACAACAGTTGCAGCAGATGCTGTTTTCAGATGCAGGCACCACACGTCCAGCCTTCACCCAGTGTAGTCCAGTACAGCCACAGGACAGTCCAGATCAGTCGGTTCAGTCAAGCCCATAACCGCCACTCTCGACGACAGGCCCTCAGCCATCAGTCTCCAACGTCACGCCCTACACTTCGCCCCGCATTTCGTCTTGTGTATATGGTCAGTCGCTGGCCAGCACACCTTCGCCCCTCACGTCCCACACGTCGTCCCGGCACTCCTTCAGCAAAGGAGTCCGCGCCGAAACCCAGTCGTTGGGTTGTCGTCAACAACATATACGTGCCCCCTCCATGCGCCTTTTTCTAGCGCCGTCAGCCGACAAATGTTTGCCATCATTCATCGCCCAGTCATTACTCCACGTGTTGTGTTAGATCCGCGTGCCCCTAGCTTTCAGCCACGCGTCACACAGCTGGACTCAACTTTATCAGTGCATTCAGGCCCTGCAGCTTCACTCGGCGTTATTGTAGATCCGTCGTCTAACGCTGAATCTGCCCTTCCGTCTACTGCGTTTGCTCCATCCATGCACCAGTCTGTGCCATACACACATCCCGAACCTGACGAGCCAAAGCCTCCGGACATCATTCACTCTAGGTTTAGCGCATGTGCGCCCGTGTTGTCCGCCGTTACAGGTGTACCTGTTGTAGGAGAAGATCCCGAGGTACCAGAGCATGTACGAGAGCTTTTAGACGAAACAGTCGAGCGATCGAAACTGTTATCAGCCAATCAGCAGTACTTGGCCGAGGTTCTACGTCGTAACGGTTCGGCGTTCGCCACCGGTCCGATGGACATCGGCTTCTGTGATGCCATTCAACATGACATCGAATCGGGCGACGCCAAGCCGATCAAGCAACCGCCACAACGGCCTCCACCTGCCGCCAGAGACGAGGAAAACAAACAGCTTGATGAGATGCTGGAGTCAGGCGTTATCGAGCCCTCCTACTCGCCGTGGAGTTCGCCTGTGTGCATGGCAAAGAAGAAAGACGGCTCCTTCTGTTTCTGCATCGACTACAGGCGACTCAACGCAGTCACGGAGAAGGACGCCTACCCTGTGCCGCACGTGAAGGACGCACTCGACAGTTTCCATGGTGCCAAGTATTTCGCTACTATCGATCTACTCTCGGGATACTGGCAGATTGGAATGATGGAGAGAACCAAACAGTGCTCAGCCTTCTGTACCAGACGAGGTCTCTTTCAGTAAACGAGAATGACTTTCGGTCTTACCAACGCGCCGTCCACCTTCTGCCGTCTCATGGAAAACATCTTTCATGACCTTGTTATACAACATCTGTATCTGTTACCTGGACGATATCGATGTCTTTGCAGCTACTCCCGAGCAGTTGATTGAACATCTCGACAAAGTGTTTACCAGATTGCGTGATCATGGACTTGAAGCCAAGCCGTCAAAATGCATCTTTTTCAAGAGTCCTATCGAGTTCCTCGGACACTTAGTGTCAGCCGACGGGATCGAACCACAGCCAGATAAGGTGGAGAAGATTGAGAACTGGCCAGTCCCGCATTGCTTAAGAGAAGATCGAGCTTTCGTGGGTCTGGCGAGTTACTACAGGCGCTTTATCAAGCACTTCGCCACCCTCGCAGAGCCACTTACCAGCCTCATGCAGGGTAAGTCCAAGCCGTTCGTCTGGACAGAGGAAGCTTAGGAAGCCTGTGAGAAGCTGAAGCAAGCCCTCCTCGACATCGTCACACTGGCTTACCCAATACCAGGACTTCCATGCATTTTGGACACGGATGCTTCTGACGTCGCTGCCGGAGCAGTCCTCAGCCAGAAGATCGACGGTGTCGAGAAGCCGATCGCGTTCTACTCCGCAGTCCTCAACCGCACTCAGCGAAATTACTGCGCAACTAGACGCGAGATGCTCGCCGTGGTGAAGTCCTTACAGCACTTCCGTCACTACTTACTCGGAGCGAAACTCAAAACGACATTCTGAAATTGAAACGGCATTCTGAAATACGAACGCACTTCCAGAGAAAGCGAAAAGCGCAGTGAAGCAGATTATTTCCAGTATTTATTATATATTTATTGTAAGTTCGCCAGCAGTTTAGTGCGGTTGTTTACCGAGTAAGTGCTCTAGGTACCCAGAAATAATTCTGGACAAGCGTTTCTTGGTAATATTTGATTGTTAATCGATAACTTTGATGTTAAGCGTTAATAACACCCTAATTTTGAAACATAACGCCGAAAGTTAAGTGAGATATTTGGCGATCAAATGTAGGTGAGCGATAATATCGGATGTTATTTGATTTTCTCATACAATTAGCATATCTAGTGATGTAAATCATATAATTGAATGAATTTGAAGATATATTGGGTGTATATTGCTAATTACTGACTTAATGCTCTTATTGATTCAACTAGTGTTACATTGTGTTTTTTCCACTGTGGGCAACAGTTACTATATCCTGTGTATTGTGTCGCTTATTAGGTCATGTAGCACGGGTATGACTAATTACCGCAACGGAGCCGCAACGGACTGTTAATGAACAAATTTAACATAAATGTTGTCTGCTGTTGCCCTTTGCCAACACAAATAAAAATTTAACAAAATGTAAACAAGTAATGTAAATGAAATTTTACAGTCAGTCAGTCGAATCTAATTATGCCCAGGCCGAATTAAATTCAAAAGGCATACTAGCTAGACCTACAGCGAACGCGGCCATGTCGCCCATATCCAGGTTGCTAATTGCTTGATAATAATAACAGCAACACTGCATCAAAAAGTGTAAGCAATTAAATTGTCAAGTGTCATTTACACAGTTTATTAACAACATATATATCTCTCAGAAACTGCATTCAACCTGTCTCTAATTTTTTTCAGGTAGGTGTTGGTGGCAGCTGGACAATATGTTTTGCCATTCGTGTGGTGCGAGTGCTTCTACGAGTGATGCATTTTGTTGCTACTGTGGCAGTCGTCTTCGAGCTGAGTCAACACTAATCGGTAAGTTTGCCGCACGTGACGAATAGCTGTCAGGCAAACTCATAAGCATTATACATCCAGTGGCGTATTTAAGGGGGTGGGGGACGGTGCGATGCCCCCTCCTCCTTTTGCCCAACCATGAAAATTTTTTACAGGCCACTTTATATGAAAAGGTGCATTTTTGCCATTATCAAGCAAGAATTGGAAAATTCAACAATGTTTGATGGTTTTTTTCATACCGATACCATATGCAATTAAAATGGCCATGTGAGATTGCTATGACACCGGCGTCGCCGAACACTTTTGAAAACCAGCTGCAAGCCGTATAAGCCTATAATATTTCTCGGCGGCCGAGTTCAGTGTCCATGAGTGAGTGACCCAGCACTATATTAAACCAACCGCAAGGCAGTTGGCGTCTGGCTGGCGCACGCCATGGGTGGTGGTAAATACTATTTTATTATGTCAGATCTGAGTTTAACCTGAGATGAACCCACCCACAACTTGCATAGGCTACAGCAAATGAGATATAAGTCTATCCAAATTAGATATGCCTATTATTGCATGTAACGCGACTATGACAGCGCTCTTAAGATGCGTTCCTTTGCCCTGGCGACTGTGACACGCCTTATTCTCAGATAACACAAGCTGCAGTGGCATCGCAGAGTGCCAGATATCATAACGACGTTATCAGAACTCATCAGTATGAGAATCCCAGGAACCAAGCTCCGTATGCTAGTGTCATGATGTCATAATGTCATTAAGCGACCAAGTGCCCTATTTCACTGGAGAGATAGACAGTTTGGACACGCTTGCCCGCCCGCTGTCTTGTACAGCATTTGCTGTCAGTCCGCCACTCGCACACGGAACAGCTAGAAGTCAAAAAATTGATTTACAAAATGTAACTATGAGTTCACCTTCGTCATTAGCGAGTGGAGACGACAATGGCAAAGTGTCAGACCGCATACTTTTTACGATGTCAAACGCCAAAGACACGGTGCACCGCTTATGAGTGACGACATTAACGACGATCAACGGATCAAGCATTCTGAAGACGACAGACCGGGTTTGACATAGCCCATTTATTATTGTACTGTAGGCCTACTGTGCCTATTGTAAAGTTTATTGCCTTTTTTGTAACTCACATTAATCCGTGACGACGTTTTGCAGCTTGCTGAACTCTATTTTTGGCTAAAACTACGCAGATATTTGTAATTTTTTGCGTTTCCAAATTTCAGAAAAATGGGCGAATTTGCGGCTTCCATTGAACATTCAAAAACAAAAAGTGTTTAGCTTCAGGGCGTTCGCCTCCCTGACCCTGACCCCTGACCAGGGGCTCTGCCCCTGGATCTTGCTGGGGTCGCCGACCCCAGACCCCTGTTATAGGCTCGTGCTCTGCACGCTCAACATGCCCCCCCTTTGCCAAATTTTAAATACGCCACTGTATACAGGCTACGAGATCGCCCTTGTGGCAAATTCTAGTCATCTCACATGTAAACAGTCTCTAGCCCTGGCGTTACGGTAAGGTGTTAGGATTAGTATTAGTCGTTAGTGCTAGCGCTATCTTTTATCCTTACCCTAACAGCTGAGTAGAGCTCATACATGTATATGTCTTATGAGTTTTGGTGGCTAAACTGCAAAAATACTCCTCACAGAAGCATTGTCCACTCTGTATTCTGTTATTCAATTGCAATTTGTCACTGGTCAAGTAGTCCAATGAAGCACTACACCGGACCACACCGGACGGTTAGGGTTAGGGTTAGAGTTAAGGTTAGGCACTGGTTAATCGCACTGGACGTTTAGTGCAGTGTTTCATCAAACTCCTAGTTAAGTGTTTACCAAATAGCTGCAAAAGTACTAGCTAAAAAATTTTTCATACCGGTAACAGTAATTGAAGTAATACCACAGTACATATCAGTACTGGTAATGTCACCATGTTTGTCCCTTAACACAGGTTTAATAATACAAAATTTAAAATCATTCTGTACAAAAAAATGCCTCAGAATTGAATTTAGAATGTATGTGCACCCAACAGAATCTTTGCTACAGAAAACGTCATATTGCTTTTTGCAATACTTTTTTAGATCAGCCAACTGCATCAACCAGCACTTCAGCATCCGATAGTCAACGTCCATGTCCATTGAGCTATGACGCGTTTTTGGCATGTCGCAAACGCAAGAAATGTGACCGACAAAGTCACTTTGTCAAGGCGCCACACAAAGCAAAGAAAATCTAGTCTGTCTCGGTATGTGTCATTCTGTGCATTACGTACATGCTTGAAATGTGTGCAAATTGCTAGTAAAGAATTGGGGTTCTTGCACCCACTATGTCATTGGAGTGACCCTCTATCTCAGATAAATTTAACCTCCTTTGGAGTTGCCTTAACCCATCTCCCCAGCCACAGGGGTTGCCTCAGCCCCTAGCTCATTGGAAATGAAATCAGCTGTAGTAACATGTTATTTAATATTTCGCTCTTGTACATTTTAGGTCTAGCTGGAGCAAAGTTTTTATGCGTGAAAGCAGCTACTGGTTTCAACGCGTATTAGCCATCGCAAATTTTGTCTGTCTGTTTGTCTGTCACACGGGTGGATCAGTCAAAAACGGTGCAAGCTAGGATCACCAAATCTTCACCGTCGGCTGTCTGGAAGTCGCTGTATCTCGGTAACGGTGCGAGATAGGGCCTAGGTCACTATTAAATTACTAATAAAAAGTTGTACACTGGCTCTCGATTGGCACCAAATTCAATGACCTTGACTGACCTTGAACGCAAAAGTAAGAGTTTTATGAATTTTTTTGGGCGTTTTCGGGCTGCGACACAAATCCATATCATTCACAAGGTGGCACCACACTACTATCGTTATGCTAGCCAGATAGGGGATTTTGGTATTTTTATATTAACTTAGGGTAAACATTTCAATTTTCAGCTAAACTACTAAACCGGAAATGCTATAGGTTTTCGCGCGTTTCGTGAGCATTAGCTCATATTTCTTGTTATTATGGGATTCGTCATTTCTTAGGTGCAGTGAGCCTTGTCTTAAGTGTTTCTCCCAGTGGCTTATGGCTTTACTCGCCTGCATGTTCTGTCATTCATATTACATTGTTGTTGCTGTCTTTTAGTCACGGTGAAAATGTCTATTTGAGCCAAAATGTAGGTTTCAGCAGTCCTGACATGTTTCATGCATTGTCAGTCAAGTCATGTTTCTTACCACCCCCAAAAGTTTAATCTTGTCCATTTCATCTATCTGGTTTGCTTTGCTACTGCCAGTGCCTCTGAAGCTATGGCAATATACACAGGTTGTTTATTATTGTTATCATTATTGTTCACACAATACCTACACATAATTTTGTTTAGCAGTGACGTAAATTTGTTTGCATTACTCACAACTTCAGACAGTATTGCTGTTATGATAGGCAGCAAGTCTGTGCCTATCTCCGTCTACAACCGTTCTTACGCTAGATAAGTTAATAGCAATAAAATAACAATTTTTGCAGAGTCACCCTCTTTGATGCATGTGCTAAACAAAAATCTTTTCATCCATCTGCACAAAATTTACGTGTAGTCACAGAAATCTACACTCTTTGTCCTGTCATTTGCTGAAAACCCAGCTTCTCACTCTCATCTGGACTTAGTACGCTACTGGGACATGACACCAGGATGGACATACAGACTGACAAGACAGATGTAATTACAATGGCCAGTATGTCCTGAGCACTATGCTCTGTCATGAATGAAATTAGGCTTCTCAGGATAAACAAATACAAATATTTTGGGCACAGAAGCACTGCCACAGTGGGACTGTGGTGTGCCATCTTGCACATCCACATTTTCTCACTGCTTCTATTTACCTACCTATGGGTGCTCGAACGCCAAGCTTTTGTTGAAAAATTAAAACCAGTCATTACTATTATTAGTGTAACTCTCGCTATCAGTAAGAAAGTCACTTGTTCAAGTAAGTCATATTTTGCAGAGCTTTTTTTGTGAAAGAAAAACTTAATCTTATTTCTGCAAACTGTGTTTAGATTTAGGTTGGCCGAATGCACAGAAAAACTTTATATTATTATGGCTGGCTGCACTAGCAAAGTACAAATTTAGTTTAGCAAACTAGACTTCCAGTCTGCTTCAAGCACTAATTGTATTAATACAATTATTGTATTATTGCAACCAAGCCATGGTTATCTGTTTTTTTCCTAAACTAGTCTTATAGTTTAGCAGATGTTTGTTTAGATTAGTTTAGATTCGTATATTTTATTTTAGTTTATACTGACTATTTATTTTTATTATATTTAGTGGAATGCGTTTTAGTAGTCTTACTTGCTTTGCTGTGTAATGCACGGTTGTTGCATTTTAATAAATGATCATCAATCAATCAATCAATCAGACATTCTGCAAGGTAAGTTTTCAGCTTGTATTTCCTTTCGCTTTTTAACAACATGTGGACTAGAATGTGATTGAATTACAAAGGTGAATACGAAAAGCCTTAAAAATACCAAATTAAAATTTTTGGTAACTGCTTCATTGTGGCTTGCTGTAAGTGGTTGTTGGTATTACTTGGCGTAGTGTCAAATTGAACGAATGCGACAAGTTGGCGACAGGCTGTGCAAGGTGCGTGGTGCAGCCGCCACTGGCATGCTGACTGAATTGAAGCCATCTGCAACTGCACCTGAGATTCTTAAGTTAGCTGTGGATAAACATTACGCCTGCGACAACAGACTGCTACGTACAGACTACATGCTGCTGTACCACGACCAGCAGGAAGTAAAATTTCTACCAGGTGGACAGGAGCCGTTCACACTGGAGGGATATCGCCAGTTTATGGACAAGTCATACTGAAAGCTGGTACTCTTCATCTGCCCAGCTGAAGACTATGAATCAGGTATGTTGCTACCACTATACTTTTCATATACCACCTTGCGTGAGTTCATGTTTCGTCGAGAAGTAGGATTATTTTTTTTGTAATCGGCATCCGTTTAATCTGACAGAACTTAAGACGAACTATACAATTACTATAATATTAAACTGAAAAAAACAATGGGCGACTTCAGTTTTTGACTTAGACTTTTGCTGAGCCAGCGAGTATTTATTCGGACATGCTTTCACAATCGTGTTCTTAGACCGACTGTCAGCAAGCGACAAGAGTGCAAGTGTTCACATTTCGACATGTTTAAGTGTTTACGTTTCTGTTACTTTGGCTGACATTACATCCAGTTGGCCAACTTGTCCATTTTTCAACTGCCTTTAGTAACATCGCTCAAAATGTTTGTCCACTATGTAAACACAGGCAAGTAGATGCTTTCTACATTCATTCACAGCATTATCGATAATGTTCTGCTCCGGACCAATCCAGGCTGAACCAGTCACTTTTTGACTTCACAAACATTTCTAAACTTTATCTGGCATACACACTGCTGCATAGCAGTTAAACCTTGTAATAGACTGGCTGTTGGAACCTACAGATTAGGACAGATGGAAGTTGTTGATTTTGTGCTTTGTCTGCTTTCCCTAGGTAGTCCAAAAGCAGATGTTGGGTGAAGTGTAAACTGAAGCACTTATTCAATAGCCAGTTGTGTCAAAAATATTTCTGCAACAAATTATTATAATCGGCTAGTGTTTGTTCAAGTTATGATCGATAATGTCCCAGATGGTTTCTTTTATTTTGTCTGTTTATTTTAACACATATTTCGCTTGATCTGCTTTCTCTAGGTAGTGCAGAAGCATACATTGGTTGAGGTGGAAAACTAAACATTCGTTTGATGGCAAGTTTTATTAGAAATATTCGTGCGAAAAAATTATCAACATTTGTTAATTAGTTTTCAAGTTACAGTTGAAACTGTCGGGGATGTTTTTTTGGGACACAGTGTAGTATTCGTTATTATACATGTATGCACAACTCTGCGACATGTGCATTGTCTGTTATCTGCTGCCATTGACATTGCATGTTGTTGCAGCATGACATTGATAATTGTGGTGCTAAACTTATATGTATAAATACATGCATTGTATTGTAGTGCAGTGAATTCTTGTGACGTACATGCAGAACATCAGTCAGCTGACTTGGGCTCAAACTCTCCTACAGCATGTGAAAATGGTTTTTTTCTTAGTAATAAGTTACAATTAATAGCCATGTTTTGCTTATGTATGGGTGATACTGTCACTGTGCATTTACCTATTGCTTTTGATGGTACATCTGTAGCGTTCAGTCACAGGATTTATGACAATAAAATGATAAAACATGTTGTGGATGTAGAGTATGTGATAGTAAACTTTTCGGTATAAAATTATAAATGGTTATTATAAAAATTATTTACTTCAGTTGGCTGTTGCAAAAGTTGTAATTTTTTGTGCAAAATTTTGCAGTACCGCATTTGTACCGCACCGGTACACTGCCGGGTAACGACCTTAGGCAAGTTGTTTACACACGTGTGCCTCTGTCACCAAGCGGTATAATTTGGTACCGGCTTCACCGCTGGGACGTAAACAGGCACACTGTGCGATACACTGGCCCCGTATCCGTGGCCCGTAAGGCTCGGGAAGAACTTTGCGTTTTTTAACGTTTAATATCTTGGTCAAATATTGCAACTTCTATTATTGTGCCACGTAAGAAAGTGAATGACAGCTCATGCAGACATCACAGTAGCTAAAGTCTCGAGCGTTGGCTAATCATGAGATTGAGTTAATGACACTGATAATTATCTCACATTTTGTAACGTGTGATAACAAGAATGAGACCTGTACAAGAGCGCAAAATGTTCACTGTCTTGTGCTGCTGAGTGAGGCTTACAGCTATCATTTGTCATGTAACTATCGTAAAAAAAAGTTTATCTGTAAGCCACAGTTTTTCTATTTAATTCCAGCACAGCTATACAGAGCTGAGCAATTTACAACATGAATAATTGTGGGAGAAGGTAGGGGTATAGTGTATGAAAGTGAATTTCGTTGCTGAGGAAAAAACGGTGGGTATTGGGGAGTGATTGTGGAAGGGCATTGACGTTGCAGATATCAGTGAGGTTTTATTTATTCGTAGCAGCTCTTTAACAGGTATTAATTCTTACGTTGCATACACTTTGTTTTATAAAGCAGTTTTTACATATAAACACTAAACTTTACGTGTGATTTAATAATTGGTATACAGATACGTCAGCAACTGACAGCAGAGATGTGGTAATTTAATGGCGTTATGATAAGCTGTTTTGTAATTGAGTATTGTTTCTTTTTTTCATTGACAACAAACATCAGCAAAATTACATTGACATTGCATGTATGCAACTTGCCAGGAGTTTATGTGGAGTCAGGGACCCAGATGGGTTGCCAGACACAGAAACTGTCAAATATTGTTTCACAGTGATCAGGTGTTTGTTACATGGCAGTTAGTCAGCTGACTTGGGGGGGAGGGAGGTTATGTCACATAGATAATCATTATCCTTTTGCAGAATTATGTTCGCTTGCTGCAGTCTCCTGCCATTTTTGATAAATGAATTGTGGAAATCTCATAATAGTCGGTCAGATGTGGCGTTTTAAAGCAGTTTTGTTTGAACTGTAGGACTGTTGTAATTGGTGGACTGTGTGTAACAATTTTAAAATTAAACTGCATTACATTGACAATTGTTGTTCCTATCGCAGTTTAATTGACACTGCATGTTAGTTAAGGTTTCAACAAGTTTTATGTTTTGTTGAATCATCTATATGTGATCAATCATCATAATGTGAAAATTTATTTGTGTGTAAAATTTCACGAAATTTGTACTGCCTGTTGTCTATTTTCCATGACATCGCACATGCATTACCTGATACTGTTTAAAATCTGATTAGTTGGAGAAACAGTGTTACGCGCAAAAGCAGCTACTGCTTTCAGCGCGTCTTAGCCATCGCAGTTCTGCCCATCTGTCTGTCTGTCTGTCCGTCTGTATGTCACACTGTAGGTGACACAGATAGTCAAAAACGTTGCAAGCTAAGATCACCATATCATCACCATCGGCTACGTGGAAGACTCCAGTTTTAGGAACCATAAAGCTGTTTCATAAATTCGAAGGGGATCACTTTGAAAAGGGCGCTAAATGAGAGGGGGTAGGCAAAATTTGCACTTTTTAGCCAATAAGTCACTGTATCTCAGTAACGGTGCAAGATAGGGCCTAGGTTGCTATTAATCACTAATAGGAAGTCGTACACTGGCACTCGACTGGCGCCGAATTCAGTGATTTTGAATGACCTTGAATGCCAAATAGATTTTTGGGCTATTTCGGGCTGCGACACAAGTTTATATCATTTACAAGGTAACGCCACGGAACTATGGTTATGCGATCCAGATAGAGAATTTGGTATTTGTATATTAACTTAGCGTGAACATTCCAATTTTTAGCTATACTACTGAACCGGAACTGCTATAGGTTTTTGCGCGTCTCGTGAGCATTAGCTTAAATTTTTTGTTGTTCTGGTCAGGATTTGTTAGCGCTCCATGACTGTGAACAAAACTGACTAACATTTTCTACTTCACTATCAGTGACTTATTTAGTGGCATGATGTTTCATCATGATAAATGTTTTGTTGATTGTTTCGTATATCAATTGAGTTACTCTTTCACTAACAGACTTTCTGTCAGCTGCTTGTTTTATTTAATAATTGGTTTAATACGTGTTTCTGTATAATGCTGCGATAAACTACACCGTGGTCCATAAAAACGTGCCACTTTTATTTTTTTAATACTTTTGTGAAACATTGGCCGATTTTAATAATTTTTGGCAGGCGACATCAGGAAAGAACTTGACGCAAATGACTCCAGTTTTGACCACTTCGCTTTGATATTGTCGCTACACTATCTTATAAAATGCAGTAGTTATAGTTTGGCCATTTATAACAATGAATTCATACTGGATGGCACACGTGTCAGCTCAGTAATGATTAACCGAAAAGCGACAAACACGATTTGCAACTATTATATCTCAAAAAGTCACACATGGTGCATCACATCTTCTTCGTTACAGCATGTGCTCAAGCTCAACAACCCGCATTTCACAAGGTAGTGTAGTGACAATATTAAAGTGAGGTTGCCAGAAGTACATTCATTTGCGTCCAGTTTCTTTCTGATGTTGCAGACCAAAAATTATTAAAATGGACCAATGCTGCATGGAGCTATTCAAGAAATAAAAGTGGCACGTTTTTTATTGACCACGGTGTTTATTTGGCAACGTTTGACTAATGCAGTTCATTAGCATCTGTCATACAACAGCTTTACAGTGCGTAAAAACTGTCCTAAGAATTGTGTATTATATGTTACTTGTTGTTGCTGCTTTGTTTTGCTGCTGAATGCCAACACTGGAGAGTGGAGATGTGTCCATCATGGAGCTGTTACAATTGACGCATCAATTAACGCGTTAATGCGTTAATAAATTAACGCGCGTTAAAAAATTAACGCACATACGTAAATTTGTGTTAATTTACTAGATTTTGTGAAGCAAAAGTTAAAATATTCCGTTAAACTGCGGTTATTTGACAATCGAATGAATTCGAGTAACTAAACTGTAGTTTTCGTTCCATCACTACTGTAAATAAATAATTATTTCGATTTTTGATGACACGCTAATAGATTTCTATGCTACCTATGACGTCAGTTATTGTTGAGTATACGTTTAAAAATGTGTTTCTAACTTTCTATATTAGACAGGCGGGGCCCCTCAAACATCGCTAGGCCCGTAATAACTTATTCCCCTACTCTTCCTCTCGACGGGAGTTGGTGCGTTAATTTACGTGTTAATTAATGCATTAAAAAATTAACGCCTTGACAGCTATAGTCCATAACCAAGTGATGTGTTTACTTCAGCATTGGGCAGAGAGGGCTGCACATCGTTTGTGTAGCATTATGCCAGAAAGCTAGAAACAGTTGGTTGATAACATTGTTTTGTTGTGTAGACTGAATGCACAGTGACAGCTTCGTCTTCAGAAATAGTGCTTGGTGGCAGTGCAACACTTACAAAAGTGGTAAACTGTACTGCATTACTACACGTGTATATGTTGTGGCAAATTGTTGTAAGTAGTTGAAAATACACTGTTATCATTCACTGCATCTTATTATCAGAAGATGGTAATATATTCTTAGTCATTTTGCCTGCTGCTGTCTTGAGTACCATGGTCAAATGAGTCTTGTTGACATGAGAATGAATGAGATTATATTCATCATTTCTCAATATTAGTGGCCTCTTTACAGATAAGTCAGTGTAAAATCTGTAATACCTGATAGATTTTTTACAACATTTGAAACAGTCATTGAGACGATCATTTTCAACATGTCCTTACAGTTTGTGCTCAAAGGAGCCACCTAAAAACGGGTCTTTGACCTTGAAAAGTAGGTCAAGGTCGATGAAACTGGGTCAGTGTACTAGGGGCTACTACGAGTGCACGTGTGTAAAGTTTGGTGAAAATCCGACATACTTCATCTGGGAAGAAAAAATAAAGAAAGGATAATAATAACAAAAACAATAGTTTTCACCATGTGAATGGTGAAACCTGATAACCTGAAATTACTCCAAATATTGTATTTTACACTAATGTTAGTAAAGTTTCACGTTAATCTTATTACAATACATTTCTTTGGAAAGGGTGTCACAAACTTCTATCTGACGTTTATAAAACTACTGAAGTTAATGACAATAAATTTAACCTATGTTTGTTTGTTTTTTATTTATGGCTGGCCAAACCACTGGGCCGATCTAAGCGAAACTTGGCAGACGAACTCATGTTGACCTAGGGAGTATTTTAGTATACGTGGCGCCACCACACGAAGCTCGCAGTTGCGCGGGACTGCGCGCATTGGTGCCATCCAGCGAGGTTGCGCGCAGGGTGCAGTGGCGGCCTGCAGGCTAAGCTAAGTGGCTGTGCGCCAGGGTAAGCTAGTATGAAATAATGCCAATGCTAATTTATCACGCACAATCAATACTAGCCCCTGTCAGTAGACAATCGCCATTTAGCGAATCAGTTTATGATAATAGAGCACAAATGTTTCATATATGCATGGCATGTTCAGAATGCCAGCAGTGAGAACACGACGACATCAACATCTGCCCTCAGCAGTTCTGTATCAAATGCCTATGTGGAACTCGGCACTCCAACGGTCAGCTGTGTTCTATTGCACTCACTAATTGCACTACCATTGATGCATTTGTGCACTGCTAGTAAATGTAAACATGAGATGTCTGTAGTGTTCTTCGTCAGCTGTATTACTTTATTTTGATGTCTAGTGTCATCAACTAAATAACGTTAATGGTAATTGTAGGGCTTACTTTAAGTTAGCTAGGCTCTTTTTAGTCATACTGAATGCAGCAGAAATTGTGGAATTTCACTTTCAGTAATCGTGACAATTTTCTTACAATATGAGCCTCGCTCTCGGGCATCCGATGTCTTCTGTCACTAGAACTGTAGTTTTATGTTAAAAATACATACAACGCATTTTTACAGCACGACCAAGCGCACAGACACGTCTGTAGATCACTGCCCCCATTTTTGAGTCAAGGGAAAAACCTGACACGAACGTTGTGCTGTCCCTCAGCAACAGCTGAGCTAATTGTTCAATATGTGTAAAATATGGGCATTCACTACAATAAGCAAGTTTTATATGTGAAATGAATTGTTCAATTTTTGAAAGCTTACCCTCTTGATGTGCTCCTAAGAATATGTTGTTTAATCTTAATAAATCTTATGATCATAAAATTATAAGTATTAGTGCAACAAGCCACGTGTTGTGTACAGGTATTATACCGTCAACAAAGTAGCCAACCAATGTTTATTAATCATCGGCAGCTTTCCACACTTTCATCTGTTGCTGTTATGGTAAGGGATTTATTATAACCACCTACGTGACAATGTATTTTTAACTACATGCTGTTCAGTGCTGTGAAGTAACAAAGCAAAAGTAACGCATTACTTTATTTGAGTAATGTTCTGTTACTTTGCAAATGTAAGAAAGTAAATAAATAATACATATACTTTTACTTGTATTATTACTTCGTTACTTTGTTCAACGGTTTCCTATGGGTTTTCGGCCGAAATTTAGGGTCACGCTGCGCTCTCGTTCGGATACCGACGGTCTTCGTACTACAGGGGCACGTAGATGATATCAATCCACTTTTTGTGCCAGGTTAGCTGTAGCTCAGTAATGTCAATGCGCGGGTAAAAATTTTAAAAATTGGGTTTATTTCCAAAAGAAATTGCCTTTCAAATGTAAACCAATTTTTTCACGATTTTTGACAAAAGTTTTCAAAAATCGTAATTAATACAAAAGATGGCCCAGAAAATTATAAAAAGTTATATGTGCATTTTTATACACAGTGGCTCAGTTAAAAAAACTGCCAAGTTTTAGC
>Ga0209367_1004238_pt1 | contig 19720 bp, 17 predicted proteins | sample WorMetLIZISLAND2_FD_187412 | JGI IMG/M metagenome (GOLD analysis project Ga0209367, IMG submission 187412) | Marine gutless worms symbiont microbial communities from Max Planck institute for Marine Microbiology, Germany - Olavius geniculatus... ...
AGGCTATAATCAGCTGTAGTTTACTAATTTCAGTTGCTTGCAAATTGTGATAAACATAATGGCTTATGTCTACAGCACTGCAGATGCAATTCTTTATGGTGCAAGCCGTTAATTATTCAGTGATAATTGTCAAAATGAAGTGCAAAAACCCACAATATCACAAACAGAAAGAGCTTACCATGGTGCGAGTTAGTTAATCCATATAATTTTTTTCACTGTCAATGTGTTTCACCACACGTCACGGAAAACGTCTCTGCGAGACGTTAAAGCTCCCAAGACTCTCGAGAGTCACGAGAGCTTCAAGGTCTCGGCCAGTGTCTTGGAAGCTGCAACATCTCGTCTCGGTCTAGTCTAGGAGACATGGGTCTCGGGTCTCGTCTCAGCTCAGAAGGTCTCGTGCACATCCCTCACAATTTGTCAATTAGTCACATTGTGTTTATTTACGATTGTGCCACACCATGATGGTAATTATTAATAGGGACGCAGTTTTAGGCGGTTCAGTTTGATTTTTCTCCATGATATAATTAGTCAAATTACATTATCACGCCAACAATCCTACTAATCACTGCTCATTTCTGAACTTCTGCAAAATTCCGTGGCAATATCAAAATTCCGCAGAAAAGGGCAAATGTTGCGGCTCAGCTCGAAATTCTGCGGCCCGCGAAAAACTGTGGGCCCTACTAATAATGTGATGACTGTAATGAAGCAAAAGGTACTTAACCTATAACCCTATTACAAACTGAGCCACAAAAAAGTACATTTCTCCAACAGCACCATGGTTAGAAGACGGGACATAGAGTAGAAGACAAACAGTATTTTCTACTCACAAATCTAAAACTAAGGACCAGAGATGAACAATTTTTAGCAGCAGCAGCAGCAGTAGTAGTAATAATAGTAGTAGTTGTTGTAGTTTACTTACTTTTCCTCAACAACTGTCTGATCGCCTTTCACTTCCTCTACTATAATCTTCTCTTCCTCAGCAATCAGTACTTGAGGACTCTCCAACAGTGCTGAAAAACCAAACACACTAGCAGTGCAGGGGCATCTACATCATATAAACCTTGTATTATGATAAAACAAGAAATCTGAGCTAATGCTCATAAAACGCGCCAGAGCCTATAGCACTTCCTGTTCGGAGGTAATCTTGGTCTATCTCCACCTGTTTCGTTGCAATTCACTCTTTTGCAACCAAAAATCGCAAAAAAAATCACTAAAACCCCTCATTTTAGGGTTTAAGGTCATTCAAGCTCATCAATGTTAATACCATTAAAAAGCACATCATTGGTGCTTGTTATGATAAGCAAAATGTCTGTGCCTATCTGCAACCGTTTTCATGATAGACAAGCCAATAGCAGAAAAATAACAACTTTTTAGGGGGGGGCACACCTATTTGACACCTGCTTGTGCAAACATCCATGAACGTAGGGGGTCGGGAATTGGACTGCTATAATCTACATTCAATGCCAAAAATCTGCAGGTTGTGTTGGTTCATCTCCAACCATTTCGGCACAATTCACTCTTGAAAGGTGCATCACAGCTTGAAATCGTGAAAAATTCACTAACACACCTTATTTTGGGGGTTCAAGGTCACTCAAGGTCATCGATGTTGACATTCCTAAGAAGATCGTCGCCAGTGTTTGTTATGATAAGCAGCATGTCTATGCCTATCTGCAACCATTTTTACGCTACACGAGCCAATACCGGTAAAATAACATCTTTTTAGAGGGGGTGCCCCTCTTTCACCCCCTCGTTCATGGGGACCCCCTTGACCTAGGGGCATGAAATTTTGTCCCGAAATACTAGAGACCCCAGGATATCATATGGTGCAAATCCAAAGTCTCTATCTCACATGGGCTTGGAACGGTACCAGGGCCTGACACCAGGATGGACGGACAGACAGAATTACCATAGGTAATATGCGCTACAGCTCTAGCTATGCTAGCTCTGGTGCGTAATTAAGGGGGTTTGGCCCTTTTAGAGAGAATTTGGCATCATTCAGGACCTAAATTTGTCAATGTAATGGGAAAGCCATTTTGTAACATTAAGACAAACATGACGAAAGCGATTGAAATAAACCCATCAGCACAAATAGTGGCTTCCAATTTATACATTTTTACGCAGTCCAGACGGTGGTGCCTCACATCATATTGAAGGAGATCACAATGCCCCCAGACAGCCCAGCTAGATTTAGGGAAAAGGCAGCCCCAGAAAGATGATATGGTGAAAGATAAACCAAAGAAAAAGGGGAGGTTAAGAGCAAAAAGAGTGGATAGTATGGCTTTAGGGGGGATAGACAGCTCTGACAATGACACTAATTGTTAATACTGGTACATAATAATACAACGTCAACTATTTCCCAGCTTGCTACTAAATGTGCTTTTTTGCCCAGAACATCCCAAAATTGATGGCAGCTGCAGCTTTGCCCCAGACACCACTGAAAGAGCTTACAGAACCCCTAGCTAGATTTAAGGACAAACCCAGAAAATGTGGAAAGGGAAAAAAAGGAAAATGGAAAGGACATGGGAAGAACACAGTGGCAACAGCAGCAGCATTACTACGAGGGTCGTTCAATAAGTTCCACGACTGTTCATCTCAGTAAGCACACAGAGACAGTTGAAAACCAGAACTATTATGAAGTCGTAGTGCAACTATTATACATTACTTACCGTGGTTTCATTTAAGACATCTTGCTGTGACATCATTATTATTAATATACAAATGATGGGCATTGACGTTTGGCAAGGCCCGAAAATAACCAGGAAATTTACTAGTCACAGAAAGTGTAGAAAGTGCTGAAATTTATTGCAGATTATCTGTTATGTTTAGCAGCAACACTTTATCACGTTTGAGAGTATTTGAATAGTTTTCCCGTTTTTGCAGCGCCATTAAGAACAATGAAGACGTTTAACAGCATGCGTCTGAAAATTTCTACACCGTGCCAACAAAAACTTAATGCTACGGGTTCAGGCCGACTCAATGTAGAACAATGGAAACATTGCAGTGAACTGCATGGAGATTATGTTGGAAAATAACACAGGGCCTAACTGTGTGATTTACTGTCATTGTATAAGAACGTCAGTCCTGGAATTTATTGAATGACCCTCATACTTACACGAGTTGACGGCCTGTCTTGCCTTGGTGCTTGTACAATAAGCTTCTATAACTCGCAGTATGAATGCATCATCTTCCAGGATCTTTGCATCATCAACTAACATAAATACACAAATTAACTGTACAACTAACTATCAAATACTGTCTAATAATAATCAACTAATTAATACAATTACTGGTAAAACATCCAACAACAACTATAAAAGACAGCACGCACCCAGTGTATAATACAATACATACACTGAACTTTGAAAGTACAACAGTGCAGCACTGCAGAAGTACATGCACAGTGGTGGCCAAATTAATAGAAATAATTAAAAGGACAATTAGGGCAAACATGAATGGAGTCCCAGTTAAGTCAGAGCCCACCAACAAGGTAGCTAAACGGGTCAGAAATGGAGTCCATTCCTACCCCCTTCTGGTACAAATGGGCAATGGTCAAAGGCCACCATCCAAACAAACTAATAGAAATATGTCATATATTATTTCATCTACTTGTACTGTGCAACACCTGCAAAACAATTACAAAAAATACTTACTTTGAAACATTTCTACTAATTTGGACGATGCAACATTGTACGAACAGATTCTGGGGCTGTGCATGAGTAAGTAATATTTAGTCACTATGACGCAACATGAAGGGCTGACCTGAAATGTGGCTGCAAAATTACGAACAGGGCAAAATTGGTACACATATAATTATAGTGGCACATTTTCTACAACTGAATCGAATATAACAGCAACACAAACGTACCATAACAAGAATGTAAAAATAAACATTGAAAAAGTAATAAAAATTAAGAATTAAATATATACCCAACACAAAGCAGACTAAAATCTAAACGTACTACATCAAGTAGAAACAAAACTAAACAACTGCACTAAAACAAATAAGTAGCTAAACAGTTACAATGCAATGCTTAAGTCTGTATACCTGCACCCTGCATCCACTAGCAGACCTTAAAATTTTATCTTTCACCCCAGAACTAAACCATCAATGGACATCAGACATAATTTAAACAAACTGCAGAAAATGGTATATTTAGAATTTATCGTTGTGCCACGACCTTGATGCACACCATAGATATTATGAAAATAATATTATGGATGGATGCACGAACACACAGGTAGTCAGACAAGATATAAATAAAACACAATTCCTTTGACACCACCTCAAAAACAACAAATGAAAAACTAGTCAGTAAACTATACAGTTCAGTGGCTGCCCTACAATTTACACAGCTAGCAGGGTGTGTCCAAACTCTGACCATGTTTCATCATTTGTGGAACAAAGTGCACCAAATTATGTCAACATGAATGAAATGCAGTTTGCAATGCCCTTTTCTAGATTTTTTATTAGATTTTTATTTTTTTATTATTATCTTCAATCAAAATAAAAATTGTTCGTAATTGCAAAAATTTTGGACGTTTCTTGCCCCCCGCCAAAAAAATTTTAATATCTAGACTTTAAATGTTTCCATTTCCAATCATGTGGTAAAGCTTTATGAATGGCGATCAGCCAAGAGTCTTTTGAGATTGCATGACAAAAAAAGTAAGAAACAAACATCAACAGCAGAAGAGAATGGCTATTCAGACATGTAAGGGTGGCTACAATAACAGACAAATAGAAAACATAGAGATGCAAACTGAACTAAAGCACAACATAGATACAAACAACAGCGAGTAGGAAATACAAACTCCGTCGATAGATTAGATACTCTTCCTGCGATAACGTTCTGTCTGCTTTCAACATTAATTACAGCATAATCTTATTACTAGTATCCATTATTACAGCTTTATGCATTAATACACAGCAGATCCTAAACTAATTAGTGTAACCAATTTCCAAGTAACACAACCTACACTGTGATAAAACATCAATATGCAGACGGATGGTATAACAGACAACTTCTGCTGCATGCATCATTTGAAAACTTTTCTTGGAAAAAAATGTTAAATTCAAATATAAAGTTAAACGGGCATATTTAGGGAGCCTTGCACACACTGGTCCCCTTTTTATGTTTAATAAATTTGGTGCAAAATTTTTGCAACGAATCATAGTTATGAAATGCATTGTAGCAACATAAAGTGCCTTGGCAGACTAATGGTGGGGCGTAAGACTTGCTATCAAAAGATCGTGGGTTTGATGTTTGGGTGGATGGGTGAATATCTGCATACAGGTAAACCATCTCAGTATACATCCAAACACCGAGATCAACTCAGCCTTCCATCCCTCCAGGGAAGGTAAATCTAATGCTGGCCTGCTTGGCCGGGATAAAGCAGGCTGTATTCACCTGTGTAGGGTAGCACTGCAGGATTCCATATGGCGACAACACTAAATAGCTCTGAAATGGGTTTCTTATGAGAACCATAGACATCTCTAAGCATTTTTCTTATGTGTACATACCAAGTTTGCGTCGTCCATAGCCAAGCAGGCGGCGGCCAGCACGAGGACTGCGGGTGCCTTCATCCTTTAGAAATGTTGAAGGTCGCAGCGGTGGGCAAGGTCGTAAACACGACATGTTCCACTTAGTGGCGATAGGCAACGGACGACTAAAAGTGGCAGAGTTGACTTTTGTAGGAGAATCGTGACTACGACGTCTTACAACCTGTGGTAGTGAACACATTGCAGTAGTTAAAGGCATACCCCGGTACTTGCTACAGCATTGCTTACAGTCAGACTCACAACGATCTTTACGATCTCAAAAGTGGCAGCTGATTTGCATGATCTAATGATATCCAGTGCCATCAAACAATTGGACCCGTGGAGCAGAGCCAGTACACGTACCACTGCCAAGTCAGCCTTCATGTAACCGTCTATATACTGTCCATCTCACAAACGCCAGAAGGCTAAGCTGACCGAAGTGCACAGTAAATTAACAACTTGCTCAAGGTTCCTTGCAAATGACATAATGATACAATAAGACTTTAACCATAACCTGAAAGTTACGAGATCAAAACTCTACTATTGGACCACTTGCACCTGTAGTGGTAACAGGAAGAGGAGAAAAAAAAGACCAGTAAAAACAACAACCACCATACTACCTCTACTACTACTACTACTAACTGTAAATATTGCAATTTAACAAAAGTTGAAGCGTTCATACCAAGGCTTCAGAGCAGAAAACTACTATTACGACAACTACTATTACTACTACAGCTACTACTCTAACCTGCGACAAAACTATTACTATGACTACTACCACTACTGTTACTACAACAACTATAAAAACAACTAGTCCTACAACCTGCAGATTCTGAGGTTTAACGGCAGTGGAAGCATTCATTGCTTTGACGTGAGGCTTCAGTGCAGACAACCATTTTGACTTCTCTTGTAGACTTGTGCAGATCACCGTCAACTGTTCAATACCCACTCCACCTGAGAAACCAATTAATCAATTTATCAACCAGACAATTATTAACTGATCCTGCATGTTTTATTCTCCAGTTGACTGCACCAGTGCACCAGTTTGCCAACTCTTTTTGGCCAAAAATTGCCAAACGTTAACTGGCAAATGTTTACTGCCAAATTAGGGCAAAACGCCATATTTATAGTCAGCATCTACCATGAAATCGGTCACTAGGCATGCCAAAGATGGTGTGCATTGACATCAGTATTCAGATGCACATTTCTGCAGTTCTACTTGCTAACTTGTTTAGCGGCAATGGATAGTTTAAAATAGATACATGTTTAAAAAGTCTCCACTAATTGTAAAGTTAAGTTTAAAGCCTTCTGATTCCGATATCATAAAGTGCTTCTGGACACAAGACAACTTGTATAAGCAGCACTATATCAAATACCAGATCTTTACTGTTCAACTTAACTTTTACAGAATGATAATTTCAATTACCTGAGATGTGGAAAGCAGTTTTGTCAACATTGTCAACATTACTGACTGTCGCTCCACTAACTGACATCTTGCCCTACAACATCAACTATTAAAGGTCCATGGACACCAAAATTAGCATTATATTTTATCCATTTTCTTAAACAGCATAAATTTCTGATGATTTTGATAGTAATATTGGTGACCAGCTCATTTTGTCAACACAAAGAAATTTACACCTGAAATCAACGATCTACAAAAATGCCATAAAAAACGAACTGTCATGTGGACAGGCTGATGACGTCACCGGCTGAATATGTCGTCAATGTGAAATACGCATAGTAACATAAGCATCATAAAATCATATTTTCTACCTATGTACTGCTGCAGTTGTCATGCAACACAGCATTTTTTGTCATAAAAAATATTAAAATTAGTTGTAAACACTGACTGTGTTCAACCAGTAACATCATTTCCGGCCACTTGCCAAGATCAGATTTTTCAGCATAATGCTACGTAACACCATTTTTCTTTATATTCAGAGATTAATTTCATACATTTATAAAACATTAATCAACATATTATATATACACGGTGAAATGTTTAACTGAGGTCTACATAAATTTCACAAGCGAGTTTGACTGTGGCCATGGTCCTTTCATACATCAACCACCATTTACCACTGCTACTAGTAAGTAGCAATATTACTAGTAATAGGACTACTACAGCTACTACTGGTGTTATCAATTGCTGCTCCAACTAACTGACATCTTCCCCTGCAGTGAAATATAACTACTACTACCGCTACGAACGTACAAAAGGAGATGTAGTGGACTGTGCATCTGTGCTCATTTCAAATTTCCTGGGAGTATGTTCCTGCCAAAAATTAGCAAAATCCAATGAAATCTAACAAAGATATCACAAAAAGAAAAAGGGTAACTTTTTGAGACACTGTACTGCTATACTACTACTACTCTATTACTGACCTTGTAAATGTATCCACTAATGCGGGAAGTGACTGACAGCAGCAGCAAGACGTCAGTAAACAGCATCAGTAGACGCTCCTGTCTCTCAATAATGTCTGGGGTGGTATCAGCAGCGTCCAACGATAACGACGATGACATATGAATACGTACGTGAGACAACATTATGACTTCACCCAGGCCGGACATTTCCTACGCAAACACAGCAACCTGTACAGATCCAAGACAACAGCACCGCAGCCAACTCACACAAATGCTTATAGAATGAACCTGCAGGTCCAAGTCATGACAATGGCAAGCGTCCAGATGGCTCACGCCAATGCCATAGGCAAAGGGTAAGCGATTTAACCAAGTTGAGAGTTTACAACCCGCTTATCCTGTCTGTTCTCCTGTACGGATGTGAAACGTGGACCATACTGAAATCTGATGAACGGAAACTCGAATCATTCCACATGTCGTGCCAGCGACGCATCCTCAGAATTTGCCGGTTCCATCGTGTAACCATTGCTGAAGTGACCAGTCAGACGGAGCAAGAAGATCTCACCAGTCACATTCGTAGATGGCGTGCGGCGGTCTTTGGACACATTCGTCAACTACCTGAGGAGGCACCAGGTCAAATGGCTATGCGACTGGCAGTCGACACGCGAGCTGGAGGTCATCCAGACAACAATCCACATTGAAAGTGAAAGCCAGGATGACCAAGACACACAAGTGGAGATTGACACCAGTACCTCTGCTGATGTTGCATGGAACATTGCCGTCAACCGCTGCAGTTGGAGGGCACTACAACCCCAGCTGGGTAAGCATGACTGATAATGATGATGATTGGCATGGGATGTCACAATATCAAACACCCATTGACAACCTCTGAGATGGCAACTAGGGCAGCAGAGGTTTTAACTTAAATCAGCCGCACACCTTAATACAACATATATTTGATAACAAAAATGGTGAAAACTATTACCTATAGTATTGCAATGAAAAAACGAGCCATTATGTTTTGCCACTATGATAACTTGTAATTTTTTCATGTGCAATCTTTGGGGTTGCTTGGCAGATCACTACAAAACTTCAACACAGGATCGGAAAGAGATGTAATTTTGAAAATTGCGCGCATTTCCTCTAAATTTGGGGGGATAAAAACGTCCAAAATTTGGCATACCTTTGGATAACTTTCAACTCTAATAATGAATACCCTCAGAAAGGAAAGATAACGTCCACCTTTGGTTGCTGCAAAAGAGAACTTCAAACCCCCAAGATTATCTCCACAAACATGCAAAGAGCTTTTGTCAAGTTCAGTGGTGCCCATCACACTGCACAATGCACCAAATTTACAGTTTTCAGCATTCTAATTATAGTACTATTATTAGGTAACATACCTCGCCTTCCCAGCCTTGAATGTCAGCATGCAGAATGTCAAACTCGATTTCTTTCTGCTTCCGAATCTCAGTGCAAGTTAACTATAAACATAAACTGCAAACTATTATTACTACTGCTACTAGTACTAGTCTACTACTACTACTACTACTACTATTGCTAGTCTGCAACTAATACCACAACTACTGCTCCTGCTGCTACCAGTCGGCCTTTCAATCTCAGTGCAAGTTAACTACAAAAAATTCACCATATTACTATTACTGCTGTGGTTAATACTGTCATGATTACTACTACTACTATGAGTCAGTGAGTATGGTTTAACATCCTGCCCGACACAATATAGGTCATTTCGGGGATGGCCTTTCCAGGCAGAATGCACACGAACACATAATATTTACCGGTAACAGAACAGTAAGTTTAACCTTTGCAATTAAGAAACAGAAAGTTTAACCTTCACAGAAACACAAAACACAAAAAATGGGCTAAATCTAAAATTGTAAGAACACCACTATATGCATGAATTATGTAATTAAAAACAATGGTAGTTCTAGTAATCTTCCCTGATATCTTCCAGACAGTCATCAATCTCATAATGCTGTCTAATGGAAAACAGGAAGAACTACTACTATGTGGTGATACATACAGCAATGTCTCGGTAGACAGCAATCGCTCTCTGAGTGTCTCCACGATCAACATGAGCTTCCTACACACAGACAGACAGACAGACAGATATACCAACAGAGAGAGAACAGACATAAAGACAGATGGACGCATACAGATAGAGACAGAAAAATGAATGAACACAAACATAAAGACACACGCAGAGACAGAGAGACAGACAAGTGTGTCACCACATATGCATAAGCTCCGAGTTATTAGTGCTCGAGCAGTGTGACAAAACATTAGAGCTGGCCATCCGGCTAACTTTTAAAGTTGTATGCTAGCTTAATTGGGTTTAACCCTCACCGGCTCAAAGTGCCAAAAAAAGACAAGCTGGGTAATTTTGGAAGTGAGGTGTGGGGAGTCTGTGGGCAAATTCCTGTGTCATTCCAGCCACCAAGACCAACTGAGCTTGTGCAGTGTGCATCTCTTCATGGATATTGGATAGGCCTAACACATACTGGCGATAGTTATCATCACCACTGTGGAAGACAAGTAATTTGAGCAAAGCTCACGAGATGCGTGAAAGCCTATAGCAGTTCTTGTTCGCAGGTAATCTTAGTCTATCTCCATCCATTTCATTGTAATTCACTCTTTTGCAGCCAAAAATCGCCAAAAAATCACGTTAAATCAATATTTTTAGGGTTCAAGGTCATTCAAGGTTATTGACGTTGACATTCGTAAGAAGCTCCTCATCAGTGCTTGTTATGATAAGCAGCATGGCTGTACCCATCCGCAACCATTTACACGCTAGACAAGTCAACAGAGTATAAATAACCACTTTTTACAGGGTTTACAGGGGTACCTCTCGTTGACACCCAAGTGCGCAAGCCTGCTTGTATCTAGAGGGTCCGGACTTGGACTGCTAAAATCTACATTCCATGCTGAAAATTTCATATGCAGGTTATCTTGGTCCATCTCCCGCCATTTTGGCGCAATTCACTCTTAAAATGCGTGTCGCAGTGCAAAATTGTGCGAAAAAATTTACCAAAAACCCCTTTTTGGGGGTTCAAGGTCGTTCAAGGTCATCGATGTTGATAAATCTCAAAAGCCTGTCACCAGTGCTTGTTATGATAAGCAGCATGTCTGTGCCTATCTGCAGCCATGTTCACGCTATACGAGATAATTGCGCTAAAATATCCACTTTTTAGGGGGGGGTAGCTGTCTGTGACGCCCGCCTGCGCCGGCCTCCTTGAACCTAGGGGGTCGAAACTTGGACTTCTAAAATCTACGAGTGCTAAAAATTTCATATGCAGGTTGTCTTGGTCTATCTCCAGCCAATTCGTCGCAGTTCAGTGTTGAAATGTGTGCTGCATCCAAAAATTGCGAAAAATTCACTAAAAACCTCTTTTTGAGGGGTTCAAGGTCGTTCAAGGTCATCAATGTTGATGACCTTGAACGGATTTTTTGGATTTCCAAAAACCCTGTCACCAGTGCTTGTTATGATACGCAGCATGTATGTACCTATCTGCAACCATTTTCACATTATTCGAGCCAATAACGGCAAAATGACATCATTTTTAGGGGGTACCCCTCTTCAACGCCCTCGTTCGAGGGGAACCCCTGCGCCCAGTGGCACGAAATTTTGTCACGATAAACTAGAGACCTTGGGGCAGCCCATGGTGAAGATTTCGTGATTCTAGCTTGCACCGTTTTGATACAGATCACGAGTGTGACAGACGGACGGACGGACGGACGGACAGACGGACGCCCAGACGATGGTAAAGATGCGCGAAGCATTCTGCTTTCGCGCGTAAAAATGAGTTCTGTGTAACTGCAGGCTTTGTTACCAAAACTACTGGCATACTGAGCCAGTCGGTTAAAGGCACTGGCTTGGTGAAATGGAGGCGGCTGTCTTGGGTTGTATGCTGGATTAATTGGGTTTAACCCTCACCAGCACAAAGCACCAAAAGGGGATGAGCTCTGTGTGCAATCTTCTTCTTCTCAGTGTGACAAGGCACCAAGAATACAGCAGTAGAGTAGGGAGGCACTATAAATAACTTTAACACTGTCTCGTAACTTTCATTTTGTGATTCGATTTTCACTGCCGTCATCTGCAAGCAACCTTAAGCAAGTTGCTAACCTACTATGTGCTGAGGCCAACTCAGCCTCCTACCCTCCGTGGGATGGGAATTAGTAGTAGCCTACGGGCTACAGGGTAAGGCCCAGGGTGGTTGATTGGGACGATGGTATGGCTGCTAGATGCAAACCATGGGCCCAATTGTTCGTTCACGTGGGCAATGGATGGCCGCAGAGTGTGCTGCGGTATCACTAGCTCATGCCAATCAGCTGCCACTTCCAAGATTGTAAAGCACTTCTGGTCTTGAGTCTGTCTCATGTAAGAAGCGCTATAGCAAGTACTAGACTTTACTGTTACCTTTATTACTACTACTAATACTACAACTAACCTCTGAATGCCTCTCAAGTTCCTTCAACAGCGAGGAATATCTTTCAATCTGCTGGAATGGCTTGGACAGGTAAGTGGTTAACGACATCACACCTGGTGACGCTGCACCCAGTGACTCCATGTACCTACTTAACTCCTCACTGCATAGCACACAGTAGCAGCAGTAGTACAACATCCGCAGTGGTTGTATGCAGTGGCTCATTAATCCAGTAATCTATTTTAGCTCAGGTATTGTTTGCAATGAAACTAAGCAATAATTATGACACAGTTAGTTGAAATGCTACACTTAATGGTGCTGTTGTAATTTACAAAATTTCAACTAGTCTACCATTAGTTCACTATTATGAATGCATGGACTTGGATCACTAGTCAATGACAGCACAGTAGCAGCCCATACACACTTCTAACTAGAAAACAGAATGGCATAAAAATTACAAACCCAAATTTGGTGTGAACATTCCCTAAAGCAGGAGAAAAAACTGATGTGCCACGTGGTGTGGGACTGGAGCACCAAATTCTCAAAAAAAACCTTCAGAATATGATGCCTACCTTGCGTTGACATAGCTTGTACAAACAAAACTTGACAAAATTTATTGCCTTTATTTTTATTTCAATTCAAAATAAGTATGTGGGGGCCAACACCTGCGATTGCTATTGTTATAATTATCATACTGCAAACAAATTTCAATTACCATTTATTCTTAAGCATGACCATGTACAGGAATGGCATGTGACGCATCCACAGTTAAAGTGTTCAAATTTTATCATAACTATTATGCTGAAATACAATCACAGTTACCGTTTATTCTGCAGCACAGACACTGCAGACGGGTGGTTGGCACTGTATTTGTAGTAAAGTGTTTGAATTTTAGCCGCTAGCTCAAGGAACAATCCACCAAACCTCTGCTGGGGCACCGGCAACCTGACATAGTCAAACATTAATATGTAGAACTTATAATGATTAAACATTTTTCAACAGTTAACAAATCAACAACATATTTGAGGCAAGGCCCAACATGAGTCTGCCTGGCACCATAAGTCCGATTGGGGGGGCAATTTAAGGGCTCACATTCCCCTCGTAGCAAAGTCACATGGCCCGAACTCCAACGCATTAGCATAGGCAGAAAGCGCAGTGTCGACTTAGGGTACGTAGACATTAGCCAACTAACTGTTGTTGTTAGTGGACCAAAGTTTATCCAACTTTTTTGTTCAATAAGGGAGACATGGTAGTTCATAATGCCACTTACTGCTTGTCGATTTCTCCATCTAATCCAGAAATATTCGTGATCAAAGTTGAAAGTTGTCCTAAATTGCGACAAATTTTGAACATTTTTTGCTATCCCAAATTTTGAGGGAGCGATGCCCCCAAAAACTGTACACACGTTATTAGCCCCACTTGGCACTATGTCACATGGCAAAGTTTCATTAAGCCAAGTAAAGTCACTGTGGCTAATTTGCTAAAATTTAAGCCAATTTTAAACTTTAAAAAAAAATTGTAAGGAAGACCCCTGTCCGCGGTGGGAAGTGCGCAAGCAAGACTTGGTCATTCTCTAGCGCGTGTAAAAATTTGGGATGCAGCACTCATTATGGGCAGAAATATGGTCTTCCGAAAAAGTCGATTTGGGTGGGTATGATTCCACCTCTAGAACTCCTACATTAGTGGACCAAAGTTCACCAGACTTTATTCACCTAACGCGGGAGGAATCGCGGTAGATCAAACACTTGTCCAATTTGGAATATCTTCCTCCGTTCCAGAGATATTGGCTGCCGAACTTTGAAGTTGTCCCAAATTGTGCCAAATTTTGATGTTTTTGGCCGCTAAACTTTTTTGGGGAGGGCCCCAAAAATTTTTGACCAGCATTATACAACTCGGCCTACTAGTGAGCATCGTGCAAAATTTTGCTGCGATCGGCTGATGAAGCTCAAAGATACCTTGGAGAAAAAAATTAAAAATAAATAAACATATGCAGTAAAACATAAGTTCGGTCTGAAAACTATCGTTTCTGGGCAGACTAAAAATCCTAGCAATTAACTAATCACAAATTTCGATAAAAACTCACAGTGGTTACTGCGCAAAAAATGCATGCTTTTATCAACGTTGTAAGGTATTCAGCCAACATCTGTCACAAACGCACTGAAACGACAATAGGTCTGCATTGTCATTACTACATGTACCTAAGTGTTCGTTTTTATCCAATCATGTTCCCTTGTAAAGTGATCATCGCTTATCAAATGTCTATCATTGTATCTACTTTATAATGAGTTCTTAGTTATGTGACTTCAAAATAAAAATTTAAATGTCAAAATTTTATTAATCATTAATAATTTTTAGCAATCAATCGCATGATTTTATTCAGTAGTATGACTGCACGTCAACACAATGAGTTACCTGAATGTATCTTCTAATGAAGACAAAAGATCTTTATGTATAGAAACAATGTTGACTAGATTACTACACAGCGACGCATACTCATCAGCTGTCAACCTGCACACATGAATATGAATGTCTGGATTACTAACACAGAGGTGCACATTCATCAGCTGTCAACAGCCAACACATATGAACATTTCAACAATTTACTACACACTACACAATTAAAAACATTACTACATATATGCAAATAACACTCCCAAGCAGTGTGCTATGATCACAATTCCCCAATACTTTAAACACTGCTGTGACAGCATGAAAAGGAAATACAGCAGCAACATTACCATAATGCAATGCAATGCACCAAAAAATGTGCAATCTAAAACATTATGCTACTGAACATTAAAGTTGCTTCAAACACAATTTGCCAACACTAATCAGTTTTCCCCGATGAAATTTCCTCTCCCAGCATAATGCTACTTGTGTTTGACTTCCCGATGATAATGATAATGACTACCCATAGTTTATTACTTTTCTCCATGGTTAAAACACAGTAGTGCAGCATGCTGATGTACCACCACCCCAGCAATAATGATGATAAAGATGCTGATGTATGAAAGCTCACAGTTCATCGTTGGTTTCGAGTGGCGCAAGGTAAGTCCGTAGCAACTCTTCCATTACTGATACAAACTTCTTCTCGTTGCCAATCAACTCTTGCAACACCTGAACACCATACCATTCACTAGACTCCCGCTACACCGTATTGTATCATTACATTACTACACTGTATGTCAAGTACGACTAGTCTACTACTACAATGTACAACTACTGCTGCTATTACTACTGCTACTGGGGTTTGCTTGTACGGACATTTGCCCCTACAGACACCTAGCCCATATGAACTATGGCCAAGGGAGAACATTTGCCCATACACTGCCAACTTCAAAAACTGAAGCATATGCCAACAATACTGCGGCGACGGAGAACAATTAACATTGCTGCATATAACATTAAGTCGCATGAGGCATCTTTAGATTAAGATAAAATTATGTTGTATAACAGAGCTGTAGTATGTGCAATATTATCGCTGTAGTTAAAAAAATTTCAGATAAAATTTGTAACATTAACAGGATTACTGTACCACCACACATCACACAACGAACAAACATTGTTACTATGCTTATACTGGTATTACTACTAGGCAAGGTAGTACTGTAACCGTGCTTGTTTTTTCACGTCTGGCATTAGTTTACAACAACAAAACAACTAGAAGGCGCTCATGAAAGTGCATATCTCCGCCAAGTGAAGTAATTTAAACACAAGGAAAGGGGAGGGAGAAGGAAGAGCTGCTTTGCTGCAGGGAAGAAAGGAAAATGTAATAGCCGGCGTTGCCACTTGCGCTGTTGGTGCAATGACGTCATTAGTCATCATGTACACAAACACAGAACGACAGACACACGGAACGATGGACAGAACAACCAATCTCTTAATATCCTCCAATGTTCACTACATTCACTAAGCAGAGATAATTACTACTGCTACAACTAGTACAGTCCAACTACTAGTACTAGCACTTACAACAAGATGGTTACTAGTGAAAGCTGCAGTAGTAGTAGCTGTCGTTGTTTCTTGTTTCATATCTGTTGCCATCGTCAGTTTACCTGCCGTTGGGCTTCGCGCACCTGCACGAGTTTCACCTGAATGAACAACCAATCAATCACAGACAGGTGAGTCAAGTCATTTCAGTTTTCCATCATCACTCGTCAGTCCGAGACTGGCAATGTGGCTAACTGGTTTCAAGAGTGAGATTTGGAATCAACGGACACATCAAATCCAGACTCTGAATCCTGAAATAGATTGCCAACAAAATCCTTCATATACCCAGGCACAAACCTTGACAACATCTGAGTAACCAATTAAGTCTGTGAGCCAATCTCCAGCACTTCATGAAACTTCGTCAAGTGAGACACACTGCAAAATGACAGTTTACATCCTGCTTGCTAACAAATTAAGAATGCCAAATTGCAATGGAAAATTTACAAAAACTCCAGACTGCCAACAAAACAAAATCGCTTTCTCCTTGTGCTAAGCCCAACCTAACCACAGAACCTCATATCAACATCTGCTAATACTTTGTTAAGAAATCTACCCTTGAACGAACAAAGACAAATGGACAGACCGTGTGACAATACTGCTACGATAACTCGACTTTGACTATTACTAAGTTTGCTACCACCACCGACCTATGACAGCTCGAATTTCCTGCACATAATTGCTGGGAAACCATCCAGTAACACCTCGCAGTGTTCCCTCCCACCATCCACCTTCCACCACCTGTGTCACTGTAATCAGGTCACCCTTCTGAAAACATATCTGCAAGCAAACAATATCTTATAAGCATACACAAAATATGATACACTATAAACTGCAATCAATACTGTAAATAGAACAGTGAAAAAATGGATGTCATTATTTGCCATCGTAGCATGTGACAAACTCACATACATGTACTATACGATATTACACATAAGTTCTAATTCATGAACCGAACACAAGTCTACTGGCTGCTGCTGCTTGCGAATGTCTTATCAGTTGTGCTGAGCGAATATTTTTATCCTATGATATTCAAACATAAGTGAACACAACTTTGTGAACAAGTTGTTAATGTGGCAGGAACTGTATAGGTCTAATTCTGAGGTAATGTCATTAAGCAGGTGAATGGCTCTAAGCCTACAGTGTCAAGAATAACGTTTTTTTACATTATCTGATTCTGAAACCTACTAAAATATTTACTGGTATACAGGGTGGGCTAAAAAACGGACCAGTTTGTGCGTTGATAACTCAGCGACAGTTAGTGGTAGAAAGACGTGTGATACATCAAGTTTCAGAATGTTGTGAAGATAAAATGACAAATTTGCATAGTGAAGCATTTAAATATTCTTTCCCTAATTTGCCTAAATCTCTATTACCCCTGAAATTAAGCATTTGCCTGCACTCCCATGTGCCCGAGTTCACTGCTCAAAAACTCACTGCCCCAAAGTCCAGATATAAATTCTGTGAATTATTCAGTGTGGGACATTGCAACAGATAGCATGGTCACAAAATTTCAGTAACTGACCAGCTAAAACATGTGCTAATCGAATGCTGAGCTCAGCTGATCCTAAACGCATTAACTCTAGCGATCAATCAGCTGCCTAAAAGGACTGATGATGGTTATGAATGCAAAAGCTGGGCAACTGTCTATGTCGAATTTCATCTAAACTCACCGCATGTGTTAATGATTGTTGACATTTCACTGTATGCTAAATGAAAATCAACTTAAACTCATGTGTTACTGCCAATTTAGTATGATTTTAGCGCTAGGACAGATTTGTGTAAATCAGGCAAAGAATAATTAAAAGATGAGACATGCAAGTTGTATACTTCTTCTGCAGACAATTTTGAAACTTCTGGCATATTACGTGCCTTTGCATCAATAAACATCCCTAAGTTATAAAAGCTCAAATGTCCATGTTAAATCCATGTGTTACAGTCAAATTTGGCAGAATTTCGGGGGGGGAGGGGGTGACGAATATTTATGCAAATTAGGCAAAGAATATTTAAATGTTTCATTATGCAAATTTGTCATTTATTCTTTATAGGATTCTAAAACTTTTGACATATCACACTCCTTTCTACGGATAACCATCGCTGAGTTATCAGCGCTCAAACAATACAGGTTTTTTGGCCCACCCTGTACATTATGGTTTTACTGTATAATGCATTTCCTTCCTACAAGTCTCTGATTACAGAATACACCTACATAGTGAAGACAGACAGGCCTATCATTATCATCAGAAACGTATTTTGTGGAGGACCATTGCACTCTTCACTCTTCATGGCCATTAGCCACTGTAAAGACTTCCTGAGCAGTTAGGTGCATTAGTGATAACTCGATATCAGGATTTCAATTTCGATATGATATTGATACGATATTCTGCAAAATATCATGATATTGATATTGAAACTTTTGAAACGATAAGAATTTAAATTTTATAGGCTTACAAGTACTGGAACAAAAGGTGAACATTGAGCAAGGCAGTATGCTTTACACAGGTACTAAAATATGTCAGTATAGCCTACATAATTAACTGAAGACTGTCATGTTGTCAAATTACAATGCTACATTGTTAGTCTGTTTTTGTTAGTTCGTCGTTGTCTGTTTATTGTCGTTTTTTGGTCAACCGTATTAAAAATATAAATGTTTGTAAAAAAACATCGTGATATATCAAAAATATCACGACATATAAAAGATATCACAATATATAAAAAAATTCAATATTTTTTGACGATACCATATATTGATATCAAAAATGATATATCTATATTTTCAATATATCGAGTCATCACTAAGGTGCATCATTTTCATGATGTCACATAACCAGCTGCTTCGTGATCCCCTTCCAGGTTTTTTTCTTCAAACACACCTACGCTGTAGCTGTTAACTAGCAACCGGGACAGAAAGCATAATGACAAGACAGAATAACTCACTTTAGTGAATTTCTTAGTACAATTACACTAATTTAATCCAGGTTCAAATTTCACCAGTGCACTGTACTCATCGAGTACTACAAAAGATTATCATTACACCACTGTTCAGTTTGTCCGCAAGTACAGAAGAAAACTTTAAATAAGTATCGATCTCACTGTCACTATAGCGACCACCAAAAAAACACTCTCGCATCAACATTGCATCATCACCGATAAACGTAGAATAGCTAAGCATCGAAGAAATTTTGACCCCATTTTATTTTATTTTAGAATCATATTTTAAATTCTATTTTATTTTGAATGTATTTTTTCTTTTATTTTTAATTTCAGTTTATTTTAAATTTTGGCCCAATTTTATTTTATATCTAAATTTTAGTTTAAAGTTTATTTCATTTTGAATTTATTTTATTTTATTCTAAATTCTTTTATATGAAATTTTCACCACATTTTATTT